>Ga0315296_10000808_pt1 | contig 28075 bp, 32 predicted proteins | sample YL17G14_18_MG_FD_203921 | JGI IMG/M metagenome (GOLD analysis project Ga0315296, IMG submission 203921) | Sediment microbial communities from Yellowstone Lake, YNP, Wyoming, USA - YL17G14_18 | ecosystem: Environmental > Aquatic > Freshwater > Lake > Sediment | place: USA: Wyoming | collected... | reverse complement strand
AGACGGCGATGGCGACGAACACAAGCTCCTTGCCCTCAAAGCCGAAGATCGTGCCCACGAACGCGCCCAGGACCATCGGTATGGCTATCCCCATCCCCGCAATCGAGGCGCCCCGCCAGGAGGATGCCAGAATCCCCTTGAGGGAGAACTCGAGTCCCACGAAGAGCATGAGGAAGAGTATTCCCAGGTCGGCAAGGTCCTTCAGGAATGACTCGCTGTACATGGACCCGAACTCCGAGAAGATCTTGCCCAAGATGAAAGGCCCGAGAATGATACCTGCCAGAAGCTCTCCAATAATCGATGGCTGGCTGATCCTCGAGACGGCCTCCCCGAGCGCCTTCGCCATTGCAATCATGAGAAGGACATATACGAGTATCGACAGTTCCATTCGGATGGCCGCTCCTGTTGGACGATAAGGAACTTCGCCCGTTGATTAATCTTGCCACTGCGTCTGCACATGCCCGTGGTCGGGTTCATCCAGGAAAAGGTAAATACCTACGACTAGGTTACGCGAGAACGGTGGTAGGACCTTGCCTCCGTGGCAACACATCACTTATTCGGACGAGATCAGGCCCGAGCACTTCGGCAAGCAGATCACAGTTGGCGGCTGGGTCCAGGACCTCAGGAACCTGGGCGGGATATCCTTCCTGCAGCTCAGGGACGGGCACGGCGTCATACAGGTCACGACGCTGAAGAAGAACAGCAGGGAGCTGTTCGAAACGGTTGCCTCGATCCAGAGGGAATCAGTCGTGCTGGTGACAGGGACCGTGAAGCAGAGCAAGGAGGCGAGAGCGGGTTTCGAGATCCTACCCCAGAGGATCGATTTGGTGAGCAAGGCTGAGGCTCCTCTTCCACTGGGCGTGATAGACAAGGTCGGCGCGGACCTGGACACGAGGCTGAACAACAGATTCATGGACCTCAGAAAGGAGGAGATCAGGGCGATCTTCCAGATCAAGTCGAAGACCCTGGCAGGGATAAGGGCCTTCCTCTGTTCTGAGGGATTCGTGGAGGTCTCCACCCCGAAGATAGTCGCGGCAGGGGCCGAGGGAGGGGCGACTCTGTTCCCCATCAAGTACTTCGACAGGGCAGCCTACCTGGCCCAGAGCCCCCAGCTGTACAAACAGAACCTCATGGCGACAGGTCTTGACAGGATCTTCGAGATAGCCCCCGCCTACAGGGCAGAGGCCTCGGACACGATCAGGCACATAGCCGAGTTCATGTCGCTGGACGTCGAGCTTGCGTTCATAGAGTCGTCCGAAGATGTGATGGCTGTCGCCGAGGGGATAGTCGTGAAAAGCCTCGAGTACGTCTCCAAGCACGCTGCAAAGGAATTGCAGACCCTTGGAGTCAATCTCCCCAAGCCTGCGGTCCCATTCCCCCGCGTGACATACAGTAAAGCAATCGAGATGGTCAAGGCGGAGGGGTTGAGAATCGAGCATGGGGAGGACTTGGGAACCGAGGGTGAGAAGGCGCTCGGAGAGGTCATGAAGCGAGAAAAAGGATGTGAGCTTTATTTCATTACCGAGTTCCCTACCTCTCTTAAACGAGGCACTTTCTACGCCAAGAGAAACGACGACGACCCCGAGATAACTGGGTACTTCGACCTGGACTGCCGGGGGCAGGAGATCGTGTCGGGCGGACAGAGAGAACACAGGTACGAGAGGCTCGTCGAGCAGATGAGGGAGAACAACCTGAACCTCGAGTCCTTTGATTTCTATCTCAAGGGGTTCCGCTATGGCATGCCCCCGCATGGAGGCTTTGGCTTCGGCGTTGAGAGGTTCGTCCAGAAGATGCTAGACCTGCCAAACATCAGGGAGGCAGTCCTATATCCAAGAGACAGGGCGAGACTGATCCCGTGAGGAAGGCCCCGAAGAGGATGCTCCTGGAGCTCCCGATAGCGGACGAGATAGACGGCCTGGCCATGACCACGCCTGAGTTCGAGGTGCGAAAGTTCGAATACGAGTACAAGTCGCAGAAAGCGGACCTGAGGTATCCGCCGTGCAAGGGCCAGATGATCCTTGTCATAAGAGGCAAGGACGGGATAGCCCTTGTCAGGACAGAGGGCTCCAAGGATTGGCGCCTGCCCTCGGGAAGGATACTGACCTACGAGACCGCCCAGGATGCCGTCAAGAGGGTGGCAAAAGAGGAGTGCGGAGTAGATCTCAGGAGCTCCGAGCTGGCGGGGATGTACGATGTCGTGTGGCACTACCAGGACGTTTCGATCAAACGCCTTCACTTGGTGTACGCGGCTGTCACCGAGGACCTTCCAGTTTCGGGAAAGGGCAGGGAATGCGCCTTCAGACAGGACCTGGACGAGGGGCAGCTGGGCACTGAGGTTGAGAGAGCTGCGTTGGCTGACTCCATAGAAAAGTGATTTATCAGACAAGCCTCATATAGTAGCCGAAGGCGATGGGACGGATTTTTGAGCGTGAGCTCAAAGGGATACTAAGCGCGAACGAGGATGTCATTGCCAGGGTCACAAAGACCTGCGATGACGACGAGAGAAGAGGATACCTCCGGATATGCGAGAAGCCGTTCATGGTCGTTCGTGGGGCGGGCTCGCTGGGCATTGACCTGGTGGCCATAAGCTCGGGCCTCTCACTTCCCATCGAGGTGAAAAGCTCTACTAGCGATGTTCTGAGGTTTAGCAGGAGCGAGAAACTGGCCATTCAGGCGCAGGAGATGATCGACGACTGCAAGCGCGTTGGCCTGATGCCCGTCTACGCCTTCAAATACAAGAGGAAGCGGGGAGATGCTTGGCGGGTATTCACCCTGGATGTCGGGCCGATGAATGGCAGGCTGAAGCTGATCTACGAGAAGCTGCCCAAGATCGAGCCATCGAAGGAGGGCAACCTCATCATGAGATGGAACGATGGGATGCCCCTGAATCGGTTCATCGAGTACCTGGTGGAAATTCAGCACTAAGTATTTTGACTCAGACGGCTGAAAATAAAAAAAGAGAGAGGAGGAATCTGCCACCTATTTGGCAGTAGCCTTCCTTATAGCCGGCAGTCCTGGGAATCGCGTTTGATTATCAGACTTGAGGCAATTGCGGAGGAAGGGCCAGACAAGTGCGCTTCATGAGGCGCAATACTTAAGACAGCCCGAGCCCTCCCCGTGAAACGATAGGTAGATCCGATGAGCAAGACAGAGGAGAACCTGAAGGAGGCTCTGGCGGGGGAAGCCCAGGCGAGAGCGAAGTATGTGAAGTGGGCGGGCGCGGCCAATAAAGAGGGGCACCAGGCCATCGCAAAGGTGTTCCTTGAGACGGCCGACAACGAGTACGAGCACTCGGCCATGATAATGAAGCTGTTGGACATGGTTGGAACGACCGAAGACAACCTCAAGAACGCGATCGAGGGCGAGACTCACGAATGGACCAAGATGTATCCAGACTACCTCAAAGACGCCAAAACCGAGGGGAACGTGCCGGCTCAGAAGTACTTCGAGCACATCATAAGGATCGAACAGCACCACGCGAAGAGGTACAAGCTCCTGCTGGAGAGGCTCCAGAAAGGCACCTTGTACAAATCCGACAAGGAAGAGGTTTGGTTCTGCACCAACTGCGGGTACCTGCACAGGGGCAAGGAGGCCCCGAAGGTCTGCCCGAACTGCCTCCATCCCCAGGGGTATTTCAAGAGGACGTGCGACATAGACTACGGCAGCATAGACATCTGATCGCTCTTGATCGTGCTCGAACTGGTCTTGGACAACGGGTTGAAACCCGTTGGACCACATTGTCAGCACTCATAGGGCTCATCACAGGACTGCTACGTCCTCAGCTGACCCTCTTCTCATCACTGATGACAGCCAACGCACTACCCGTATTTGATGGGAGCGACCAATTCGTAGCACTGATTAAATATCCTCGTGGTGCTGAGTCCCAGACATGGAGCCGCTGACTGACAACCTTTGGTTCTTCCTGGGCATGGCGGCCGCCATTTCACTCTCGGGAGTAATGACCCCTGGCCCCGTCTTCGCAGCGGCTGTCGCGCGAGGTTATAAAGATCAGAAGGCCGGCCTGAAAATCGCACTCGGGCACGGCCTTGTCGAGTTCCCGCTCATGGGCCTGATCGTTCTGAGCCTTGGCGAGTTCTTCGAGAATGATTCTGTCAAGATGGGCATTGGTATCGTTGGCGGAGGACTGCTTGTCTTCTTGGGGATATCGATGATAACGGCAAGGAAAGACATGGCTGTCACCGGCAAGGATTCGCTTCCCGACAGCACGATTATGACCGGTGCGCTGACGACGTCCGCGAACCCCTATTTCTTCCTGTGGTGGGCGACTGTGGGCGCTTTCCTGATATTCACAGCTCAGGAATTCGGGGTCATAGTCATCGTCGTCTTCGCTGGCATGCACTGGACATGCGACCTAGCCTGGTACTCCTTCACCTCGTTCGCGGTGTTCAGAACACGGCACCTGTGGACGCCCTTGGTTCACGAGATGGTCTTCGGCCTGTGCGGTGCTCTCATGGTGGCGTTCGGCATCTACTTCATCGTAGGTCCGGCAAACGAGCTGGTAGGCGGAAAAACGGACTCTCTATCTTCCGGCTTCCAACATTCTCTCTAGCGGTACTCGGGCCCTTCTGATTATGTCTGCTGGAAGCTCTATCTTGAACTGCAGCTTCTGGAGGGAATCACGAACATCCTCCAGGGATATTTCGCGCATGTTAGGACAAGTGGCGTTCGGAACCTCGTACAGGGTCTTTCCCGGAGCCTCTTTTCTGAGTCTGTGGAGCATGTTGGTTTCGGTGCCGATGATGAACTCCTTCTTCGGTGAGGAGACGACATGCTTGATTATGCCCTCAGTCGAAAAAGCGAACTCCGCAAGGTCGATGACATCTGGAGTGCACTCAGGGTGGACAAGAATCTCAGCCGCGGGATGCAACTTCTTCAACTTCTGCAGATCCTCTTTTCTTATGTTCACGTGAGTTGGACAGTACCCTGGCCAAAGAACAATCTCCTTGTCCTTCACGAACCGCTGAACGTAAAGGCCGAGGTTCGTGTCCGGAACGAATATCACCTTCTTGTCGGGAAGCGATTGGACGATCTTGACGGCGTTTGCAGACGTGCAGCAGATATCGCTCTCTGCCTTCACGTCGGCGCTGGTGTTGACATAGGATACCACCGGCGCACCGGGATGTTCGGCCTTGAGCTCCTTCAGGGACTTGACATCAACCATCGCTGCCATCGGGCATTTGGCTTTCAGGTTTGGATGCAGGACCATCTTCTCGGGGTTCAGTATCTTAGCCGACTCCGCCATGAAATCGACTCCGCAGAAAACGATGATGTTGGCGTCAGTCTTGGAGGCTTGGACAGAGAGGCCATACGAATCCCCGAGGAAATCGGATACCTCTTGAACTTCCTTTCTCTGGTAGTTGTGTCCGAGGATAATCGCTTTCCTCTCCTTCTTGAGCTCGGTTGTCCTTTTCTGGAGGGCGTTCATGGTCTCGAGGGGCGAGTTAGCAACAGGTCTCTATTAATCCTTTTGTCCATATGCCCCCCAAGCGTCTTCTAGAGGATGCAACTGCCCGACCTGTTTCTGCTCGCCGGAAAAGGCATTTGACAACGCGACCCTCAAAGCTAGCCAGGGCGTCTACTAGCGGTTTTTTTTATGTCAGGTACATTCAAATATCGACCTTCAGATTGAGCGGGGAGAGACTCGATGAAACCTGTTGTTAATCTCAAGTACTGCAAGGGCTGCAACGTCTGCGTGTACATCTGTCCGAAGAAGTGCTATTCCAGAGGGGCGGAGATCTCCGAGATGGGCTACTTCGCGGCAGTTGTCAGCTCGCCCGAAAAGTGCTACAACCACAACAGGGAGGGCAAGCTGATCTGCGAGCTGTGTGTTCTGAGCTGTCCTGACCAGGCCATCTCATGGTTTCCAGAGACAGAGGAGGAGAAGAGCAGATGAGCGATGCCAAGGAGTACTTCGTTCAAGGGAATGAGGCCTGTGTGGAGGCCTCGCTCGCCTCAGGTCTGAAGTTCTTTGCAGGCTACCCGATCACGCCCTCTACTGAAGTGGCCGAGGGCCTTGCGCACAGGCTCCCCAAGGCTGGGGGCGTGTTCCTCCAGATGGAGGACGAGATCGCCTGCATATCCGCGGTGATCGGGGCCTCCTGGGGAGGCGTGAAGGCCATGACTGCAACATCTGGCCCCGGATTCTCGCTCATGCAGGAGGCGATCGGCTATGCGGCGATGTCTGAGACGCCCGTTGTCCTCGTAAATGTGATGCGAGGGGGTCCTTCCACGGGACAGCCGACAAGAGCGTCCCAAGGCGACGTGGCGCAGACCAGATTTGGTTCCCACGGGGACTACCAGGTCATTGCATTCGCTCCAGCGAGTGTCCAGGAGATGTTCGATCTGACAGTCGAGACCTTCAACTTCTCAGAGAAATACCGTGTGCCTGCGTTTCTCCTGTCCGATGCTGAGATCGGACATATGAGAGGGCTCCTCAGGGTACCTCCCGACATCGAGGTTATCAACCGGAAGGAGCTGGGCGTCCGAAGGCAGGACAAAGCGTCCGAGGTGCCCGACAACCTGGTCCATCCGTTCCCGACCTTCGGAAGAGGACATAAGACGATGGTCACAGGGATGACGCATACAGACGATTCCAGGATTGAGCCCGAGGACCCGGAGGTACACTCGGAGCTCGTCACGAGGCTGAACGAGAAGATCACTAGGTCGAGGAAGGACATCAACCGCTGGGAGGTCATCAACGAGGACGCGAGGACAATGATCGTCGCTTATGGGTCGTCCTCATTTGGCGCCAGGGAGATAGCTGCCAAGGACAGGAGAATCGGCCTGCTCCGGCTCAAGAGCCTATGGCCCCTGCCAGAGGAGCCGATCGCTGATGTCGCGGGCAAATGCGAGAAGATGCTAGTTTGCGAGATGAACCTCGGACAGATGTACTCTCACATCAAGAGGGTTGCGCTGGAGGCAGGATGCAGGACCGTGGAGCTCCTTCCCAAGATCGGGGGCGATCCGCAGACGCCCTCAGAGGTGAGGAGCAAGCTGCGCGAGATGGGGGCTATCTAATGGACATATTCGATTTCTACAGAAAGGACCGTTGGCCGCACGTGTTCTGTCCGGGCTGCGGGAACGGGACGGTCATGAACTGCTTCTACAGGGCATTCAACGAGCTCGGCCTCGACCTCGAGAAGACCGCGTTTGTCGGGGGCATCGGATGTTCATCCAGGATTCCGCTCTACATCAACTCGGACGCCCTGCACACGACCCACGGAAGAGCCTTGGCATTTGCGACCGGGCTGAGGCTGTCCAGGCTGGACCTGAGCGTGGTCGTGTTCACGGGCGATGGAGACCTCGGGGCGATCGGAGGGAACCATTTCATCAACGGGTGCAGGCGGAATGTCGACATGACCGTCATCTGCATAAACAACAACATCTACGGGATGACTGGTGGGCAGGCGTCCATAACAACTCCTCACGATTACCAATCGACGACCACTCCATACGGCAACAAGGAGTATCCGTTCGACCTCGCCGAGATAGCGGTTGCCGCAGGGGCAAACTATGTCGCAAGGTGGACCACGAGACATGTCCGTGAGCTGACTAAGGCCATGAAGACTGCGCTTCAGAAGAAGGGGTTCAGGTTCGTCGAGGTCGTGTCCCAGTGTCCGACCAATTTCGGGCGCAGGAACAAGATGGCCGATCCCACTCAAATGCTGGAATGGTTCAGGGAGAGCTCGGTCCGGAGAGACAAGGCTCGGATGGCTGCCGTCGACCATGTGGACCTGAACCTGGCCGGGCAGATCACCGTCGGGGAGTTCGTGAGCAGAGACAGGGAGTGCTACGAGGAGCTGCTGGGGGTCGGGAAGCATGGAGTCTGAAGTGCGATTCTCGGGCTTCGGCGGCCAGGGCGTTATCCTCATGGGGATCGTCCTCGCGAGGGCCGCCGCGCTCCATGACAAAGTCGTTGGACCTGACGGGAAGGAGCTGAGGAAGACCGCCATACAGACCCAATCCTACGGCCCGTCGGCAAGGGGTGGACACTCGAAGTGCGACGTGAGGATTTCGACAGAGGAGATGAACTATCCATTCGTGGAGTTCCCTGATTACCTGGTCATCATGTCCCAGCAGGCCTATGGCAAGTACATCACGGAGCTGAAGCCCACCACGAAGATAATCATCGACCCCGACCTCGTCCTTGACAGGCCAAAAGGCGACGTGTTCATGGTCAGCGCCACGAAGGCCGCAGAAAACCTCGGAACGAGGGTCGTCGCTAACGTGGTCATGCTCGCGGCGTTCAGGGAAATCTCTGACATTGTGTCCTATGAGGCCCTTGAGAAGGCCATGCTCGAAGCGCTCCCGCCTCCGACGCACGACCTGAACCGGTCCGCGCTGAGCCTCGGCCGGAAGCTGGGGGCTGAGGCGCTTCAGCACAGGGGCAAGAGTTAAAGAAGCAAAAGGCGTTAAACTGGAAACGGTGGAGACATTGATAGTGGAATCGGTCTTGAGAGAGGGCAGGAAGGCGCTCGCAGAGAACGAGGTCAAAGAACTGCTTCGCTCCTCAGGCATCCCCACGACGGATTTCCAGGTTGTCGACAGATTCGATCAGATCGACCAGAAGAAGCTGAAGTTCCCCGTCGTGATGAAGGTGTGCTCGCCAACGATACTCCACAAGACCGATGTCGGCGGGGTCGTGCTCGATGTCACCAAGGAGGACCTCGAGGGCGAGTTCTCGAAGATGAGGGAGAAGTTCCCGAGCGAGAAGATCCTGGTCGAGTCGATGCAGGACAGAAGGGTGGAGGTAATTGTCGGCCTCATAAACGACCACACCTTCGGGCTCACTATCATGTTTGGCCTCGGTGGGATATACACGGAGGTCTACAAGGACGTCACATTCAGGGTCGTCCCGATCAAGCGCGAGGACGCTGAGGAGATGCTGAAGGAGATCAAGGCCGCCCCGATACTCGAGGGCTTCAGAAAGATCAAGGTCGACCGAGAGGCGATCGTGAGCCTGCTGATGAAGGTCTCTGCCTTCGGCGAGAAGTACATGGACCAGCTGGATCAGATGGATCTCAACCCCGTCTTCGTGAAGGAGAAGGGAGTCGTCGTTGTGGACGCGAAGATGCTTCTCAAATGAAGTATCGTGGTTGACCGAACAGCTACCTGGAGGTGCAGGCTTTGATTGCCAGAGGGGGCAGGGCATTCGTCGCATTGAGCACAATGGCTGCGGTGGTGACACTGCCGTTCCTGCTCTACGCATGCGCCGCATTTCTCGGCCTCGCCCTCTTTCTCGTTTTCGTCTTCAGGGACCCGAACCGAAAAACCGGGAATGGGATAGTGGCCGCTGCGGACGGGACGGTCAGAGAGGTCGACAGGGAGAAGGGCGTGGTATCGACCTACCTGGCGCTCAGGAACGTCCATGTGACAAGGGCACCGCTTGCAGGCCAAGTGGAGAAAACCGTGAGGTCCTTGGGAAAACATTCGCCTGCATTCTCCAAGAATACCGCTCGGAACGAGAGGGTCGAGATATCAATGAAGACCGCAATAGGGGAAATCAGGATCATCCTGATGGCTGGCGCTCTTGCTCGAAGGATCATTCCCTACGTTGCAGAGGGACAGCAGCTGTCGAAGGCGGAGCGCATGAGCCTCATCAGGTTTGGCTCGAGGGTCGACGTCTACCTTCCGCCTGCTTCGGTCAAGATTGTGGTCGACAAAGGACAGAAACTCCATGCTGGGATGACCTGTATCGCGGAGGTCCTCGATGGTAAAATGGACTAAGATCTCTCTCGGGGATCTCTTCACTCTCACCAACGGAATCCTGGGATTCGTGGCGATCACCTACATCTTCAGCAGGAGCTATCTCTCTGCCACAAGCCTGCTCCTGCTGTCGATGGTGATGGACGGGCTAGACGGGTTCATCGCGAGGCGAGTCGGGAGCAAGCATTCCATGGGGCAGGTCCTGGACTCGATCTCTGATTCGATCTCGTTCGCATTCGCGCCTGCGATCCTGGTCTATGCGGAGTTCCAGGACGCGGTCGATGGCGCGCCGACCCACTCTCTGAACAACTTCATCGCCCTCCTGTGCTCCGTTGCCATCCTGGCTACTGGACTCTTCAGGCTCGCTAGATTCAGCGCTGGCGGCTTCCAGCTCGATCACTTCGCTGGAATGCCAGCGCCCGCCGCGGCTCTTGTGATCCTCCTGGCCTGTCTCTTGTTCGGTGCAAGCTCCGGCGCCGAGCCATACAGATACTACTTCACAGTAGGCGAACTGCCTTGGCTCGTTATCCTCATCGGATTCGGCGTCAGCTATCTGATGGCATCCGAAATCCCGTACCCGAAGGTCCGGGGCTGGATGGCAGCGGCAAGCGCAGCGGGGATTCTGTTGGCGCTCCTGCCGACAGTCGCTGGCCTCGTTCTGGTCGGCGACCAACCCTTATATACAGCATTCTCACGTACCGCCACAGCCATTGCTTTGGCATTGACGCTTGTCTACGTCTTCGGGGGGCCGGTCTATGAGAAACTCAAGGGAAGCAAAGGCTGAGAGCCACTTCTCCTGCTCGGACTCGGAAAGGGCGGCCTTCGAGGCCGGAGTCAAGCTGGGAACCATATACCACCAGTTCGTGGGCGTGCCACTTAGCTCGGACAACGTGGAGACGCTCGAGAAGGCCATCGTGGCTGGAAGCATGGTCCAACCCTTCGTCGAGGACGTCAGGGTCAGGATAGACCGCTCGAAGCTGAAAAGCAAGCGCGGGGAGTACGACTACACCTCCCTCACGGGCGACATGTTAGATGTGACCCTTATCGTCAGGTACAAGGGAGTGAGAGTTGAGGCTCGAATGGAGTTCATCAAGGAGATGAACTACCCGCTGATGTACATCAAAGAAATCAAGTGATAGGCTGCGAGGGCCGAGGCAGAGAGGGCGCTGCCAGGCATGAAGTGGATGAAGATTTATGATATGCATCATATATTTGAAACGCCATACAGGGCTGGCTTGTCCGAGTTCCGGGTGATTCTATGACGCGTGGAATAAAGATAGGTATCACTGGACTCCCGGGTGCGGGGAAGACGCAGGCCCTTGTCAAGGTCATAGAAATGCTGGAAGAGGAGAGCCTGATCGTCGGTGGGATGGTCACGGAACCCATTGTGGAGAATGGCAAGAGGGTCGGATTCTACGTCATGGATTGGCGGACCAAACGCAAAGCGGTTTTCGCGCATATCGACACTGAATCGAAATTCTTTGTGGGGAAGTACGGCGTGAACCTCGAGAGCCTCGACACTGTTGGCGTTGAAGCCCTCGTCGACGCGAGCCAGAACGCGGACGTGATCGTTATCGATGAGGTCGGGAAAATGGAGGTCGAATCCGACAAGTTCGTGAAGGCCGTGAAGGATGCGATGGAGGTCGAAAAGCCCATCATACTCACGCTTCACAAGAAGTCCAGGAACCCGCTCCTTCAAGACATAAGGAGGAGAGATGATGTCCGGATCCTGGAGGTCACGCCGATCAACAGGAACCTTCTGCCCTACAAGATAATCAAACTGATGAAGGGCGAGTACGTTTGATCCCTTCCGGGTTCGTAAAGATAAACGAGGGCACGACAGAGCTGATGGTGCCCGAATCGTTCTGCAGAAAGGGCCCGGGCACGAAGACTGGGGAGGTCTTCTACAACAGGCAGATGGAGTTCGGAAGGGACATCTCAGTCATGCTCGGGAGAGAGGTCTTCACGGAGGGAGCGAGGATACTGGACGGGCTCGCTGCCACGGGAGCACGCGGGCTGAGGCTGGCAAACGAGTGCGGTGTGAAGGCGGATTTCGTCCTCAACGACCGGAGCCTTTCGGCAGCGGTCTTGATGAAACAGAACGCGGACCTTAACAGCCTCGCACACATCAAGATAACCTGCATGGACCTGAGGAGCCTGCTCGCAGAGGAGCAGTTCGACTACATCGACATCGATCCGTTTGGCAGTCCTATCGACTTCATCGACGCAGCTGTCCAGAGCTGCAGGAACAAGGGCATCATCGCGCTGACGGCAACGGACACCGCTCCCCTTTACGGAACTTACCCGAAGACGAGCTTGAGGAGATATGGTGCCCTGTCGGCCAAATCGCCGTTCGCTCATGAGACCGGCTTGCGCATCATGATTGGCCACATAGTGAGGGCAGCAGCTTCTCACGACCGAGCGTGCGAGCCCATTCTATGCTATCACGCAGACCACTACTTCCGATGCTATCTTCGAATCATGAATGGAGCGACCAAGGCAGACTCGGCCATCAAGAAGCTGGGCTTCGCGAGATATGAAAGGGATTCGCTCGAACGGAGCATCGAAAGGGAGAACGCTGACGGAAAGCTCGCTGGACCGCTGTGGACGGGAGAACTTCACTCGAGAGAACTGTTGGAGAAGATGAGGGCGACAGGAGACCTGGGGACTGCCCCCAGATGCGATAAGATGCTGGAGGTCTGGAGAGAGGAGCAGGGAGCACCGCCTCTCTTCTACAAGGTCGATGAGTTCGCGAAAAGGACCAAGCATTCGCCTCCCAGGCTCGTCGAGTTCGTGTCCCGTCTCCGAGAGAATGATGCGAAGGCCTCGCGGACGCATTTCGATCCCAAGGGGTTCAAGACGAGCCTACCAGTTGAAGAGATAATCCGCATTTTCAAGAATCCGCCAAGAGAGAGCAGAAAGCCCTCGAAATCGAATGTTTAAATAGACCGCCTGGCCATGAGGAGCCCGAGAAGATGCCGTCGTTGGTTGTGATTGGGTCCCAATGGGGCGACGAGGGGAAGGGCAAGATCGTCGATTTCCTTGCGGATGAGGCGCACGTCGTTGTGAGGTTCCAAGGAGGCCCAAACGCGGGGCACAGCGTCAAGATCGGCGAGGAACTTTTCGCGCTTCACCATCTCCCCTCCGGGATTCTCAGGCCTTCGAAGCTCTCGGTGATAGGGAACGGGGTGGTGATAGACCCCGGAGTTCTCTTGAAGGAGATCGACGACCTGAAATCCAGGAATGTCAGCGTGAAGAACCTGAGGATCAGCGATCGGGCGCATGTCATCATGCCTTACCACAGATTGCTAGACGGCGCGGAGGAACGTCTCAGACGAGGGGGGAAGGTCGGGACTACCGGCCGCGGAATCGGGCCGTCGTATGCGGATAAGGTCGCAAGGCTCGGCATACGAATGGGCGACCTCATCGACGAGAGCGTCCTAGCAGAGAAACTCGATTTCCTGATACCGCTCAAGCAACGGATCCTCGACGCCTACGGAGATCCGAGCATACTTGACAGGGATGCGATCGCCAGGGAGTATTCGGGGTATGGGAAGAGACTGTCGGAATTCGTGACCGACACTGGCGTCCTAGTAGACAACGCGTTGTCAAAGGGGAAGCGTGTGCTTTTCGAAGGGGCTCAAGGATCGATGCTCGACATCGACCATGGGACCTACCCCTATGTCACATCCTCAACGACTGTTGCTGGAAACGCAGCCTCGGGATCCGGGGTATCCCCGCTCCTCCTGGATGAGGTCTACGGGGTTGTCAAGGCGTACACCACAAGGGTTGGTGAAGGTCCTTTCGTCACGGAGCTCAAGGACGATATCGGAAGGAACATTGCCGAGAAGGGCGGGGAGTTCGGAACAACGACCGGGCGCCCAAGAAGATGTGGATGGCTCGACCTTGTCGTGACCAGGCACGCGAACAGCTTGAACGGGTTCACGGGCATTGCGATGACTAAGATAGATGTCCTGGGAGGATTCGACGAGCTGAAGGTCTGTACGCACTACCTCTTGGACGGAAAGAAGATCCATACAATACCAGCGGACCTCAGGGCATTGGCCAACTGCGAACCTTCGTACAGGAAGATGAGGGGATGGGACCAGCTCGAACCAAAGAAGCTTGAGAGGGTTCTGTCAAAAGGCTTTTCAGCGCTGCCCGATGAGATGAAGCAATACGTCAGGTTCGTCGAGAAGGAGATGAGGCTACCAGTGGTGGTCCTTGGTCTCGGCAGGAGAAGGAACGAGATACTCGACCTGCGAAAGAGGCGATGGGCACACCGTTAGTCCGCACTCGATCTGATGCCGGATCCTTGATCTGGCAGCGTTTTCCTCGGCTCCCATCATGATTATATAAGTCTCCAATCATCCAACCCAAGATGCGTCGGCTCATAATATCTGAGAAGAACCACGCCGCGCAGAGGATCGCTCTCATCCTCTCAAGCAACACCCAGAAGAGGCGGTCGATCGCCGGAGCCCCAGTCTTGGAGTTCGCCATTGGAGAGGATGAGTACTACGTTCTTGGACTTAGAGGCCACATCATTGAGCTGGACTACCCTGAGAAGTTCAACAATTGGGACTCCATCTCTCCCAAGGACCTCATCTTCGCGAAGCCGGAAAAGAAAGTCAATCCGACCGCGAAGGGCATCATGAGGGCCCTCGACGAGCTGGTTGCGAGGGCGGACGAGGTGATCGTGGCGACCGACTACGACCGCGAGGGCGAGCTCATCGGAGTTGAGGCGCTCGACCATGTCCAGACGAAGAAGCCGACGAAGAGGGCGAAGTTCAGCGCCCTGACAAAAGGAGAGATCGAAAGGGCATTCTCGCAGCTGGCGGAGATCGACTACAAGCTCGCAGCCTCTGCGGAAACGAGGCAGCTGATCGACCTGGCATGGGGCGCGTCTCTCACAAGGTTCATCTCGCTTGCCTCCGGACAGCTAGGGAAGGATTTCCTGTCGGTGGGCAGGGTCCAGAGCCCCACGCTCGCGCTCATTGTGGGGAGGGAGAGACAAATTCAGGAGTTCAAGCCGACCCCATATTGGGTCGTCAGCGCAGATCTCAAAAAGGATGCCGAGTTCAAGGCCAACCACAAGCACGGGAGCTTCGACGACAAAGACATAGCTCATGCGGCGTTCGTCAGAGCGAAGGCCGCAAAGAACGCCCAGGTCAAGCAGGTCAAAGTCGAGGAGAAATCTGAGTATCCTCCCTCGCCATTCAGCACCACGCTCTTCCTGGCAGAAGCGACGAAGCTGAGCCTCACGGCTGCTCAGGCAATGAAGATCGCTGAGGATCTGTACACAGATGGTTACATCTCATATCCCAGGACGGACAACACCGTCTATCCCCCGTCACTGAGCCTCAGGGCGATATTAGAGAAGCTAGTTAAGTCCGATCTTGGAAAGGAGGCAGAGGAACTCCTCGCGCAGGAGACCATCAGACCCTCCAGGGGAAAGCGGAGCACAACAGACCATCCTCCGATCCACCCAGTCGATTCTGCCACAAAGGCCGAGCTCAAGGGACAGAGATGGGCCGTCTACGAGCTCGTCACGAGACGGTTCCTCGCGACCGTGGCTCCTCCTTGTCAGTCGAGAAGTACTACAGTCGATCTCGACATCGGTGGAGAGCCCTTCGTCAGCGAGGGGTACAACATACTCTCGCCTGGATGGAGGAAGTACTATCTATATTACAGAGTGACGGAGGTAACTCTTCCCCAGCTGGCAGAAGGAGGCCTCGCTGAGGTCCTGAAGATCCATTCGACTGAGAAGAAGACTCAGCCGCCGCCGAGATATTCTCAAGGCTCACTGATCCAGGACATGGAAAGGCTTGGCCTTGGCACGAAGAGCACGCGACATGATGCGATCCAGAAGCTCTATGACAGGCGGTTCGTGAAGGGCGTGAGGATAGAGCCAACAGAGAGCGGAATCGCCGTCGTATCCGCCCTCCAGGACCATGCGAGACTTCACGACGAGTACAAGATAACAGACGCGAAGATGACTGCGCACCTGGAGAGCGAGATGGACTTGATCGCCCAGGGAGAGCGCGAGCAATCCGACGTCGTGGAGGAAAGCCAGGCCATGCTGGATGACATCATGGATGTCCTCGAGAAGAACAAGAAGGAGATAGGTGAGGACATTCGGAAGGCATTGAGAAAGCAACACAATCTAGGCGCATGTCCGAAGTGTGGAACGGGACAGCTGATTCAGATCAGGCTGAAGTCCGGAGGCACCTTCGCTGGCTGCTCCAGGTATCCTGACTGCAGGAACACATATTCGCTTCCGAAAGGCGTGCTCATCCTGCCGACCGAGGAGAAGTGTTCCGTCTGCGGCTCCCCCAAGATCAAGGCCGTGTCGAAGGGCCAAGCACCGATGGTGGTGTGTATCGACCCTAACTGTGAGGGTGCGAAGAAGGAACGGTACATAGGCAAGTGCCCTGCATGCGGGGGCGTTATCAGCATCATACAATCCAGGAAGGGAAAGAGGTTTGCCGGGTGCTCAGGGTACCCTGAGTGCAAGACCGTATTCCCGCTGCCTCAGATGGGACGGATCGTGCCAACAGACCAGACGTGCGATGCCTGCGGCTCCCCGATCATCAAGGTATGGAACCAGAGAGGACGGCCGCCATGGGTTCTCTGTATCAACATGAGTTGCCCAAAGAAGGCGAAGAAAACGGAGAAGGAGGCGCAAGGTGCCCCTGCGCCGGATTCCAAGAAAGACGGGGAAAAGGATCTGAAGCAGTAATCATTCTTTGGGCGGAGGTGGCACTTCTTCTGACGGAGCGACGACGGGCTCCTGCAATTCCTCGGCCTCTGCCACGGCAATCCCTCTTGTCTTCTGGCCAAGCCTCTTCTCTATGGCCTTTAGCTTCTCCATCACGTCGTGAGTCGTGTAGATGTCTCCCCTGAAGCTCTGCACTAAGATCAGGACTGCATCCACGAACAGCCACAAAACGAGAATCCAGAGAAGGACCGTCAGGAGCATCCAAGTATCCTCGAAACTGATATTGAATCTGTCACTGAGATTGGTCTTGAGATCGCGCACGAACCCGTTCAAATAGATCATGATGACGATGCCGAGGACTGCGAGGAACGCGGCCTTCACCCATTTGCTGGCCATCTGAGGTGTGACTTTGATGCTATCACCTGCTAGCAATATTGAATCAAAGCGTATTTACATGTTCTCTCGTAGCACCTCAGCGAGGCTGCTTCATTCCCAGGAGGTGCCTCACGGCAGGAGCGAACTCGTAGTTCCTGACCTCGGTGCATCGTTCGAGCGCGAAGACCGAGATCTCTGGCCGCTCATCGAATATTCTGATCTTATGATACCAAGCGAGCACGCGCTCGAGATTCTCAGCGTATTCCTGGAACCTGGGGATCATGTAGTTCGCAACGGCCTCGTCTGCCTTGGAGAGGGTGAATGTGGACAGGTCAACTGCCTCTCTTGGCTGCGTTTTGAGACGCGTATCCCACGCCACGTCCATGCTGAACTTCGCGTGAGCGACCGCGTATATCTCAAACCCCCACCTGTAAAGCCTTGGTATGCACACCGGTGTGACGTACCCGTCCTCTATGAGCATGTGCCTGATCCTGGTGATTGCCTGCCTCGAAAGCCTGACGACCTCCGAAATCTCCCTGTCAGAGGCGAGCGGGTTCTCCACCATCACGATCAAGGTCTTTCGCTCTGTCTCGCTCAAGTCCGGGGACTCGACGCCCGAGTGAGTGAGGATTCTTGACTTCGGAGGGGGAACGTCTAACTCGAAGAAGCGATGCACCACAGGCCCGAAGTTTGTCTGGTAGCTCCCTCTGGTCATCGTGTACGGGAAGAGAGCGTGGTCGAACTTGGCCTTTGATGCCCTTCTGGGTCCAGTGAACATCTTGTTGTGCGTCTGGCAGAAGTGATCGAACTCGGTCACGTCCTTCAAGGCGGTGTACATCAGCACCTGGTTTCCGCCGACCATCGCACTGAACACCTGCGGGGCCTTCGCGCAGAATTCCATATAATGAGATGAGCGGGCATCAAGCGAGATAGCTGGGTCCGTGGAGCCTATGTGGAAACCCATGAGCTCACAACCCAGCTTGTTGAAAGAAGGGATATTCACGAAGTAGACCGCCCCGGCATCCGTCACCCGTCTCCTGACAGACGCTACGGTGCCCTTGTTGAGCCCGTACAGCTCGGCTATCTCGGCATCCGTTCTAGATGCGTCCTCGACAAGCCCCAAGATGACAAGCATTTCCGATTTCAGAAAACGCCACACGGAGGGGTAATTGGCGAAATTCAATTAAAAACATTCTAATGACACAAATGCCACCATCTGTGAGCGTATTCTAGCAAAAACGCAACGAAGGCTGCCCCAGTGAGGAAAAAGGTTATAGATTGAAAACGTGAATCACCCAGTGCCATTTTGGCAACACGCTCTTTTGTAGGAAGAGGAGAGGTGGAACCAAAGGGTGATGCCCAACTGCGGTGGAGTCCCCTCCACCCTTTTTTTCTGCTTGGGTGGTTCGAAGACTATCTCCCGGGACCGGGGTTTCAGCTAGGGCGACATCCTAAATCAGAATACCAGGAACCAAGGCTGTTCGGGATTATGCCTTCTTGGTCTCACGCGACTTGATCCTAAGGCCCTTGTATCCGCACTTCCTGCACCTGGTCGCCCTTATGGCGTTTCTTGCGTTGCAGTTCATGCAGATCTTCTTGATGAGGTTTCTCGCCTCGGCCTCTGGGAATCTAGCCATTGCCGTCCCTGTGGCGCCACAAATAGGCATACCGTATATAACTCTTGTGCAACCATCAGCGAAGTGGGCTTTTGCGGGTCTACTTCGTTTTCTTCCCTTCATTCGCAAAATGGGCCAGGAGAGCCTCGAGCTGGATCCTCTCACTCGACCCGGAAATCATCCGGAACTCCGCCTCTCCGACCCTGTCTATCAGCCTTATCTTCGACTCCTCACTACAGGGGAGGTCGAACACGGCTCTGTGAATCCCGTGGATGATGTCCTCTCCTGACAATCCATGCTTCACAATGAGGTCGTCCAGCTTTGATCGAGCACTCATGAAGTTCCCCTTCAGCGCGGTCGTCAACAGCTCACTGATCTCGGCTGGTCGTATAGTCTCCGTCGACTCGAAGACAGCGTCCTGGTCGACCTTCTTGCCCAGCGAGGCGGCTACCTGCAGGATGTTCGTTGCCTTTCTCAGATCCCCTCCTGCGAGGCCGCATATGGCGAGAAACCCGTCTTCTGCGAGATCGATCTTCTCTGCTACCGCGACGCGGGTCAAGAAGGATTTCACGTCCGCCTCAGCCAGCGGGCGAAACCTGAAAACCGCGCACCTGGACTGAATCGGCTCGATTACCTTGGAGGAGTAGTTGCACGAGAGAATGAACCTGCATGTCTGGGTGAACCGCTCCATCGTCCTCCTCAGGGCGGCCTGAGCATCGGAGGTGAGGGAATCAGCCTCGTCCAGGAAGATTATCTTGAACTCCGCTTTGCCAAATGATGCAGCGCGGGCGAAGTCCTTTATCTTGCCTCTGACGATATCGATCCCTCTCTCGTCGGAAGCGTTGAGCTCTATCAGGTTGTCCCTCCATTGATCCCCGTAGAGCTCCCTTGCCAACGCTATTGCGGAGGTAGTCTTTCCGCAGCCCGCGGGTCCGGCAAAGAGCATATGCGGCATGCTCCTGTTCTTGACGTACGCTTCCAGCCGCTCGACTATGCTTTTCTGCCCCACTATGTCGGAGAGCTTCTTAGGCCTGTACTTCTCCACCCAGACGTCCTGCATCTGACCTTCTGTCGCTAATGTCCTATCCTTACAAATAACTATCTAACCACACGGAGGGCAAATCCGATTTCTGGCCGATCAGAGATCGTGCTGAGAACAGATTCGCCCTCTGGAATTCCTGCCTCCGTTGGCCTTCGATGCGGAAAAGCGCCATGAAAGACGGCGGCCCGCACGTATCGATAAGCATTGCCCTTGAGTTGCAGCAAGAGCACGAAGAAATAACCAATAAATACCGGGGTTCTGAATCCTGCACAGGTGACTGTCTGCGATAAGTGCAGAAGGGAGGCGGCCGCATTCATCAGATACAGCGGGGTCCACCTCTGCAAGGACCATTTCTGCGAGTTCGTAGAGAAAAGAGTCAGACACGAGCTGAGAGACCAACTGGACCTCAAAGGTGGAGAGAAGATCGCGGTTGCGGTTTCAGGCGGAAAGGACAGCACAGTGGCGCTTCATCTCGTCGCTGAGATTCTGGGCAAGAGAAGGAATCTCGAGATATGCGCTATCACCGTCGACGAAGGGATTTCAAACTACCGAGAATCCAGCATACCGATCGTCGAGCAGAACTGCAGGACTCTGGGACTCGAGCACATCATCGTGTCATTTCGTGACTTGTACGGCACGACCATGGATGAGATAGCAGCCAAGAACAGAAAGCTCTCGACCTGCAGCTATTGTGGCGTCCTTAGACGGGCAGCGATGAACCGGGCTGCGAAGGACTGGAACGCTACGTATCTCGCCACGGGTCTGAATCTGGACGACACTGCCCAGTCCATACTGATGAACTTTGCGAGGGGAGATGTCGAGCGGCTCGCAAGGCTAGGTCCGCACGAGAAGATCCAGCCTGGCCTCGCCCCAAGAATCCAGCCGCTGAGGAGAATCCCCGAAAGCGAGACGACTCTGTACGCTATGATCAAGGGATTGCGATTCCACGATCTAGAATGCCCTTACGCCCTAGAAGCCCTCAGGAACTCATACCGCAAGGTTATAATCGAGCTGGAGGACAGGTATCCTGGCACGAGACACTCGATTGTGAGGAGCTACGACCTCATGTTGCCTGCGCTCCGGGGGATGTTCCCGCAGGCCAGGCTGCAGACCTGCGCCTGTGGCGAGCCGAGCCTCTCCCAGAAATGCAAGGCGTGCGAGTTGATCGAGTCTCTGAAGTAGGGATGGGCTACTCAACGGACTCTCTCGGGAACCATGCTCCGCAGTTCCTGCACACATAGTCCTTCGTCGGAGCATTCACTCCGCATATCTCGCACACCTTCATCCCCTTAGGGACAGGACGCTCTGGCGGCGAGGGAGCATACCCCACGAGGTCGTCCGCGGTGACCTCGAACTCGGTCTTCTCAAAATTGGCGAACATGAAGACAGGCTTCGTCTGGTGTGGGTGAGGGCGGGGCTGGACTGTCGTCTCTGGAACCCTTCGTGCCTTGACTCTTTCGAGTCTCCTCTTCCTCGCCCTCTGCTCCTCGAACTTGCGCCCTGCAGTGAATGTTGAGACCACTAAGAGTCCCTTCAGAGAGACGCCCAGCAAGATGATGTAGACAATCTTGCTCATGTCGAACCTGATGAAGTACGGGCCGAATTTCACCTCGGCCACACCGCCTCCGAAGATCACGAATATCCAGAGGCACAAGAAAGCGAGTGCAGTGAGGCCAAAAAGCATTCGCTTGTAGGTTCCAGGCCTGTTGATAGCCTCGAGGGTGCTCGAAGCGACAATCATTCCGCCGAAGAATATGATGTAGGAGTTGATGTTGTCCAAGAAGGCCGTTGCGAGCTGAGGATAGTGGCTGGTCACGAGGTCCACGAGCACCAATGGGACAACGATGAACCTCAGGGTCTCGGTGAAGGCCGTCCACACCGAATCAGACAGCCGGCTTTTCTGCGCTATGTTATCATCCCCGGGGTTATCGATATCGACTGCGAGATCGGGAAATCGAGGATCTGAGCCTGGAAGACTACCCTGTCCGGCAAGGCAGACCCAAGCGTGAAAGTCATTGAGCCCGGGAAGTAGGTTCCCAGCTGGATGACATCGGAATCCTGCGCCAGAAGCGTGCTTCCGTTGTACAAGTAGGCTCTCAGCGTGGTCGTTCCACTGAATATGTTGGAAGTCGATATGTGGTAGTTCACGGTCAACTGGTTGCCCGACTGGCTAATGCTGTCTACTGCAGCCTGCTGGATCAGCGCGTCCCACGGCACGCTTACGTTGTATCTCGCGTCGAAATCCACGAGCTTCATGGTGTACTTGCACGAGATCCCCACGACGAAATTGAGCATATCGTCATTGAAGACCATCCAGCCGCGGCCCTGCTGATATAATTGGAGGATTGGGACGTCGAACTGGATCGTGTCCGAGGTCACCCTACCAGCAGGGATTGTGCCAATGTGTATTCTGCCTGATGCCACAAGTGCGTCGGAGTAGTTCGTAACATCGTACGTGAGCAGGAGGTCGTCGACGTCGTAGAACCCGCCATTGTCGATCGAGAACGGCGCCGAAACGTGAACCACGCCGCCATCATAGGTCCATTCGATCTCGTTCGATGAGGGCAGGTCCACTTTGAAGTCGCCGTTGGGAAAAGGCCAGATGCTCGTGAACGCCAGAGCGAAGATGACGAAGTTCACAGCTGCAATGGATATCTGAAGAATACGAACCCGAGCGACCATCCCTTATCTGCGACTACTGGATTGGTATGTGTGATAATAAACATGCAGATGCGACTATCACTTCAGGGAGCCGTCATATGAGGGGTAGTCGTAAGCTTCCTCCCCCTCGAAGAAACAGTAATGAAGCTTCGTGTACTGCCGCTTGAACTCGACAACGTCATGCTTGACCGTCTCCGGGTCCTCCTCCTTGACAACCACCCGAGCTATGAGTTCCGCAATCTCGTTCATCTGATTCTCCTTCATTCCGAGACGAGTCACTTCCTGCGAACCAATTCTCACTCCAGATGGCTTGACAGGGTTTGAATCCCAAGGCAGCAGGTTTTTGTTGAGGATCACGTTCGCCTTCTCGAGGGATCTCGCCACCTTTGCCCCGCCGTGGTACTGCTCCACGTCCACCACCAAGGTGTGCGATTCCGTGAACCCGCACTTCTCGCAGAGGACGTCCATGCCTCGCTCGTGAAGCGCCTGGCCAAGCGCCTTCGCGTTCCTTATCATCTGGTCAGCGTACGCGACGCCGAACTCCTTGGTCTCGGCCAAGGTCACTGCAAGAGCAGCGACCGAGTGCAGATGATGGTTGCTCGTGACCCCCGGGAAGACTCCTCTCCTCAGCGCAGTCTCGAGCCAGTCCTTGGTGAGGTCCGACAGAATTATGCCGTGCTGGGGCCCGGGGAGAGTCTTGTGTGTGCTCCCGGAGACGACATCAATGCCTTCCTTGAGCGGATCTTGGAATCTGCCGCCTCCGATCAGTCCGATCACATGCGCGGCATCGTACCATGTCGTGCAGCCAACCTCCTGGAAGACCTCCCGGAGTTCCTCCAGGGGCGTCGGGAAGAGATAGATAGATTGACCGAACAGGGCCACCTTGGGCTTGACCTCTCGGATGAGCCTCTTCGCACCCTGGACATCGATATTCATGATCTTCTCGTCAAACGGATAGTTGAAGGTCCTCACTCCTCGGACGCCCGTCGCGCCGATCTTCGCGTGCGAGATGTGACCGCCATCGGAAAGTGCGACAGTGGTCATCTTGTCTCTGGGTTTCGCTATTGCCTTCAGGACTGCGAGGTTTGCCACAGTACCTGATGTCGAGCGGACATCTGCGAACCTCGCCCTGAAGACCTCTTTCGCCAAGTTCTCGCATATTGTCTCGATCTGGTCAACGTAGATGTTGCCCTGGTAGTATCTCCTGCCAGGGAGTCCTTCGGCGTATCTGTTGTGAAGGTCTGAGTTCAGAACCTCCTTCCCAGCCGGACTGAGAAGATTCTCGGATGCGATGAGTGGAATCGAGTCCTTGAACCAGGCATTGTGCCTGTGTGTCAGGTCCCGCACTTCTTGCGCTAGCTCTCTAGCCGATGCCACGAGAGCGGGGAGCATATCAGAGATTAAAAACATATGCCAAGGTGTCGCGGACAGCGGGCAAATGCTGACCAAAAGCCAAGTGTGATTGTCACAACAAGATTGGCTTCGAACATCCTATCATGGAGGTGGTGCTGCGCCTTGCAGTGGAAACGAAGGTTGACGTTTTCCTAGATAGCTATTTATAGAGTGTACGACAATTTGTCGTACAAGGCACCGCGATAGCAATGTCGACAAAGACACAGCGCCTCAATGTCCGACTGCCAGAAGATGACCTTCGGGAGCTCGAAGCGATAAGGCAGAGGAACGGGCTCCAGACTGTCTCGGACGTCGTCAGGCAGGCGCTAACGACCTACCTGGACGAGGAATCCGCTACCTGGAACTCGGAGAAGGTGACAACGATCATTCCGGCAGCCCTCATGGAAGATGTCGAGATGTTCATCGCCAGTGGCGATGCTAGCGATGTCTCCCAGGCAATAACACTGGCCCTTACTGGATGGGTCGAGGATAGGAAGCGTTACTACCTCGAAGGGAAAGAGCTGGTGCGCCAGAAGGTTGCGGAAGCGGTCGAGGAGCGCGGAACGAGAAAAGGGATGGCTCGAACCGTGTCCCGAATGAGGATCCAGTGATCAACCAACGAAGGGTCGGATGCCTTGCACTCGCGCGGGCGCTCTCTGTCCCGCGCAGGAACGAACAAAGGGAATGGAAGGGCCTAGCCAACAGGTCTGGATGGGATTGACGCCTCGGGAGGGCTTCGGCCCTCTCACATCACTTTTTTCAACAAGAGACTCTCTCGAATGCGCAACTGCCTTCCGGCAGACACTCACTTTTTTGCCAGAATTGATTTAAGATCCTCGATCACTTGGGTTGACGACGGATCCTCTCTCCTGAGAAGCCCCAGGTACGTGCTCACATAATCGCCGATCGCAACCAGGGAGAAAATCTGAGCGAGCGGACTAAGGCCGCTGCCGTAGACCGCGTGCACTTGTGTGCGCTTCGCGATCATTCCCTTGGTCGCATTGACTCGCCTTCGGAGTGCGGCGTTCGGTATCTCGTGCTCCAGGAACACGGCCGAGAAGCCCTGGCTCCTGAGATCCATCACCCACCCGACGATTTCATTGTGGTCCATCTCGGGTATCTCAGAACTGAACGCCAACACCTTGGCGTTCTCATTCATCTGGTTCGCCCAACGCTTCGACACAGGAGCAGACAAGCCATAGCCAAACACCACTGGGACTAGGCCATACAGCTCGTGGGCAAGTCTCTTCGCCGGATTGTCCGTTGTGATGACCGAGGCCTTGCAGCAGGCGATCGTCTGGTTCAGAATGCGGAGTGTCTCCTCGAACTGCTTGTCAACCTCGACAAGTCCTGTACGCTCTATGACTCCCACCATCGCCCCGAACATGAATCCAAGCGACGATCTGGGAACAAGACCAGAGCCAATGCGTGCATGTGGGAGGGAGTGAGATCCTGCGAGGTCCGCGAGCCTGCCACCCGAAGATATCGTCGCCACCTTCGCACGCTTCCTTACGGCGTCCTCCAACATGCTCAAGCTCTCTTCTGTGTTGCCTGAGTAGCTCGCGACTATCACCAGGCTGTCCTTGCCCACGTAGGCTGGAACTGAGTAAGATCTGCAGACCTCGCACGCGACGTCTGTTGAAATTGCCAGCCATTCCTTGAGGAGATCTCCTCCGATCGCGGACCCGCCCATTCCACATACTACGATGTTGCGCGGGGTGAATCGCGGGAGTCCGGACCGGCGACCGCGCACCAATCCCTCTGACAAGTGCTTGGGGAGCAGGTCTATCTTTCCCAGCATATCCCTTGAATCTAGCTCTCTGATGTCCGCGCTGGAATCCAGCATCTCCCCATGGATGGACTAGGGAATATAAAGGAAATTGCCGAAAGACGTCTGAATCGAAGACCGTCAAGGTATTGGGTTTGACATATCCCCGGCTTTCGAAATCGAGATGTACGCCCGAGCATTGTTCCGAGCAAAAGGTCATGAACGATGAATAGTGGGATGGACCGAATGGACCTATCTGGCTGGGCCTGTTTCGGACTTTAAGAAGAGTCGATTGATACTTTTGGGCTAGTAGCTACAACACTCATAATACAGCGGTTCTGCATCGACGAGATAATGGCTCCAGCAGGCGTGATGAAAGCTTTGGACACGCTGCGCAACGGGCAGTTCGTGCTCATCTACGACGCCGACAAGCGAGAGGAGGAGACGGACATGGTCATTGCCTCCGAGTTTGTGACGTCATCCGTCGTCAGGGCACTGAGGAAGGATGCTGGAGGGCTCATCTGCACCACGGCCGATCCCACGATCCAGGAGAGACTGGGATTGCCGTTCCTTACAGAGCTCTACCTGGGAATGGGCGACGAATTCCCGGTCATGAAGAGGCTCATGCCGAACGACATCCCATACGACACGAAGTCCGCCTTTGGAATCACGATCAATCACAGGAAGACCTTCACGGGAATTACTGACAAGGACAGGGCATTCACAATCAAGGAGTTTGCGAGCCTTGCGAAGCGAGCGATCGTCGAGGAGGATGGCTGGGGCATGAGGGAGTTCGGAAGCAACTTCAGAGCGCCCGGACACATTCACCTCCTGAACACTTCACAGCGAATCCTCGAGAGCAGGTTCGGCCACACGGAGCTAGCGACTGCACTTGTGATCATAGCAGGGCTCGTCCCTTCAGCGACAGTCTGCGAGATGATGGGAGATGACGGGAACGCCCTTTCGAAGGAGAAGGCGAGAGAGTACGCAGACAAGCACGGGCTTGTCTTCCTGACGGGCGCGGAGATTGTGGAAGCCTGGAAGGAGTTCAGGAAGAGGTAGACTCTTATGGTTTGCGTGATGGCCACAGGCGTTTTCGATATCATACACCTAGGTCACCTGCACTACCTCGAGGAATCGAAGAAGCTGGGAGATGAGCTAGTCGTCGTTGTGGCGACAGATAAGACCGTCCGACGAAGGAAGCACGAACCGATAACCCCGGAGAAGATGCGGCTCGAGCTCGTGGCATCTCTGAAGCCAGTTGACAGGGCTGTCCTCGGCAAGGACAGCGGAGATATGTTCGAGATCGTCAGGGACATCAGGCCGGACATAATCACCATCGGGTACGACCAGCCATTCAATCCGGACCAGCTTCAGGCTGAGCTCAAGAAAAGGGGGCTCAATGCCAAGGTCGTCAGGATGCCACATCTGGACGCGGACCTTGATGGCACCAGGAAGATCATTGCAAAGGTCATAGAGTTCCACGAAGTCAACAGGAAGCTCTCGGAGGTCGAGCAGCGTTGAGGAGGATAGGAGTCGCTGACACGACTTTCGCAAGGGTCGACATGGGCGCATTCGCAATCGACGAGCTCAAGAAGACCGGAACAGGCTTCAAGATCGAGAGGTACACGGTCCCAGGAGTGAAGGATCTTCCAGTCGCAGCAAAGAAGTTGTTCGAGGAGCGCGGCTGCGACATCGTGATGGTGCTGGGGATGCCTGGACCTGAGCAGATAGACAAGATGTGCGCCCACGAGGCGTCCACAGGGCTGATTCAACTCCAACTGATGACGAACAAGCATGTCATAGAGGTTTTTGTCCATGAAGACGAGGCTAAGGATTCGAAGGAGTTGTCATGGCTCGCAGAGAGGAGAGCCAGAGAGCACGCAGTCAATGCATATGACCTGCTCTTCAGGCCCGAACGCCTGATGAAGAAGGCCGGGAAGGGGCTGCGTCAGGGGTTCAATGATGTCGGACCCATCAGATAATGGTCGATCGAGGAGGTATAGGAATGGCAGTGAAGTACAGGATAGGCATCGTCTGCAGTGAGTTCAACTTCGACATCACACAGATGATGCTCGAGCGGGCGAAGGAACATGCGAAGTTCTTGGATGCGGATGTCACCAAGGTGGTCATGGTACCTGGCGTTTTTGACATGCCCTTGGCGATCAAGACGCTACTGAAGGACAAGGGCATAGACGCAGTCGTGACCATCGGTGCTGTGATCGAGGGAGAGACAGAGCACGACCAGGTGGTCATCGGCCAGGCTGCCAGGAAAATCACGGATCTGGCAGTTGAGTTCGAGAAGCCCGTCGGCTTTGGCATCTCCGGACCCGGGATGAGCAGGCTCCAGGCAGCGGACAGAATCGAGCGGGCCAAGGACGCTGTCGAGAGCGTCGTCAAGCAGCTCAGGATGCTCAAGTAGAGTGCCACTGCAAAGTCTATAACGAAGCCTTGAGCTCGGGAGTCCCGTGGGCGAGATCAGGCTGGGCAAGATACACCTCAGATGGTGTGACAGCTGCAACGTTCCGATCATAGAGCAGAGCTCATGCTGCATTTGTAGGTCAAGAACGAGGGAGGTCAAGATCACCCCTCCTGGTGATGCTCGTCCAGCGTTCGCCAGAGACATCGAGCGAATCAGAAGCCTGGTCGATCGACAGTTCGGCGAAGGCACTGGGCTTCGACTCGTTCCCCCTGGGAGGATCGTGCTCCTCAACAAAGCGCCAGACATCGACAGGATGGACGAGGTCATTGTCAATGGCGAGGTTGTTGGGGCAGTC
>Ga0315296_10000807_pt1 | contig 28092 bp, 15 predicted proteins | sample YL17G14_18_MG_FD_203921 | JGI IMG/M metagenome (GOLD analysis project Ga0315296, IMG submission 203921) | Sediment microbial communities from Yellowstone Lake, YNP, Wyoming, USA - YL17G14_18 | ecosystem: Environmental > Aquatic > Freshwater > Lake > Sediment | place: USA: Wyoming | collected... | reverse complement strand
CCCTTTTAGCCATCCCGAGATGCCCATCTCCTTCACGGCTACTTCAATCGGAATGGGCTCGCATGATTTGCAGGTGCCCGACTCATCCAGATACGTGATGCGAGGCTTCAACTTGAAATTGCCCTTGACAGTGGGTTTGAGCACCAGTCTCACATCCTCAGTCTTGAGGGCGTCGAGTCTCCTGCCCCTCAAGTTGATCTGACTATCCTCCATCCGATACTTCTCCGGTTCTTGGACGACCACGAATCCCTTGGGAACAGTCTCTTCGACCTTCGTCAGCTGAGCCGGCCCCCTCCCGGCGTTCACCAGTTCGAACTCAAGGACGAGTTCCTGTCCCACATGAAGCTCCTTAGGCTTGGCAATTAGATTTGCCTGAACATCTGCATGCTCGAACCTCTCGATGCCAGCTGCCCTCTCAGGCGCCGGGGTTGGTGTTGAGAACGCCATTGTAGCCGACATGACGTCAGGAGCCAGCAGCACTTCAGTGAGAGACAGGGCGAGTTCTCGGTCCTCCTTCACCTTGGCCAGCAGCTTGAGGACCTGGCTCTTCTTTCCAGGCTGATCGGCTTTTTCATAAGAGGAAGCTGAGGCTCCAAGGACTTTCTCTGCCATGGCATAGAGTTTTGCTTTCTTGTCCTGATCATCTTCCTTGCCAGCTCTGTCCATGAACACGTAGCTGTCGAAAAGAAGCTTGCTTGCCTTGGCGTACTCGGCGGCACCCAACAAATCTGCCTTCAGATAGTACTTGGCCGCACTCTCGAGATTCTGACTCGCGGAGGAATGCAGCGACACTTCGCCGGTGTCGGAGAACCTCGCGCCAGCCTCAAGGGCCTTGCAGAACCGGCTGTGGCCCATCGACATCAGCCTCGCCTTCTCGCTTGAGGCCAGCTCTTTAGCTTCGTCGAAAAGCACAGCCGCCTCGCCGTAGAGACCTGGGGATGTCTCAGCTTCGGCCCTCGCCATCGCCTGCCACGCTCTTGACAGTGTGGCAATCAATTCTATCTCCTTTCGATTGTCAGTCTTATCCAGCTCCTTGAGGACCTTCATGAACATCTCAGCCGCTGAACCGTACTTCTCCGAGCTGCCAAGCGAATCACCCTGTTTGTCCAACGACCTTGCTTCTTCCAGAACGATTCTGGCCCTACAGAATGCCTCTCGGTGACCAGCAGCTTTCACAATTCTCGAAACCATATGCACCTCTTCGGTCTCCTGTGCACTGCCGATCATGCCTTGAAGAGCGTTCCTAGACTCCTTGAACAGATTCTCTGCAAGCTTGTAGACCTCAGAGGCTTCAGTGCACTTGTCCTCCCGGCTCAGGGCTTCGGCGTTCTCTACCTGAGCCCATGCAGCGTAGATTGTTGCGAGGTGCCCCCATCTCTTTGTCGACCGGTGTAGAAGTGCCGCCTTCTCATAGAATTCCTTTGCCAATCTAGGTTCATCCTTGGCATGGTGGTTCTTTGCCCTCTCAATCTCGCTCCACGCCTGCATGTAGACTGCGTGATCCTCATAGAAATCTTTGAGCTGGGGCAGCTTCTCGGCAGCAGCTCTGTAACTGTTCGAGGACAAAGCGAAGTTCTCCGCTGACTTTGTATACTCCTGGAGGTCGTCGAATATCTGAGCGGCCTTCCAGTAGGCCTCGGCGACACGGGTCGGCACGCCCGCACTCTCGAACGCACTCGCGGTTCTTGTCCAAGCTTCACCAGCGGTGCGCAGTGTGTTTCTGTCACCGTCCAATGAATGGAGCTTCTCCAACCAGCTGCTGTATTGGATCAGCCAATGACCTACTATGCCGTAGTCCGCCGGGTCAACTATGGCTTGAAACGACATGCTCTTGAAGTGAAGGTCCAAGGAGTCCTTCTTGTGCTGGATGGCCTCTCGGAGCCTCTCCATCCTCCTTTCTGTGTTCTCCTCCAAGTCTGCTAGCTCGACTTCCGCTTCCGCTCGGAGGCTCAGATCGGTACCACGGCTCCAGTAGTCAAAGGGAGAGAAACCGTCGGTGAATCCTTTCGAAATATCTCTCTCTTGGAGCGCCTTCTCAAGGAGAACCCGCTTTCTTCGCGTATCCGGTTCTGTCTTCGCAAGACTGGTGAGGTTGTATCCAGACTGATGGTGAGCATATGCAATCAGGTCGCGGATGCCAGTCATTTCTGCCAATCTCACGTACTCTGGAGAAGCTGCGACAGCTTTCTCCGCGAACTCCCTCTTCCTTCTGACATCGCTCTCCACATATGCGAGGATTCCGTAGACTCCGGACTCGGGCACCATGACCCAGACCTCTCCATAGGATGAGGGCGACTCATATTGGATTATGGACAGCTCTCGCCTGCACTCTCTTGCGAGTTCGAATGTCCTTTTAGCCATGCTGTCTCTTTCGTCGGAATCCTGTGCAGAGACCATCATCCAGTTGGTGTCGGATGCCAGTTCCCTGAGAGCAATTCCTATCACCAGTCTGTCATTGATCCTCCTGCCAAGATGTAGAGCCTTGTCAATGAACGCAGACAATTCAGGACCTGAGGGAATGGGCAAGCTGACGAATGAGGAGACACTCGGCAATTCTGTGAGAGCAGTCTCCTCGGAAAAGTCTCTTGCCTTACAAAGGTATGAATACGCTTTCTGGTCAATCCTCTCAATCTTGTCCGCGAAATTGCTACCGTATTCCTGCTGGTATCGGCAGGCGTGCATGTAGGCAGCGGCTAGTCCTGAAGGGTCCGATGTTCGTGAAAAAATCGATATTGATTTCTCGGCACGACTGAGACCGTCTATTAGAAGCCGCTTTAACACATCGACATCCATCTCATACATGGATGCAAACCCCGCAGCCATCGACAGCTGATTGAAGGTGTGCGCATATCCGAGGTCGTCTCCGTTTCTCTCAAAGGCCGAGAGCGCCTCTTTAGCTAGATTCCAGGATTCATTCACGAACTTCTTCTTCTCGGCAGCCTCGGTCGCAGTCCAGTAGTTCAAGAAGAGTATCATCGCATCGCATCGAAGCGCCTTTGGAACGGACGAACCGTCTCTATCGTATTCTTCCTTCGCCTTCTTGAAGAGCTCCGCTGCGGTTCGAATACGATCCCTGAACTGTCCATTGTTCTCTGCCTGAAACGCTGACTTGTAGAGAGCATAGCTCTGCCTCTCTGCGGTCTCTCCTCTCCGCTTGCAGTCTTTCTCAGGCACCAGTTCAAAGGCTCTTCCGTAGGATTCCGCCGCTCTAGTCCAATCGTAGTCCTTCTCACACTGCCTTGCGTCACCCAGGAGTGAATCCAGCTCGTTTCCCTCTTTCACCATATCCCCAGACTTGAGGGCGAATCGCATTCACTTCCCTAAGGTCTTTTCTCAACGGTCTGAGCGGGAAGAGCTTTGCGGGCCCGGTGGGATTTGAACCCACGTCGTCGGCTTCGAAGGCCAAAAGGATATCCTAACTACCCCACGGGCCCTGGATAGTGATTGACCCAGCCTATAATATCCTTTGGCGAAGGCGTCAATGTCTGTGAGTCAACAGACGGAGGAGAATATACACTAGAATGAACAGAAGAATAGCCAGACCCAACATGCCAAAAGGGTATTCGATGAAAGCGCCGACCATTCGACAAGCAACAACCCGCTTCCTCTTCAAGAGGATGGAGCCGAATCAATTCTTTCCGAGCTTCGCCTTGATGTGAGGGATCAGACCGCCATGGTCAAGAATCACCCTAACGTGCTCTGGGATCTTGTCAAGAGCCGCCATCTTGGAGCCATCAATGGAAGCAAGAGTGCCTGCTTCAACTTCAAGCACGGCAGAATCGCCGTCCTTGAACACGGAATCGGCTGCGCCCGAAACGATTATGCGCAGTCCCAGATTGATCGCGTTCCTGTAGAATATCCGTGCAAACGATCTTGCGACGATTGCTTGAACTCCACTGCGCTTGAGCGCGATGACCGCCTGTTCCCTGCTCGAGCCGCACCCGAAGTTCTTGCCAGCCACGATGATGTCCCCTTCCTTGACTCCCGCTGCAAAGTTCTTGTTTGCACCCTCCATCGCGTGAGAAGCGAGATGGGCCGGATCGTAGCTGTCCAGATATCTCCCAGGGATTATCAGGTCTGTATTGACGTCGTCCCCGAAGAGCCAGATTCGCGGTTTGCCACTCATCTCAAGAACCTCCGCGGGTCGGCGATCTTGCCCTCGATTGCGCTCGCAGCCACGGTGGCGGGGCTCGCGAGGTATATGACAGCCTCCTCGGATCCCATCCGCCCACGGAAGTTCCTGTTGCTTGAGGAGATACAGACTTCTCCAGGACCCAGTACTCCCTCGTGAGAGCCCAGACACGGTCCGCATCCAGGAGGCAGCAACGTACCGCCCGCCGAGACGATTGTTTGGGCAACACCCATGTCGATTGCGTCGACTAGTATCTTCCGAGACGCTGGTGCGACTATGAGTCTGCAGCTTGGGGACACCTTTCTGCCCTTGAGTACCTCGGCAGCTGCGATCAGGTCTTCCAGGCGACCGTTGGTGCATGTTCCAATGAATGCCTGGTCTATGCCGACGCCTTCGAACTTGTCCACACTTCTGGAGATCTCCACCTTGTCAGGACCAGCGACTATTGGACCCAACTTCGAGACCTCGACCTCTATCCGACGCTCGAACTCAGCATCTGGATCGGAGCTCACCACGGCCTTGACAGGAGGATCAAATCCTCTGAACCACTCCTTTGTCACCGCATCGGGAACGACGACCGCAGCCTTGGCGCCCATCTCCACACTCATGTTGCAGAGGACCATTCTGCCGGCTATTGGCATGTCCAGGATAAGAGAACCGTTGAACTCGATGCACTTGTAGTCAGCACCCGAAGGCCCAATCATCGCGGCAATCCTCAGAGCCACGTCCTTCGGATATGTTCCCTTTTGGAGGTGCCCTGACAATTCGACCCTGTGAGTCTCAGGTATCCTCAGCCAGAGACTCCCAGTTGCCCACACACCCGCCATCTCGGTCGCGCCGACCCCAGTTGCGAAGGCCCCGACCGCCCCGGCAGTAGTCGTGTGAGAATCCGTGCCTAGCACCAGCTGCCCAGGCCTCACGAGCCGTTCCTCAACAAGTAGCTGGTGACATATCCCTTCGCCGGCGTCGTAGAACCGCTTGATGCCGTAGTCATTGACCAGCTTCCTGATTCGCGAATGAACCTCTGCGGTCTGAGCTGTATTCGCTGGAGTGCGATGGTCAAGAACGATTGCGATCCTGTCCGGATTCCAAGGAAGGCTGAGTCCGATCTCGGAGAAGGCTTTGTTAACGAGGAAAGTGTTCTCGTGAGACATCACCAGATCCGGAGAGGCCTCGACGATTTCTCCCGCCTTGGCCTTGGTGTTCCCTGAGGCTCTCCCAAGGACCTTCTCAGCAAACGTCCTGCCCGCCACAACTACTCAAACCAGATGTCTGTATTTGAAAATGACGAACAAGGAGGCCGGTCAGGAACTACAGCATTCTTGGTCGAAACATGAAATGAGCGTAAGTTTGCGCATAGCTGGAAAAGGTATTTCCACTGAGTACCCAATCACTTCGTCGCAATGGACAGAGTTCTTGACGCGGCTCCAGGGTCGAAGGTGCTCCTCCTAGGGAACGAAGCTATCGCCAGAGGAGCTCTTGAAGCTGGAGTCGCAGTAGCGACTACGTATCCGGGCACGCCCGCGTCAGAGATCGGGGACGCACTCGCGCGCGTAGCCAAGGACGCAGGAATATACTTCGAGTACTCGACCAACGAGATCGTTGCGACCGAGTTCGCCATCGGAGCCGCCGCCTCAGGCGTCAGGGCTCTCGTTAGCATGAAGCACGTTGGGCTCAACGTCGCTGCAGACGCACTATTGACCTTTGCGTACACGGGCACGCGTGGCGGGTTCGTTCTGGTAACGGCAGATGATCCATCCTGCCATTCGAGCCAGAACGAGCAAGACAACAGGTACTACGCACTACTCGGGGGGATCCCGCTTCTCGAACCTTCTTCCCCGCAGGAATGCTACCAGATGACTAAGGAGGCTTTCGCGCTCTCCGAGAAGCTTGAATTGCCAGTGATTCTAAGGACCACCACAAGGGTGTCACACGTGCGGGGACCGGTCGTGGTCGGAGAAATCGTCCCAGGACCAAAGAAGAAGGAGTTCGCGAAGGATCCAAAGCGGTTCGTCACTATGCCTGCGGTTGCCAGGGCAAGGCATTTGATTCTCCTGGAACGACTGCAGGACGCTTCGAAGCTGGCTGATGAATCCGCTCTCAACCGAGTCTACAAGATGGGAGCTAAGAGCAGGTCCGGAATCATCACATCGTCTGCAGCGTTCAACTACGTCATGGATGCGTCGAAGAAGCTAGGAATGTCGATAGACGTCCTAAAGCTAGGATTCTCGCACCCGCTCCCGACCCAGTTGATTGTCAAATTCCTCAAAACCCATGACTCTGTCGCAGTGGTGGAGGAACTCGAGCCAATCCTCGAAACCTCTATCAGAGCGGTCGCGCAACACGAAGGGCTCAAGACGAAGATACTTGGCAAATCTGACGGCGCATTCCCGCAGGCCTACGAGTTCGATCAGGCAATCGTGGCCTCAGGACTCGTGAAGGCATTTGGTCTGAAAGGTGAGGCTGCGAAGACGGTCTCTGTGGAATTGCCGAACCTGCCGCTCAGACCGCCCGTGCTCTGCGCTGGCTGTCCGCACAGCGCAACCTACTATGCCGTCAACAAGGCAACAAACCGGAAAGCGATATTCGCATCCGACATCGGCTGCTACACGCTCGGGGTCGCACCTCCCTACAACGCCGCCGACCTCCTTGTCTGTATGGGTTCTAGCGTCGGGACAGCGGGAGGACTGGCGAAGGTGAACGACCAACCGGTGATCGCGTTCATTGGAGATTCCACATTCTTCCATGCGGGCATTCCGGGTCTGATCAACGCCGTGCACCACGGTCACAAGTTCCTGCTCATGATCCTCGATAACCGCACTACGGCGATGACCGGACACCAGCCTCATTCAGGCAGCGACAGAGGTCCATCCTGCTGTGACATAACATCGGTCTCTATCGAAGAGGTCGTCAAGGGCTGCGGAGTCAAGTGGCTCAAGGTCGTCGATCCGTACGACATCAAGACTACGACAGATACGGTCAAACAGGCGCTGACACAGAACGGCGTTTCTGTCATCATTGCCAGGAGGGAATGCGCCCTGATCGCGAAGAGGGACCTGGAAGGCGCGATCCTGAAGAAGCATTACATCGACCAAGAGGTCTGCAAGAAATGCAGGACCTGTGTGGATAAGTTCCAGTGCCCCGCCATCTCGAGCGTCGATAAGGTCCAGACGATCGATGATGCGTCGTGCGCAGGATGCGCAGTATGCGCCCAGGTCTGTCCTCACAAGGCCATCAAGGAGGCCAAGTGATGACTGATATCTATCTGGTGGGTGTCGGCGGCCAAGGGATCATCACCGCATCAAGGATCATTGGAGATGCTGCGATTCTCGCAGGGAAGAACTTTCTTCTAAGTGAGACGCATGGGATGGCTCAAAGAGGCGGTTCGGTCGTGTGCGCCGCCAGGATTGGAGATGTCTACAGCCCTTTGATTCCAGACGGTCAGGCAGATGTCATTCTGTCATTTGAACTGCTGGAAGCCTTGAGGGCTGTCTGCAAGGCGTCGAAGAATACCGTTGTTGTGAGCTCCAGCGAGAGGATGATTCCGCTCAGTGTGTCAACGCAGAAGCTCAAGTATCCGACGCTCGAGGAGGTCCGAAGAGACGTCACAAAGGTCGCTGGGGAGTTCGTGTCAATCGAGGCTTCGAAGCTTGCTGGCGAAGCCGGAGTGCCGATGTCTTCTAACATAGTGATGGTAGGCGCTTTGGCAGGCACAGGCCTGACGAACCTTGACAAGAAACACTTCGAGAAAGCCATAGAGATGAACATCGCGCGCAATATCCGGGAGAACCTGGCAGCGTTCTCGAAAGGATTTGACGTGGTGTCGAGAAGAAATCGGCACTGACAATGTATTAAAACGGGATAGCATATTGGCTGAGCGGGCCCATGGTCTAGTGGTTATGACAACGCCCTTACACGGCGTAGATCACCGGTTCAAATCCGGTTGGGCCCACTCAAACTCCTGGCATCTGCTGCAAAGGTACGATTTCAACGCTTTTTGCACGCTGGATGCGCGCGTCCCTGACGATTTGGAACGCCTTGGCCTGGTCGTCGAGATTGACACCGATGTAGCGGAGCGTCATCTCAGTGGTCTCGTGCCCCATGATTGACGCGACCGTTTCAATCGGGACCCCCTCCTGCCACATTAGGCGTCCGCCCGTGCGCCTGAGCGTGTGGTGCCCCTTGAAGCTGATGCCGCTCTCCCGCTTCAGCCTGTCGAGCACTGCGTCGAGCGCGGATCGCTTGTAGGGGAGGAGCTTCCCCTCCCTCAGGTACACAGCGAGCTTGTCGGTCTGCTGGCCAATCGTCCGGGACAGCAGGTCGTTCCTGACTTCGAGCCAGCGGCCGATGATTGCCTCCGACTCGCCCGGCGTCAGCGAGACGGTCCGCGGTTTGCCCCCGAACCTGCCCTTGCCCAGGACCTCGATCGAGTCCTTGCGGACGTCCTGGACCTTCAGGCGGAGGACCTCGATGCGCCTCAGCATGAGGTCCAGCTCGAGGTGCACGACCAGGGCGGTGAGCGGGTCCATCCCCATGGCCACCTCCCTGACCCTGTCCGCCTGCTCTGGGTCGAGCCAGTCGACGTTTATCCTGCTCGCGAGCGGACAGAAAGGCGATTCAGGCGCCGTATGCGCAGCCCTTGATTCGAGTCTAAGGATGACTTTCGTCGGCGCTGCATGTAGGCTGCTGATTCCGATTCCGCAACGGACTGAACCGAACGGAGGCTCTAGGTAGGGTTGATCATACCAGTGAGATAGAGTCTGAACATCTTCAACACGAAGAACGTGTTGAATGCGAAGTTGACCAGGTCTTGAGCAATCATGCCCGATGTGATCCGACTCGTTCCATACCACGTGACTTCGGTCGTCGAGTCCACATAAGGACACAATCTTGACCCAAAATCATAGAGCTTGAGCTCCAATGCAGAGTACGTGTTCAAGGTGGAATCATACGATGAAATGACCGGGGGTTCACTTGTCCCGCTGGATGTCGTCACATGGAGTGTCTTGACCTCATTCTGAGCGGCGGCGTACACCTGCCCAAATCTCGACAACGCAGTCCCTGCAATCTGTCGCGCAGATTCGAACGACGCAGGCCCGTTGCGGAGTGTGTTTCCCAAGTTGATGAGGTCGGAATACATGCTCGAGAGAGTATCATGTAGGCTCTCATCCCAGTTAGTTCCCCAACCCACCTTGTACACCAATCCCGAATCATACACGTAGTCGGCCAGATGCGTCGTGTAGCTCTTCCATAACAGTATAACGTTGTTGAACCAAATGAGATTCTCAGCCAGATAGAACAGGGCAAATTCACCAAGGAGATCAGCTACTAGCTCAATTGGATTGGCTCCAAGTGGAGCAATGACATACAGCGATTCGGTCATTTCTTTGATCATGTGAATCTGATCGAGTGCGTATTTGCTGAGCATATCCGCCCAACCGATATCTGAGACCGGTGCCCAACTCGCTAGAGTTGCATAACTGAGGTGGTAGCTGTAGGTTTCAACAGCGTCCCTCATGGTCGAGACGTTCGAATAGACGTTGGCGACGAAGGATTTAGCATCTGATTGAAGCGTTGGGCAGAGAGTGCCCCTGCGAACTGCGAACTCGTACCCGTCATAGATCCCATCCGCATCAGAGTCCTTCACGTCCACCTTTGAATTGTAGAGCCATTCTCCGTCGGTCCAGAGCCCGTCTCCGTCATAGTCCGCGTTTTCGGTCAACTTCGGGCTGGTTCCTCTCGAAATCTCTTCCTGGTAGGTCAGTCCATCGTGGTCATAATCATTCTGCCAAATCCAGAACCACAGCTCGCAGTCATCTTGGTCCACCGAAGCGCTGCTTCCATCCTCAGTTCCACTCACATGGCCGATCCCATTTGGGTCTCCAGCAAATCCGTCATCGCCTGTCCAGTCACCCGTTCGCAGATCATATGTCACAAGAGCCGCGCGACCTGCCATATTCTTCTGGCTGTTCACATATGAAGGTTGTCTGCTTATGTCACACTGATCGTCGGCTTTTGTCTTGCCCACTCCATCGTCGTCGTCCCACAACTCGATTTTCACTGTCACAATGGGACTTGAGGTAGAGTCTGAGACGTCAAATTCGTACGTGGCTATTTGACCTGAAAACTTCACTCCACCAATGTGGTCCTGGTTGACCCAGTATGGACCGGAGTTGTACGGATTAATCGTGGTGGAAGCTGCAGTGATTTTCCAGTACAAATCTGCAGCAGAATCGGAATCAACGCGTTCGATGCAACTGACTTCCCATATTGCTACACTCAATTTTAGATTAACGTAAGGATCCAAGTCATTGCCAAGAGGTGCATCATCCTTGTCATCGATGGTGACCGTGGAAGTCACTTCAGAAGACCATATGCCGAGGTTGTTCCTCACCTTGAAGTATATGGTATGAATGCCAGGGGACAAGCCCCCCCACTGGAAGCTGGCATACCCAGGAAGGGAACCGTCTATGCTGCTCCTCCAATTGTACGCCGTGATGGGAGCGTTGTTCGGATCAGTGCCGCTCCCAGTGAACGATATGAGTGCTCCCGGGACAGCTGTTGTTGGCGTAATAGAGACTATCTTGGCAACCGGAGCCGCTCTCACGACAAGTTGCTGCGAGACCTCAATAGAAGACGCACCTAGATTGTCCACCACCTTGAAGTATATTGCATGATTCCCAACAGAAAGCGATGATGTTGAGAACGAGGCGGTCGCACTCAATTGCCCATTTATGCTGCTCCTCCAACTCCATCCAGCGATTATTCCATCGGTGTCGGATCCATGACCCAAGAAATTGACAGTAGCATATTGATCAGCAGGGCTTGGAGAAATTGAGTCTATCGTTGCATTGGGCGGCCTATTTCCTGATGGAGACGTTACTATTGTTGTTCCTACTGTAAACGCCCATACTTTATTTCCATTATCATCGTACTCCCACCACTTCTGACACGCTGTCCAGATCCCCTGCAAATCCGTAGGCAGCAGAGTGTACGTAAAAAGCTCGGGGGCCACTATGTGATGATTTATCTTTAAATTCCCAGCGGGGTCTTGCAGGGTGAACGCGTCCCAGGCATAGACTCCGCCATGTGCGCCATCCGATTGTATCTTCATCGTATCGCCCAGTACGTACGCGCCGAACTCGAAGGATGGAACTGTGTCAGTCCAAGCCGATGTGAACTTCGCTGGCGATGCGAAGCTAATCGACACCATGAAAAGAACAGACACCGCTGCCACGAGTCTAGACGTTACGTTAGACCTCATGCCCGATTTTCCCCCACCATTGAAATCGATTCCAGGTATTTATGTCTTGCCTGCAATCGAAAGCCCTGCCAGCGTCCATGCAGATGGCCCCAGAGTGAAGTCCAGACAGCATGCAGAGCGCCCGCGGACTCAGTCCGCGCCACCGTCCACTTCGCACCGCAAAGCACGCCGTATTGACAAGAACGACGATAACTTGAAGATAGGGACTCTGAAGATTGTCGATGCGTTGCTGCAATCGGAGAGAGCGATGAAAAGGCAGGAGCTGACAGATGCCACCCGGATAGGCAGGACGAAAATCTATGAATTCCTGGGAGTGCTAAGGGAGGAGGACCCCCCGCGCGTCCTCATGATAAAAGACGGGCGCGGTGCGTTCTATGTCCATGTCAAACATGCGCACAAGTATGAGGAGCGAGATCGGACGAGGTCGGCACTCGAACGAGATATCATCAAAACAACCAAGTTCATCCTGAAGGACATGAAGGAATGCGATTACAGAGACCCCGAGAAAGCAGGCGCGAGACTAGCCGCAAGAAGCAGCGTCCTGTACGAACTAGTCGAGAAGCTCCGGTGTGATTGACCCGTGCTGGAAACCCTCGTGCACGAATGTGACAGTCTCACCTCGCTCTGCATTCCCAGAATGCCAAGCATCGGCATCTTCCTGGATGAGGTCAATCATGAGTCCATTCCCGACATAGTACGCCTCTGCGGCATCAGCCATAATGCCGTCTCAATTGCCACAAACTCGTTCTGCACGTCAATACGAACGCAGGGGCGTGCGCTGTTATCGAGGAATGGAAAGAGAAAAGAGAGGAAAATGGTTTGATCGGTCGATCTCAGGTGTGCTTGGCTCCCCGGCCGCGCCATAGCATCCATGTCACGAGGAGTATGAGTGCCGCCGCTAGGACTATTGCGACCAATGCGAGCGTCGGAGCCGCCTTCGACAGTATACCAGCCTTCTCCGCAATCAAAAGGCCAACCTGGGCAGACACTCCGCCGGAACTGACGGTGATCGTGCCGCTTCCGCCACCAGAAGCTTCGAATGTCGCATTAGCGGCGTGAGTCCCGACGGTCACGATGTCACCCAGGTTCGGATCTGAAAGCGTCCAAACGAAAGTCAGGCCAGGTACCTCGTTACCGAAGGCGTCGTACCCCTTGGCTGTCAGGGATGCATTGCCGCCAGCATCCACGCTCATAACGGACGGCTCGACGGCGATGTATGCCAGCGGGCCGGCTGTTACAATGGCGCTCGACGTTATGGAGCGACTTCCGTCGGTGACCGTCACCGTGCCCGAGCCGGCCTTGTTCCCTGCGATGAACACGGCATGGGAAGAATCTGCCGTGACGAAGACGGAGCCTATGGTGCATGTCCAGGAGTAGGTCAAACCCTCGACGACGTTCCCGTAGGAATCCGCGGAGATCGCTTCGAGCGATACCATGGTGCCAGCATCCACTGTCAATCCGCCAGGCACGACCCTCATGGTTGCTGTTCCTGGGAGTATCGTCACCGCGGCCGATGCCGACAACGAGCCCACGGACACGGTAACTGTGCCCGAACCCGCAACGGTGGACGCAGTGAGCAGACCTGTTTGAGATATGGTGCCTATCGCCGAGCTTGCGCTCCAGACAAACGTGGCACCTGTCACTACATTGCCGTACATGTCCTCCACCTCGGCACTGAACTGGACCGCTCCGCCGACAACGACAGAGGCAATTGCGGGAGAAACGTAGACTCCCTTCACCGGCCCAGCTAGGATGTTCACGCCCGCGTCTGCGAATAGACCCATGGAGGTCACCCTCACGGTGTCATACCCTGCCTCCGGCCCTGCGAAGTATATCGCTCTTGTACCGTCGTCCGAAACGGGGACCACAGAACCAAGCTCGTTCAATGAGCTCCATGTGAGCCCAGCACCTGCTACCTCGTTGCCATACAGATCGTAAGCGTGCGCCTCGAACACGGCCGTCCGCATTACCCCTATGTCTGTAGACGCTGGAGACACTGATATGTGGTCGACCTCGCCAACTCCCTCGAAGCCGTAAGCGGTAACTCCGCCCCACATGTCACACACGACGACGAATCCGTTGGCCAGAGCGGCCGAGGACATCATAGAGTCCCCTGCAACGACCTGCTCCTGCAGGAGAGCGCCCGTCAGAGCGTCCCATGCGTAGAGATGACCATTGTCAGCAGTGCAGAACACAATCCCGTTCGAGTATGCAGCTGACGAGTAGATCGGCGCGCCGTAGGCGTACGCACTCCACACGATGCTACCAGTGGACTCGTCGAGCGCGTACATCGTTCCGTCAGGCCAGGAAGACACTCCGATGTAGACCATTCCCTCGGCCACGACAGGGGACGCCCACTCGATTAGCCAGTCGAGAGAGGTGGTCCATATCACTTTTCCAGTCAAGGCATCCAAGGAATAGACGTTCCCGCTGTAATCTCCGAAATAGAGCACCCCATGGGATATCGACAGCGGCGAGCCGACAGTCGAACCGACATAGGTCGACCAGATCTCAACTCCAGTGAACGCATCGATAGCCACGACCTTGGCCATGCTGTCAGCAAGGAAGACCATCCCGCCCCAGTAGGTCGGCCCCTCGCAGGGCTCGCCGTCCATGACATAGGTCCAGAGCACCTCGCCCGTGAAGGCGTCGTTGGCGTAGAGCGTGTAGCCCCAGGTATCGTGCCAGAAGACCATGCCCTGAGCCGCGACGACTGAGGTGTACAGATACGACCCATAGTTGTAGGCATCTGCACTCCAGATGACAATTCCAGTGTCCTCGTCCAGGCAGTACAGAGTCGGCACTCCGCTCCAGTTGTTGGCGAAGGCGACATAGACGTTGCCGTAGGCCACTGTCGGGCCGGATGGGGTGTTACCTCCCATCCCAAGCAGGGTCTCCCACTTCACTTCGCCCGTCAGGAGGTCCAAGGCCACCATGTAACCTGCTTCAGTCGAGTAGAACACCGTTCCCGCATGGATGACCGGGCCGAACCAGCTGGGGTAACTGTAGAAAGGCTGCGCGTACCACTTCTCTACGAAGGGCAGCGCGACATCAATCGGGCTTATGCCAGTCCTCGCTGCGTCGTGCTGGAACTGCGGCCAATCGAGAGCGGATTCCGGTGAGACCTCGCACATCAAAATCGCTTCGTCAATCGCACTCGGATCTGCCGACGAGGCTGCCAATATGTCGGTACGGTCAAGGGTTCCGTTCAAGACATCAGCTGGAACCTCTATCGCAATGACAATCGGAAGGCTCATGCCGCCTCCAAGGAGCCCTGTGTCGGGGACGAGATCGCCGTCCGTATCGACCAGGGGAGTCACGCCATCAACCTGGAAGAGTGAGACGATCCATCCATGTGCCGATCCAGCGACAACATCGACGGTGTCCTCGAACCCTCCGGTGTTGGTCACGGTCATGTTCGCCAGGGCGGTCGTGCCCTGCGAGACCGCAAGGTACGCGTTCGGGCCTATCTCCGCACCAGGCGGTGGAACCTCGCAGATGACACTCGCATCCTTGGATATCGTCGAATCGTTCGAGGATGTGAATGTCAATGTAGTCTTCTCGATGTCGCCTATGGCCGCGGTTCCTGGCACGTCGACTTTCACGACTATCGTCGCGTTGGCGCCCGTGGCAAGGGAGCCCGTGTCCGGCACGAAATCGCCGTCCGTGTCTGGCAACGGGGTGACTCCGTCAGCTTCGTAGAGCTGCGCCAACCATCCGTGGACGCCGAGAGTCAAGTTGACGTCGAATGTATCGGGCCCGAAGGTCCCTATGTTGGTCACCGTGATCCCGAAATCCGCTACCATGGGCGGATAGACATCCTTCGATTGTGTCGTTGGCGCGACCCTCGCTCCGTAGGGCATCTGTCCCATCAGCCCGAAGACGCTGCCTTGGTAATCGTTGATCCACACCCAGCCATCGGAAACAGCAGGGCTCGTAGTGAATGAATAGTTCCCGATGTCCTGAGAGTCCACAATCGTGCCGTCCGCTGCGTCGAATGTGATGAACTCGCCATCCCAGACGGAGGCGTAGACGAACCCGTTCGCATAGGCTGGTGAGCACTGCACCCAGTCGGCGACTGGAGTAGACCATATGACAGACCCGTCCATGGGGTCGAGCGCATAGAACATGGAGCCGATCGTCCCGAAGTAAATCGCGTTGCCGTCATAAGCCGGGGTAGAGAACGATATCGGGGCACTCATCATGGTCTGCCAGACGATGGCTCCAGAAGCCGCATCGACCGCGAACATCGATCCCATTTGGTTGCCGACGTAGATGTTGCCTTGAGCGTAGAGCGGAGCCGATGTGATCTCTCCTGGCTCGAGGAAGGTTGACCACTGAAGCGCTCCAGTGTCCTTGTCGAAGGCATACAGGTAGCCGTCCAGGCTTCCTATGAACGCCCATCCACCACCGATCGCAACGCCACCATAGGGCATGCCGCCCGTGTTATTCATCCACACGATCGATCCATCAGACTCATCGAGGGCGTAGACATATCCGTTCCAGGCGGCTCCATACACAAGCCCGTCCCTGGCGGCCATCTGCACGCGCGCGTTGAAGTCCAATCCCGATGACATCCCGACGGACCATATGTCATTCCCGGTGAGTTCGTCGAGGGCGTAAACATAGCCGCCCGAGGGGTCATAGAATGTGGCGTAGACTACGCCTCCGTCCACCGCTGGCGTGCCCGTGTAATAGTATTCTCCACCGAGCATTCGCTCCCAGAGGACAGCGCCAGTGTACGGGTCCCTCGCCCTTATGTAGCCGTCCTCGGAGGTAGAGAATAGTATGCCGTCCGCCATGACGGGGCCGACCAGCTGCGCGCCCATGACCGTACCGTCCTGCGCCCACTGCATTACAAGAGGCGGGGAGAACTGCGAGGGTGACACGCCGGTCCTCGCATCGTTGTTGTGATACGTGGGCCACTCAACGTTCGGGGGCGGGGCTATTTCAACGACCACGGCGGCGGAGTCGACCTGGAATGGATCCAGCGACGACACAGCCCGTACGGTGATCCGCTCGACAGATCCCTCAGGCGCACCCATTGGGACATCGACGACCACGCCGATGAGAACCGAACCCAGGCCGGGCAGCTCTCCAGTGTCCGGAATGCCGTCGCTGTCAGTGTCCGCCAAAGGCGTGACTCCATCAGACTGCACCAATGTGTAGTTCCATCCGGCAGAGTCTGACGAATTCATGTCCATGGTGTCTGGGAATCCTCCCAAGTTCTGCACGTTGAGGAAGCCCAGGAGGACATCTCCGGCAGACGCAGGCATGTAGACAGATGGACCGATCTTCACTCCGGGAGGAGGAACAGTCGTCGCAGCGACTGCCGTCTTGGACACCGTGGGATCTGTGCTCGAGTTGAAGGTTATCTTCGCCTCATCCGAGTCGCCTCCGAGCGCACCTGCTGGCACGGTGACTCTCGCTATCACATCCGCGGATTGCCATGTGTTCAGAGCGCCAGTGTCCGGCATTCCGTCGCTGTCGCTATCACTTAACAGCGTCACGCCGTCCGAAGCGAAGAGCTCCGTAGTCCAGCCGAGCCCTCCGAGGCTGACAGTCGCGTCGAAGGTGTCGGGGCCCAGACGTCCGACATTGGTCACGCTCAGGAGATAGTCCACCTGGCTGTCGGGGACCGCGTCGATTGCCTGTCTCAGAGGCCTGAGGATCATACCCACAGGCAACTGGCCCAGGAACCCGGCCACAGTACCGTCGTTCGCCTCTACCCAGATCCAGCCGTCCGAGACAGCTGGTGATGAGGTCGACCCTGGTCCAATGTAGTCAGAATCCACAACGGTCCCATCGAAGGAGTCCACTGTGTACAGGTTGCCGTCCCAGGACGCAATGTACAGATATCCGTTGGCATAGGCAGGAGCGCTGGTCGCGCCAGATCCGACACCCCTGTTCCAAATGAGCGACCCGTCAGTGGCGTCCAAAGCGAACATGCTTCCCATGAGATCACAGTAGTAGATCGCGGCGCCGTCATAGGCGGGAGTCCCGAAGTCTATGTAGTCGTAGCTGGAGTAATTCCAGACGACGCTCCCGTCAGCGGCGTCCAACGCGTACATCGTCCCAGAGTATGTGCCGATGTACACATTGCCCTGAGCATACAGTGGAGGACCAACCGCGATGTCGTCCATTGTCTGCGACCACAGGAGCGCCCCCGAAGACTCGTCCAGGGCCACGAAAGAGCTAGCTCCCGAGTACAGGTCGAGCAATGCCTGGTAAAGCACTCCGCCCGTCACTGTGGCCCCGCCGACTGGGTAAGCTCCCGCATTGTAGACCCACTCGACGGCCCCGGTCAAGGCGTCGTGTGCGACTATCTCGTTGTTCCATGTGGCAGCGAAGACGAGCCCGTCGGCATATGACATGACATCTCTAGCCGAGTAATAGTACGAGTCGGCGGCCCAGATCGTGTCGCCCGTCAGACCGTCTAGGGCATAAACTGTGCTAGTGTTAGACGTTGCCATTGTGACGTAGACGATACCGTTGGCGACCGTGGGCGAGCAAGTGTAGTAGTATGCTCCGCCGAGGTTGCGTTCCCATACGACGTCGCCACTGGTCGGCTCGCGCGCGCGCACGAAGCCGTCCATGCTCGTCACGTACAGAAGGCCGTCAGACATGACGGGGCCTGACCAGCGGGCCATCGTGTTCGGGCCTGCCGTCCAGATCTGCTGCACCGGAGGCAGGAAGTTCGAGGGGGATACGCCCTGCCTCGGCTCGTTGTTGTGGTAGGTTGGCCACTCATCGCTCGGAGGAGCGATCGGGGGCCTAACAGGCGTGGTGAACCGGTAGTATGACGTCCCATTGTCATCGTAGGCAGTATTGCCAGCCTCATCGGTCGACTGCACCGCCACGCAGTATGTTGTATTCTCGGTGAGACCGGTCAAACTGATTGTGTGATTGTACACTAGGCGGGTGTTCCAGGTGGTGCTCATTGGTGGAGGTGTGATGCCCCAATAGACAACAGAGTCCGCGGGCTCGTCAGTTCTCCATTCAACCGTCGCCCTGCTGAACCGCACGTTAGCGATCTGCACGCGGTCTATGATCGGTGGGCTGTCGTCGACGACCGCATAGTCATAGACATAGCCGCTGCCTCCGAGGCTGTTATTGGTATCGAAATAGGCACCTGTGATCAGGTCGCCGTTCTGCACCTGGAGGAGGCCATCGCGCACCGGTGTGGCGCTGTCATCCAACTGTATCCAACCTCTGAAGACGCTCGAGGATTTCGCAGTCTCTGTCAGGATCACGATCTCGGGCGTGGTCTCGGTGCTGCTCGACATCTCCACGGTGGCGGCGTCCGTCGCGTTCGGATTAAGGTTGAGGCCCGTGTCGACGACCGTGATGTTGACTTGTGCAGATGACTGGTACGTTGCGCTGTCCAACTGGATCGCCCCCCTCTGTGTGGCTATCGCCCCAGTCATGATAAGTGCGAAGGGCTGCGGGCCCATGGGGACATTGTAGCCGCTCACGGAGACAGTCCAGATGCCAGGCTGCGCGTCAGATATGGCGAGAACACCCTCGACGTTGTTGAGGTGGTCGTTCGAGGCGGGGTTTGTCTCCGACTCTCCCGGGCTGTATCCTGTGTACATGTTGCCCCTGTACACAGTCCCGTCAGGGGAGGAGACAGTGAGGTCGAGGTCATTCACGAGGTTGGGGTCAGACATGGCGACTCCAGGATAGTCGCTCCAGACTAGCGTGATCTCGACGGGCTGGTCTCCAGAACCTATGGCGAGCTGATATGTGACGGTCGCTCCCGTGCTCAAGCCATATCTGTCGTCAATGGCCACAAGCCCGCGCGAATCGCCAGAGAAGTACAGGGCGTTGTCAAGGTCGATCCTGCCCCAGCCCTGGTTGTTGTTCGGGTAGAAGTACTCGCCGTTCGCATAGGCGCCTGTGCCGGTCATTTCGTCGGCGCCGTTTATGAGAGCGGCCTTTATGAGCGCTGCAGACGGGGTGAATCCGTTCACAGGCACACTGGACCCAGTCGGGTAGAAACCGTCCATGAAGTACTGCCTGACTAGCGCGGCAGAACCGGCCACGCAAGGCGTTGCCATGCTAGTCCCACTCAGCTGCCAGTAGGTGTCGTAGTCATTGTAAGGGTCACCACCGCGGGCGGACCATATGTCGACTCCAGGGGCCGTCACATCGGGCTTGATTCTTCCATCGGATGCTGGCCCGCGGCCGCTGAAGGAGGCCATATCGTCGCGCATTGCCCCGTTCAGAGTGGCGCCCACTGAGATGACGTTCTTGGCGGTGGAGTATGGATTAATCCAGCCAGGTCCAGAGCCAGGGTTGGCCGCGGCGTAGAGGACCAAGAATTCCTGGTTGTCCCAGATGAACTGATCGGTGTCCGCCGCCTCGGGAATATACGCGGCTCCTGAGCTTCCCCAGCTGTTAGTGTGGATGTACGATCCACGGCTCGCAGCCTCGGAATACATGTCTGCGATGTTGGTTGGTGGGTAGACGTAGTATCCGTCTGGCGAGAGGTCCTGCATCTGTATCTTCGCGTCAAAGGCCTGACCATCATGCGGTCCGGTAGAGCCACTCGAACCGAACGGATCGCCGTCATAGACGTGCCATGTGCCATCGTCACCGGCGACAGTGCCCGAGACGTGTGTCCCATGGTTTATGTCCTCATCGGAATGGTCCCCGCCAGCGTCAGAAGGCACGTAGTAATCCGTGACCTTCCTGTGGTTGGGACCCGGCGTGTTGTTCGCCGGATCCTCGAAGGCATCGTGGTCGTAGTCGAGGCCAGAGTCGCCGAGCGTCACCGTCTGGCCAGTGCCCCAGATGCCATTGTCGTGGACGGGGGTGGAGTAGCCTGTGTCATCGTTGCTCTGTACGACCCATCTCGCGATATCGTTGAAGACTGTAGGCTGGACGTACCTATCAATCCACATGACGCCCATCTCGTGAGCGAGCGCCTGCTCCGCGCCCCTATCTATAGTCGCGCGCAGCTTGCCATCGCCCGCCGTCGAGTACACGATGCCCTTAGCCCCCAACTGGGAGAGAGCGTCGGCAACTTCCAGCACCCTTGACTTCTCGAACGTCAGAACCTCGACAGTGATGGTCGTCGGGGAAGCACCACCAAGAGACGAGCCCGCACGATTGACGTTCGCCGAGGATAGGCCCGCGGAGTGTGTTGCGGTTGTCCTCGCGCTGGATTTCTCTGTCAAAGAGGATGAATCGAACCGTGCGCTCTGTTCAACTGCAGCGTTCGACAGTCCACCGGATATGTATGTGACCTGCGCTGACGAGCCTGAAGTGCCCGAGCTCGCTTCGATTGTCTCGAGGAGTTTGTCGAAAACGGAGGAGAGCCTCGGGCTTATCTTGTATGCGGGCTCGAAAACGCCCACCCATCTGGTGCACCAGAGGCTCTCGGCCTTGGCGATTGATGCGTCGTCGCCCTTAACGATGAACGCATTATAGTTTATGTACTGGAGGACTACGACGCCCGTCGCGCTGAGCGCAGCCTTCATGTCCTCCGTGACCGGCCCTTTGAGCTGGACAATGTAGTAAGCCTGCTCAAGGGCTGAGATTGAACCGAATGACAGTGAATCTGGAATCTCAGGCATCTGAAGCAATGGGTCGAACCTGAAATTGTTCACATGTATGTAATTCATGAACTCAGGAGCGGCGACAGGAATTGCCGTCGGTCCCTGAGATCCGTTCCCAGCACTCGCTGACAATGCGATCATAAATGGAGCTGCCGACAGCACCATGAGAACGCATATCACAAGTGCGAATATCCTAGCCCGTGCTGACCCCGAAACAGAATCACCCCAGTTGCTCACCATGCTTCCCCTCGTACGACATTCCTTCGATGCTATATCAACCACCACTACGGGTTCCCGCTGCAAGACGCACAACAGGCAATTTGGGTGTTGGAATTCCTGGCAGATGTTCAGTCAAATGATTTGCATGTGACACCTGAATAAGGTTTAAGCGACATACACCATCCGGCTAGGCGATGGAAGGAGTAGGTACGACGAAGAAGCCATTCTTGTCCTCTGCAAAAGGGGTTCTGGTCCTGTCGAGGATACCTTTCCTGTCGCCCGGGCTGGCGTCCTTGGTAACCGGGTTCTTCATCGCCATCGCAGAAGGTCACGACCCTTCGTGGGGCCTCATCTGGCTTTCAGTCGGTGGGACCGTCCTCATCATGCTGGCAACCTACTACTTCAACGAGTACTTCGACTACGAAGGCGACATCATCAACAAGACTTTCATCAAGTTCTCAGGCGGGAGCAGAGCACTTCCGGACAACATGGTGTCGAGACCAGTCGCGCGGATTGCAGGGTATTCGACTATTGCTGCTCTTTTCGTCATCGCCATCATCTACATGCTCTTCTACTTCGAGGACTACCCTCTCTTGCTCCCGCTTGCCCTTTTCGGCGCCTCCTGCGGCGTGTTCTACTCTCATCCCCCGTTCCAGTGGGCCTATCAGGGGATCGGCGAAATCGTCATCGGGGGCTGCTACGGAATTCTCACTTTCGTAAGCGGCTTCTATCTGGTGTCTGGAGTTCTGAACCTGAACATGCTACTGGTCGGTCTTCCGGCATCCTTGACCATATTCCTGGTGATCTTGGCGAACGAGTTCCCTGACTATGAAGCGGACAAGGCCGTGAACAAGCGCAACCTGATAGTCCGACTCGGCCCTCAGAAAGGCGCCGTCTTGTATGCCGGGGTCATGATGTCCGTCTACCCTGCCATGCTGGCTACCATCGCAGTGGACATAAATCCCTGGATAGCAGTCGCCGGGTCGCCCGTGCTTGCGTTGTCAATCGCTGCGACTGCCATGACTCTGAAGGGCGGCTACAATCAACCATCTGCTCAAATGAAGATCTCCGGGCTGACGCTGCTGGCCAACCTGCTTTCATCTCTGATGTTCATACCCGTCGTGCTCATCTGGTGAGTTCAAGTGGGACAGAAGACAGTCAAACCGTTCTACAATCCTCCTTCTCTGCTCGTCAAGCAGCTCAGGAGCGCCCTCCTGATACGAAGGCTTACAGGCTGGACAAAGTTGCCTTGGTGGACCACCCAGGCAGGCAAGATCTTCCAGATAGCAGCTGGCTGTCAAGGAGTCGGCTGCTTCGGCTATCCCGTGCACCCGGTCTGGGAGGTCACTGCGAGGTGCAACCTCACGTGCGACCATTGCCATGCACGTGCCGGAGAATCTGAGTGCCCGGACGAGTTGACGACCAAGGAGGCGAAAGAGAGAGTAATCGATCCGCTCGCTCAGGTCGATGACTTCAAGAGCCTCATATTCTCAGGAGGAGAACCTCTGGTGCGAGAGGACATCTTCGAACTGATCGCTCATGCGAAAATGAGGGGGTTCTATCCAATCATCGCAACCAATGCTACACTGATCACTCCGGCGGTCGCAGAGCAGCTCAAGAAAGCAGGCACGCTCGGCATCGCGGCCAGCATAGACTCGCTGAAGGACGGAGTTCACGACGCATTCCGAAAGAAGCAGGGGGCCCTGAAGCTCGCGAAGGAAGGCATTGCGAACGCTGCTGCTGAGGGCATGTACATCCAAATCAACATCACCGCATCTAAGATCAACAAGGACGAATTACCAGAAATCATCGCATTTGCAGACGATCTCAGAGCGCACGTCATATTGCTCTACCAGTTCATTCCATCAGGAAGAGGCGAGGAGAACTCGGCACTGGAGCTGACCACGGACGAATTCCGAGATGAGATACTCAAGATAGGAGCACAGCAGAGGAATCTGCATCCGGTGATTGCACCAGTTGGCCTCCCCGAGTATTGGGCACTGCACAATGTCCTGAAGAACGGGGGAAAGGTGAACGATGTCCTACGAGGATGTATCTGCGGCAACGGAATGTTCTACATCAAGCCGAACGGCGATGTCTGGCCCTGCGCATTCGTCCCCTTGAGCGGTGGGAACCTCAGGAATACGACACCCATGGATATCTGGAAGGACTCCGATCTATTCAAGAGCCTGAGAAACCGCAACAACTTGAAGGGAATATGTGGAGAGTGCTCGCAGAAAGAAGTGTGCGGCGGATGTCGCGCTCGATCATACGCAATGACTGGAGATCTGTTTGCCGAGGACCCCAAGTGCGCCCTCACCGAGCTCGAGAGACGACGACCGGGAGCTGCCATTTCGGAGTAGATTTAATGTCCTCGATGCCCAGTTCCTTCTCGGTGGCAAATTGAAGTGGGATTTCGATACATGGCTCGTCCAAGTGTACAGCCTCAAGGCGAAGGACTTGAACAAGAAGGAGCTCGCGCTCGCCAAGAAAGAGTACAAAGAGGAATATCCCCCCAGGGGCGAGGGCAACATGAAGCTGAAAACCTATCCTTTCAAGAAGCTTGTCGATTCCAAGAAATGATCGAGAGCTGCACGAATGCGAAGAGGGCAGGCCCCGGCAACCAGCGAGAGGGGAAACCTTTAAGATTTAGGCGCGCCTAACTTGCTACACGATGGCACATGAGATAGTCGAGCAGTACCTGAAAGTGATCTACAACCTGACCGAAGATGGAGGGATGGCGAAGACCACTGACATCGCTTCAGCCATGGATATTGCGCCCGCAAGCGTCACCGAGATGATCCATAAGCTCTCAGACAAAGGATACGTCAGGCACGAACCCTACAAGGGGGTTGTTCTGCGACCGAGAGGAATGAAGATTGCGTGCAAGGTCTCGAGAAAGCACCGACTCCTCGAAAGGTTCCTTGCGGATTTCGTTGGTGTGTCTGGCAAATCGCGACACGAACAGGCGTGCAAGATGGAACACGCCCTTACGGACGAGGCGGAGAAGAACCTGTGCAGGATAATGCACCACCCTACGGAGTGTCCTCACGGAAGGAGGATACCGAAGTGCGACAGGTCCACAACGTGCGAGAAATGCACTAGCACCGACACTCCACTATCGGAAATCGCTGAAGGGCAGCGCGTGATCGTCTCACACTTGATGTCGAGGAACCAAGACGAACTCTGTTCCATGCTCTCGATGGGATTTGTGCCAGGGGCGGAAGTCAGGGTCGAGAAGAAGATACCCATGGGAGGACCAATCATTGTCAGCCTGAAGGGGACCAAAGTGGCGATCGCGCGAGACAGGGGCAGCTTGCTCCACGTAGTGAAAGCCTGAGAAGGAGGCTGAAGCTGTGGAGATCGCCCTCGCCGGGAACCCCAATGTCGGGAAGAGCATCATTTTCAGCAAGCTCACCGGCGTGGGAGTGATAAGCGCCAACTATCCAGGGACGACCATAGAGTACGAAGTGGGACAGGCGAAGTTCATGGGTATGACCGTCACTGTGATCGACCTCCCTGGCTCTTACTCGCTGGCCGGCAATACACATGAGGAGCGAGTGGCGACCAATCTATTGTACGAGAGGAAGTCCGACACAGTCATCGCGGTTCTCGATGCCACTAGACTCGAGCGCAACCTCGTGTTCCTGTTCGAGCTGATCGAATCTGGTCACAACGTCGTTGTTGCGCTCAACATGTACGACATGGTCAGGAAGAGCAAGCTAAGCATAGACATCGGAGGGCTGGAGCGCATTCTGATGATGCCCGTGATCCCGACAGTGGCCACCAAGGACGAGGGCATCGACTCTCTCCTCTACACGGCAATCCAGCTCCGCCGAAAGAGCACTTTCCGTGTGAGATACGACTCGCACATCGAGACCATGATTGCTCAACTGGAAGATAGTCTGAAAGAGGACGAATGGGACCTTCCGCTAAGAGCAGTGGCCGTCAGGCTGCTATCGGCGGATCAGAACGTACTGAGCAAAGCATCGCCGGAAATCAAGGGCATGGTCGAGAGACTCCGTCAGGAGTTCGCGACAGTCCACGCCGAGGATTTGGTTGTGCATATCCAGAGGGACCGGTTCGGCGAGGCTGGACGAATCGCGAAAGAGGTCATCAGCACCGCAGCCACGGCAAGAAAGAAAGCCAAGAGCCTGGCCACGGACATCACGCTGAGACCTTTGACCGGCATCCCGATCCTGATAGGGGTCCTTGCACTCGTCTTCGTCACACTTGTCTTCGCTGGTGGCGCCATCGAAAGCGTACTTGTCGGCGCTTACGCCGACACGGGAAGGGTTTTCTTCGAGGACCTCGCCGCCCAAACCCACAATGGAATCCTGTCGGGCATCGCAATGGGCGTGTCTCTCAGCATAGAGGCAATGCTGGCCCTGGTAGTGCCTTACATTCTGGTGTTCTACGTGATGCTCTCGATACTGGAGGACACTGGATACCTCGTAAGGGTTGTATCCCTGCTGGACGGCGTGATGCACAGGCTGGGCTTGCACGGGAGAGCCGTGATTCCGATGGTCGTCGGGTTTGGGTGCAACGTGCCCGCAATTCTGGCAACGAAGGCAATGGGTTCAAGAAGGGAGAGACTGATTCTCGCTGTGCTCATCACGATCGCAGTGCCCTGCTCCGCTCAGACCGCGATTATCATCGGTTCGGTCGGCAAATTCGCAGGAGCTTGGTGGGCTCTCCTGATATATATCGTAATGATGGGGACTCTCGTGGTTCTGGGCCTTGCCCTTCACCGGTTCATCAAGTTCGAGCCGACAGGAATGTGCATCGAGATCCCCGACATGAGATGGCCGTCCTTGAAGCAAACTGCGACGAAGACCTACATCCGGCTCAAGGAGTTCGTGACGATAGCGTTCCCTCTGCTGCTCATTGGAAGTATCATCCTCGAGATACTCCTAGCCGTCGATGTCCTGCAACAGATCCTCGAACCAGCGGGACCATTCATGCTGACGGTGCTCGGCCTTCCCGCGTTCACAGCAGTTGCGCTCGTGTTCGGCATACTAAGAAAGGAGATGGCCCTTCAGATGATGATGGTGATCGCGGGCACGAGCAACATAGCTCTGGTGCTGACTCAGCATCAGATGTTCGTGTTCGCATTGGTGATGGCGGTGTTCATGCCCTGTCTCGCAGCGTTCGCGGTCATGCTGAAGGAGTTCGGCCCGCGAAGCACTACCATGGTGGCGTTGGCATCATTCTCGCTCGCGCTGACCATGGGAGCTGTGGCGAATCTAATACTCGGGCCCTGATTCCTCACCGGACGAACATCGAGAGATCTTCATCCCGATGGACGCTTGGAGGGACGTTTACACTGCCTTTGTAGTCCTCGCTCGTGCGAGAGACCATCGGCTCAGTACCGTCCCTCATGAGGACATATTGTGAACGTGCACCAGTCACGATGAGCAGGATCTTGACCTTGCCTTGCATCTCCTTCTCGACAGAGCATCCCCAGATCAGCCTCGCCTCGGGCTTTATCTTGCTCGTGATGATCTCCGCTGCTTCGGCGGCCTCTTCGATGTTCATGTCTGGCCCGCCGACGACTCGGACGAGAGCTCCTCTTGCGTCTTTGAGGTCTATCTTGCCCAACAGGGGAGAGTTGAGAGCCTCTTCGACTGCTTCTTCGATCCTCTCGCTCGGCTTTCCGTCCCCCTCTCCGACCCCGATCAGGGAGACCCCGCCTTCGTTCAGTATGGTCTGAAGATCGGCGTAGTCGACGTTCACAAGGCCCGCGTGCGTGAGCATGTCCGTTAGGCCTTTGATGGTCTGCATAAGCAACTCATCTGCCACCTTGAATGCAGCCTGAACCGGTAGGTTGGGAACGAGTTCGATGAGAGTGTCGTTCGGGATCACTATGGTCGTGTCGCAGACCTTCGCGAGTTTGGACAGACCAGCCATCGCATTCTCCATCCTCAGCTCCCCTTCCGATCTGAAAGGCAACGTGACAACTCCAACTGTGAGCGCACGCGATTCCTTTGCCACGCGCGCGGTTACGAACGATGTGCTCGTGCCGGTCCCGCCACCCATCCCCGCAGTGATGAAGACGATCTGCGAGCCCTTCAACCACTCCTTGATTTCTGGCTCGTTCTCCATCGCTGCCCTCTCACCGATCTCTGGCCTGGCGCCAGCGCCAAGACCTCTGGTCGTCGTCTTGCCTATGAGTATCTTCTTGGGAGATTTGATCGAGAGAAGGTGCTTGGCATCGGTGTTCAGCGCCAGCATCTGAAGCCCGGAAAGACCCTCTTCCATGCACCTGTTAACCGTGTTGCAACCAGCTCCACCGCATCCGACAAGTTTGATGCAAACGTCCAACTGGCTCGCAATCCTTTCGATTTCTAGATCCTCGGCCGTCTTCTGTTGCTGCGGCTGTTGATCACTGCCCGGATTCTGTGGGGAGGCTCCGCTGAGAGCACTCTCGATGAGACTGTTTGGCATAGTGCATCCCTATACGTATACTGCTAGCAGCCACTATTTAACACGTGCGAGGAAGCGGCGCAAGCCACGCGCGCGTGCGCGCCTTGCGAATGCGAGCGCCCGCGCACCAGTTGCTTAATACAAGAGGCTTGTGAGGAACGGGCCAATCAGAATCAGAGCACCTAGCCTAAGCAGATCTGACACTATTCCGACCTTGAACATAGTTGAGAACTAGACTCGATTCGAAGGAACAATAATGCCGAGTGACATCTGCGAAACGTCAGCCTTGGGAGGGCGATATCGAGCCACTGTTAATTGAGCTATTTGACATCTTATCATCGAGCGCGAGCTGCGTATCCGAAAATGTGGGAGAGCCACTGGAGGGAATCGAACCCTCGACCTACGCCTTACCAAGGCGTCGCTATACCTCTAAGCCACAGTGGCTTTCTGAAGCGCGGCCGGATGGCATCTTGCCCTGCATATTAAAA
>Ga0315296_10000805_pt1 | contig 28114 bp, 18 predicted proteins | sample YL17G14_18_MG_FD_203921 | JGI IMG/M metagenome (GOLD analysis project Ga0315296, IMG submission 203921) | Sediment microbial communities from Yellowstone Lake, YNP, Wyoming, USA - YL17G14_18 | ecosystem: Environmental > Aquatic > Freshwater > Lake > Sediment | place: USA: Wyoming | collected... | reverse complement strand
ACTGGCTCAGCTTGTACACCAGGAAACCGTGCGGCCATGCGGCGACTTCGACGCAGCAAACCAACTCTAGAGCCAAGATGGAACTGGAACTGGCTATCAATTCTAGGAAGTCCTTCAGTACCTGATTATGATGGGTCGACAAGTTGGTTCCAGCCATCAAGTTCAAACCCCATTGCATGCACACCCATGGAGGCTAGCTTGAACACTCATGGCGAGTCAACGTTGACGTCCCGCTAGGCCGCCGTACTTAAGAGCATCGCGATCACGAAACGCATTCTTCAACAATGCGACGTATCTTCTTCTCGACCCTTCTCATCAAAACTTCTGGGTCAGATGCACAGATCAGCACTATCTTCTTTCGATGCGGGGACCCGCCAATTTGTATCTTCCTCATCGCAACTACAAGCTTCGTGGCTTTCACCTTTGACATTCCCTTCTCTCGAATCTTGATCCCAAGAACGATAGAACAGCTATGAAGAGTGAAGTCGACCCCACCTGCCCGCAACTTCCGCGCCAAGAGAGTGTTGCAGACATCTCCGATTATTCGCTTTGGCTCCGCTCCCTCTTCCTCGATTTCGCATACCACCAGTACTCGCCTTGACCTTCCTCGAGTACTGACAACAACAATGTCCGCATGAGAGAGTAACGATGCGTTAGACGGCCTTCTTCCGAGATATGGCATAGCTCTTCGAGATCCCTTCGAACCATGGGCATAGAAAACCTCGATTCCTGCATCTGGGACTATGGGAGTCCTTGTGAGCTTCTCGCCAATCCTCGCAGTGTATTTTCCGTATTCCATTTGTTCAGACCTCCCGCGTCACTCCGACTTGGCGCCCCTGAATTTGTTCTCTATGTCTGTGCGAAGTTGATCACAGAATGACTTGCCCCAGAGGTATCTATCCTTGTCCCTGAGGCTCAACGCCGCTGGAGCAGCATTCTTGACCTCTTCCCTAAAGGCGACATAACCACTCCAAATTGCCTCAGGATTCACCTTGTTGATGAGACGATTGTGCTCTGTCTTTCCAGGCAGCTGGTCACAGACCCTGGTGTCGCAGACGGTGAACTCATCCGGGTATAGGACCGTAAGGATCGCAGAAGCCATAGGCAGCCGGAACTTCAAATCATTCATGAGATAACGCAACCTCTCCTGCGGCTCCTGAATCTTGAGAATGGTTTCCGTCATTAAGCGAACTCGTTCATCAAGGTTCCTTCCGACAAGACGGTCTGAAGACATGATCTTGTCAGCGATCCTGCTCTTGGCGCGTTCGGCCTTCCAGATGATGATGCAAAAGAAGTCGAATGCGGAAAGGAACCCCTTCGCCCGGAACTTGTTCGTAACGGTTCCAAAAAGGTACGACTCGCGATCGTATATCTTCTCGTACGCCGTTACTTCTACCTCGCCGTCCGATGCCATAGCCTCAATCCTCCGCGGAGAGCATCACCTTGCTCCCCTATGAGCTTTTGTCGGGAAGAGTTTTGAACATGGGAGAGCAGACCCAAAGAGAAGGCGGCCAGATTGTGAGTCTCCTCGAGGAGCAGAATCATTCTTTGCGGGTAAAGAACACGGCATTTCGACTGGAGTACTCTCGCTTGAATAGATAGAATTCCGTCGATTTCTATACTGTCCGATTGCGCGGTTCAGATCCGCCCTGGTCTGAATTCAGGCGGCTGGTTAGGTATCAATCTGAAGGGGCCGTGGGGGCCGCAAACCATTCCGAGCCGCGTCAATACGAGCCACGCCAGCATAGCCTATATATGGACCGAATCGGTTTTACCTCTGGTGGAGATGTTGCATTCTGGGGGAAGAGCGGTCGCAGTCTTCGTAGCGTTGGTGATGAGTGCAAGTTCATTCCTAGTGTTCTTCTACGTTGCTCCTGAGGAAGCCACAGCCTATTCGATCCATAGTCCGATTGTGATTCACGGCAATGCGGAATTCACGGCAGCAAACGGGGTTGTGAGTGGCAGTGGTGCGGCTGATGACCCATATATCATCGAGGGATGGGAAATCGACACCACTGGTTTGAACTTGTATTCCGGGATTGACATCTATGGCACGAGTTCATATTTCGTGGTCCGCAATGTGTTTGTCCACGGGGACAAGGTCTCTAATGGAGTCTCAATCCACAGCGTGGGCAACTGCACAATCGAAGGCGTGACTGCAACGGATACATACTACGGCATCTTGGCAGGTACTGGTACGGACAGTTACTTCGTCGGCAACCATCTGTCCGGCAACATCAAAGGAGTATACACAGTCAACTCTCATGATATCACAATCAGATCCAACACGATTTCCGCATGCGACTACTGCGGTATCTGGATGGATATCAGTAGGAACATGGTTGTCAGGGAGAATACGATCTCGAACAACCCAAATGGGGTGTGCGTTGTGGCTTACGACTATGGGTATTCCAGCAACATCAGAGTCTACAGCAACAACCTTGTTGGCAATTCTGTTCAAGGGCACAATTGGTCTACGACAGTCGTCGAGTGGAATGCCGATTATCCTACGGGAGGCAACTACTGGTCGGACTACATCGGCGTCGATGTGAAGAAGGGAGCGAACCAAGACCAGCCTGGGAGCGACGGCATCGGTGACACGCCCTATTTCATCGATTCGTACAACCAGGACAGCTACCCGCTGATGCAACCCGTCTCTCCTGTTCTTCCGGGTGAGGAGCTGGGGCTCATTGTCATGCTAAACAAGACGGATTCCCTCTTTAGGATTACCGATCCGTCCATAACGGTGATGGATGGATGGATCTACGACGGCGTATTGAAAGGGAGAATCCAGCTTGACAACAGGATGCGTGAGGACGTTACGGTCGGAATCGCCTCGTCGTCATGGATTAGAGTTCATCCGACACAATTCCAGATTCCTTCGAATTCTATGAATCCGGAGAACAAGACTCACCTAGATTTCGTCATGGACGTCCGTGAAGGGACGCCGAAGGATGGAAACATATGGATAACCTCGAGCGTTGGCTGGTCAAAAGACATCCCAATTCGGCTTGATGATTTTGTTGGGATCGAGTCAACTGCCTTTGACATATCGACAAATGGCTATTCCTTCAGAAACTGGAACATAGTTTTGAATGTGGCAAACTGCTATGGCATGTCCGTGACTAGCGCCCTCTACTATGAGGGCAAGATCGCGCTGCCTGCAAACAAGCCGAATGCCTACTCACTGACATTTGACGAGGCAGAGGAGATGATATTCTGGTATCAACAGAGCTACTACGGTCTTCCTGGGGACTGGACTCAGCCAAACAACTTTCTGGATCTTGACACACTACTGACGAACAATCACCCATCATGTCTTGTGATAAAGCAGGAAGGTCATTGGTTCCCGAACCATGCTATCCTTGCATACACCGCAATCGAACGGGAGCCGGGTAAGTACTTGATTGCAGTCTACGATTCGAACTACCCGCTAGACCCACGAGGAGAACACAACAAGGAGTCGATATCGTTGTTGCAGACTTATCGATGGGCTCGCTACGATGAGGGAACAGACGGTTTCTCATACGACTTCGACGATGGGAGTCACTACACAAGCTTTTTTGCCTTCGAACCAAAGACGAACCCTATTGTTGACATTCCGCTTGCAATAGGAGGGCTATGGAATGGCTTAATGGCAATGATTTCCTGTCCTGTCAATGTCACCGTAACCGACGCATCCGGCAGACATCTCGGTTGGCATAATGGAACATACTGTGATGAGATACCTTACGCTAATCTGACGATAGAGAACCATACTAAGTTCTTGTTCCTCCCCACCAATTCCTCCATTGAATATGATGTCATTGTGAGAGGAGAGGAAAGCGGTGAGTATTCGCTTAGAGTAATGGGCAGTAATGAAGTGGGTGAGGTGCATATGATCAACCTGACCGGGGTTGATACATCAGAGAGTCAAACGGATGGGTTCTTCATCTATGACTCCTCCGACGTGTCTGAGTTTGCCTTGAGCCCCCTCGGCACGTCAAAAGACTACTCACTTGGAATTACTGCATTGACGAACCAGACCTGCTCCTCGGCTTCAATACTAGACGTGGAGATGCTAGGTGGATCTACCCACGCATATCGGGTGACGAGCTGGGAATCACTGGGTTCAAGCACTGATTCGTCAATACAGCTGACCCTAGACATAGACTCTGACGGAATCCCCGAAGCTGTCCTAGACCTCATTCAGGGGACCAATTGTCACCCAGTTGCTTTCGGGGCGGTCGATGTTGAGATTGGCGACTTGACAACCATGTTCGAATTCTCATCTCAACTTTCCTGGGACCTTTCAGATCCGTCGGAGGCACTTGAAGTACGCTGGGACTTTGACGCCGACGGGACCTGGGACACCGATTGGAGCACGGACAAGGTTGTTCACCATCAATACAATACTCCGGGCAACTACATGGTTCGGCTCGAGGTTAGGGACACTGAGGGACTGACCAATAGCACGACCGTGCAGGTTGAGGTCTGGGAGGTTATACCCGAGTTCCCTCCATTGGTGGTGCCTGTTCTTTTGCTGCTATTCCTCGTGGCTGTCGCAGCGAGGAACGGTCTAGGACGGAGCAAGCCGAAGTGACGCGATTCCTTAGCTTCAGAGGAACAAGAAACTGGTCAGGTTGCAGGATAATCTGAAGCTAGGTTCGTGATGGGTAGCCACTCTCAGTGATCTCCACTCGGGTTCTTGTTTGAACACGACATCATCATTCAACCTCGAGAGGTGCATATGATCAAATCCTTGAGGGCAGTTTTTATATACACTCCAGGATTATTCACAAATGGGTAGGGGTTAACTCTGATGGGTGGACATCATCGGATTTCCAATGATTCACTTGATGCATTTCGTGAAATCCTAGAACTACACAGGGTCGAAAGGTGCGCACTCAGAAAAGCTCAATCTCAAGCATCCTCCGACTGGCTATCTGCATGGGTCGAATTGGTATACTGCATACTCGCAAGTACTCAAATTCGCTCGGAAGAAGCTGGAAGAGCCTTGCTCTATCTGGTTTCAAATCTTAATGGTCTGATTCAGTATTCAGTTATTGCTAGAAAACCCACAGTCTGCGAGAGACAAATATCCGAGAGGCTGACGAAAACTGGTTACAGATTTCCGAATTCAAAGAGTTCTTCCATCGTTTCCGCAGCCTGTTTCTTTGTGAGACTTGTGCGAGAATCTGGACGGCCCACCGACATGGACCTATTTGAGACTCGTCGAAGGATGGTATCAACAGTCTACGGGATCGGACCGAAGACATCGTCATTGTGGTTTAGAAACCTCGGCTTCGATATCCCCGTTATTGACATACATGTTCGAAGGATTCTGGCATGTTCGGATCTACTTGACTCTAGACAAGTGGCCACTCATATCGATGGCAATGAATACGAGAGAATTGAGAACACTGTGATGAATCTAGCACAAAACATCGGGGTCACGAGTTCTGACCTTGACTGTGCATTGTGGGAACACGGTAAGGGTTACTGCACTCGTTCCGCTTGCCCAATCTGTCCTTTTGGAGGCGACTCTTGACATGAGCCGCACTGCAGTGATCCTCTTATCTGGTGGCATAGATTCCACCGTTTTGCTGGGCGAGCTGCTAGTGGAAGGAATACAGTGCTCCCCTCTTTTTGTTGACTACGGTCAAAGGGCAGCCTCGAGAGAACTAGTTGCTGCCGAGAGGATCTCCAAACACTACAACGCCCCACTATCACGAATAGCCCTTAGTAGCTTTGGCGACATGTTCAGAAACATGCTGACTGACTCAAAATCATCTGACCCAGTCTTCCCGGCGAGAAACATGCTCCTTCTAACGATAGCATCACAGATCGCGTACGAACGACATCTGGATGCCGTGGCAATTGGCATTATTCGAGGGCCAGCTTATCCTGATTGTGACAGACCTTTTCTTGAGGCAGCTGAGAGTGCTTTGTCAAAAGCGCTAAGGAGAAGAATCCCAATTCTCGCACCCTTCACAGACATCAACAAGATTGAGGTCGCACTGTTGGGAAGGGCGTTAAAGGCTCCTTTGAAGGATACGTATTCTTGTTTCATCGGAGGCACCTCCCATTGTGGAAAATGCCCATCATGCATCGACAGACGAATTGCGATGAGGGTTGGCAAATGAAGTCAATCCAGATTTTCAAAGGCGAGTTCAACGCCAGGATAATGAATCTGAGATTCGGCGACACCGACATTATAACACCCGCTTATATCCCCTCCTTATCGAGCAGGCACACTCCAGGCTTTGAACCGCTCTTTGAATTGCTCTGGCCAGACATCCCTTTGAATATGACTCTTGTTTCCGGTTTTGATGCGAAATCAGATATTGTCAGTGATGCAGTCTCGAAGGGTGCGAGAGGGACTCGGAAACTGTACCTCGATACCGGATCTTTTGAGAAGAAGACCTGCCAAACCACTGACGAAGAACGTAGGGACTATCTCTCAATTGTTCATCGTATTTCGCCAGATATTGTCGCAATTCCAGACTGCACTCCGCAGGAGGATATGGATTCATCAATAGACAACCAGTTGACAGAAATGAAGAGATTCACTGACAATCTGAAGGTGCCTAGCGCGCTGACGCTCCTCTTTAGGATGGACGGCAGATGGATCGCAGAACTGGCTCTGGGACGGCTAGTAGATGCGCCCGCTTTCAAGTCCATGCCTCCGAATGTCGTTGGCGTAATTGAGGAAGAGTTGGGAACTTCTGTTTTGAATCGAATCAACGCGTTACAGGCTCTACGCAACAAACTCGATGGGAATGGACTTCGGAACGTTCTGATTCATGTTTTTGGCTGTTCGGAACCGGTTTCCATGGCGCTCTACTCAGTCGCCGGTGCAGATCTCTTTGATGGGACAGGATGGTATAGGTATGCCTATCGGAATGATGGCCTCTCTCGGGGTGACTTATCCTGCCTGCCCCTGTTGGAGTGTGATTGCGCCTATTGCAAAGATGTAAACTGGAGGAATATTGATCGAACAGAATATCTTCAAAGACTGGCGCTTCATGATCTCTGCACGATCGAGAGCTATTTCAAAGAACTGAGATCGCGCTTCATGAGTTCGTCCGTTGATGCTTGGTTGTCGAGAACCAGTCTTCGAGTTGTCAAGAAGGTTTTGAAAGATGCATAAACTGCATTTCCATCAGTGAGGTGAATGTATGTCAGCAGGGGGAATTCAGGTAGATAACCGGGGAAGACGATTTGATCTTAGTGAAACCAGAGAATCGATCAGCACCACGATACGGCAGCAAATCGATCAAGCTCGCCAACTCAACAGGCAACGCGTGGTGCGGGACGTGATCAGCAACCTTGACCAAAACGAGATTGGAATTGCATTTCTCGACGTGGGACAGGGCAATTGTGCGGTAGTGAGACTACCAACTGGCGAAACGATTGTGATTGACTGCAATATCAAAGAGGCAAATGTAGACATTGTCAAGTTCCTTAAGAGTTGCGGAGTAGAGAAGGTTGACATACTTGTCATAACACACCCCCACACGGACCATATGAGTGGGCTAGGAGACATTGCTGCGAACTTCAGCGTCGGGAGAGTTTGGATTTCTCCCTTTGAGCGCGATGTCACCAACTTGCCCCCAGAAAGCAAGCAAGAATATGAGAAGTTCCTTCGAACAATCAATATCATGGAACGGAAGGGCGTTCCGATTGAGAACCCAATGGCGTCGAGCAAACCATATGCACACATAGGAGACGTAGACATAAGGGTCTTATCGCCATCAAAGGATGCTCCGATGGAAGGAGAGCAACAGATACATGAAGCTTCGATCGTCATGGATGTACGTATTGGCAAGTTCTCAGCGTTATTTGGTGGGGATCTCAATGAAAAGGGTTGGGACGCTTTGGCAGAAAAATACAATGTAAAAAGCACTATCCTGAACGCAAGCCATCATGGCTCGGATGTCGGATGCAACGAGAAAGTGGTCAGAAGGATATCACCAGATTACACTGTCGTTTCGGTGGGAGAAAACATGTTCGGCCATCCTCATGAAGATGCGGTAAAGACATATCGTGATTGTTCAAACAAGGATGTTCTCTTCACTGATGAGGGTAGCGTTGGCTTCAGAGGAAAGAAGGATGGAACGACAAGAGTCGTGCAGTAGGTATGTTAAATGAATGAAATGAGAATCCCGTTCAGTGTATTTGATTTCTTTGTATACTTCACTCCAGGCGCGACCCTTGTTCTGATTCTTTTCTTCTCATTCTGGACAGACCCGACGATGAGGTTATCTGACGCCTGGAAGAATTTGAGCAATATTGGCGAACTGCGATTTGGGGTATATCTAGCTCTGGCAATCTTCTCCTATTTGGTTGGGCATGGTGTTGCCGCGTTAGGAAGCTGGACGCTTGAGACGGTACTTGTCGGCAGAGTCTTTGGCAGGCCATCGGAGAATCTTTTCAAAAGTGCATCCAGTCGTGGGTTGTTTAAGGGGTATAAGAGATCATATTCCCAGCGATTCATCTCGGAGTTTGAAAGAACTTTCAGGGAATTGTTTGGAGAAGGCTACGGTGCCGAAGATACGTTCATGATCTGCCATAGCGTAGTAAAGGAGAAATGCGAAAACACCTTCTCTCGACTCAACATTTTCATAACACAGTATGATCTTGCACGAAACCTGGCGACGGTTTTCTTTATAGGGTCGCCAATTCTTGCTGCCGGGGGTGTCCTCCATGGTGATTGGTATCTTGTTTCAGGCGCGCTCCTCTCCGCGTTGTTCTTCATCTTGATGTTGGCCCGATACTTGAAGTTCTATCGGCGATATTCTGATGAAGTCTATCGCAGCTTCTTTGCCTTTGCTGTTCTCATGATGACCGAACGCCGCATAGATGAAAAATCCGGCCCACATCATTGAGCCTTCCGCGACTGAAATGAAGCGAGACTAGAACCCTTCCCCCATCTGGCTTATAATCCAGTCCGATGCTAGGCCCAAACTAATTGACTTGCCTTTGTAGTCAAGATATGGCACTGAGGCTCCACTTATGCAGTTGTAAACTACCCCTATCGTCACATCCTCGTCGACTTTCAGTGAGCAGGCCACATTCGGACCGGTCATGCCCATCCAGCATCCCACCGAAATACGGTCGTATTCGAAGCTCAATCCGAGCTTCAGGTTCGCTCCAGCCGAATAACGCTGATTAGGTATTGGCACTGAAAGGGGGCGAAGCATCGCGGAATCCGTATTTATTCGGATGATTCTCTTTGGAGGAGGTTTCCGCATGTACGGGTGGACAGGGCCAATATTCCCTGAGCGATACCTGCGACCATGTCCGTGAACGTACACGAACTTCTTCATCAGGGGAAGATAAAGCGATGACAGTAATTAGGTGTATCTAACAGAGATATGATAATCGATTCAGCCTCGAGCTGAATCCCGTTCGATTCCTTTCTCAGGATTGCGCTCTGGAGGAAAAATGCCCTTGAAGCAGTATTGGCCCGAGGGCACAGCAAGTACTTCTTCTGTGCAAGGATGCTGATCTGAACACTGTCTGTCTTTCTGCCACCACGCCATTCTCCTGCGATGGAAATCGCCTTTCCTCCCCAATGGTCTTTTCGGGCAATGTAGCTCGAATCTTGTCTATTGTTCATCGGCGACACAACTCACGACATGGGGCCGTGGTTTGCATCCTGTTCCATGCATAATCGAATAGAGCTAGACGGACTCTTTTTCATTTCAAGAATCCTGCTATGCCCCTCGCCGATCATTTGGCGCGGAGAAGCGTCGGCAATTGGCAGAGAGCGAGTCTTCGTTCCTCTAAGAGCCCTGGCTCGGATGAGTCGGTGAGTCGTCGTGAACAAGGATTACTGTGAATGCCCTTGGCAGAGCTTCTCACTTCACGCAACACCGATGATTCGGGAAAGGCAAGGACGATGAGCTCCGCCCTCTAGAAAAGGACTGGCTTCACAACTGTCATTGCTAGTAGCGTCAATGCAACCGCAAGGATTAAACCAGTCGATGAGGATGTCAAGCGTTGACCAGGATGGGAGGATGAGGGGTTGGCGAATAGCGACAATGAGAGGGTAACCTTTGCCCTGTCGAGAATGAAGGCTGACATCCAAGGTATCTCCAATCTGCTCTCGGAACTTGGCTATTCATTGCTGCCTGATAAGAATCAACTATTGGACGTGTCGATTCTTCTGCAAAGAAAGGATTTGCGCGAGAAGGTGATCGATGCCAGGAAGTTGTTCTCGCTACGGAGTCAATGGACCCATCCCGAAACAGGACAGGCATTCAGCAAGGAAGCTGTGGTACTAGCATTTGAATTGTCAAATGAAGAATTGCTCTCTCAGAGATGGCCTTTTGAGATAACTAGATATGTGTCTCTGCACGGCATGCCTTTTTCACAAGGGATCCTCTTCTTCTGGGCAAGAAAGGGCTCATCATTTGCGGTCACTGCATACACTCAATCCGCTACGCAACCCGACGCAGTCGTAGTCAGACGATTGTTGGTTGAGCTCGAGAATGTGGCACGAACTGATCTCGAATCACTCATCGGACTATACGGGTTGTCGCTGCAGCCGAAATCTATTATCCAGAGTTTCCTTGATGCTCTACCCTACAGCAAGGTCGGAGTGGAGTTTTTCTCGGCTTATCACACTCTCTTTCAGATTGTCACTTCACGTCTCCTGAAGACCAAGGCGCTGTCAAGTGAAGAAGAGATCTACGAATACGCTCAAAGGCTGCTTGGGAGGATTGTATTCCTTTACTTCCTGCAGAGGAAAGGATGGCTAGCGAAGGACAAGGCGTTTCTGAAGAAGGGTCGCAAGGGACTGTCCAGCGAAGAGCTCTTTGATTGGCTTCACGAGGTTTTCAGCAAGCTGAACAACGAGAATAGATCCGAGGCAGACCTGCGAGCTATACCCTTCCTGAACGGCAGTTTGTTCGAAAAGGACCGATATGCAGAAAGCCAGATGAGGAAGATACGAACGGCGTGCTCTCCAGTACTTCCTGAATTACTGGAGACTCTCGACCGATACAACTTCACAATCAGTGAGAGTACTCCGCTGGACAAAGAGGTAGCAGTAGACCCCGAGCTTCTGGGCAACATTCTTGAGAGTATGCTTCCTGAGGTTGAACGCGGTGACAAGGGAACCTTCTACACTCACCAAGATGAGATGTTGTTCATGGCCCGTGAAGGGATAAGATCATATCTTGAGAGATTTCCAGATCTACTCAATAAAGAACAGGTATTGTATTTGACTTACGGAATCGACTCGTCCAGCAGGCCCAGGCTCGAACCTAGGAAAGCGAGAGAAGTCAAGGATAAGCTCAGGGCCATCAGAATCCTTGACCCAGCGGTTGGGTCTGGCGGATTTCTTCTTGCAGTCCTTCAGACCCTGCTGAATGTGAGACGTAGACTCAACGGCATAATTGGAGCCTTCGAACAGGACTACGACATGAAGCTCGAATTTGTAGAGAAGTGTCTTTATGGCGTCGATATTGAATCTGAAGCCATCGAACTTGCACGCCTCCGACTTTGGTTGACTCTTGTTGTGGATGAATCGGTTGAGAACGTTCGGAAGCTCCCAAACTTGGATTACAATCTGTATAGGGGAGACAGCCTCAAGCTCTCACCCGCGGAGAAGGGTATCCAGACCACATTGAAAACAGATCATGTCAGAAGGAAAGCAACCACGAATCTTATCGGATCATTAAGGACGCAGTTTGTTAAGTCCTATGGCAAGGCCAAGACGAATGCTGCCATTGAGCTCAATGGTGCGTTGATGGATCTCATTGAGCTGGACACTGGTCACAAGCCTCCCGACCCCATTCCTTTCTCATACAGATACTATTTCTCGGACATAATGGCAGATGGCGGATTTGACCTGATTTTGATGAATCCTCCATATATTCGACAAGAGGAAATCGGCAGACTTCCGGGGCAAGATCCTGGAAGGTATAAAGATGAGATCATCTCCGACATGACCCGAATCACTGGGAACAAGTTTGTTCCCGACAAGAAATCGGATATCTCCGTTTACTTCCATGTCCGAGCGCTTTCGCTCTTGAAGAGAGGTGGTACTGCTGCTGTAATCGCGTCCTCCAAGTGGTTGGACGTCGGATACGGAGCCCCCCTCCAAGAGTACATGCTATGCAACTCGTCAATCGAATACGTGTTCGAATCTGTGGATCGGTCGTTCTCGGCAGGCGTAAATGTCGTGATAACGATAATCACAAAGAGAACCGGGAACCAGTTGGAGAACCTAACTAGATTCGTTTACCTCAAACAACCTTTTGCAGATGTCAGTGTGACCTCTCTTTCAGATATTCTGCGGACGGTTGGGTGGAAAGAAACTATGCAGTACAGGCTGCGAACGAAAACGCAGAAAGAACTCCTTGTCGAAGGTCACATGCCGCACAAGAATCTCGGCGAAATCAACGCCAAGGGCATCATACCATTAAGCTCAGATTTGCCGACGAAATCTGTCACAAAAGAGGAAATAGGATATGTTGGAAGTAAATGGGGAAATGTGTGGCTTAGAGCGCCTCGAATCTACTTCGCCATTCTAGAGCGCTGTAATCGCGACCTAGCAAGATTGCACCCGACAGTTGGAATAAAACGTGGGTTGTTGACTGGATGCAACGACTACTTCATCTTGAAAAGCTCTGGCAAGGGCGAGAAGCGGGGAACACTGAGATGCACGAATGGGTTTGGCTACGAATTCGAGCTTGAGGAGAAATACTGCCTTCCGATACTGCGCGATCCAGAGAGTGTTAGAAGTTACATAACAAAATCCACAGAAATGCAGCATCGGGTGTTCTATTGCAGAGAAAAGCGGGAACTTCTTAGAGGTTCACAGGCTCTGGAATACATCAAATGGGGGGAGAGGAACTACACCGAAGTCATAAGAGGCAAAGACAAAGGAAGCAAGACAAGAATATGTGACCTCTCGACCGTGAAGTCGAGAACGGAATGGTACCGGTTGTCAGACACCGAGCCATCAACTGTGGCCTTGCCAATCATCGTGAAGAACCGCCATCTCATTCCTGGAAGCGAAGTTGCCTTACTTACAACTCACAACTTCGACCTGTTGTATTGTGATCATCCGATCGACTTGTGGCTATACCTCAATTCGATGGTATTCCGGATGTTCATGGAACTGTACGGCAGAATTGAAGGGGAAGGAGCCCTGCAACTAATGGTCGAGGAGTACAAGCTATGCCCAGTCATGAAGAGCTTCCCTGGCCTTTCAGAAAAGTTTCGAAAACTTGAGCAGTTTAAGAGAAGGGATGCATACAAAGTGGTGAACATAGTTGAAGAGGGACCGCTTGAGCTACAGCATGGAGACAGAAAGGAGCTTGATGAGTTGGTTCTGTCGAGACTTGGTTTCACGGTTGTGAAGGAAAGAGAGTCTATCTTGAATGAGTTATATGTCTGGCTTCAAGATTTCGTTCGATGGAGACTCGAGAGACCCATCAAAGCCCCGAAGAGCCCGTCTCGATTTGCCGCAAGAAGAGCTGACACAGGAATCCAGACTAAGATTTGATAATAATTGGAAAGCTGGGATGAGGTTGGATGACTGAATACGAGAAGGAACTTCAACGGGAATCACGCAAAATGGAGTTCACTCGGGTTATCGATAATCTTGGAGGCAACAACCTAGGTAAGTACTTGAGGAGGAACATACTGCCCGCCTCGAACTGCTCGTTCGCCTCTGCCTTCGTCACCGTCTCCGGATTCGAAATCGTGTCTAGTGAACTCGAAGGAACGGAAGGGTTCAGACTTCTTCTGGGTGCAGAACCAGAATCGAACCCACTCGAAATCATTAGATTGGACATCTTGAAGAACATTGATACTAGAGGATCGATCAGACAATCTGAACGAGTAATAAGATTCCTGGAACGAGATGACGTTCTCGTCAGAATGCACCCAAAGCCCTTCTTCCATGGCAAAGCCTACATTTTGAATCACCCTAAGCCAGATTTCAAGAGAGAACCGCAAGGACTCACACATCCGTCTTCTGCATATCAAATCCAGAGCCCAGAAATTGTCGCTGGCCCCAACAGGTTGCGACAGACTGACTACAGATTCATTGGTCAAGCACCAGATTGCGAAAAGGGCTGCAGAGCTATTGTTGGGTCATCCAACTTCACGTATGGTGGACTTAGCCACAATACCGAACTTGACTTGCTTGATGTCGAAGGGAAAAGTGTTGTTGAGTTGCTTACCTGGTTCGAAGAAAGGTGGGATGCATCGGAAGACTTCAAGGGGCGGCTGATCGAGCTGTTGAAAGGTTACTGTACGCCACTGGAACCATTCTGGATATATGCCAAGGCACTATACGACCTGTATAGGGACGATTTCGGACCCGAGATGAAAGAAGGCAAAGGCTCGACCATCGAGCTGGCGGATTTTCAGAATGCTGGATACAAGTCCGCAAAGAGATTTCTGGACCGGTGGAATGGAGTCTTGATCGCAGATGCTCCAGGCTTGGGCAAGACTTTCATTGCTGGCAAGATACTGGAGGATTTTGGATACTTCAAGCGAGAGAAACCGCTGGTGATATGTCCCGCCGAAGTCGAACAAATATGGAGAGATTTCGCAAAAGAGTATGATGTTCCTCTCAGGAAAGGAGACGTGTTGCACACAGAGGTTCTGGGCAGGGGAATGAGAAACAGCCACCCAGATATCAATCCAATAGACTACAAGAATCACTCAATCATAATAGTCGATGAATGCCACCATTTCCGCAACCCCGAGTCCGGTCGCTATGCGTGGCTACAAGAGCTGCTCTCTTTGCCTAGACCAGAGACCAAGGAAGAAGGGCAGATGAAGACTGTCGAGAGAAAGGTTGTATTTGTTAGCGCCACACCTGTCAACAACTCTGTTTGGGACCTATATTGGCAATACCTCATCTTGTTCCGCGAGAAGGCTGAGGAGATTGCAGATAGCCAAGGAATCACGAATCTTCATCAGTATTTCGAAGATGCAGAAAGTGGTGAGGGGAACTTGTATGATCTTCTTGAGAAATGTGCTGTCAGGAGATCTCGAAGCTTCATCAAAGAACACTATCCGAATGCTACACTAAAAGGAAAGCTAATCAACTTCCCGGAGAGAAAGCTGGGGGCGATAAACTACTCTCTGGACACGAAGCTTGGAGACCTGTATACGCATGCAGCAGCGGCTATTGAGCGACTAAGATTAGCCCCTTACAGAATTGAAGAGTACCGAGTCAAAGGAAGAGACGAGGAGAAGGTAAGAAGAGGTGAGCTGCTATCTGGATTATTCCAGGTACTGCTTCTAAAGAGGCTTGAGAGCAGTCTTTGGGCTTTCTCCGTGTCCACGAGAAGATTGATTGCCCTCTTTGAAGGGATGCTCAAGATGACTCGTGCTGGTAGAGTTTTTTCGGTTGAGACTTACAGAGAATATGCAGATCTACTTGAAGATTCGGAGGAGGATGGGGTTTCGGCGGACGCTCCTCCCCTTGATGAAGTCACTTCGATAATGGATTTTGACGCAGAACGTTTAGAGAGTGACATCGCAGCTGATATTGGCTGTCTCAGGAAGTTGCTTGCGGTCCTGCCAGAAGGAAGAGGAGCCATCGCAGAACTGGACTCAAAGGCTAAGATCACAGTTGACACATTGCTCAGACGAAAAGGGAAGGTTCTAGTTTTTACCTCTTTCATGGACACTGCTGACTACTTGTTTGACCTCTTGCAGAAACCGAACAAGCCAGTTGGATTGGTCACAGGCGATAAAAGCTATGTCTGGACAGGCAGTCAGAAGGTTACCGCAAAGCGACTTGACATAATCAAGAAATTCTCGCCAATCAGCAATGAGGCGAGGATACAAGCTGGTCAGGAACTGGATATTGTCGTGTCAACAGATGTCTTCTCAGAGGCAATCAACCTTCAGGATGCTGACGCTGTTCTCAACTACGATCTACCCTGGAATCCAATGAAACTCGTCCAGAGGGCAGGTCGAATTGACCGAATAGGCTCGAGGCATCGAGAAGTGACAGTGTTCAATGTTTTTCCTGAGAAAGGTCTCGATAGTCTCCTCAATCTCATGGAGCGGCTTCAGACGAAGATCGAGCAGGCCCATCGCTCGGTAGGCCTGGAGATCAGTCTATTGGGTGAGACTCCATTGACAGTCGACTTCGCAACTACCCTAGAACGCGTCCGGAAGAACGATTCTGAAGTCCTCTCTGAGATTGAGAAGAAAATGGAAGGGATTGTGGGACTGGACCCTCAGGAGCAACTTCTCGCCATGATGCGGACTGTCTCCAAGGAAGAGTTGGAGCAGATTCCAGACGGAGTTGGAAGCGTAACAAGACTGGATTTGAGCCGCCCATCACAGCAAACTGGTTTTTTTGTCTCATATCGCAGGCGAACAAAGGGAAAGGAGTTGGATCGGATATGGCGATTCTATCCGGACAGCAAGCCTAGGACCCCCATTCTAAGTAAGACCCAGATTGTAGACCAAATTCGATATCCTCGTGGATTCGCCCCAGAGAGTCGCATAGATGATGAATCTTTGAACGAACTGAAGGAAATTCGGAATCGGATCGAAAAGGAGCTACATGAGCATGAGATCATGAAGAGGACCCCTCATGTCACAGGACCTCTTAGAAAAGCTCTCCAATTGTCTCAAAGAATCGGCAGAGCGGACTTATTCGCGTTTCTAGAGCAGGCATCAAGGAAACCTGCAGTCCAGAGGAATCTGAAAAAGATCAATTTCAAAGAAGAGCAGAAGGCGATCGACACACTGATAGCACTAAGCAGCAAGTTTGGCACTGAGGCAATTGAAGAAATTCCTCTAGAAGAGCCTCCCGCGGAAGAAGCGCCCAGAGCGGTTGATGTATCCCTGGGAGAGATCCCACCTTTGCCAGAAGGAATGAATCCGAATCTTGAGCTAGTCTGCTGGATGCATGTGATCGAAAGCCAGGGAAGAAACGCGAATTGATTCGGAATGGAATTACGAGTCTTGGCTTATCATTCATCTTCGTATAGACATTGATTCCTGATACGCCGGTTCATAGTGGTTCTCTAATCTGCTCTCATCCGTAGGTGACTTATGTGGTTCATATTCGATAGCATGCACACGGCTCGGTTGCGTTTCAAGTTGAGAAGGCGCAACAGGACTCATTTGGAGTACATTCGGATACCTCCTGGGCGGAATTGAAGTACTGGGCTCCCCGATAGAAGATGCCAGATGGCTATGATCCAGACAACCTTCGATTACGGAAGGATTTACTCCTTGAACGGCATTCCATGCAATCATGGAGCAAGAGATGGAGGCATAGATTCCCCCATGACAAGTGAACCCAGTTCAGGCATCGAAGGAGTCTCTCGCGGGACCTATGAATGCACAGTTCCTCTAATCCGAGCATCTCGTCTTACATCCAGGAACCGCGGAGGTATAGGAAAGAACCTCTCGGAAGGTTGGTGCCTGAATTTCGCAGTCGGCTGCATCCATGGCTGTCCTTTCTGCTATGTCGATTCCATTCACAAACGATTCGGGAGAAAACGGTATGGGAACCTGGTTGGCAGAAAATGGGGAGACTACTTTCTAATCCCGAGAAATCTGAATGAGGCTATTAGGGACACTCCTTGGCGACGATGGCGTGGGATCGAGGTAATGATGTCATCCACACATGACCCATATCTGAGGGAGCTAGCCCCGTATTCGAGATCTATTCTGAAGATTGGTTTGGCCGAAGGAGTTCGATTCTGCATACAGACCAGATCTCATTTTGTCGAAAGAGATTTCGAACTTCTCGCGAAATATCGTGATCAGGTGCGGTTGCAGATATCAATCGCAACGATGAACAAGGCTCTGGCAAGGAGAATCGAGCCACGTGCACCTGCGCCAGAAAGAAGAATCGAGATTCTTTCCAGGGCAAGAAGACTAGGAATTGAAACAGGAGTGATTATGGCTCCTATTTTCCCACCAAACAGGATTCGACCAGACGTAAGGGGGGATATCGCCGAAATGGTTGAATCGCTTTCCGAAGTGAATCCGAATCTCATTTTCGGAGAATCATTGCACATAAGAGGTGACAACAGACGCCTTGTGGAAGAGGCGCTTCGCGAGGAAATCGCTTTGGGCAATGGTTTCGACAAGGATGCGGGCCTGGCATTCAAGAGGGCGCTGACTGAGCATGGACTAAAAGGAACATGGTGGCCAGAGGGAGGTCACAGCTAGGCAACCAATTCCAGAACAGGTGAGAAAACGGATGAAGATTGGGCGTTGTACCCCCATACACGAGCGAAACACGAAATCCTTCGAAGGTATCTCAACGCGTGGTTCCCGATCTTGAAGCAAGTGAACCCGTCAGGGTTGAACTACATAGACGGGTTCGCGGGACCAGGGGTCTACTCCAAAGGTGAGGACGGCTCGCCTGTCATAGCTATCAAAGCGGCTCTTGAGCACCGCCTGCCACTCCCTGGAATCTCTTTCATTTTCATAGAAAAGGAAAAAGCCACAGCCAGCAAATTGGAATCTGTCCTCGGCAAGAGATTCCCAAAGCTTCCTGGCAACACTGAGTATGAAGTGTACCACGGTGAGTTTGCGGAGGTAATCACGAGAATACTTGATGACTTCGATTTGAAGGGTAAGACGATCGCTCCCACCTTCACATTTGTGGACCCTTTCGGATACAGTGGCTTTCCGATGTCGATCCTCGACAGACTGATGAAACCCAACGCGACGGAATTGTTGATTACTTTCATGGCGTCCAGGATTCGTAGATTCCTGGATCCCCTCCATGAGAGCGCGATGGATTTGCTTTACTGCACTCCCGATTGGCGAAGTGCTCGCGAAATGAACGGAAAGCAACGGATCGACTTTCTTCTGAATCTATACGTGGAGTGTCTCAAGAGAAACACAAATGCTAAACATGTGATGACGTTTGAGATGGCAGACAATAACGGCGACACGATCTACTATCTCATATTTGTCACGAAGCATTCCAAGGGCTGCGAGATAATGAAAGAGGCTATGTGGACTGTGGATCGTACTGGCACCTATCGCTTTTTCGACTACGCGGACGGGGTCAGGAGATTCGAACTGTCCGAAAGCAGCCCGGAATGGGCAGAGCATGCTCAAGCTCTGATTGTTGAGAATTTCCGCGGCAAATCGATTTCCATCGAGGACTTGCAGGAATTCTTCAGGCCGACACCCTTCCTCTGGAGAAAGAGGAAGTTGCTGGTTCCTCTGGAGGACTCTAGCGCTATAGCACGAGTAGATGGGAGGACGAGAAGGAGAACTTATCCAGAGGGTTGCATCATAACATTCTCCGCTTGACCCACGATTTTGACTCCCCGGAACCTAGCTGGAATTCCGAGCGAGAAGAGGGACAAGTCCATCGGGGCGCAGTAATCCCCTTACTCGAAAGAAACCAAACGCATCAGTTCACATCCAGCGGACTCTGAACTCTCTTTTCACGAGAAAAAGAGAAGAAGAGGTGATATTGTAGGTGGCCGGCTGCTTCGGAGGGGTACCTTCGTCATTTGTCTGACAACAATCCAGTTGTATCTAACTCGACACATTCTCCGAGAAGATCGAGAAATCCGTAATCACAGGGTTCCGCCACATGATTCGAATTCCAAAGGCCACTCTTGCGCATCCTTTCGCTCGGGCTGAAACTGCCCAGCCAGTTCTCTGTAGGAGAATCTATCGGTTTCATCTCGTTCGACAACAGTCTAATCGAGTTCTCTTCGATTTCCGCCCTAGATCGCCCATCATCGACGGACAGCCAGAGGAGCTGCATTGTTCCTATGTACTCTGTCACCTTCCTCTTGAGGGCTTCCTCCCCTTCGATCTGCCCCTTTAGAACCACATCGGAATTTCGAGCGGACACTCTTGATTCACTATGTGATGCATTTATCAGGGCACGACCAACATGTCTTCTCAGAACTGATACATTCTGGCTGCCACCGCCTCCAACAGTCCCCTGATGATCACGCAATCTCCCCCAAAATGATGAATCAGCTTTGCCAACCCTTGTTACTCGTGGCCGGTCGGCCTTGAACTTCCGATATTCATCCTTTTCAAACATGAAATAGACTCCACGATCTGGCCACTTCATTCCTGCACGACAGTCCCTAACGTACCTTCTTCCTCCGAGGCCCGCCTCCAACTTGTCAAGCAGATCATAGAACCTGTCCAAGCAGACCTCACAGGACGATGGAGGACTCATCTATTCCGAGAATGGTCAGCTTCCTTATCAACTATTTCGCATTGGAGCCTGTCCAGGACAACACAGCCAAGATACGCAACACTGTCCGTTGATTCTTGCCAAGCGTGGAAAGGATTATGAGGAATTCATCGCATGCATGCCAGGGGGAGCGCGGATGGAAATGGGTGAAGTCATCTTTGATCGATACGAGATCAAAGAAACCATGGATGTATCTCATTTCCCCGGCGCTACTAGAGCGGGGCTAGATGCGTACCGCGCTGTTGACCGAACAACGAAAGAAGACGTCATGATCAAGGTATTTCCGATTCCGAATGATCACGAGCTGGCAAGTTTCGCATCCGCACTTTGGGATCGTGAAGTACGAATCACCCATCTAGCCACTTCAGGGTCCAAAGGAAGGGCTCTCCTGAGGCTCATTGACGCACGAAGAGACAAAGAACGGTCCCGATTGGTGATTGTATCTGAGGCTGGAGGTGAACCGCTTTCCAGTCTGCTCAAACAGGGGAGAGAAAGGAGCACTGGGCCGTTCAAAGGTTACGATAGGGCTGTCCTCTGGGAAGCCCTCCTAGGTCTGACACGCGCCGTCGGCGCTCTTCACGCCGCTGGTCTCCTGCACCGCAACATCTGCCCGGATACTATCTATGTCAACGCTTCGGAGAGCGAACCTCTGCTAAGACTTGGCGATTTCTCGTGGACAGTCTATCTTCACGGGCTTAGCAGAATGGTATCAGAACCCACGGGTGGAATTGCTTTTGAGGGCACTGGTCCATGGTCGGAATATGTTGCGCCAGAATGCTATGGAGGTGCGACTCAACTTGGAGAAAGCTTCGAATCCGACGTGTTCGCACTTGGCCTTGTCATATCGGACTGCCTGGTCGGCCACATTCCATTCACAGGCGAAAGCAGGATGGAATACGTACAAAAAGTCCGTCGAATGATAAGCGATGAAGACGCGCTTACGCACGAAGAGAGGATTCTTGTCTACCGCATGATCGACACGAATCCTTCAGGTCGTCCCCAAAATATGGCAGATGTTTCCGAGTCAATAGGTAACATCCTCTCCAGGATTGGCCGCAATCTACCCGCCACTCCTCCAGGCCCCATGACCGTGGTATTAGACACCAGACCCGACAGCAAAATGTGGAAGGACCTGAAGAAGTGGATTGACACCGATGGATTGGGAAAGAGGTTGGATTCCTTTCTAACTCAGGAGTTCAAGGGAGCAAGAGTGTACTACAACCCGGACCGAGACGGCCAGCTCTGGATACTTGGAAACTTCGGAACACCCTATAGCCTGCGCCCGTACAGAATCAAGAACGAGAACAGGGAAAACCTAGCAGTCGCTGCCATGTGGCCTATGCCGTTTGTGCCCATCATCAGCGATGAACCAGTACTCGTTCTCGGCGAAGGAGTGCTTCATACATCGAGGGGCTGGGACGAATCGCGTGGTGCTTCATGGGCCCCCTATTTCATGCTTCTGAAACAGAAAAAGGAACGAACGGCCACCAAAGATGCTTGCGAGCTTTTCGTAGATAGGCTCCGCATGACATTGGAAGCGGAGAAGGAATTGGCTGCCCGAGATATCTTCGCCTACAGGACTGTCAGCCCCGTTGAGCAAGATGGAAAGCGAGAAGTGCTGACGGTGGAGTTGTTGCCTGACGAACCAAATCCCATGTTTGAGAGTGTAGGTCGTCGTTCAGTGGACTCCTGGGTCCGCGCTCAGTTCGAGAAAGGTCGCTTTGACTTTGAACTCTCAGACGAACCGGCGCCGACTGCCACCATGGATCGAGACCGCGTATGGCACATAAAGCAGGTTACGGAAGGCAACCGTTTGATTCTGGACAGGTTAGAGGGGGGAGAGAAACCCTCTGTTCGTGGCTGGTTGAAACCGTGGGAAATGGCGTACTTGATACCGCTGCTCTCGCGAAAGAGAAGGTCGGTGGATACTGCAAGACTGGACAACTACTTGTTGAGAACTCTCACAGAACCGGAGACTGTGACGATTTTTCCGGGCTCCAGGGAACCGGGAGATGTTGCTTCAGACGTCTTAGGCGTCCGTCCCATATTTCTGATACAGGGTCCTCCTGGGACGGGCAAAACACATTGGGCAGCTCAGGTTATCTCCAAGGTGCTCGTCGAAGATGAAACCTCACGCATTCTGGTATCGGCCCAAGCCCACAAACCGCTTGATCATCTGATGGATGAAGCGAAAGAAAGAATCGCAGGACTTGGCCTCGATCCACCACCTGTCCTTCTGAGACTGGCACGCAAGGAGGAATTCGAAGGTGAGAACGTGAACGCCTGCGAGGAGGAGCTCACGAACGTCACCCACATGATATTGAGAAGGGCCTCTCAATGGGCTACTGACATTCCTGGGTGGAAGGATATCTCCCGCGAATGGAAGGATACGACGGCCAAACAACTTGAAAACCCCAGCCCAATCTGGGAGGGAATCGTCAGAAGCGCCGCAAATGTGGTGTTTGTGACTTCGACGTCGGCAGCGGTGAAGGACCTCGAAGATTCGCCACCATTCGACTTGGTGATCATTGAGGAGGCCGGAAAAGCTTACGCCACCGAGCTTCTACCTCCAATGTGTCTCGGTCGCAGATGGCTACTAATCGGTGACCAACGACAACTTCCGCCATTTCAGCATCGAGAGATGTTCGCGGCCGCGAGGCACCGACTCGAGAATGACGAATCCTACCAGAACATGACTGAAGAGGAAAAAGCTAGTTTCACTCAACTGCTCGATGACGAACTGAGGTTCTTTGGTACCATGTTCTTGCGAATCCAGAATGCCTCATTCCCCTACAAACCAAAGGGATGGGACCCACCTGCAACGCGGCTGAGGGATCAATGGAGAATGCCCCCAACGCTATCCGAGATGATTGCAGAAGTGTTCTATGAAGACAGGTTCACCATCAGAACCCCCGACAGAAAGATCCCGTTTGAAAAACCAAGTGCTCTCGCGAGAAACCATCTTGTCTGGATAAACACACCGCACTGTAAGGGGAAGGAAAGAAGGGCGGAGGAGAGAGAAGCTAAGGGAGGAGGATATAGCAATTACTTCGAATGCAAGATAATCAATCAGCTCCTCTATGACTTGTCACCTCCACTCGAAGGACCTGCTGGCTCGCTGGTCATTCTCAGCCCGTACTTGGCTCAAATCGAGTTCTTAAGGAAATTCCTGAAGAAAGGCTACAAGGGAGCTCCAAATTTCGACCCTGGCAGAGATATTCATACGGTCGACAGTTTCCAGGGTCGACAGGCCGATGTGGTAGTTGTTTCGATGGTGAGAAACAACGACGCGGAGCAGCCTCTAGGGGCACTAGGGTTCCTAACGGAAGACGAGCGAATGAACGTTCTTCTATCAAGAGCGTCGAGGCAACTCATCATCGTTGGGTCGTTGGAGCACTTCGAAATGTTCTCGGATACCCCCGAAGGGAAGAAGATGGCTGCAATAGCTAGATACGTGCGAGCCAAGGGAGCACTGTCTGATGCGCGAGGCATGATAAAGGAGTGGTAGTCTTGGAGGAAACTAAGGATTCGCAGAATGAGAAAGCCTTCGCGATGGTTCCATGCCATCTAATGAAGGGAATAGTCCATGTCCGAGACCCTTCTTCTCTTAGCACGCTGCATTTGCTGACTCTGAAGGCCATCTCCAAGCATGGCGAACTGAAGGACGTTTTGCATGCCTTTGGAGTCGGTCAAAGAATGATGCAGAATGTCCTGACCGACCTCTTCTATGACGGTTTGATATTCTTGAACCTGCGGGACGGCAAGGTTGTTCCCTCACCACAGGTCACTGAAGCGGTCAGGAAGAACAATCTGGAGGAGCTCCTGGCAATCCGAGCTCCGCGCGAAGTCGAAGTCACATGGGTCCAAGAGAGAATCTCCGGTGGCGTGATGTCGTATCAATCGATTCTGAAATACCTGAGTAGACCCGAGATCTCAAGCGGTGCTTTCAATCTAGCTCCGAAGCCAATTCGAATGACGCCTCTAAAGGATCTCTCGACCAGATCTCTTGCGAGGGCTGCGGCTCCGATCCTTCAGGAGAAGGCGCCAGGAGGTGGGTCTGTAGTGGATAGAGTCGAACGGATTGAGAATCGAAGGATGGTCGGGAGCAGAACTTTCTACGTACCTGTCACGATACTGCGTCCTTCTCCAAGCGAGGAACCGGCTCTAATCCCAGAGATCAGGGGAGTCCCTCAAAGCATAGTTGATGCCTGGACAGCCGCAATGAATCCGACAAAAGAATTCGCCGAACTTGCCTTAGTTGCCAAACCGCCGACCGACCCGCTGATGGATTTGACGCCTGAAGGTATGGCGAAAGAATGGGAATCGCACTTGGACGCGCTTTCTGAATACCTGCAGAGTGGCAGATCTGGAGCGTACGACCTCGAAAGAATGTCAGAGATCATAGGAGACATCGAGAGACTATCAGATCGGCTGAATACTTCGATACATGGCGCGGATGATGTCAGAGTCCTCGGAGGACGGCCAGCGGAACACTACGAATTGGTGGCAGAACTCCTTGGCCAGACAAAAGAACTCGCAATCATAGGCTCCGCCTTTCTCAAGCCAGAGAATCTCGTATCAATATCCAAGCCGATCTGCGAAGCGCTGAAAAGAGGAGCTAGAATCGTACTTCTTTGGGGCCTCCCACAGGCTAACGAAGGTCAAAACGAGAAGTTTGTGCTTGAGGATGCAAAAAGGGAGGTCAAACACTGCTCAGAGGATCTCGAAGAGAAGCTCGCGAGCAATCTCTGGATTCTGCCTTCGACGGCCCCATTCCACAGCAAATTCGTGGCTGTGGATGGAAAGCAAGCGGTCGTATCAAGCATGAACTTCTTGAGCACTCCGATTTCCAGCGGCGCCTGGGAAGCCTCCGCAATGGTCAGCGGCGGAACGATACCAAGGGAGATCATGTCATACGGCCTTGAAAGGATCCCGAGAGAGGTGCTGATTGGGGGAATGGCTTGTGAAGACTTGATGAGCGATACAATTTCCAGAGTCCAAGTCCCCTCAACTTCAGGTGCGTGGTTCAAAGCCTCTCAGAATCTGAGAATCGAGTTAGAAGCCTACAACAACAGAATGGACAGCATCAGTAAGTCAGCTCTCCTGAAGACGGTGAAGAACGCATCGAAGCTCAGTGACTCGATACGTAGTGGAACTTCAACTGTCCAAGTGAGAGACGCTGAACACAGACGTTTGCTCACCTCGGCCATAGATAATGCCAGAAAGGAGGTCATCGTGACGTCGGACAGAGTAAGAGACGAGGCTGTAGGTCGCAACTTTGAGAAAGTTGTATCAGAAGCCGCGGCAAGAGGAACCAGAGTCATCATGAGATGGGGGAGAGAAACCGCCGAAGACGTCCTTGACCATGATTATTGGGATTCGAAGAGCAAGGCCGAACGCTTCAAAGAGAATGTGGGCGATAGTCTGGACATTAACCTGCAGCCGTGCGGAATCCACGCGAAGACGGTGATACTGGACGAATCACTGGCTATAGTGTCGAGCTACAATTTCCTGGCGTTCGGGGGAGTCACCGGAGCTGAGAGAACCTTGTCTGGAGAGCTAGGAATTGTCATATGCAATCCGGAGATCGCGAAAGCCTTAAAGGACTCACTTATGAAACATCTTCAGCTTGTCAGCGAGAAGAAAAGAGGGCGGTGATAAGCTCGACCGACCATCGCCTCCTAGGTAGGTCGGAAACAAGAAAGGAGTTTAGCTCGGTGCAATAATTCTCTGATTGAAAAGGAGCCAGACTCTCGACTTCAAGTCCGGTTCCCAAGACTCGCTCATATCACTCCGGCTTCCAACTCTTGTCCGATAGGTGCGTATTATCGGTCAAGGGCGAGGTCGTGATTCTAGTCTACTATTCTTGAGGTTCTTCCTTGTTCGTCATGTTGCCGGGTTTACAGTTGTGATCTAAAAGCGCCTTTGGCTCGGGCGACAACTCAAGCTCGAGAATTGAAGCCAGAGACGCTCCTGTCAGCCCACGAATGGGTCCGTAGATGTCTATGAATGCGTTGGCTGCCCGCCGTACTTGAATCTCCCGGGATTTCCAAATTCTCTCCATAGCCTTTCTTTCATCTTCCAATGAGTCCCGAAGGACCTTCAGAGTCTCGGCCATCGCCCTTGCGGCATCCTGGAACTGTCGACTCGTGACGAACTCATACATCATTTCCTTCTTCTCAGCGCGATTTATGGAACTGACTTTGGAGCGGGAGAGACCGATGATATGACTCCTCAGTAGTTCTGCTATCGGCACAACAAAGATCGGGTCAATGACCATGATGCCTTCCACCATGCCAATATCTGTCAAGTCTTTTCTCAAGACCGTGGACACTAACACCAATTCATCAGCATTCTCTCTTCGACCGTCTTCTTTGAGTTTTCCAATCCATTCATCCTGCCAGTTCCTTGTCCATTTGCACTCCCACAATACTACTCCCGCAGTCTCCCCGATCCTCCCATTAACTTTCTGGATGATATCTGCGCCTTTCTTACCTGCCGAAACCAGCACAATCTCGTCCTGTGGGAACCCCTGACGAAGCATTTCATCTACACTCTCTTGGAATGTTGATCCTTGACGTTGCTGAGAACCAAGGGAGGCCTGCTGTTCGAGCTCCCTTATCTTCTTGCTCAAATCTGATATCGTCTTCTCCCGTCCTTTCAACTCTAGATTGTATTTGAGTCCGGCTCTCTCCAGACATTCCTTCTCGATGTTCTTCTTAGCCTCGTCTGTCCTTCTGTCTACCTCCAAATCCAATTCCTGCTTCTCTTTCTCGAGCTGTCGTGAACGTTCGATGAGCTTCTCTTCCCTCCCTCTCGCTTCATTTATCCACGTGGCAGCTTGAGCGATCTGATTCTTCAGGGACTTCTCTTTCGCAGCATAGTCTCCCTCGATCCTATCTTTCAGTTGTTTCAACTCGGATTCCGTTCTGGCCTGTATCCTGGTCTCAATGTCGGCTTCCATCTCTGTTCTGATTGCAGCCGCATACGCTTTTGAGAGCGAGATTTCGCATCCGCACTTGGGACACTTTACCGTTTCTTCGTTCATAGCAGATCACCACAGCGGTCGACCTTGCGCGCCAAGGCTCCATCACTAATCTCTAACCACGGTGATGCTGTCGGAATGCGCGCGCACCAATATCTTCTTTTGGCTACGCTCTGATTCGCGCCCGAATCGGATAGATCTCTGCCTATTCACTTTCAGACATAAAGTATCACAAGAAAGGAGACGTGATTTGTGTAGGAGTTTTGAACCTAGTTTCTATCGTTTCGACTACCTAGGACCCTACTGATTGATGAACTGCCAGATGTCTCGATTCACATCCGGTGGCATGCTTATCGGAAAAGACCATAGGGAATGTTCAGAATCCTCCGAAGTGCAGCTCGAACATTCGATGCCCTATCGTTGACGAAAAAGAGGACGCGAAAGGTTTTTATCTCGGTACCAAAACCCCCTGATTGACAATTAGCCAGACGTTGAAGTTCAAGTCCGGCTCCCTGCAGAAAATCAACTCTTGCCTGTCTTTCAGGTTCGCGTTGCTCGTGTAAGCGCAGTGTCGTACGACTGCGAGGGTTCTCGTCAACTACCATGTGAGAGTAACTGTGGACATCTGCCTAGGGTTCGCCATAGCTTAACGCTCGACCTTCTCCAGGATTTTGCACCTCTCGATCAGCTTGTACGGAAGTACTTCCACCCACAAGCTGTCGGACTCGCGGTCTCCGACCTCCGACGCAACGAAGAGGTATTTCCTGGTTTTTCGCACGACCATTCCCCAGCAACGTGTGATTCCGGGCTCCTCGATCTCTTGTACCTCGTCCATCGTAATCCGATCCATCGACGTGACATCACGCCATTCGATGGAAGCGACGTCGCCAATTCTGAGCTGCCTAGGAGAGACTTGGCGCGTTTTTCTGTTCGGTCGCATGCTCATCATT
>Ga0315296_10000804_pt1 | contig 28123 bp, 25 predicted proteins | sample YL17G14_18_MG_FD_203921 | JGI IMG/M metagenome (GOLD analysis project Ga0315296, IMG submission 203921) | Sediment microbial communities from Yellowstone Lake, YNP, Wyoming, USA - YL17G14_18 | ecosystem: Environmental > Aquatic > Freshwater > Lake > Sediment | place: USA: Wyoming | collected... | reverse complement strand
CCGGAGCGGCAATCGGGGCCGACCCTGCTGAGGCGGCCGAAGGCGCGGAAATCCGTGCACCAAGCCCGCGAATCGTGGACGCGACCAAGAGCTACTCGGTCTGCCCCTACTGCGGCGTCGGCTGCGGGATTGATGTCTACGTGAAGGACGGCAAGGTGATTGCCGCCGAAGGAAATCCGGACCATCCGATCAACCAGGGCTGTCTATGTCCGAAGGGGGCGGCTCTTGCCAGCATCGCCGCGCACAGGAACCCGCGCCGGCTGCGTTCTGTGCGCTATCGCGCCCCCGGCTCGGGCGACTGGCAGGATATCTCCATGGAGGAGGCTCTCACCAAGCTGGTGCGGCTGGTCAAGGACAGCCGTGATAACGGCTTCCAGCAGACTGACCAAAGCGGTATCACGGTCAACCGCACCGAGAAGATCGCCTCTCTGGGCGGCGCGGCCCTCGACAACGAAGAGTGCTACCTCATCAGCAAGTTTATCCGGTCTCTGGGTATCAGCTACTTCGAGCACCAGGCCAGAATCTGCCATTCCTCGACCGTCGCCGCTCTCAGCCCGAGCTTCGGTCGCGGCGCGATGACCAACCACTGGACCGACATGGGCAACAGCGACTGCTTCTTCATCATCGGCTCTAATGCGGCCCAGAACCATCCAATGTCGTTCCACTGGATCACCTACGCAAAGGAGCATCGCGGCGCCAAGGTTATCTCCGCCGACCCGCGCTATACCGCGTCTTCCAGCCAGGCCGACCTCTACATCCGCTTCCGTCCCGGAACCGACATCGCCCTCGTCGGCGCGATGATCAACTACATCCTCCAGAACAGGATGTACAACGAGCGTTACGTGCGCCTGATGACCGACGCACCGTTCCTGGTCAGAGAGGATTTCTCCTTCAACCCGAACGATGGACTCTTCGCGGGATATGACCCTGCGACTCGCACATACAACACCGGAAGCTGGGACTACCAGCGAGGCGAGGACGGCAAGGCGCTCCGCGATCCGACCATGACGGATCCCAACTGCGTCCTCAATCACCTCAAGAGGTTCTTCTCCCGCTACACCTTTGAGAACGCATCGCAGATCACCGGCGTCCCGGTCGAGGACCTCCGGACGCTCGCCGAGATGTACGCCGCGACCGGCGCTCCGAACAAGGCCGGCACGATCCTCTACGCGATGGGATCGACTCAGCACACGGTCGGAGTCGCATACATCCGCTCCTACGCTATCCTTCAGTTGCTGCTCGGCAACATGGGGATCGCCGGAGGCGGAATCAACGCCCTCCGCGGCGAGAGCAACGTACAGGGCTCGACCGATATGGCCATGCTGTTCCACATCATCCCCGGCTACATGGCCTCCCCGCTCGCCGGCAAGCATCCAACCCTCCAGGACTATCTCACAGCCGAGACGCCGCAGTACGGCTACTGGGCGAACAAGCCCAAGTTCCTCATCAGCCTCCTCAAGGCGTTCTGGGGTGAGTACGCGACCGCGGAGAGGAATTTCTGCTACGACTTCCTGCCGAAGCGCGGCGCGGGCTTCCAGGGTGGCGGTTACTCCTGGATCGCCCTCTTCGAGGCGATGCATGCCGGAACTCATGAGGGCCTTTTCGTGTGGGGCCAGAACCCGATGGTCGGCGGCCCGAACACGAATCGCACCGGTGAGGCGCTTGAGAAGCTGAAGTGGATGGCCTGCTTGGACCTCTGGGAGACCGAGACATCGATCTTCTGGAAGCGTCCGGGCGCCAATCCGGCGGATATCCAGACCGAGGTATTCCTGTTCCCGGCCGCCGCATCCTTCGAGAAAGAGGGGAGCATCACCAACTCCGGCCGCTGGATCCAGTGGCGCTACAAGGCGGTCGATCCTCCCGGCGATGCGAAGAGCGATCTCTGGTACGTCGATGAGATCTATACTCGCCTGAAGGCCCTTTATGAAGCCGAGGCCGGCCCCGTCAAGGAAGCCATCACCAGGCTCAACTGGAACTACCGGGCGGAAGGCGAGCACGAGCCCAACGTCCGCAAGGTGGCCATGGAGATCAACGGCTACTATACCGAGACGGCCCCGCCGGAGCTTCGTGGCAAACAGGTTGAGAACTTCACCAAGCTGGTTGAGGACGGAACAACCGCGAGCGGAATGTGGGCCATGTCCGGTTTCTTCCCCGCTCCCGACCGGAACCTCGCCGAGAGACACGACAACAGCGACCCGACAGGGCTTCTTCTGTTCCCGAACTGGACGTTCGCATGGCCGTTGAACCGCCGTGTCCTCTACAATCGATGCTCGGCGGACGAGTACGGGCGACCCTGGGATGCCACAAGAGCTCTGGTCAGCTACAACCAGGCCACCGCCCAGTGGACCTTCAACGACGTGCCTGACTTCTCCAAGACCGCGCCGCCCGAGGAATCCATCAACGCCCCCTTCATCATGCCCAACGATCAGCATGCGTACCTGTTCGCGGTCAAGGGCGGGACGAAAGAGGGGCCGTTCCCCGAGCACTACGAGCCGTATGAGACCCCCCTGGCCGTCAATCCGGTGCATCCGGCGTCATCCAGGGACATCGACCATCCGGTCATCTTCGTCTGGGAGGATGATCTCCCGCTGCGCGCGGCCTGCGAGACCACCACCTTCCCGATTGTCGGCACCACCCACCGCCAGGTCGAGCACTGGCTGTCCGGCGCCATGACGAGAAACCTCGAGCCGTTGTGCGAGCTTGCGCCCGAGATGCACGTGGAGATCAGCCCGGAGCTGGCCGAGGCGAAGGGCATTGTCCACGGCGAGTGGGTGAAGGTGGTGAGCGGACGCGGCGAGGTGCCGTGCAGGGCGATGGTGACGAGGCGGCTGAAGGCCCTGCGTGTTGGGGGCAAGATGATCGAGATAATCGCGCTTCCGTGGCACTACGGATACGCGGGACTGCGTACCGGCGGTGACAGAAACCTGAACTACGCAGCTAACCAGGTAACCGCCAATGTCGGCGATTGCAATACAATGATTCCCGAATATAAGGTCTTCCTGTGTGATGTCCAGAAAATGACGTGACGTCCCTCCGGCGTCACTCATTAAGGGCCAAAGGAGAAAATTCGATGTCCACATACGCAATGCTGAACGACCTGACCAAGTGCATCGGGTGCCGCGCATGCCAGGTGGCCTGCAAGGAGTGGAACCAGCTTCAGTACGAGCATACCTATTTCACCAACTCCTTTGACAATCCACCGCGCCTGGACGCCAGCACCTACAACCGCATCGAGTACAGGTTCCTGCCCGACGAGGACCCGAGCCTTCCCGAGAGGTGGTTCTTCCGCAGGCACATGTGCATGCACTGCGAGGACCCTGCATGCGTCTCCGCCTGCCTGGTCGGAGCTCTGAAGAAAACCACCACCGGCGCGGTTGTCTACAACCCCGGAAAATGCATCGGGTGCCGGTACTGCATGCTCGCCTGCCCGTTCTCCGTCCCCAAGTACGAATGGAACCACTGGAAGCCTTTCGTCAAGAAGTGCACCCTCTGCTTCGACCGCCTCAGCGCCGACATGAAGCCCGCCTGCGCGAAAGTGTGCCTGGCCGGCGCCATCAAATTCGGTCCGAGGGAGGAGATTCTTGCGGATGCCCGCGGGCGGCTTTCCGCCGAGCCGGAGAGGTACCAGAACCACGTCTACGGCGAACAGGAGGTGGGCGGCACGAGCGTCATGTTCCTCTCGACCAGCGCGGTTCCGCTCACCAGGCTGGGCTTCCGTGATGATCTTGGCAACAAAGCGTATCCCTCCTTCACCTGGGCTTCACTATCGAGGGTGCCCTATGTCGCCATTGGTGTGGCGGTCCTGATGACCATCATCTATTTCATTACGCATCGCCGTATGCCCGAGGCCGGCAAGAACTAGAGGCCTCGTGTACAAGTGCGATGCGGAAGTCACCATAAGCTGAGGCACCTACAAGCGCGAGGACGCGCTTGTAGGCGCCACCGATGCTGTATCGAATTTTCGGAAGTCACCATAAGCTGAGGCACCTACAAGCGCGAGGACGCGCTTGTAGGCGCCACCGATGCTGTATCGAATTTTCGGAAGTCGCGATAAGATGAGACACCTACAAGCGCGAGGACGCGCTTGTAGGCGCCACCGATGCTGTCGCGAATTTTCACAAGGAGAAGACGACTCATGGAAAAGCGCCTGTTCAGACCTACCGGTTGGAACATCCTGGCCGTTCTGCTGGTCATCTTCGGCATGATCCTGGCGGTCTACCGATACATCAACGGCCTCGGGTCAGTCACAAACCTTTCGGATACTTATCCCTGGGGGTTCTGGATCGCCTTCGATGTCATGTGCGGAGTGGCACTCTCCGCAGGAGGATTCGTGCTCGCGGGAGTTGTCTACATCTTCAACCTCGAGCGATACAGACCGCTCGTGCGTCCCGCGATCCTAACCGCCTTCCTCGGCTACTTCCTCGTGATCGTGGCCCTGCTCGTGGACCTGGGGCTCCCCTGGCGAATCTACCACGCCGTCATCATGCCGCAGTGGCACTCGGTCATGCTTGAGGTAGCCCTGTGCGTGTTCTTCTACTTCATCGTCCTCTTCCTGGAATGGCTGCCTATGCTTTTCCAGGGCGCCAGGCTTCGCTCGGCATACCGAGCGATCAAAGCGATCTCCATCCCGCTGGTGGTCCTGGGAATCATGCTTTCCACTCTCCACCAGTCCTCCCTCGGAGGCGTCCTGCTCATCGCGAAAGAGCAGCTTAATCCGCTGTGGTATTCGCCCAACCTGCCGCTGAATTTCTTCATATCGGCGGTCACAGTGGGGTTTGCGATGGTGATGATCGAGGCGACCTGGAGCGCGAAAACGTACAGGAGACCGGTTGAGAACAGCATCCTGGGTAGCCTTGCGAAGGGATGCGCCATTCTTCTCGCTATCTATTTCATCTGGCGGATGATCGACATCTCCATCAACGGCGGCTGGGCGGGTCTGGCGATATCGCGCTACGAGAGCTTCTGGTTCTGGGTGGAGATCATCGTTGGCGCTGTGATTCCGTTCTTCATCCTTATCAGTCCGGCACGGATGCAGGAGGGCGCGCGGTTCTGGGGCGCCGTGCTGGTGGTTTTCGGCGTCGTGCTGGGCAGGATCAACGCTGTGCTGACGGGGCATATCACCGGCACAGGCCAGTTCTACTTCCCCGCCTGGCAGGAGATTTTCATCACTATTGCGGTAGTCAGCGCGGGATTGCTGATCTTCCAGGCGATGGTGCAGCTCCTGCCGATATTCGAGCCTGAAGTGAAGCAAGCTGAAGCAGCGATGGCATAGGTAACGTAGGAGTACCGAATAAATGAACGTAAGGGCCCTCCGCAAGGGGGGTTTTTCATTTGTATTCCGTAATTCTCTTCCGATCTGCGATTCCGAGCCGCGCGCGAAGCAAGCGGGTAGGCGACTTTCGCCACAATGTTGATTGGTTGCGAAAGTGACGGACCCGCTCGCTATCGCGCGCGGCTCGGAAGCACTGCCTCAATTCATTCCCATTCCGAATCCCTATTCCGAGCCCCATTCGACCGCGCGCCGACTACTCCAGATGGATCTCCTCGAGCAGCTTCCGGAACCATCGGTCGCTCTCGCGCACCGTCCTGCGTCTGAGCGCCTCGTAGCCGTCGAGCAGGCTGCGAGCCTTGCCGGTGAGTTTCGCCCCTCCGCCCGCCTTGCCCCCGATGCTTCGCTCAAGCAGGCGGAATCCCAGGCGCTCCTCGGCTCGCTTGACGTCGCCCCATGCGTGCCGGTACGAGATATCCTCCGTCCTCGCCGCCGCGGAGAGGCTCCCGAGCGATTCCACCGCGTACAACAGCCTCGCCAGCCCCTCCCCGAACACCACCTTCCCGTCCCGTGCGAACCAGATCTTCGTCCTCAGCGCGAGCCTGCTCCCGCACAGGAACTCGTGCTGCAGCCTGAGAGCGACCAGCACCCTCTGCCGGATTCCGACGGGGAGTTTCAGCCCGGCGAGTTTGCTCTTCCATTCCTCGGGATTTCCCTTGTCACCGAGGATGATATCGGCCTTGGCTCGGAGTCTCTCCGCGTCCCCGCGACGCTCGCCGTCGAGATTGTCGAGGAAAACCATTATGTCGGCGTGCAGGAGGCCTGCAAGACGATTCGATTCGACAATGCAGTGCTGGCTCTTTCCTTTCTGGTCCTCTATGAATTTGAGCCCGGCCTCGACGCTGGAGAAGAAGTTGCCGGGCAGGTCCTTCTTGCGTTTCCCGTGGCCGATTTTCAGCGATATCGAGTCGGGCAGAATCTGCCTGAGATTCCCCGCCAGGGTCGTCTTGCCGACCCCTGAGAAAGCGCCTGAAATGAGCCAGATTTTCATGGGAAGCACCCCAGTTGGCACGAGTGTATTTTTATCTCCAGGAGGTTCAGGAGGCGGCCCATGTCGCCACGCTCCATTCTGAGCAGGCCTGCCGCCTTGAACGCCTCCGCGCACGATATCCGTCCTCCGGAGTGGAGGCGGTTGTACTCACTCTCACGGCGCTCGTCAGGCCAGTCGATGATGACGTGCGCCTCGTCCGCCGATTCAGCGAGAGCCGCCGGGGCCTCGATGCTCCCGAGGAACTCCCCCAGCGAGGCGCGCTGATCGTCGGTGGATCCGTCAAGGTAGATCGTTCTGTCCTCGGTCATGCGGTTATCCGCTCCTGGTGAGTGTAAATGTTGAATCTCTTGCCCCGCACGAAGCCTACAAGAGTGATAGCGAACTTGCGCGCGAGCTGCACCGCCCCGACAGTCGGGGCTGAGTGAGAGACGACAAACGGGATCCTCCCGCGCACGGCTTTTGCGACGATATCGCTGGACAATCGACCGCTCGACAGGATCATCCGCCTGGGAATCTCGACCCTGTTGTTCATCAGCTCCCACCCGAGGAGCTTGTCAACGCAATTGTGCCGCCCGATATCGTCCGACAGATGGACAATATTATCCCCATCGCTCAGCGCGGCCGTATGCACGCCACCGGTCTTCTCGAAAAGCTCCGACGATCGCAGAAGCTCGCGCATCAGCTCGGGAATCCGCTCGGCCGGTATTCTCACCTCAGACTCGAGAGTCGAGAAACGATCCGAATGAAGCGGGTTGACGAACGATACGCCGCGACCGCAGCCGGATGTGACCGACCTCACAGTGGTCGCTTGAATCTGCGGAGTATCCTCGTTCGTGTAGAGCGTCACCGCGTCCAGACCCTCGCTGACCTCGATCCCCCTCACCGCGTCGAGGTCCTCGATCACGCACTCCGTGTAAAGAAATCCGAGCGCAAGCTCCCTGAGCTCGTGCTTCAGCGCCTGCAATACGACGATCTCCTGATCGTTGAGAAAAACCCGCACTGACGATTCGCGGACGACCGGATCCTCCATCTCGGAAAGCCCTTCGCCGGCTGTGTAGCGGACTATCTCCAGCTCATCGTAGAGATTACCAGCAGGCATCGCCGCCCTCCCAACTCCGGAGAAATCATGCGCAGGATGCGCATGCGACGAAGAAATCATGCGCAGGATGCGCATGCTACGGAGATCGTCAGGCTCGTTCAGGTTGAGGAAAGGCCGATCGTCCTCGAATAACACCGTCCGATGGTCGATGTCGTGAAAAAACCTCAGCACCGCGTTCTTGTTTTCGGCCAGTGTTTGAGTGAGCGGATCGAGAATAGACCGATGTACAACCGCGCACAGCGGATGCTCGCGTCCACTTGTTGCGGCATAGACCACCATCGCAGGCTCCCTAGCCGCCTCATCAATCAGTCGCCTGATTTCGCGCGACGTGATGCACGGCAGATCGCACGCCAGCACGAAAAGCGAGTCGGCTCCGGTCTCGATGAGCGCGCTGTGAATCCCGGCGAGCGGTCCTGAATCCTTGAATCGATCCGGAATGTCTTTCAGGCCGAGCGATCGGTACGGCTCAGGATCATCGGTGGACAGGTAGATCCGAGCGAGACCCGCCGCGGCCGCTTCGTCCGCGAGCTTTGCGATCAGCGGCCGACCCGCCGCGGCGGGCTCGAGTCCCTTCGGCTTTCCGTAGCGCCGGCTTTTCCCTCCGGCAAGTATCACACCCGTGTCAGTCATTCGTGTTCGTGTGCGCGAGTGTCGTCTTCCTCGCCGATCCTCTTCCCGCACTCGTGCGATTCTCCCCTGATCGTCTCCAGCGCGTGCGGTATTATCGGCAGGAGCAGATTGAGCGAATGATCGGCTCCCCTCTCACTGCCGGGAAGGTTCACGATCAGGCTCCTGCCCCTGATTCCGGCCACTCCTCTTGATACGTACGCGAACTTCGTCTGGCGACCGCCCTCGGCGCGCATGTACTCCGCCAGCCCGGGTATCTCGCGCGTTATCACTTCCCTCGTCGCCTCCGGCGTGACATCCCTAGGGGCGAGCCCTGTCCCGCCTGTCGTGATAATCAGGTCAACCGAGTCTTCATCAGCAAGCTCCAGAAGCACTTGGGCGATCGCATCCTTCTCGTCCGGCACGATCCGGGGACGCTTGACCTCGGCCCCCGCCGCCTCCAGCCTCCCGGTGAGCATGGGCCCGACCGTGTCCTCTCGCTCCCCAGCGCTTCGCGAGTCGGACACGGTGACAACCTGCGCTCTAACAGATTTCAAGGATGGAGTCGGCACTGATCTCACCGCCTTTCTTCACCGCGGCAAAAATGCCCTCGCGCGGCATCGGGCAGTCGCCTATCTTCTGCCGAATCGCGCATCCGCGGTGGCATTCCTTCCCGATCTGCGTCACCACAAGCTCGACATCGCCCGCCCGAAGTCTGGTGCCCACGGGAATCTCGTAAAGCACCACCCCGTCGGTAGTGATATTCTCCCCGAAATCGCCGGGCGAGACATCGTAGCCCATCTCCCGCATCTTGCGTATCGTCTCCATCCCGATAAGCGAGACCTGTCGAGCTCCAGGACCCGCATGGGCGTCTCCCTCGACCCCGTGATCCTCCAGAAGCCTTATCCTCTCGACATTCGTCTTGCTCGTTCCCTTGTTCTCGCTCAGGGATGTCGCGACGATGTGCGCCGTTCTCGGCTGCTCTCCTCGCACCCAGTGCCCCGACCGTCCGCCGGACTTTTCCACAAGATGGATCCCCGATATTTCCATGCCGCGGTCCGCCGACTTGCACATGTCGTAGATCGTGAGCGCCGCGATCGATACAGCGGTCAGGGCTTCCATCTCGACCCCGGTCTTCCCGGTCGTGCTCACTCTCGCGGTGATCCTGATTCCGTTGTCTTCCACCGAGAAATCGACCGCGACATGGTCGAGCGGCAGCGGATGGCACAGAGGAATAAGCTCGCTGGTTCGCTTCGCGGCCTGGATTCCCGCTATTCTCGCCGCCGCCGGCACGTCGCCCTTCGGCACCGTACCCGAAGACACGGCCTCCAGCACTTCGCGTCGCATCGTAACGAATCCCGACGCGACCGCCACCCGATGTGTCGCATCCTTCCCGGATACATCCACCATGCTCGCCCGACCCTTCTCATCAAGATGGCTCAGCTCCATTTCATCCTCCGATCGCGAACATGTTGCTCCCGATGTGATCCAGCATCCTCTCGGTCTTCTGAAGGACAAACTCCTGTATGGCGTCCGCAAACCGGTCGTCCGGCGCGCTCAAAAGCGGTGCGAGTTGCAGAGTGCTGCGGCTGTAGAGACAGAATCTCGCCTGGCCCTGGCAGTCGATCCTGAGCCGGTTGCACTCCCCGCAGAACGGCACCGAGACGCCGGGTATGATCTCGAATATCCAGCCTGCATCCGGAATCCTGTAGCGGCGGACATGGGTCCCCCTCTCGCCCTCGAGACTTTTCACATCCTCAACGACGTCGTAAGCGCGCCTGACATTCTCCAGCACGTCGGCGCCCTTGGGGCCTTCGCTCGTAATCCGCCAGTCCCGATTCTGGAAGTGCGGCATCAGCTCTATGAACCTCAACAGGTAGCCCTCCCGATTCGCCCACTCAATGAACTGTATCTCCTCGTCGAAGCCGGGAAGAAGCACCGTGTTCACCTTTATCGGCGAGAATCCAGCATCTCGCGCCGCGGCGAGCCCGTCGAGCACGGCATGCAAGTTCCCGCCGCTCGTCACTTCACGGAATCTCCCCGGATCGAGCGAGTCCAGTGAGACATTGATGCGTCTCAATCCTGCCGAGAAGAGCGCACGTGCCATCGGCGCGAGGACAGCCCCGTTTGTTGTCATCGAGGTGTCCGCAAGGCCGGGAATCGCCGCAAGCATCTCCACCAGGCCCTCGATATTCCTCCTTAGAAGCGGCTCTCCACCCGTCAGCCGCACCTTCCTGAACTCGAAGAGCCTCACGAAGCGCTCGACAAGCGACGCAAGCTCCTCCAGCCTCAGAAGCTTGTCGTGCGGGAACAGCTCGACGCCTTCCTCCGGCATGCAGTACACGCAGCGATGGTTGCACCTGTCGGTCACCGACAGCCGCAGGTAGTCCATCCTTCTCCCCATGCCGTCTCTAAGCTCCATATCCGCTCCTTGTCCGGAGGCTGATCGACAAGGTCTCAGCCTGCGGATATTACAGAGTCCTACACCCCGTCCGATTTTCCTCTGTGAAAGAAGAACTCTACGGTCTCTCCCGCCGGGACGATATACTGGCCTTGCTTGAACCTGGCGAACGCGTTCGTTCCGACTATGCTGCAGATGTCGGCCGAGCCTCGCGTCGCGACCGGATGCGCCCGCCAGATTTCGCCCTCACGCTCGACCTTCGCCGGCTTCAGATGCTCGCGGTCGCTTCTCACCTTGAAGTCAGCCGCCGACACTCCTTGATGCCATCTCGTCCTGTATTCACTTTCGCCGGCCAGCCGACGTATCGCAGGCCCGGCGTAGAGCTCGAATCCCAGGAAGCATGCGACCGGGTTCCCCGGCAGCCCGAACACAAGCGTCGGGCCGAATTTCCCGAACAACATCGGCTTCGCGGGCTTCTGCGCCACCTTGTGGAACATGATCTCCACACCGAGATCCGCAAGCAGATCGGGAACCAGGTCGAATTCGCCCATCGACACTCCGCCGGTTATCGCCAGCACATCGTATTCCAGCCCGGCCGAGATCGCTGCCGCGAGTTTCCTGCGTTCGTCGCCCGCCTGCCCGATCCTGACAGGCTCCGCTCCCCATGTGAGACACTGGGCCACCAGCCCGAACGAGTTGGACTCCCTGATCTTGCCGCCCGCGGGGACCTCGCCGGGATCGACAAGCTCCGTCCCTGTGACCAGAATGCCGACGCGCGGCCGACGATGGACACTGACTCTCGATTTCCCCGCCTGCGCCAGCACCGCCGCGACGGCGGGATCGACAGGAGTGCCGGCAGCAAGAATCTCCTCCCCCTGCTTCATCTCCTCCCCACGGAACCCGATATTGTCGCCGGATTGCACCGCCGAGTGCAGCCTTACTCGACCGCCATCCGGCTCGCTCGTCAACTCGACTGGAATCACCGCGTCACACCCGTCGGGCAGGGGAGCGCCGGTCATGATTTTCACGGCGTGACCGTCCGCAACAGGCTCCGGATGGAAATGCCCTGCGGGAACGGTGGCAATGACCTGGACTTCTTTGCCGTCGCCGGATGCACTTGCTGCCAGAGCGTAGCCGTCCATCATGGACCGATCGAACGCCGGCATATCGGTGTCCGCAACGACCGATTCCGCGAGCACATAGCCCCAGGCCCTCTCGAGCGGAAGTGTGATCGTGGGAAGGGCCTCCGCCGCGTCCAACACAATCTCGACTGCTTCATTGATGGATATCATTCCGTCTCCTCGTCCGCCCGATCGGCCCTCACATGCCCGCTTGCGCATGCACCGCGGTTGACTTGAAATGCACCCATATCTCGCCGCCGACATTCAGCGACAGGTCCCGGATGGCCCTTTCCGTCAGCAATGCGCGAATCGGAAGATCGGGCCGGCAGTCGGCCGTTAACAGAACCGTGTTCGCTCCGGCTCTCTCGATCGCCCTGATGGCGCCGCGGAAGTTGTTTCTCGCGGACGATTCGATCGGCTCGCGTGTCACGAGGACCTCCCGCGCATTGACCATGACCCAATAGCTCAGCCCTTCCTCGAGCCGCTCGGGATAATAGATCGCAATCCCGCCCGGGCTTCTGAGCTCGCTTCCGTCCGCCGTCACATGCGCCACCATCCGGAACAGGTTCTCGGGAGTGCACGGCGCTACTCTCCCGTTCTGCAATGCAATGACCGTGTCCGCAATCCGCCACGCCAGGCTCAGATCGTGCGTCGAGAACACCAGCGTCCTGTCGCGCGGCAGATTGCCGATCACATCCTCGAGCACCGCCGCGCTCGTTGCATCGATATGAGAGAACGGCTCATCGAGCAGAAGGATCGGGGCCTCTCGCAAGAGCGCGCGCGCAATTGCCGCACGTTTCCGCTCTCCGCTTGAAAACGTGCGCGGAGACCGGCCCGCCAGGTCATGCACACCCAGCATCGACAGCTGTTTTCGGATTCTCTCGGCACGAGCCTTCCTCGACAGCACGCTCCCTTCCAGAGCGAAGCTCATGTTCTTCAGAAGCGAGCCGCGGAAGAAGAACGGCTCCTGCGCCATGAAGGCCACGTACGGGCGATGCTCCTCGGGGAATCTCCACCTGACTCGCTCTCCGTTCACGAGGACGTCGCCGCGGTCCGGGCGCATCAGCATCGCCGCGATCGTCAGCAGCGTTGTCTTGCCCGACCCGTTCGGGCCGACCAGCGCCACCCGGCCGCCGTGCTCGATTCTCAGAGACGGGATGTCGAGCACAATCCGGCCGTTGTAAGCGCGCTGCACGTTCTGTAGCTCAAGCGCCATCATGATCTCGCCCGATGCGTGGCGAAGTAAACCGCCAGGTTGATCGCGAAAACAAGTATCAGAAGCACCATGCCGAGCGCGGTCGCTCGCGCGAATTCGCCCTGGCTCGTCAGCAGGGCGATTCCGGTCGTGATGGTGCGCGTCTTTCCGTATATATTTCCGCCGACCATCATCGATACGCCGACTTCCGATATCACACGCCCGAACGCGGCCAGCACCGACAGCAGGACCAGGCCGCGTATCTCCCCCAGCAGGGCCAGGTAGGCTCTCAGGCGTCCCGCGCCGAGCGACAGCGCCGTCGACACGATCCTTGGGTCCGCCAGCCTGACCGAGTTCGAGACCATTGTCAGGACGATCGGCGTCGCCAGGATTACCTGCCCGATCACTATCGCCGTCCGCGTGAACAGCAGCCTGTAGTCCCCCAGCGGCGCGTCCCGCGTCAGCATCATGTAGACGATGTGCCCGACGACCACGGTCGGCAGGAACAGCAGCGTGTTGAGTATCACATCCACCGCCGCCCTGCCCCTGAATTCGCTCAGGCCGAACCAGATTCCGCACGGGAACCCGATCAGCGCGGCTATCGCGGCCGATCTTACCGACACGCTGAACGATGTCCCGATGAGCTTGAGAACCTCGCTGTCGAGACTGAAGAGCAGCGCGAATGCGTCGACTATCGCCTGCAGCATAGGGCCCATTAGCGTATCAGGCCTCCATCGCCGCCCCACCGCATCTCGCTGTTATTCAACTCTGAACAGTCTATGTCCGTTTACCTCAAAACCATTGATCATCTCGATTGCTTCCGGCCCGGTGATCCAGTCCGCAAGCTTCATCGCTTCGGCGTGCTTGAGATTCGGACGAATCACCGGATTGAGCAGGATTATCGAATAGATATTGTCGAGAATCGGATCGCTGGAAAACAGGACTACCAGGTCGAGGTTGTCAGCCATGGCGTAGAACGTGCCCGTATCTGTGAGTGTGTACGCCCGCATCTCGTCGGCCATTGTCAGGACCGCGCCCATGCCCTGTCCGGCTTCCACGTACCACTCACCCTGTGGCGTCACTCCCATGGAATTCCAGATACTCAGCTCACGCATGTGAGTTCCGGAATTGTCTCCGCGCGAGATGAACCGGGCCTGGGCTCCCATTATGTTGCTGAATGCTTCCTGCGCGCTGTTCATTGCATGGACTTCCGCAGGGTCGGACTCCGGACCGACGATCACGAATTCGTTCCGGGCTACGTAGCGTCGCTCGGCTCCATAGCCCTCGCTGACGAACTTCTCCTCCGCCTCAGGATCGTGAACGAGAATGATGTCGACATTGCCCGCTCTCGCAAGCTCGAGCGCGCGGCCGGTGCCGACCGCGATCACGTCGACACCAATCCCCGTCTCCTCGGTGAACCTGGGCAGAAGGTGGCCGAGCAGGCCGGAATTGTCGACGCTTGTCGTTGTCGCGAGACGGATCGTCACGGTCTCGGCTCTTTGCGACTGTCCTGTTTCTGTCGACTCCGTGCGTTGCGGGTGAGGCGCCGCGCATGCCGCGCCGTACAGTGCTGTAAGAAGCGCAAGCAGACCAGTTAGAATCGGATTCGTCTTCATCCGTCAACTCCTCTGACGCGGGGTGAACCGAAGCAGCACGTTATGTATCACATTACATAACGCCTTGTCAAGTATCGGAACGCGAGTCCGCCGTTTCCGATTGCACTTCTCAAGCGGGTGCGGCGCGTGTATAATGTCGGACTCTTCCGGGGAGGGGTGCGGGACAGAAGTCTATGCCAGGAGATTGCTTTGGCGCGTATAGGTGTATTCATCTGCCACTGCGGTCACAACATCGCCCGCACGGTTGACTGCGCGAAGGTCGTCGAGGAGGCGAGTAAGTGGCCGGGAGTTGTGCATGTTCAGGACTACAAATACATGTGCTCCGATCCCGGCCAGGCGCTCGTCAAGGACGCGATCAGGAAGCTCAACCTGACGGGGGTTGTGATCTCATCGTGCTCCCCGAAAATGCACGAGGGCACGTTCCGGCGAGCGGTCGCCTCGGTCGGCCTCAATCCCTACCTCTGTGAGTGCGCGAACATCCGGGAGCAGTGCTCGTGGGTTCATGAGGACCGCGAGGACGCCACCGCGAAAGCCATCGACATCACCCGAATGGCGGTCGAGAAGGTCAGGTACAATCATCCGCTCGAGCCGATACGCGTGCCGGTCACGAAGCGCGCGCTCGTCGTGGGCGGAGGAGTCGCCGGCATCCAGGCCGCGCTCGATATCGCCGACGGCGGCCGCGAAGTCATCCTGGTCGAGCGCGATCCCACAATCGGCGGATACATGGCCAAATTCGACAAGACATTCCCCACTCTCGACTGCGCCGCCTGCATCCTCACCCCGAAAATGGTCGATGTTGCCGAGCATCCCAACATCACCCTCTACTCGTACTCGGAAGTGGCGGAGGTCGAGGGCTATGTCGGCAACTACAAGGTGAAAATCCGCAGGAAGCCAAGGTACGTGATCGAGGACCTGTGCATCGGCTGCTACGAGTGCGTGAACAGTTGCGTCTTCAAGGAGCCGAAGTTCGCAAGTGAATTCGATTTCGGTCTCGGGAAGCGCAAGCCGGTCTATATTCCGTTCCCCCAGGCCACCCCGCTTGTCGCGTGCATCGATCCCGACACCTGCATCCAGCTCAAGACCGGCAAATGCAAGATGACTTGCGCCGCCGCGTGCCCGAAGGAATGCATCGATTTCGAGATGCAGGAGAAGATCGAGGAGGTCGAGATCGGCGCGATTATCCTGGCCACCGGCTTCGAGCATTTCGATCCTGTGAAGACGCCTGAGTACGGCTACGGGAAGTACCCGAACGTCTACACCAGCGTCGAAGCCGAGCGGCTTGTCAACGCCTCCGGGCCGACCGGCGGCGAGATTATCCTAAGGGACGGCGGTCACCCGAAAGCGGTGGCTGTTATCCATTGCGTCGGCAGTCGAGACGAGAAGACGAATCGGTGGTGCTCCCGCGTCTGCTGCATGTACTCCCTCAAGCTCGCGCACCTGATAAAGGAGCACACCGGTGCGGAGGTATACAATTTCTACATAGACATGCGCACGCCCGGCAAGGGCTATGAGGAATTTTACGACAAGCTGCTGAAAGAAAACGTGCATTTCATCCGCGGACGCGCAGCCGAGGTGACCGACTGGGCCGCATCGCCCGAGGAGGAGGGCAGGCTGGTGGTTCGCGCCGAGGACACGCTCATCGGCACCGTGCGGCGGGTCCCGGTCGACATGGTCGTCCTTTCCGTCGGCCTGCAGCCTCACAAGGACGCGAGGGACGTAAGCAGGCGGTTCAACATCAGTTGCTCCAACGAAGGATGGTTCCTCGAGAGGCATCCCAAGCTCGCGCCGGTATCGACATTCACCGACGGCGTCTATCTTGCCGGCGCGTGCCAGGGTCCGAAGGACATACCGGACTCGGTCGTGCAGGGCGGCGCCGCAGCCGCGAAGGTGCTGGCGCTGTTTTTCGCGGACGAGTTGACGCGGGAGCCGACCGTGGCACGTGTTAACGAGCTCACCTGCATCGGCTGCTGGTCGTGCGAGCGGGTATGCCCGTTCAGCGCCATCGAGCGGAAGCAGATACGGGACCGCGACGGCAATCTCATTCGCGAGGTGGCGAAAGTCAACGAAAGCCTTTGCATGGGATGCGGCCCCTGCGCCGCTATCTGCCCCTCCAGCTCCATCGACGTGGAGGGGATTACCGAGGAGCAAGTGCACGCGCAGATCGTCGCGCTGTGAGATCCGGAGATATTTGACTCATGGCAAATTTACACTACTCAATCAGCGATCGTGCGTGTATAATAGAAATGAATCAACGCCCGTGCGTCAGGACGACAGGCAATAGAACGGTCGTGAGATTACATTGGCTCGTATAGGTGTTTTCATCTGTCATTGCGGTGAGAATATCGCCCGGTCGGTCGACTGTTCCATGCTGGCCCGGGAAGCAGCGACATGGCCGGGCGTCGTCTATTCAGTCGACTACAGGTACCTCTGCTCCGAGCCCGGCCAGAACATCATCAAGGACGCCATCAGGGAGCACAGGCTGACCGGTGTCGTCATCGCCGCGTGCTCGCCCAAGATGCACGAGACCACGTTCCGGCGAGCAGTCACCTCCGTCGGCCTTAATCCCTTCCTCTGCGAGTGCGCCAATATCCGCGAGCAATGCTCCTGGGTCCACGAGGAGAAGGACATCGCGACCCCCAAGGCTGTCGACCTGACCCGCATGATGGTGGAGAAGGTCAGGCACAACCACCCCCTCGAGGCGATCAAGGTCCCTCTCACGAAGCGGGCGCTGGTGATCGGAGCAGGCGTAACCGGCATCCAGGCGGCGCTCGACATCGCCGACGGCGGCCATGAGGTGATCCTCGTCGAGAGATCGCCGTCCATCGGCGGCCACATGGCGCAGCTTTCCGAGACCTTCCCCACCCTCGACTGCTCCCAGTGCATCCTCACTCCCAAGATGGTCGAGGTCGTCGAGCACCTGAACATACGGCTCCACGCGTACTCGGAAGTCGAGGAAGTCAGCGGGACAGTGGGGAATTTCAGGGTCAGGATCAGGAAAAAGCCGCGCTATGTCGATCCCGACCTCTGCACCTCCTGCGGCGATTGCGCGACGGCGTGCCCGGTCACGGCCCCCAACGAGCACGACATGGGGATGAAGAGCCGCAAGGCGATCGACATCCCGTTTCCTCAGGCCGTTCCGGCCATATATACCCTCGATCCCGACACATGCCTGGGCCTTTTCCCGCTTGCCTGCGACAAGTGCCGCCAGGCCTGTGTGCCCAAGGCCATCAATTACGACATGAAGCCCCAGTATGTGGTCGAGGAGGTCGGCGCGGTCGTGGTCGCCATCGGCTATGACCTCTACCCGATGGAGAAGCTCGGCGAGTACGGCTACGACAAGTACGTGGACGTAATCGACGGCCTGTTCTTCGAGCGGCTTCTTTCGGCATCCGGCCCGACAACCGGAGAGGTGAGGCGGCCATCGGACCACCGCATTCCGAAGGAGGTCGTCTTCATACAGTGCGCCGGCAGTCGCGAGCCCGAGCGCCATAAGCGCTACTGCTCGAAGATCTGCTGTATGTACACCGCGAAGCAGGCGATGCTCTACCAGCACAAGGTCCCCGACGGCCAGGCGTACGTGTTCTACATCGATGTCCGCGCGGGCGGTCGCGACTACGAGGAGTTCTATCATCGCGCGCTTGAAGAGGGCGTGATCTATGTGCGCGGCAAGGTGAGCCGCGTCTACCAGGAGAACGGGAAGATAGTGGTCAGGGGAGTGGACACCATCATCGGCAGTCCGGTCGAGGTGAGCGCCGACCTGGTGGTCCTCGCGACCGCCATGGAGCCCGCCGCGGGCTCCGACAAGCTCCTATCGACCCTCAAGCTGGGCGCCACCCAGGACGGCTGGGTGCGCGAGGTGCATCCCAAGCTGCGCCCGGTGGAGAGCGTGACCCAGGGCTTCTATCTCGCCGGGTGCGCGCAGGGCCCGAAGGACATTCCCGAATCGGTCGCCCAGGGAGGCGCGGCGGCGTCCAAAATTCTCGCGCTGTTCTCCTCCGACGAGCTCACGCGCGACCCGACCATCGCCAGGGTCAACGAGCTCACCTGCATCGGGTGCTTCTCCTGCCGCAGCGTCTGCGCCTACAGCGCTATCGAGCGAATAGAAATCCGGGACAAGGACGGCGACCTGATCAGGGAGGTCGCGCGGGTCAATGAGGGCCTTTGCCAGGGATGCGGTCCCTGCGCGGCGATCTGCCCGTCCAATTCGATTGATATAGAAGGTATCACCGAAGAACAGGTTTATGCACAGATCATGGCATTCTAGACCAGGGGCTTGATATGGCCGAGTTTCATCCGAAAATTTACGCGTTCCTCTGCAACTGGTGCACCTATGCCGGCGCTGACCTCGCGGGGACCAGCCGCATGCTTTATCCGGCGGATTTCCGCGTCATCAAGGTCCCGTGCACCGGACGTATCGATCCGGAGTTCATCGTCAAGGCGTTCGAGCAGGGCGCCGACGGGATCTGGGTGTCCGGCTGTCACATCGGCGACTGCCACTACAACACCGGCAATTATTACGCCCAGCGCAGATGGACTATCTTCCGTCACGAGCTCGACTGCCTGGGGATCGATCTCAGGCGTCTGAAATTCACATGGATCTCCGCGGCCGAGGGTCGCAAGTTCGCGGACGAGGCGAAGGAATTCGTGAATCGAATCAGGGACCTCGGGCCATACGAGAGATTCCATGAGATCATCCCGGCGGAGCCCGAATTAGCGTTGAAAACGGGCGGTGGGAACTGACATGAGCGCAAGCAACGAATCAACGACGGGTACCGCTACTGCGGAGACGACGAAAGAGGTTGACGCGCTGCGGAAGGTCGCAAGGGAGCTTCTCGAGTCCGGCGCGGTGAAGATGGTCATCGGCTACGGCGAGGGCTATACGCAGGGCAAGGTCATGCCCATCTTCCTGACCGATCCGGAAGAAGTCAATCGACTTATCTTCGACAAGAGATGCGTCAACAACCTCGCGACCTACCTCAAGAAGCCCGAGATTCGCGCGATGGGCAAGGTGGCGATTGTCGTCAAGGGCTGCGACGCGCGGGCGATCAACGTGCTGCTTCTCGAAAACCAGGCGAGGCGCGAGAATCTCGTGATCCTCGGCATGGTCTGCGAGGGCGTCGGCGATCCGGCGGAGGAGAAATGCCTCTCGTGCCTGGTCAATACGCCGCCTGTCTACGATCACCTGTTCGGCGAGAAGATTCCGGCGCGCGGCTGGAACGAGGAGACGTTCGCGAAGGTCGAGGAGCTTGACGCGATGTCTCCCGAGGAGCGATGGGAGTTCTGGCGCAGGCACTTCGATCGCTGCATCAAGTGCTACGCCTGCCGCCAGGTGTGCCCGATTTGCACCTGCACCCGGTGCATCACCGACAAGAACCAGCCGCAGTGGGTTCCCACAAGTCCCCATCCCATGGGGAATTACCACTGGAACCTCACTCGCGCGTTCCATCTGGCCGGACGCTGTGTGAGCTGCAACGAGTGCGAGCGCGCCTGTCCCGTCGACATCCCGCTGTCCATCATCAATCTGGCGCTCGTCAAGGCCGTGCACGACCAGTACGGCTTCATCGCGGGTATGAACTCGGAGGACTCCCCTCCGCTTGCCACATACAAAGAGGGCGAGGAACAGGAATTCATAAAGTAACCGGAGCTGAAATTGGCTATATCAATACATGCGAACAACTTCCAGACGCTCTTCGATTCGGCCCGCGACGCGGGATACCGGGTCATAGCGCCGGTTCGCGACCATACGGTGACGCTCTTCAAGCCTGTCGAGAAGGCGGACCAGATCGTGCTCGATGAGATTCTCCCCACCAAGTCGCCCAAGGAGTATTTCCTCGCCGAGCATGAGCCGATCCTCACCTACTGTCGCGACAAGAGCGGGAAGGTGTCGATCGCCGATCCGTCGCTTGAAGAGGTCATGCAGCCGACTCTGATTTTCGGCGTTCGCCCTTGCGACGCCGCCGGACCTGAGATCATTCGCAAGGTCATGACATGGGACTGCGACGACCAGTTCTTCCTCAGGCGTCGAGAGGCCTCTGTTGTCGTCGCAATCGCATGTGTCGAAGCAGATGATGCGTGCTTCTGCACGTCGGTCGGGCAGGCTCCCGACGGAACCGAAGGCGCCGACATCCTTCTCGTGCCGTCGAGCGACGAGACCGGCGCCGTCCAGGAATACCTCGTCCAGCCCGTGACCGATAAGGGCAGTGAATTCATCAAGGCCACAAAAGGATGGAAGGAAGGCAACCCCTCTCGCGCCGCGGCGTGCGACGAGGTCAAGGAGAAGCTTCAGAAGCGCTTCGATCCGGATCGAGTACGCGAGTGGCTGGACGCGGGCTTCGACGATCCCTATTGGAACACCGCCACTCTCTCGTGCATCGGCTGCGGAACATGCACCTATCTCTGCCCGACCTGCCACTGCTTCGATATCGTGGACGAGGGCGACCTGACCTGCGGCAGCCGTGTCAAGAACTGGGACTCCTGCCAGATGTGTCAGTTCACCCTCCATGCGTCGGGCCACAATCCGCGCGCCACTCAGAACGAGCGCTTCCGACAGCGCATCATGCATAAATTCAAATACTATCCGCAGCTATTCGGCGTCGTTCTGTGCACGGGCTGCGGACGGTGCCAGCGAAGTTGTCCCGTCGACCTCGCCCTCGCCAAGCTCGTGGAGCGAATTTATCAACTAGCCTGTGAGCCTGTCGGTACATAAGCCATGGAAGATACAAACCTGCAATCAACTACCGCGGTTCTGGACAATATCTACCGTCCGTCGCTAATGAAACTCGATCGCGTCACCTGGGAGACTCCCGACACGACCACGTTCCGGTTTCTGTTCATGGACGATTCGGAGCGCCGCCAATTCTTCTCGCAGTACAAGGTCGGGCAGTTCGGCGAATATTCGACGTTCGGCCACGGCGAGTCGCCGTTCTGCGTCGCGTCCCCGCCCACTCGACAGGAGTACATCGAGTGCACCTTCCGCGCCGTCGGCAGGAACACCAAGGCGATGCAGGGGCTGAACGAGGGCGACACGGTCGGCTTTCGCGGCCCGTACGGCAACTGGTTCCCGATCGAGGATTGGAAGGGTAAGAACATTCTCTTCATCGCGGGCGGCATCGCGCTTCCGCCGCTTCGCGCGGTGATCTGGAACGTGCTCGATCGGCGCAGCGAGTTCGCCGACGTGAAAATCATCTACGGCGCGCGTACGGTGTCCGATCTTGTCTACAAGAACGAGCTTTATGAGTGGGAGAAGCGCAACGATGTGGACCTGGTCCAGACGGTCGACCCGGGCGGCGAGACGCCGGACTGGAAGGGTCGAATCGGCTTCGTGCCCACGGTCCTCGACCAGGCGGCCCCGTCGCACGAGAACACCATCGCGCTCGTGTGCGGTCCGCCGATCATGATCAAGTTCACCTTCCCCGTCCTCGACAAGTTGGGCTTCTCCAGGCAGCAGGTCTATACGACGCTGGAAAACCGCATGAAATGCGGCCTCGGCAAGTGCGGCAGGTGCAACGTGGGCGGCACCTATGTCTGCAAGGACGGTCCCGTCTTCCGCTGGGACACCCTCGCCCAGCTCCCTCCGGAGTATTAGTCAGTCATCTCCACACATGGAGCGCATGCGTCTCGCCTGCCGGTGCGCCGACTTTCCAGTCGGCATCCCCGTCCCCACACAAAAAAAGCCCCTCCGCCGAGGGCAGTGGGGCTCTGAGTTCACTTGGAGTAATAGTGCGGATTCAACTAATCATCTTCATCATCTTCTGCTTCCTTTATCGCCTTGAGCACCTGGGCTTCCAGAAACTCAATGCGATCGGAATCAGTGGCGCGAGATCGAGGTCCGTCCTGGAAGAGATGCGGCCCGGTGACATCAACCACTTCCGGACCGAATTCCTCCATATCGAGATCGAAGGTGAAGACCAGATCATCCAGCTTGAGCTTCAGAGCTCTAGCCATTTGGCTCACCTCCATGTACGTATGACGACTATAACGTCCAGCTATACCCCCTTCTCTTTGGTATAGAATGCGCCGTTCAGTGAGTATTCCATGCACGATTGGGGCCAGTCCGACCCATCCGTCCAATCAGAACAAACCGATGGTATAGCGCCTTAAAGCGCCCGTCGAAAGCCCGCCCCGCAAGGCCCGATGTCGTCCGGCAGCGCGCGTCGCGCCGCAATCGCACTTAAAAGAAGCCTGATTTCATCCCTTTCCCGCCTTCGATCGTGAACCGGCGGGGCTCGCGTCAAATGATGCGCAAAAAGCCACCGTACAGGACAAAATGACCTCCCGCCGCTCGGCAATGTGATCGCCCGCTCTCGAGGGACATAGTTCTGGACACGCCGGCGGGAATGAGATAGAATTACTTTTGCGAACCTGAGCATCCGTCTCTCTGAGAGAGTCGGGAGGTGTGATTGTATGCATACGAAATCCCTCAATGCCCCTGTTGTACTGCTTCTGGCTCTATTTCTTCCTTCTTGCGGCGGCGGCGGTGTCGTGTCGCCGACCCCGGACGACGGGCCCGTCCGAATACTCGGCCTTGATTTCCCCTCACTCCCGTCGAGCCTCATCGCGTTCGCAAGAGAGCTTCCCGACTCCAGCAACATCTATGGCTGGAATCGCGAGCTGTTCGTAATGTTGCCGAACGGGAACTTCCAGAAGCGCCTCACATGGAATCCGGCCGACGACAACTATCCGGCATTCTCGCCGAACGGCAGGTCTCTTGCGTTCGTGTCGAATCGGTCGACCGGCGGTTACGGCAGCCACGACGTGTTCCGGATCGGTCCGTACGGCAACGTGATCCGGCTTACCTACGACACATGGGAGTTCGATTCGTTCGCCACCGACTACGGCCCCGGCTTTGTCACCGCGGCCCAGATCAACACCCTGGTCGGCGCGCCTTTCGATGTGGGAAGAGTCATCGCTGTGCATGAGTCGGGAAAATGGCAACGATGGGTGGATACCGGCCACATTGTCAGCTATGATCCCGCCGTCGGGAGGAGACCTAACCTTTTGGTCTTCGCCGCCAGGCCGGCCGGCGCCACCTATTTCGGCGACATGGAGCTCTACCTGATGGTCGACTGGCTGGATGAGCCGTACAGGATCACCTACTTCGGCGACGAGAATCCCGACCCGGCGCATCTGGTGACGACGTGCGATCCCCAGTTCGACCGCAGCGCAAACATGATCATCTTCCAGACCACGTACTGGGACGATAGCTGGGAGATCGGCTACATCGATCTCAGGACCGCGGACGCCGTGCCGCAGCCCGTGCGACTGACGTTCGACCCGGCGGACGATGTGGAGCCGTGCTGGGACCCCAGCGGCAACTGGTTCGCCTGGTGCTCGAACCGTGACGGCAATTTCGAGATCTATAAGCAGCCCCTGTGGAACCCGGACTCCAACCCCGCTCCGCCGCCGGTAGTCCGGCTGACGCACACTGAGGAGGACGAGTCGAATCCGGACTGGGGCTGCATCTCCGCTTCTGTCGGCATGTGAGAGCGGTCGAAGGGATCAGAAAAGTCAGGCCCGCGAGCAATCGCGGGCCTTTCAACATTGCTCCCGGCCAACAGCATTGGGCGTCGGTGAGTCGAAAAGATGTAGGCGACGCATGGCCATGCGTTGCTACGGTCTGTCTCTTGAACTGCTGTCAATGGCGTTACACGAACCGCTCCGCGATGCCGCAGTGGCAGGGCGACCGTTCCCCTTAGTTCGCCTTGAGAAGAACCCGCAGTTGTTCAACAAGCTGAGGCAGGTCATCCCTGAGGATCGCCCACAGTACATCGAAGTCAACTTCGTCGTAGCCGTGAATCAGCCTGTTGCGTAGCCCCGCTATCTGCTGCCATGGAATCTGCGGATGAGCCTTGCGGGTCGCGCTCGTGACCCGGGCCGCCGCCTCGCCCACTATTTCCAGCAACCTGACCAGCGCCAGGTTCAGTTGACGGTCGGCATCCAGGTCCTGCCGAGTCCGGCCCTGGACCATGCCGACGGCCTCTTTCGCATGCTCGAGCATGTGCAGCATCCGCAGGTCGTCGTCATGCTGAGACATACTCGACCTCCGCCTCGGCAAGCACCTTGTCCCTGAAATGTCTGCTCAGGAAACCGGGGGTGTGCAGATCGACCTTGCGGCCCAGGATACCGCTCAGCTCTTCCTGTATGCTGAAGAAGGCGAGCCCGGGTACGCGCCCCGGCTCGAACTCCACCAGAACGTCGATGTCGCTGTCGGGCCCGAAGTCGTCCCGAAGAACTGAGCCGAAGAAGGAGAGCTTCCGTATGTGATGCCGACGGCAGAACTCTGCGATCCGGCCTTCAGGTATGCTGATCCTGTGCTTTCTCATTCTGATTCTCCGGAATGATACAAGAAGAGCCCGGCGAATGCATCAGCGGATGACGCGACTCGCCCGCAGACGTTCCTGCGATCACACAAACCGCTCCGCGACGCTTTTCGTCTGGCTGAACAGCAGCAGATAATCGCGTCCGCCGGCTTTCGAGTCGGTACCCGACATGTTGAATCCGCCGAACGGCTGCACATCGACCAGCGCCCCCGTGCATTTGCGGTTGAAATAGAGGTTCCCGACGTGCAGCTCCTGCCGCGCGCGCTCGAGATTCTTGCGGTCGCTCGAGATCAGCGACCCGGTGAGCCCGTAGATTGTGCCGTTGGCGATCTCCATGATGTGATCGAAATCTCTCGCCTTGACGAACGCGACGACCGGCCCGAATATCTCCTCCTGCGCGACCCGCGCGTCCTGATCGACGTCCGCGATGATCGTGTTCTCGATCTGGAATCCCTTCGCACCCTCCTGTGCCTTCCCGCCGCATACGATCCGGCCTTCCCTTTTGCCGATCTCGATGTAGCTGAGGATCTTCTCGTACGCGGCCTGGTCGATCACGCCGCCGTTGTGCACTCCGTATTCCACCGGGTTCCCGACGATGAGGTTCTTCGTCAGCTCGACACATCGGTTCAGCACCGCATCGTATACGTCCTTATGAACGATCGCGCGTCCGCCCGCAGAGCATTTCTGCCCCTGGAACCCGAACGCGCTCGTCACGATGCTCTGCGCGGCCACCTCGATGTCGCACTTCGAGTCGACCGCCACGAAGTCCTTGCCGCCCATCTCCAGTATGACCCTCTTGAGCCAGATCTGACCGTCGTGCACCTTCGCCGCTTCTTCGTTGATATGTATACCGATCTCCATCGAGCCTGTGAACACGATGAACCGCGTCCTCGGATGCTTGCCGAGATAATCGCCCACCTGCCCGCCGGGACCGGGCAGATAGTTGATGACTCCGGGCGGGATGTCGCACTCGCGGCAGATGTCCATGTACTTCGCGGCGATCACCGGCGCGGTAGACGCCGGCTTCAGAACGACGGTGTTGCCCGCGACCACCGGCGCGATCGTGATCCCCGACATGATCGCAAGCGGAAAATTCCACGGCGAAATCGCCACTCCCGCGCCCAGCGGGATGTAATAAAGCTCGTTCTGCTCGTCCGGGAACGGCGTCACCTCGTGCGTCCCCGCCACACCCGCCATGCGGATCGCCTCGCGCGCATAGAACTCATGGAAGTCGATCGCCTCCGCGGTGTCCGCGATCGCCTCGATCCAGCTCTTGCCCTCCTCGTACACCATCCACGCGCTCAGCTCCATCTTTCGCTCGCGCATCTTCTTCGCTATCGCCACAAGATATCGCGCGCGCGCCTCCCACCCGACCCGCTTCCATTCCTCGAACGCGTTCAGAGCCGCCTGCAGCGCCGTCACCGCAAGCTCCTCGTCGCCCCTGGACACGTAGCCGACCACCTGCCCCTTGTCCGACGGATTGATCGACGTGATCTTCTCCTTCGTCGTGATCTCCTCGCCCGCGATGATGATCGGATACTCGCGCCCAAGCTCGCTCTCCACCTTCCTGAGCGCCGCCTCCATCTTCTTCCGGTTCTCCGGGACGGTGAAATCCTCGTATGGCTCGGTTCTGAAAGGCATCAACATGATGATTCTCCTCCAAATCCATTCGCCACCCATAGCGATCGGATGGACAAATAATAACCCGGGATGCTGCCAGCCGTCCGGGGCTGGCTATTAAAAGGCATGCAGACCGCGAATGCAAGTGGCGTCGCATGGAGCGCGGACTGTCCAGTCCGCATCAGGTGCGCCGACTTTCCAGTCGGCATCTTGAGGGGTAGTAGCCCGGCACTTCACTTGCCGGGTTCATCGATCGTCGTTTCCGGCAAATGAGTCGCCGGGCTGCTTGCTTTTCGACGGGGCCGAAGGAGCACGAGAAGCCAGCACGTGACCGCCGCGATGATGAGCAACTCGAGAATCGCTTGTGACAGCACCACCTGCGATGAGGCGAACCTGGAAGGGAATTGGCCCTCTTCCATGGTGGACAGCACTTCATCCTCGCACGGCGGCTGAAGAATGAAATGGTACCCCAGGGGGACATTCTTCTCGAGCGACGGCGCTTGGCAGCGGACCATTGTTACCGTGCCCTCGTATGGAGGGAACGCGCAAGCGGCGACGAAAAGCACAACTCCGAGTGTGAGTATTACCTGCTGTATGGTGTTCATCATTCGCTCCTTGTCCTGCGTCTGACCGGTGGCGTCCGCATGCGAGCCTTCGAGCATGTGGACGTCCACATTATAGCACGGCGTCCCTGTCGATTGGGATTGTCGCTTTCATGCGCGGGAGGGCGAGGCTCCCGCCGAGCCGAGGGTTGATCGAATCATGCGGCTCAGCGGGAGCTTCGCCCTCCCGTGGGATTCCTGCCCAAACCATGAGATCAGGCCCGGCCAATGGCCGGCCGGGCTACTTGCTCCATAATGTGAGACGTCCTGAGGGTGGTTGAACGGTTCAGATTGATGTGGTAGGATTTCAATAAGGTGCGGTCGCGCGGATCGGGGGGAATTCCACCGCGAGGCGCCGGGCGAGGTCATGGCTAAAGTGAGCAAGCGATCTCCACCGAAAGACAGAACGGGGCAGAAGTTCAGATGCTACCGCGTTGTCAGGACGGTCCCCGGAATCCGCGGCTGTCGCTACCACATTCTGAGGTGCACCAAATGCGGCGCCGAGACCCACTCGAAGTGGTTTGAGCCGAACAAGAGGTTCTGTCCGTTACCGTGCGATTGCGGGAGTTTGCTTTGCTCAAAGTTGAAAGTCGGAGACATCCGCAATAACAAAAAGATCCTGAAAATCAAGCCAATCCACCCTCGCGGATTCAGGGAATATGAGATACTCGCCCAATGCCTGAATTGCGGCGCCAAATTGACGATCAGCGGTATCAGTGCGCTGAATCCCGACCATAACAAACCGCAGATGTGGTGCAAACACTGCATTGGCGAATCGCTTCGGATCAGCTATGTGGGACGCGAAGTCGGCACATGGAAGGTCATAGACGAAGAAAAAGAGTCGATGACCTGCCAATGCGTTGAATGCGGACATCAGATCGTTTTGCTCCGGAAGCACATTCCCACGCTGAAAGGCAGGAAATGTCGGGAGTGTCTCGAAGAACGCAAGAAAGTCGACAGAGATAAAATCATATACATTCTCTTTGATGAAGGTTACTCGTATAAGGCTATCGGCGAATACTTCGGACTGCACATTTCGTCAGTGAAGGATGTTGTGCTGAAGGTCGGGCCGCGATATGAGCCTCCGCTGGAGTGATATGCCGGGCGGAAGAACGGGGACAGGAAACATATTCTTTTGCCGGGTACTGCCCGCATGCGAGTCTTTGAGCGGGTGCCGGCGACAAGCGGGTGGCGGCGACAAGCTGAGCTCGGCGTCCCGCCGAG
>Ga0315296_10000803_pt1 | contig 28135 bp, 30 predicted proteins | sample YL17G14_18_MG_FD_203921 | JGI IMG/M metagenome (GOLD analysis project Ga0315296, IMG submission 203921) | Sediment microbial communities from Yellowstone Lake, YNP, Wyoming, USA - YL17G14_18 | ecosystem: Environmental > Aquatic > Freshwater > Lake > Sediment | place: USA: Wyoming | collected... | reverse complement strand
GTTGGGTGACTGGTTGTTCAAAAGGACACACAAGGGACGCATTATCGTGTCCAGTGTGGGTGTACTGATGGGTGCTGTCTTTCTATTCTTCGCTTTAGAGACACCAATCGAGGCGCGTGGTGCATTTTTTGTTCTCATGGTGCTAACTGCGATCTTTATGCCGCTGTCCTCACCAAATGTGATATCAACTGTTTTTGATATCTCTTTACCTGAAGTCCGAAGTACAGCACAGGCGGTGGAATATTTCATTGAGAGCAGCGGCGCTGCCCTGGCACCGCTGATGGCGGGCATCATCGCCGACGCGACCAATCTGCACACATCGATCTTGACCATCTGTATCACGGCATGGCTGCTGTGCTTCATATTTTACCTGGGTGCCTTGTTCTTCATCGATGGCGATATTAAGAGTCTTCGTACCCAGATGACTGCGCGAGCCGAACAGGAAAAAGCCCGTCAGGCTTCTGCTGCTTGAAATCCTCGCTGCCGACTTATATCGTCGGCACTTTTCATGTAAAAAAACGATGGATATCCTCCAGATTTCTCTCTCAAACAAAAAGCAGGTTAAGGCATTCCTTGACCTGCCTCTCCGCCTCTATTACGACATCCCTCAATGGGTGCCTCCCTTGGAGATGGATGCCCGTTTAATTCTCAATCCGAAGCGGCATCCTTTCTACAGGCATTCTGAAGCTTTGTTTTTCCTGGCATATCATGCCGATCGTGTGATCGGACGGCTGGCTATCCTGAACAACAGACGTTATAACGAATACAACCGTGAGCAAACAGTTTTTTTCTACCTGTTTGAATGCGAAAATGACGTCGAAGCAGCTGGTCTCCTTTTTCGAGCAGCCTTCGATTGGGCCCGGCAGCAGGGTTTGAATAAAATTGTCGGTCCAAAAGGTTTTACCCCGATGGACGGAGCTGGCATCCTGGTCAAGGGTTTCGAGCATCGTCCGGCTTTCAGTATGCCTTACAACCCCCCTTATTATCCTGCTTTAATAGAATCAGTTGGTTTTAAACCTTTCCAGGAATCGGTTTCAGGTTACCTGGGTACAAATATCCAATTCCCGGAACGCATACACGAACTATCTGATCGTATCCAGAAGAGGCGTGGCTTGCACATTGCTCGTTACCGAACCCGCAAAGACTTGCGTGAGTTGATCCCGCATCTTAAAGAGCTATACAATCGCTCCCTGTTGGGTACAGGTGAGAACGTCCCGCTGACCGATGAAGATGTGAAAGGTTTGGCAGACCAGCTGCTTTGGTTCGCTGATCCTCGTCTGGTGAAGATTGTCATGAAAGGTGACCAGCCCGTAGGTTTCCTGTTAGCCTATCCAGATATCTCGGCTGCCTTGCAGAAGACGATGGGTAAACTTCTTCCATTTGGATGGCTGACCATTCTGCGCGAACTAAAACGCACCAAATGGTTGAACATCAATGGAGCCGGGTTGATCGAGGAGTACCGCGGTCTGGGTGGTACAGCCATTCTGTTCAGTGAGATGTACAGATCCGTGGCAGAGAGCGGGCAGTTCCAGCATGCCGATGTAGTCCAGATTGGCATAGAAAATGAAAAAATGCAGCGTGAAATGCAGAATTTTGGTATAGACTTCTATAAGATGCATCGCGTTTATATGCGCAAGATTTGACTCATAACATTAATTATGTAATAAATATTAATTTTTTCATCGATAGTCATTATCGTACAGGAAGGTACCCATGATTAAGATCATCACCGATACCACATCAGGATTACCGCTGGAAAAAGCGAAGGAACTTGGCATTTCTGTCCTGCCACAGATCATCATCTTTGGCGAGGAGTCCTATCGAGATGACACCGAATTGAGCACCGCCACTTTCCTGCAAAAATTACGCCTCGCCTCTGAATTGCCCAAGACAACTGCGCCTCCTCCAGCCATGTATCATGCCATCTTTGACCAGGTAGATAGACAACATGCCACGGCAATATGTATACACCCATCCTCCAAGGTCAGTGGGACAGTACGCTCTGCGGAGGTGGCTGCCCAGGATTACCCCGAGACCGATATCCGTATTGTAGACACACAGACCATCGCCGGAAATCTGGCAACCCTGGTCCTGCTTGCCGAACAGTGGGCGAGATCAGGCATGGATGTTAACCTTATCATCTCCCAACTCCGGGATCTGATATCCCGCCAGCGTATCTTCTTCCTTCTCGACACACTCGAATACCTGCACAAGGGTGGGCGAATTGGGGGAGCCAAAGCTTTGATGGGTGAGATGCTTCAGATCAAGCCCATTTTGACCATGAGGGATGGACAGGTCGAACCATTCGAACAAGCCCGCACCAAGCGGCGGGCGATCGCTCGCCTGAAAGAGATTGTCGAGGAACAAAGCGGGACTTCTGACAACTTGCACCTGTGCGTGATGCACGTGGATGCTTTGGAAGAAGCAGAACTCCTTGTTGTAAATCTTAAGGGCATGATGAGTCTGACCCATATCCCATTATACGAATTACCACCGGCAATTGTTGTCCATGCAGGGCCAAAGGCGCTTGGCGTGGGATTTTTCACTTAAAAGCCTATGGTATAATCTTCCCGCTATTTGCGCAAATTCCCACACAGGTGGTAGAGAATATAGAAGGAGATCATTCTTATGTCCGGACATAGCCATTGGGCAACTATCCGCCGCAAGAAGGGAGCAGCAGATGCCAAGCGCGGGCAGGTTTTTACCCGCCTGGCGCGTGAAATTGTGATGGCTGCACGCGACGGGGGAGGTGATCCGTCCAGTAACGTCCGTTTGGAGTTGGCGATCGCACGGGCTCGCGCCCAGAACATGCCAAAGGAAAATATCGAACGTGCCATCCGACGTGGTACTGGCGAAGGTAAGGATTCCGCTGCGTTTGAAGAGATCACATTCGAGGGATACGGACCCCACGGTTCAGCCATTATGGTCGACTGTTTGACGGATAACCGTAATCGTACAGTGTCGGAACTTCGTCACGCCTTCAGTCGTCATGGCGGAACTATGGCTGAAGTGGGGGCGGTTGGATGGCAGTTTGATCGTAAAGCTTATTTCTATTTCCCATCCAGCACCTTGAGTTACGATAAAGCCTTCGAATTGGCGATTGAAGCCGGTGCAGACGATGTCGTGGATGCGGATGATATGGTTGAGATTATAGGCTCAGTGGAATCTTTTAAAACGATCAGCAACGCCTTGCAGGCTGCCAATGTCCAACCGGAGGAAGCCGGTCTGAGAATGTTCGCCAAGCAGGAGCTCGAGCTCGGTACAGAGGAGACGCTCCAGGTTCTCAGGGTTGTTGAGGCACTTGAAGAGATTGATGATGTCCAGGATGTTTATCACAACCTGAAACTCTCTGAAGAGGCACTGGCAGCTCTCGAGGCTGAATAACCATGACGCTCGTCCTGGGCATCGACCCGGGGACGGCTACCACGGGTTATGGTCTCGTGCGTGATCTACCGGATGGAAGTATTCAGGCTGTTGAATTTGGTACGATCTTGACCCCTGCGGGTCAATCCGCCCCCCAGCGTTTGGCACTGCTTTATCAACGTTTACGAGAGATATTGCTTCTCCATCGCCCGGAAGGCTGCGCGGTGGAGAAGTTATTTTTTCAGCGCAACGTAAGCACTGCGCTTGCAGTCGGTCAGGCGCGCGGGGTGGTCCTGTTGGCGATAGCCCAATCTGGTCTGGAGGTGGCTGAGTACTCTCCTAACGAGGTCAAGCAGGCAATATCCGGTTACGGCTCCGCGGATAAGAAGCAGATGCAGGAAATGGTGCGAGTGCTGCTTGATCTGGATGATATTCCCCGCCCGGATGACGCCGCCGATGCCCTTGCGGTGGCTATCACTCACCTCCATACACAAAGATATTGATTCGTTAGATCTATTGTAAAGAGAGAAGATGATGATCGCGACACTCCGAGGAGAAATTACCCAGATTGAAGAGAACTCACTGATAGTCGAGGTCGGTGGGATAGGATTGCGGATTTTGGTGCCTGCACCTTTGCGGGAACGGGTACAGGTCAGCGAGAACGTGTTTCTGTACACATACCTCGTCGTCCGCCAGGATGCCTTGAGCCTTTATGGATTCGAGACCCAGGCTGACCGTGAGCTTTTTACGATGTTGCTCGGTGTGGATGGGGTCGGTCCACGCCTTGCTTTATCGGTGCTTTCCACGCTCGATATCGACACCGTGCAGCGGGCAGTGTTTAATGAAGAGCACGAATTGCTCAACAGCGTGCCGGGTGTGGGTAAGAAGACCGCTCAGAAGATTGTTTTGTACCTGCACGATAGGTTCAAGCCCGTGGACGCGCTCACACACCTCGCTGCCATGTCGGACACCGATTCTGAAGTCCTATCCGCCCTCATCACCCTGGGTTACAGTGTGGTCGAGGCTCAGGGTGCCATTCAAGCCATTCCCAAGGATGCGCCAGATGAAGTAGAAGAACGCCTGCGGCTTTCGTTGCAATCTTTCAGTGGGAAATAAGTATAAAAGGAAAAGTGTGCGGCACGATCCACCCGCTTGTTTTATAATCCGGCGGGAAAAATAAGTATCAACTGGTTCCTGTCCTGTCATCTGGTTTCGTGCGCGAATAGAATCCGTGGTTAAAACCGATGTCCCTCATCACTGCCATTAACCTCTCCAAATCATTTGGAGCTGAAGATGTTTTCATTGCTCTGTCGTTTACTGTTGCCAGAAAAGCACGTATGGCGCTGGTCGGTCCGAACGGTGTTGGAAAGACCACTTTGTTGCGTATTCTTTTAGGAGATGAAGAAGCATCGGGAGGAAAAGTCCAGCGAGCAAAAAATATCCGTATCGGCTACTTACCGCAGGAAGCTGAGTTCATCTCTCATGGTACGCTCTGGGATGAGTGTCTATCCGTCTTTGCGGGCTTACAGAAGCAGCAGTCTGAGCTGGCTCAACTTGAAGCCCTTATGAGCAACCCTGACCAGGCTGGTGCAGCCATGGAAAAATATGGTCCACTTCAGGAAGACTTCGAGCGCAAGGGAGGCTATACGTATCCAGCCCGCATCAAACAGGTGCTGACCGGTCTAGGTTTCTCCAGTTCAGATTACTACATGCCGCTTAACCACCTCTCGGGTGGACAACGCACGCGCGCCTATCTTGCCCGCCTTTTACTTTCAGATCCCGATCTGCTCCTGCTCGACGAACCTACCAACCATCTAGATATATCTGCTGTTGAATGGCTCGAGGGTTATCTCAGCCAGTGGGATGGCACGGCAGTTATTGTTTCCCATGATCGCTACTTCCTGGATAAAGTGGCGAATGGTATTTATGAGATGACCGTGAATGGTATTGAAACCTTCCGTGGTAATTATTCTGCCTACCTCCAGCAGCGGCACGCACGTTGGGAGCGTAGAAAGAAAGTGTTTGAAGCCGAGAAGGAGAAATTATTAAAAGAAGCCGAGTACATCAAGAAATATATTGCTGGGCAGAACGTAACCCAGGCTCGGGGCAAGCTGCGCCGTCTGAGCCGCATCATCCAGGCTATCGAGCAGGTGGGCATGGATGCCATATTGAACAAGAAATGGATTGAAGTTTCTGAGGATGTGACCATCGCGACAAGTGATCTCAGTCCGGATGAGGCTGAACGCCGCGTACGTGCCTTGCGTCTGCCTGACCACCACTTGACGCCTCTGAATCTGCAGCTGCGTGCCGAAAAGCGCAGCGGAGAACTGGTCATCCGCACACACGACGTAACGATTGGCTTTCCTGGTAATCCTCTCTTTTTCGCTCCCGATATCGAACTCCGTCGCTGCGAGTGTGCCGCCCTGATCGGTCCGAATGGCGCTGGTAAAACCTCTTTTCTGAAGACAATCCTGGGTCAGCTCGAACCGCTCCAGGGTGAGGTCATCCTGGGTGCCGCATTGCACATCGGTTACTTCGCCCAGGCCCATGAGGGGTTAAACCCGGATAATAATCTGATACAGGAAATCCAGGTCACATCTCCAAATATGCTCCCTGCTGATGTGAGGAACTACCTGGGACGATATTTATTCTCAGCCGATGATGTTTTCAAGAAAGTGGACGTGCTTTCGGGCGGTGAACGTGGACGGCTGGCTCTGGCGAAACTGGCGTTACAGGACACTAACCTGCTCTTGCTCGATGAACCGACGAATCACCTTGACATCATCTCCCAGGAAATCCTCCAGGAAGTTCTCGATAACTATGCAGGAACGATCCTGCTCGTAACCCATGACCGTTATTTAATAAACGCCCTGGCGACCCAGATTTGGGAGATTAATCCGGATGAATCACAGCTGACCGTGTTCAGGGGTACATACAGTCAGATGTGTGATGAACGGGAAAAATTGGCTGGCCTGATAGCAGCTCAGGATGATGTGGTCAAGCAAAAGAGAACTGGGCGGAGTACCCGATCACTGCAGTTAAAAGAAGAACGTCGTCGCATCGCACGCGCGCAGGAACTGGAAAACAAGATTACTATCCTGGAAGCCAAACTCGCCCAGACCGGACAGCTGCTGGAGAATCCGCCCGCTGATCCTAATGAGGTCCGGCAATTGGGTAGGGATTACACGTCCGTCCAAACAGAAATGGATGAATTGTTGGTCGAATGGGAAAAATTGCAGGGATCTTGAGATTCAAGAAGTTGCCCTCATTTACACATCATATCCATTCTGGAAAAGTAATCTGACAAACATATTTTTACAGATTAAAAAAATTTAGCTTGATATGAAACCTTGAATATTAGGCGAGTGGTCTTTGATGATTTTTCATTCGTATAGGATGTGGACAGTGATGCAATACCTGTTGATTGAATAGGTTCTTAGGTCATATCATGTCTATAAGCAATGGAAATGGGGATCATCATCCAGGGTTCATTACCGTTTATTTCTTTAAGCCCCCATATGTGATTTCTACTTCAAATAGGAATTATCTCCTGCTAAGATGGTTCAACGTGGACTGTCACATCTGCATAAGGGACGAGTTTTAATATTTCACCCTCAATGATCTCGGTCGCTGCATGTGTATCAGCCAGTGAACGATTTCCATCCATCGCCACGTGCAGGTCAATGAACCAGTAGGCACCGGAAGGGCGCATCCGTAATTGATGGCAGTTTGCTACACCTGGGATAGCCGCTACAGCGAGGCGGATCTTCTCGGGTAGTTCTTTGGGTGCAGTATCCAGCAGGGCTGTAATGGTACGCCAGCCTAAATTTATTGATACATAGATAACGATCAGCGCAACCACCATGGCTGCAATTGCGTCAGCCTGGGCCATCCACTCCAATCCGGAGATCCGTCCTGCCATCCAAACCCCAGCCAGACCTACAATAACGACTGACGAGGACCAGATGTCAGTGCTGAAGTGCAGGGCGTCAGCTTCGAGTGCCTGGCTGTTATATTTTTTGGCGGCTCGGTATAGGATGCGTGAACGAGAATAGTCAATAATGATCGAAGTCCCCATCACGATAAAAGACCAGATTGAGATTTCCACGTGGATGGTTTTAAAGAATAAGCGCTGAACAGCCTCATAGATGATCCATGCTGAAGTGAGCAGCAGCAGCATGGTCTCGAACAATGCCGACATGTTCTCGATTTTGCCGTGGCCGAATTGATGCTTGATGTCAGCTGGTTTATCGGAAACCCGGACCGCAAAGAATGTCATCAGCGCCGCCACCAGGTCGAGGGCTGAATGAGCCGCTTCAGCCAGGATACCAAGGCTGTTGGTGAGAATACCAACAACGATCTTGAAGGAGGTTAAACCAATTGCAGCGAGTACTGAACTCAGTGCTGCAGAGCGTTTTTCCTTTTGGGCATTTTTACTGTAAGACATGAACCACCTGGAATAAAACGAATAGGGCGATTATACCTAAAAAAATAAGGGTGCTTGATATCACACCCTTCGTTATGATTTTTGAACCTCGCATGTGTTACTTATATCACTCCCAGTTTCTTCCCAACGCTGGCAAACGCTTTTAATCCTTGGTCCAGGTCACTTTCATCATGAGCTGCGGAGATCATGACCCGGATACGGGCTTTACCCTGTGGCACGGTTGGAAAACCAATCGCCATGGCAAAGACCCCTGCCTCGAACAGTTCACGGCTGAACTGTTGTGCCAGCGGGGCTTCTCCGAGCATAATCGGAGTGATGGGTGTAGTGCTCAAGCCTGTATCGAAACCCAATTTCTTCATTTTATCTTTAAAGTAACTGGCGTTTTTCCATAATTTATCAACGAGAGCAGTGGATTCTTCGAGCAGGTCAATGGCAGCCAGGCAGGCGGCTGCATCGGGGACGGTCACTGCGGAGGAGAACAGGAATGGTCTTCCGCGTTGCCTCAACCACTCAACGATTGTAGGACTGCCTGCCACTACACCACCCATCACACCAAAAGCCTTTGAGAGCGTACCAACCTCGATATCCACTTTACCATGCAGATTGAAGTGATCCACGATCCCTCGACCACCTTTCCCAAGGACACCCTCGCCGTGGGCATCATCAACCATAAGAAGGAGGTCGTAGCGTTCCGCTACTTCATATATTTTTTCTAGCGGAGCTACATCCCCGTCCATGCTGAAGACGCCATCCGTAACGATGAGCGCACGCCGGTAGTTAGCAAGATTATCTTTGATGGCAGTTTCAAGTGAACTCACGTCACAGTGGTCGTAGGCGATGATCTTGGCACCCGAGAGACGGCAGCCGTCAATGATCGAGGCATGGTTCAGGCGGTCCGAGAAGACCACATCTTCTTTTCCGACCAGGGCTGGAATTGTTGCCAGGTTGGCATTGAAACCGGATTGGAAGGTGATGGCTGATTCAACACCTTTGAATCTTGCCAGGCGTTTCTCCAATTCAATGTGCAGTTCCATCGTCCCGGCGATGGAGCGCACTGCGCCAGGTCCGACGCCGTATTTTTCTATGGCTTTTTTAACTGCCTCGACCAGCCTGGGATGATTCGCAAGACCCAGATAGTTGTTAGAGCAGAAGTTGAGTACTTTCTGACCATCTACGGTCAGCCAGGCACCTTGGGGTGAACTCAGGGTCCGTATCCGGTTGTATAAGCCGGCGTTTCGCAAGCCTTGAATTTCCTCTGTAATCCAGTCGATTTTTGTAGACATGCCCATCTCCAAAGGTTGGATTTTTGTCAAGGAATCTACCTACATTAGTGATGCTCTGCACTATTTGGTATTATATCCGCTTTCGTTGTATCTTCTGCCAGGAAACCCAGTTCCAACAGCGCAGCCTGCACTTTCGCCTGTGCACCGGCATGGATGATCACCGCTGCCGGTCCGAGAGGTTCACCCAGGAAGCGACTCGCTTTTGATTTTCGCAATCCTTCTAAGACCTTGGGATCGCTAAGGCGTAAAATGACTTGATTCTCGACCCGTGCTTCAGTTCCGTTTTTTCCCCAGCGTTTCAAGGCGCGCACCAACGCTGGCGGCAACGGTGCAGCAGCTTGTTTTTGCAACAGTACCAGCAGGTGTTCAAGTTTTAACCCTTGTTCGCAGGCTTTTTCAAGTGCTGGTGGGGTGATCCGGTATTGGAATTCATCCCACTTCTCATCTTCCCATACACAAAAGCGGGCGATCTGGTACCGGACCGCCCTCGGTGCCCGCCGTGGGACGTGTATCCATCCCCGTGATGTCACCTGTACCTTCCCCGTTTCGACCGTAAGATTAGGGACTGCTTTGCCTTGCAGCAATTCTCCGCCTATCTTTGTAATCAGAAAGGCTGAAGGAGACAGCTCTGGTGCCGGATAGGCAAGATCCACGATTCCCAGCCAGTGCAGCAGACCGGTGATGACGTATCGTATCAAGGCACCGTCTATCTTGTCCCAGTTGACAAATCCGCGCAGATACTTGTCTTCACTGGTGCTGCGTATGAACCATGATTCATAATCTCCTGCCGGGCGTTGGAAGTCGGGGTATGCTTTTCGGATTCCTTGTACAAAGGCTGCCAGACTCCACCATTTTTCCTGAGGCACCACGGATAGTAACTCCATGATGTATTTGCGTGTTTTATGTGGATAGTTCTTCCATTCACCCTCACAGATTAAACCCGGAATCTGGTGCAGTTCGTTGAATTGTTCACTTTCCAGCCAGGCACGTACCAATTGAGCCAGGGCTTCACCTCGCGGCGCCTCCAGGAATGTCTTAACAGGTTCAGGCTGCGGTATTCCATCGCTGATCAATTGCGCAGCAGCAAGCAGCTCATGCAGGACCTGAACCGGCATGGAAGCAGGATTTGTTCCTGGAGGGCGCTCCCACCCCAGGCGTAACGCTGCCAACAGTGTACAAGCATCATCCAGGACCTGGTCGTTGGAAGGGATAATATGCTTCTTTTCAATTGGCTTGGCTGGATGTCCCAATACCTCTGATTTTTTTATCCTGCTGAATGGCAACAGTGGTAGCAGGTCATCCGGGATGTAGGCAAACTCCTGTGGTCCATCAGGCGTATCGAAGAAAGCTCGGGCGAGGAATGCACGGTAGAAGAGTATTTCAGCCGCTGAGGCTGGGTTGATGTATGGTTTTTCACGGTCACGCCGGCCGGTTCCCATCTCACGCACCTCTCCAAAGCGTCGGGTAAAGTTCACCCAGGTCATCCGCCCTTCCTGCTCGGTCAAGGAATCCAGGGCGCGCCGCCCGGCAGGAGGCAGGGTTTCCACGATCTCGGTCACCAGGCTGCTGTTCAAAACAGATCGTGTTAATTGCTCGATGGCTGCGTTGGTATCGCATGCGTTCATATCAACCCCCCATAATTGGGCGATGATATAAAGATGACCGAGGTCATGCCCTTGCAGGCTCTGGCTGAGATTGGGCATTGTCAATAAAAAGTACCGGATTATCCGCAGACGATCTGGATTGCGTTGGGTATGACTCCGATCGATAATTGCCTCACGTCCGTGCCGAAACCCGAGTAGATTTCTCCGTCAGCGTGGATATAAAGCGATCTGTCAGATGCCAGGTTCATCTTTGTACATGTACCCATGCGTACCTGTTTAAATCGTCCATGTGTACCGTTCATCACTTCCGGGATCAGGCGGAACATCATCAGGCGGCTTACTTCTCGTACGCTGGCGTAGTGGAGTACACCATCATCTAATCGCGCTTCTGGAGCCACGTGAAAGCCCCCACCTTCACGCGGCCCATTGCAGATCGTCATCATCAGGGTGGGCATATCCCAGTTCTCACTATCCGTTTCGATGTGTAGATTGGCTGGGTCGAAGTTTAAAATGATGGTTTGGATCACGGCGGTCAGGTACATCAGAAAACCACGCACGACCGGCAATTTGTGTGAGCGTATGGTGACCACCGCATCGAAACCTATACCGAGCGTATTATCAAAATATTCTTTTCGACCATTTTCGTCGGTTAAGAAGCCCAGGTCAATTGGCTTTGACTTGCTCTCCAGGGCAAAGCGCAAGGCTTGGGGTGGGTCTAGGGGAACCTTCACTGCATGCGCAAAATCATTACCCGAGCCAACCGGCACGATACCCAGGGCAGGACGTTTCCTGGCAGGGACTTTCATCAAGCCGTTGATGACCTCGTGGACGGTTCCATCACCCCCGACCGATACCACCAGGTTATAACCCAGTTCTCCAGCCTGTTGTGCCAGTTCAGCCGCATGGGTTGGGTAAACCGTACCGCTCCAGTCAGCGTTGCCATATTGGTTCACGATCGGCTGCAAGTCATGTGCGACTGTCCAGGCATGACCCATATCAGCCATCGGATTCAGGATAAGTTTTACTTTGCGCGGCATGTTTGCTCCTCCAGGTGGGATTTATAAGATTATAACCCTCTGGAAACAAAACGGAGGTCATGGCAGGCCTCCGTGCTTGAATTACTCTGATGCACTGGTTTGGGTTGTGAGTGGACCTGTAGGACCCCTGGCAACCAGAAACGATCCACGCTGGTGTCTCTTGGCACGGTATAACGCCTCATCAGCAGCTCTCAGGAGTTCTGCAGCTGTCGATCCATGGGTTGGATAGATCGCGATGCCCCCCGTCATGGTTAATTTTAATTTCGCCCCGTCTGGCATATCGATCGAGAAATTTTCCAATTTCTCAGTTATTTTCTCGGTCACGACCAATACCGGCATCAGGTCGGTCTGGCTCAAGGTCAGCGTTAGTTCGTCGCCGCCATAGCGGGCAAGGAAGTCAGATGAACGCAGTCCTTGTGCCAGGTAGTTAAAAGTCAGGCGCAGAACCTGGTCGCCGGTCGCGTGCCCGTAGGTATCATTGATGTCTTTGAAACCATCCAGATCCATCATCACGACCGCGAATGTGCGTCCCGTCCGGCGTGCGTTACGGACTTCATTTTCAAGGTGTTCATCCAGAGCGCGGCGGTTCGGTAAACCTGTCACTGTATCGCTGTTGGCTTGCAGGCTGACTTTTTCGTGCAGCCGGGCATTGATGATCGCAATGGCTGCCTGGTCAGAGAGCAGTTGCAGCAGTCTCAACTCGGCTGAAGAGAACGGACCGGTTGTCGTCCTGGTGAGGTTCATCACCCCGACCGCGCTCTTGCTTATCTTCAATGGAATACCGATGATCGAACCGGTCATCTCCTTTTGCCCATTATGATTGATGGGATGGTAGCGCATATCCTCAACAATGATCGTCTCCCCCTTGCTGGCGACTGTATAGGTCAGGAGAGGCGGGCGAGGCTCTTCCGAAGGTTTGTATCTCTTCCCTTCCGCATCAAGGGCAGCACCGAACTCCAGTTTTTGATTCGAATACAGGTAAATTGAGACCATACTGGCATTCTTCACCAGGCGTATGGCCTCTGTTACGACTGCATCCAGCACTGTCGTCAGGTCCAGGCTCGAGGTTAAATTCAGGCTTAATTTCTTCAGGGCATCAAGTTCGGCTGCCTGCTGTCCGAGTAGTGCCAGCAGAGGCTGGTTGGAGATCAGGTCGTTGGTGAGCTGACGGACCGCTTCAACCAGGTCATCCGGTCCGGTGAATTTTTGCAGGGAAGAGACTAACAGGTCGAGGATATCAGCCAGTGATTCACGCTCGGTGGGAGCGATCTCTGTCGCAGCCAGCAGGCGGCGGGCTTCCCGGATGGCTTGTTGACGAACATCAATCATCGGGCGAATCCTGGCATATGTCTTACTATGAATGCGGTATCTAAGACAATCAATAATCCTCTTGACGCTGTATGGATAATTACTTGTAAATATTATAACCTGTTAAATTTATTTTTCAAGTGGCAGGATTATTTTTCCCAGGCGGCTGCCTGGTGTGTTTTCACATGTCAGCCCATCATATATAAGACCCAAACGGTCACTATTCCTGTAATATTCAAGTATGCAGGATTCAGCTGCATGATGGGCACCAAGCCCGGCTTGGTGAGGAGCATGATTAGCGTCTCACCAGAGGCTGTGCGCCGGTGCCATGAGAAGGGCATCACCGTCATCCCCGGATCCTGTCCGAACCAATTCCTCAAACCGGATATCGGTCACGCCATGATGCGCGGCCTGTGGCAGATGTTCGGCTTTCTTAAAATCCAGGAATGAGCTCACAAAATAAACCAATGAGATTCTCTCTGCATAAACAATAACTTTTTTACAGGCGTGAGTCCTGTGGAGCACGGCAAGAGGATCCAGCCTCATTGTTGTTGACACCATCCGCCGTGCCCATACGGTTTGTGGAAATGATGATGACCCCGTGGACATGATTGGGCATGATGACGAATTCATCCAATTCGATATACAGCATGCCACTTGGAACCTCAGAAACCCAGAAATCAGAAAATCAGAACTCACTTCGGTCGCAGAAACCAGAATGCCATAACCATTATTGCGAGAGCGCGCGATGCAAGCCAATATAGTCGATACAGTCATTGAGGGCGTCTCTGAAGAAGCCATCCCGGCGCTATCGACTGTGATCAAGAACTATGTTACTCAAAAGGGACTGGAGTTCTCCCCGGTCAAAGCCGCATTCCAGGCAGAAGTGGACAAAACCAAATAGAACGCTTGCCAAACATTCACAGAGATTTCGCACCCCATTCACAACTTCTTCACATACCATGGGTATCATCATGGGTAACAAGTAAGGAACATCTTACAAAATCAATATTAATCAGGAGATAGAAAATGAAAAAGTTTGTACTCACAATGATGGTTGTTACGGTTGCGGCGTTAGCGCTGGGAACAATTGGCGTTGCCTACGCCCAAACCCCCACTCAGACACCTGGAACCGGATCTGGTTCAGGATGGATGGGTGGACGTGGCTCCCGCGGCGGTATGGGCGCTGGTAATATGGCTGCTGGCGAAGGCATCTTGCACGATTACATGATCGCTGCATTTGCTGAAAAACTGAATATCCCTGCGGCGGACCTGGAAGCCCGGCTCGAACAGGGCGAAACGATGGCGCAGATCGCAGCCTCTAAAGGCTTGACTATTGAGCAGTTCCACACCCTGATGATCGAAGCTCGCTCCCAGGCGATTGACCAGGCGCTCAACGACGGTAAGTTGACCCAAGAGCAAGCTGATTGGATGAAGCAGCGCGGCGCTGTACAGATGGCCGGAGGTTTAATGGGCAATGGGCGTGGGATGCGCGGCGGAGGGCAAGGGCAGTTCACCAACCCTGATTGTCCTTATCATAACCAAACCAATCCCTAAGCCGGAAAATCATCAACCAAAACAGGGACGTCAAGAGATGGCGTCCCTGCTTATTTTTTTCCCTTCCTGGCTTCCCTTGACACACGAAAAAGATATGCTATACTGGGGTATAGTACTTTTATCTCTAAAAAGGTGACGAGTCTATGCCCTTATATGAATATCAATGCAACGAATGTGGTGCAGAATTTGAAAAGATGATGCGATTTTCCGAAGCAAACCAAAGACCATACTGTCCCTCTTGTCAGAGCCAGGATACCCGCAAGAAAATCTATACGATTGCATCGCAAGGGAATTCGCTGAGCGGAGCAAGTGCCTCAGCCGGCAACAGTTGCGGTTCCCGAGGTGGTTTCAGTTGAGCGGGATAATCTGTATGCCGACCATGAGCCGGTTTTCTCAATCGGAAATGAACGGATGAAAATCCAAAACCTGGAAGAAAAAGAAAAACTTATCCAACGCCTGCGGCGAATTGAGGGCCAGGTTCGCGGTGTACAGGGTATGTTGGATGGAGAGCGTGATTGCGGCGAGATTATGCAGCAGCTTGCCGCGATCCATTCGGCTGTACAAGGCGCCAGCCGCATCTTTCTCCAGGAATATGCGACGGCGTGTCTTGTAGAACTTGACGAAAACGGTCATGCGGAGAACGCCCCCGCTCTCCGGGAAAAACGCCAAAAGGTTATCCAGGATATGATAGCCTTATTGAACAAGGCGTCATAAAGAAGGAGTACTATGGGAACAACAACAGTCAAATGGATCGCTGGGAAGACGTTTGTTGGGGTTGACTCGACTCATCATTCTGTGATTCTCTCCACCCCTGAGGAAGGTATTGGACTCATACCATCCGAACTGCTGCTCATCGCCGTAGCATCTTGCTCGGCGGTAGATGTTGTCGAAATCCTGACTAAAAAGCGCATGCCTCTTACCCATCTGGAGATCAGCACCAGCGGTGAGCAAGATCCTGATCCACCCTGGACGTTTCGTAAGATCCACATGCATTTTCGGGTTGGCGGAAAGAATTTGACTGACAAGGCTGTTGCGCAAGCGATCGAGCTTTCCGAAGAAAAATACTGTTCCGTCGCGGCTACTGTGCGCGCCACGGCTCAGATCACCACCGATTTTGAAATCCTTGAAAAAGTTACTGCATGATGCCCATAAGCTATTGGACTACAATTTCCAGACGGACCCGCGCCTTGTATGAAATAGGCTTCAACGCAGGATTTTTGATCACATCCATCATCAACGGGTCGATCATTGCTACATCAACCCCCCCCATCATTTAACTTCCGGACCGTAACATTGCAAGGCAGCGGCAACCCCATCTCCAGTGCGGCTGACAAATAAGAAAATGGAAACATGGTTGAAATGTCAAAAAAGATTCTCGTTGTGGATGATGAAGCGCAAATTGTGAAGGTGTTAAAAGCTTACGTGGAGCAGTCAGGGTTTCAGGTAATACCTGCAGCCGACGGAAAAGCAGCCCTTACCATCTTTCAGCGGGAAAATCCGGATTTTATGATCCTGGACTTGAACTTATCCGGCATGGATGGTTTGGATGTGTGCCGGGAGGTGCGCCGCCAATCCAATATTCCCATTCTTACGCTTACGGCCCGAATAGAAGAGGTTGACAAGCTAAAATTCAAGAATATTACATCATTTTATGATTTCGGCTAGTTCTTCTCCCTCCCGTGATTACTAATGAACTTGATGCAGTGATGATAAAACTCTTTCAAAGAGCCCCTGATTGTGGGTCATGCTTATCGATTATGGCGAAGACATCTTCCCAATCCAGGATACCAATATGAATATGTTCAAAGGTAGAGAGAAACCACTCCAAATAATGTCATGTAATTAGATAATCTCTCCTCCTCTTGGGTAGGATATAATCAGATTATGGTCGAAATGTTTCTTTTATTATTCCCTTCTCCATACGTCTCACAGACATTGGACCACTATCAAACTCAAACGAGAAGAACACCCATATAAAAAAGGTTGATGATAACAAATCATCATGAGTAGAGACTTTTTAAATCAAGCCTCGGAACTATGCCAGCAGGGCTATAAACAAGAGGCAATAAAGTTATTATTAAAAGTTGTGAAACAAGAACCTCTCAACCCAACTGCCCAATAAATCATAAGGAGTTCCAATGAATCGTAAAATCATCCCCATCCTTTTCATGTTTTTTGTTGTGACTCTCGCCTCACTGGCCTGCCAGTTCACCAACCGCGCTATCGGAATTGATTCGGGGTCTGCACCTGCGCCCCAAACCGGCAGCCAGCCGACAACACAACCTGTCTCCGGTGGGCCGCAGGAAATCCGCCAGTGGGCGGTTTCGGCCACCGCCAGCACGCAATACAGTGAATCCAGCTGGAATGCGGAACAGGCTACCGGTGCGCCCAACGTCATGGAATGCGGCGATAACGGCCTGGCTTGGGCCTCCAGCAACGGCGACAGTGTCGAGTGGCTGGAACTGGTTTATGCCACACCCGTCATCCCGACCGAAATCGTCATTCACCAGAGTTACAACCCATCGCAGGTGATCGAAGTGGACGTGATCGACACGGACGGCAACAGCTACATCGCCTGGAAGGGAACGCCGGAGTCTGTATCCAGTTGCCCCGATGAGATGACCATCACGCTCGAACTCGAAGAAAAAATCATCGTCAATAAAATCGTCATAACGGTTGACCAGAGCGTGCTGAACCTGGGCTGGAACGAGATTGACGCCGTCGAATTGGTTGGCACGGCTCCGGGGAGTTAGGGGACTGCTGTCACACAACCGCAGGCTTAGCTGCAGAATGAGGTCGTCACGGCGGCGAAAATGAACACCGCACATGCGGTGCGCGCGTAAATGTGAACACAGTCTGGCTTCAGTATCGGTCTAGTCATGACGCAGTCCTACCGCGCAGGGCTGCATTTTCGGAGTGGTGACTTTGGGTGGTATCGGTTTTTGTCATTCTACCTCTCCCAACCTCCCCCAAAATCCAAAATGCGGATTTTAAGGGAGGTGTTTTTCTTATGGAAAGAGAATGTAGACGGTTATCACAAGATCACAAGCCCCTTCTCCAATATCTGCCGTTCTGGGGGAAGGCAGGGGATGGGGGCTGAGAGCTTCCCAAACCGACCCAGGTTGGATATTCTTTCCAAACGATGTAATTAGCGAGTTGAATAGACCAAGGTAATAATTCTTTTCCCGGATTTTCGTTATCGTCCTGCCAGGTGAATGGATTATCAACAATGTATTGTTTAATTCGATTCCATTCTCGTTCATCCCGAATTATATGTTCATAGTAATTACGCTGCCAGACGGGGTCACCATGTGTGCCGCGCGTGAGTTTGATACGATATGCAACCGAGGATTTATACGAACGCACGATAGTTGGGATGGAACCCGATACCGGTTTGCCAAACCGTTCTGTATGGGCACGGCGAGAGGTTTCAGTTTCATGATTGTAGGAATCACCCGCCGTGCCCATACGGTTTGATATATGGTCCCAGTGGCTCCTCTCGTTGGAAATGGCTATTTTATTGCGGATTGCCAGCAATATAAAATGTTTTGTTTCCACTAATCTAACAATACCAGCCCAAATTACCTTATTTCCTAATTACCCAATTACCTGTTTCCCCATCCCAAACCCCATTAAGGTCTTTATATCCCCACAATTAAGGCATTCGCCTTAAGGCATATCAGTCCACCATCGGATTCCAGCTATGGGAGTTATTCTGTATGCTGTAGGCAACATCGATCCTTCCTCCGGAGGTACCCATGCGTTTCTCCAGCAAAATACTTTTACTCGGCCTGGGGTTGGTCCTGGTCATAACCGCTCTTGCCGCCCTACTTTTTCATGGGCAGGCTGCCGCCTCCCCGCTCCAGCCTCTTGACCTAAAAAAGGTCGGGCAGGCGCTGGTTGCTCCCGCCAGCGAGATCCCCCCTCCCAAACAGGAACCCTGCCTGCACTGCCATATTAACGGCGAGAATAAGAACCTTTGGTCTCCCCTGGCACGCTGGACCGTCTTCGGCACGGTCGGGCTGGCTTTCATCTTCGGGGTCTACCGCAGCGCCAGCGTCTGGATCCAGCGCAAGCCCTGGAAACCGCTCACGGTTCGTGCTGGGGAATGGGTGGAGGAGCGTTACCACGTCGCTGAACCGCTGTCGAAGATCCTGAAAAAGCCGGTACCCACCTACGCCCTGCGCTGGTGGTACTGCCTGGGCGGCATCACCGCCTTTCTCTTCGTCGTCCAGGGATTGACCGGCATCATGCTGGCTTTTTACTATAAACCCACCGCGTCTGAGGCTTATGCCAGCATCCAGTTCATCGAGAACGAGGTGCGTTTTGGCTCAGCCATCCGTGCCATCCACCACTGGGCTGCCAATGGAATGATCGTCATGTGCATCGCCCACATGCTGCGGGTCTTCATCATGGGTGCCTTCAAGCCGCCGCGTGAACTGAGCTGGGTCAGCGGCGTTATCCTGTTGATCGTCACCCTGGCTTTCGGTTTTACCGGCTACCTGCTACCCTGGGATCAGCGTGCGTTCTGGGCTACCACGGTAGGCACCGAGATCGCCGGCAGCATCCCCATTATTGGCAATCTTGCCCTGGTCTTTTTACGCGTCGGCTGGGATGTGAGCGACCTGACCCTCGGTCGTTTCTACGGCTTGCATGTCATCGTCATTCCCCTGGCGACCGTCCTGGTCATGCTGGTGCATTTTGCCATGGTCCGCCAGCAGGGCATCAAGAAACCATTGTAGGAGGCGAGAAATGACCATTCCAAATCCTGAGACCAACAAAGAAAGCATCCCCTTCTACCCGGACCACGTCAAGACCGAGTTCATGGTCGTGATCGGCATCGTGGTGCTGGCACTGGTCATTGGTATTTTGGGGTTGTTTAACCCGATCGGGCAGCAAGCCCCGGCGGATCCCATGGATACCCCCGCTCACGTCAAACCCGAGTGGTACTTCCTCGGCCTGTACCAGCTGCTGAAGTACATCCCCAAGACCACCGGTGCGCTCATCCCGGTCATCGCGGTTCTCATCGTGCTCCTCTGGCCTTTCTTCGACAAGAAAGACGATACCAGGAAAGCTTCACGTATTCGCCTGATCGCTGCGGCTGTCGGTATGGTCATCCTGATCGCCTTGACGATCTGGGGGGAGGTAAACTGACATGAGCAACCTCAACCGCCGCGATTTCCTTAAGATAATCACAGGGATTGCCTCTGCCCTCGGACTGGGAGCCATTATCACTCCGGTCGTCGCCTATTTTTACCCACCGAAACTTGAAGAAGTCCCATCTGAACCCATCCTGGTCTGCCCTGAAGCTGAGCTGGCTGCTGGCCAGGGTAAAACCGTGCGTTTCGGGCGCTACCCTGCTCTGGTCATCAATACACCCGAGGGTTTAAAGGCATATTCTGCGGTATGTACCCACTTTGCCTGCATCGTCAAATGGAATCCGGTGACGAACCGTATTGAATGTCCCTGCCACGATGGTTTCTTCAGCCCCGCGGATGGCAGCGTGATTTCAGGTCCGCCACCCTCACCCCTGCCTCTGCTGACCGCCGAGGTGGTGGATGGCCAGATATTCGTCAAGGCAGGAGGTGCCTCATGACCGCTGAAGCCGTATCAGGTCCGGAAAAAATCCCGGTTAGCCGTATGGCAGCATGGCGTTCCTTTACTAAACGTCTCAGACCCCGACTGCGTGACTTCTTCATCCACGTAATTGGCCAGGTACGCATTCTCAAGAGTGCCTACCCGGGAATCATGCATTTTCTCATCTTCTGGGGTGTGACCATCCAGGTTATCGGCACCGCCATCAACCTGATGCAGATGAAGCTCTTCACGCCTTTCGAACTGGCAAACTTCCCGCGCAACGCCTGGTACCTGGGTTACGAGCTGGTGATGGACTTGGCTGGTGCCGCGGTTCTGATCGGTGTCTTGATGGCGGGCTTCCGGCGCCTGGTGTTACGTCCGAAGACCCTCGAAACTCGTTGGGATGACACTCTCGCCCTGGTGCTCCTTTTCCTGATCGTTTTCGTGGGCTTTACGACCGAAGGCATCCGGATTCTGGTCACCCAGCCGGTATGGGCAGCCTGGTCTCCTGTTGGTAACTGGGTGGCCGGGATCATGGGCGCGACCGGCTTCCCGGTCCAGGATGCTGCTCTCAGCCATGACTTCTTTGTCTGGCTGCATGCCGGACTGGCGCTGGCATTGGTATTGAGCATTCCTTTCACCAAGATGCGCCACCTGGTCTATTCACCCTTGAACGTTCTCGTCCGCCCGCTGCGCAAGGTTGGGACATTGGAGAAGATCGAGGACATCGAGACCAGCGAAATCCTGGGCGTCGGTAAAGTAGAAGAATTTACACCCACACAACTTCTCTCGTTCGATGCCTGCGTCGGCTGCGGGCGCTGCGAGGAAGCCTGCCCGTCGAATATCAGCGGCATGCCTTACTCGCCGCGTACCTTAATCCAATCTTTGCGCAGCGCGATGCAGGATGCTTTCCTGAGGAGCAATGGTCAGCCAAGACAGGAACTTCTCAGCGAAACCCTGCCCGAATCCCTGCCCTGGTACTGCACCACCTGCGGCGCATGCCTGGAACGCTGTCCTGTCTTTATCGATCCGGTCGATGAGGTCATCGACCTGCGCCGTTACCAGGTACTTACCACCGGCAAGATGCCAAAATCCGTGGGTGATACCCTGCGCAACATGGAACGCCAGGGGAACCCATGGGGCATGCCCCCTGAGGCACGCATGACCTGGGCTGAAGGCCTGGAGGTGCGCCAGCTCCTTCCTGGCGAAAGAACCGATGTGCTGTTATTCGTTGGCTGCGCGGCAGCTTTTGATGATCGCAACAAGAAGGTGGCTCGCGCATTTGTTCAGCTCCTGCAGCAAACTGGCACTGACTTCGCCGTGCTTGGATTTGACGAAAACTGCTGCGGTGAGACTGCCCGCCGCCTGGGTCACGAATACCTGTTCCAGGAATTTTCGAAGCAGAATATCGAGGCGATTGGCAAGGTTCATTATCGGCGCATCGTCACCACCTGTCCGCACTGTTTCAATACACTCAAGAATGAATACAAGCAGATGGGTGCTGACCTGCCGGTCGAGCATTACACCGAATTTCTAACCCGACTGGAACTGCCTGCCATCAATGGCAATGGGAAGGGTCTGCATGGGCGTATGACGTACCATGATTCGTGCTACCTAGGCCGGTACAATCAGATCTATGCGGCACCGCGCGCGCTGCTCGCCAAAGTAGACGTCGAGCAAGTGGAAATGTCCCGTCAAGGGGTAAACAGCTTCTGCTGTGGAGGCGGCGGTGGTCAAATGTGGATGGAGACCGACGCCAACACACGCATCAATCACCGGCGTCTCAAGGATGCGCTGGATGTCAAGGCGGATGTTATTGCCACTGCCTGCCCGTATTGCCTGTTGATGTTCGATGATGCCATCCGTTCCAAAGGTTTGAGTGATCAGGTCAAAGTGATGGATATCGCTGAAGTGCTGGTCTCGCAGATGAAAGCCCAGGGGTAGTCTGCTACGCACTGAAGGATTTGGAGGTATGAAGGTATGAATACTACCTGGATGATACAAACGCATGGAGACCCGTTGAACGCGGTCCAGAAATTTGTTCAGGATATCTGGAAACATGCCAATCTGGATGAAATGGTCGTCAGTATTGACGGCAAAGGAGTAAAGGGGCATCTCCTGGACGATCCTGCCCAATTGGATGAGATCAATCCTTTCCGACCGCTGATGGTGGTTAATACTGCCAAATTGGTACTTGAGATCCAAGCGGCACATCCACAGGAGCGCCAGGGGGTGCTATTGCGCCCCTGCGAGCTGCGTGCCTTGAATGAAATGGCAGCCCGCGGCGCTATCCGAACCAACCGTCTTCTGACGATCTGCGTCGACTGCCTCGGTACTTTCCCTGAGGATGAATTCCAATGGCGTTCGGTCCGAAAGGGATCGGCAAAGGGGCTGGATAAAGAGGCACTACAGTTCGCCCCCCAGGGTGGGATTTCCGCCTACAGGTACCGTGCTGCCTGCCAGATGTGTACATCCTCAGGTGCGACCGAGGCAGATGTGAACATTGGTGTGCTCGGCTTGCCAGTGCGCCAGGTAATGTTGATCAACGTCAAGGGTGGGGAACTGGACTGGAAAACCATCACCGATGGTCTTGCCGATCCCGCCCTGACAGCCAAACGCGAGCTTATGCTTGCGAAACTGACCGAACGGTATTCGCGCACACGCGAGCGCGTTATTTCCGGTCTTATGCAAGTCCTGCCTGCGAACGTCGATGCCCTGCTCGACCAGTTCGAAGCGTGTGGAAACTGCCGGACATGCATGGACTCCTGTCCAATATGTGCCGCTGAATACCCACGCCAGGGGCAGGACGGACGTTTCTTGCGAGAGGATGTCATTAATTGGCTGGTCTCTTGCGCCGGTTGCGGCATGTGCGAACAAGCCTGTCCACGCAACCTGCCCTTGAGCATCATCTTCACACACGTCAGGCAGGAGATAGAAAAGACCCTGGCAATATAACCATTAGCGCCCCCTCTGGGATGTTAAACAAATCAAGGGTGAACACCAGGCGAGCACATTCGCTGGGCGGTCACCCTTGGGCATTATTATACTTTGATCATGGTCAACAGCATCTTGAATCGTGTTCCTGATTTCACGGCGTGAGGTTCATTGGCTGGCAATATGATCGCCTGCCCTGCTGCCAACTGGAAAGTTTTCCCTGATATAACGATGCCAGCCTCACCATCCAGGATATGAACCAGGGCGTCGAATGGAACCGTATGCTCGCTCAACTCCTGCCCGGCATCGAAGGCGAAAAGGGTGATATTACCAGCCTCACTTTGGACAATCAAACGGCTGACAATCGACCCATCCTGGTAACCAACCAGCTGGGCAAGCTCCAGAATCTCGGCTTTTGGTGCGGTAGACATAGTTACTCCATCCTCAGGGATTGGTTAAACAAACCGAAGTATCAGCGTATCTCGACCGAATAATATGCAAGCTCGCGGGTGAAACGAGTTGTACCGGTGACCAGCAGGACTGCTTCGGATACATCACTTCCAATGGATAATGGTATCCGGGCTGTTTGATCAGGTGAGACGGGGATCATCTGCACCGTTGTATCTTTGCCTTTCAAGATCAACGCTAGGCGGAATGTCTGCGGCAGGCCATTTTCGATGCGCACGAATCCGGCTGCATCCCAACCACCATCATCCTTCTCAAAATCACTCTGGTAACCGATCTCTGGGATGGCAATATCGTCGAGCAGCAATCCCTCACCGTTGATGGCCGCGTCAGTCACATACTCGAAACGTACCTGCATAACCTTACCAGCGTATTCCGATAGATCCACAATCTCCTGGATCCAGACGGGTCCGCCAGCGCTTATCCCGTTATATGCCCAACCGAAGCTTATCCCAGAGGGGTCTTCTACCGTACCAGATGGTACAGCAATGATCTGCCAATGCTGTCCATCCTCCGAGACCTCAAGATAGAGATAATCGTAATCTTCTTCCAGGTCATACCATGTCCAATAGCTCAATGTGATCGGACCGCTCTGACCGGTGAAGTCGAAGGATTTTGACAGAGTCATGTTGGATTCGTCACCCTTGTTCGACCAGAAAGCATAAGACCCCGAATGAGGATCAACTGGCAAGATCCGGGTTATTGTTGAACCGGTGAAGGTTAAAGTGTAATCTCCAACACATGAGATTGACAGGTAATCCGCCCCATACTGGTGAACGCTGTAATTTTCCGAGGAGGGACAGGTGGAGATATTTTCAGTGGAGCTGGCAGCCGGCGCACCTGGATAATTTTGATAGAGGTACTGTCCATTCGCGACGGAGCCATCCAGCAGGTAGTTCGTGATCATCCAGTCAACCAGGACATCATCAGCGGTGATTGGCTTACCGCTGGTGGGATCAACTGCATTTATCGAGCGGAGTGTATCGTCCACGCTCTCCATACCATTTAAGGGGTTGGCAGCCAAATATTTTGCCGCCTCCTCCCCAAAGCGGTCGAGGAAATAAGTCAGGAATAAGAACCCGGCTCCATAATGTGGTGAGGAGGCGTCTGGATCGTTTGGCCAGTCCGTTAACTGGAGATCGGGGTTGATAACGTACAACCAGTCAAAACCTCCTACATCGTACCCATTTAGAAATGCAGCCAATTCCGAGAATCCTTCATTGAGCCAGGATGTCTCGTTGCGGTCGAGATTCCAATGGATCATATGCTGGAACTCATGAGCCAGCACACCATAGGTGAACTCCTCGCCAAGGTCGATGTTATCCGCATTAAGAAGGAACATCTCATGAGCGTTGGAATACTCGTACACCAGGGGATTGTACTCATCTACCGAGGAATAATAACCCGCAAGTGATGGTCCCAATCCGCGTGCATAAAGGATGTAGATATGCGAGTCGCCATCCACCCCAGGAGTCCATTCGCTGCCGAAAAAGGCACGGTCGGTTGGATAGATCTGGTTCTCGAACGCCTCAGCCAGTGATTTTAGCTTTTTTACCCGGTAATCAACATCGTCCTGCACCCAGAAATAGACATGTGTTGATATATAGCGAAGCGAAGCGGTGACCTGGAAATTCTCATGGGTATCCACATTTGTGACCCAAAAGGTCTGCTTCCCGCCAATCTGAGGTGGTATAGCGGGCGGATCCAGGGTGAGGGGAAGGTTGCATTTTCCAGACAAACGGCAAGCCAGGTCTGGTAAATTGTTCTCCGGAACGATCGTGTTTTCCAATATTGTGATCGTGTCGGCGGGGATTATCTGTGCCAGTGGTCTATTGACCACGATGGGGGCTTCTGGTGTAGCGGTTACGAATGGGAAGGAGGTCGCGAAGGAATCAACATTTTTGCCAATCAGATATAGAAAATACAATCCAAAACCGGAGATCAGGCTGCAACCGCAGAGGATCAGAGCAAGAAAGATGACTATGACAAGGACTGGGATTGAATCCTTTTTCATTCTCAACAACAATTTCAAACCAATAAACACATATATAATCTCATCTTGAAATCACATTACCGGCAGCAATTAAAGGATGCTTATGGGAATGTCGAGGTAAATTACATCAAGCTTGAGCTGGCTGCTTCACCTTGGTTTTTACACTTGCTTCGGTAATCTGGAAAATAATCTCATCCTTTTTAGCATCCACGTCCACAGTAACTTTCGAACCACCTGGTATTTCTCCGCTCAACAACTTGACAGAAAGAGGACTCTCGACATGTTTCTGTAAAGCGCGTGTGAGTGGCCGGGCACCGAAATCGGGATCATAACCGACTTTTGCCAGCCAGGCTCGTGCCTCAGGGGTCATTTGAACAGCGATGTCGAACTCACCCAACCGTTCCTCGATCTCCTTCATTTGAAGAACAACGATCTGTTCCATCTGGTCCAGAGTGAGTGGCGAGAACATGATGATCTCATCGATGCGGTTCAAGAACTCGGGTCGGAAGGTACTTTTGAGAGCTTTCTCAATCTTTTCATTGGATTCGCGCTCCTCATCGTTCTCTGTACGCTGCAGGAATCCGAGAGTTCCGCCCTTGCGTATGAATTCTGTACCCAGGTTGGAGGTCATGATCAGAACTGTGTTGCGGAAATCCACCACGTTACCCTGGCCGTCAGTCAGACGACCATCGTCCAGGATTTGAAGCAAGGCATTCCACACTTCGGGGTGAGCTTTCTCGATTTCGTCGAACAGGATGACCCTATATGGCCTGCGTCGAACAGCTTCAGTTAGCTGGCCGCCTTCCTCGTATCCAATGTATCCTGGTGGGGCACCGAAAAGACGGCTGACTGTATGTTGCTCATGGTACTCCGACATGTCAATGCGGACCAGTGCTTCTTCATCGTCAAACATGAACCAGGCTAACGCCTTGGCCAGTTCGGTCTTACCAACACCTGAAGGGCCGATAAAAATGAATGAGCCTATCGGGCGAGCTGGATCCTTTAAACCAGAGCGGGCACGCCGTATGGCATCCGATATGGCATGGATGGGCTCGTCCTGCCCAATGATACGTTCATGCAAGCGCTCCTCCATTTGCAGGAGTTTGGCAGCCTCTGTCTCCATCATTTGCGAGACAGGGATACCGGTCCACTGGTGAACAACCTCGGCAATGTCATTGATATCCACTACTTCATCCAACTTGTGCTCTGATTCCCATTTGTCGCGCTTCTCGTTAAATTCCGCTTCCAAGCGTAAACGCTCAGCTTTTTTCTGGGCAGCCCGCTCGTAGTCACGTTCCAAACCAGCCTGTTCTTCTTCAGCAGCCATCCGGTCGACATCGCTCTTCATGGCTTTAAGATCGGGTGGCAGGGAATAGAGCGCTACCCGCAGCTTTGCGGCAGCTTCATCCATCAGGTCAATGGCTTTATCAGGCAGATGGCGGTCAGTGACATAACGGTTCGCTAAACGGGCTGCAGCGACGAGGGCTTCATCGGAGAAATGTACCTTATGATGAGCCTCGTAGCGGTCGCGCAGACCGTGGAGCATCTTAATCGTGTCGTCCACATTAGGCTCTTCGACATAGATAGGGGCGAAACGGCGTTCAAGGGCGGCGTCTTTCTCAATGTGCTTGTGGTATTCATCCAGCGTAGTAGCGCCAATGCACTGCAGTTCGCCGCGAGCCAGCGCAGGTTTCAACATGTTCGAGGCATCCATGGCACCCTGGGCTGCGCCTGCGCCTATAACAGTATGCAACTCGTCAATCATCAGGATGATCTCACCTTGCGAGCGCTGAACTTCTTCGATGGCTGACTTCAAACGTTCCTCGAATTCACCACGGAAGCGGGAACCAGCAATCATCCCCCCCAAGTCAAGGGCAATGACCTTCCTGCCGGCCAGGATCTCTGGCACGTCATTATTGACGATCTTCTGAGCAAGCCCCTCCACGATGGCGGTTTTACCAACGCCAGCCTCACCTATTAACACTGGATTATTCTTGGTACGTCGGGAGAGGATCTGGATCAGACGCAGGATCTCGGTATCACGCCCAATAACAGGGTCGAGCTTCCCTTCACGGGCTAACTTGGTCAGGTCACGAGAGTATTTCTCCAGGGTGCGGTAGCGAGTCTCTGCCTGAGGGTCAGTCACCCGTTGTCCGCCGCGGAGCTGTTGGACGGCATCGTATACCCGGTCGCGCGTAAGCCCTGAACTTTCCAGGATGCGAGAAGCCGGAGTGTTTCGTTCACTTAAGATAGCCAGGAATAGATGCTCGGTCGAAATGTACTCATCCTTCAGCCGGCTGGCTTCCTCGTTTGCCAGATCAATTATTCGCTTCACACGTGGTGTAATAAAAATCTGACCTGCCCCGCTGCCGAAAATGTTCGCCTTTGGGCTGGCTTTCAGGGTTGCATCCAGACGCTCAACCAGGGTTTCACTGCTGATTTTCAGATTCTCAAGGATCTGGGGGATCACACCCCCGGGCTGCTCGATCAATGCCAGCAGGATATGCTCGGTATCGATTTGATTGTGACCATAGCGTTGGATTATCTCTGCCGCGCGTTGGGCAGCC
>Ga0315296_10000802_pt1 | contig 28162 bp, 23 predicted proteins | sample YL17G14_18_MG_FD_203921 | JGI IMG/M metagenome (GOLD analysis project Ga0315296, IMG submission 203921) | Sediment microbial communities from Yellowstone Lake, YNP, Wyoming, USA - YL17G14_18 | ecosystem: Environmental > Aquatic > Freshwater > Lake > Sediment | place: USA: Wyoming | collected... | reverse complement strand
TGGCTGGACGGATGTCTTCCTGAGCAAGGTCGATTCATCGGGCAACTTCGAGTGGGCGCGGACGTGGGGTGGGCCGGGCTGGGATTGGGGAGCCGGAGTTGTCGCAGACGGTTCCGGCAATGTCTACGTCACGGGCTATTTCCAGGGCGCAGTCGATTTCGAGCCCGGCGGCGGTGATCCGCACACCGGGGATGGTGCAAACGATGTCTTCCTGAGCAAGTTCGATTCATCGGGCAACTTCCAGTGGGCGCGGACGTGGGGTGGGCCAAGCTGGGATTGGGGAGTCGGAGTTGTCGCAGACGGTTCCGGCAATGCCTACGTCACGGGCTATTTCCAGGGCATAGTCAATTTCGACCCGGGAGGCGGCGATCCGCGCACCTCCAACGGCAAGGGAGATGTCTTCCTGAGCAAGTTCGATTCGTCAGGTGACTTCCAGTGGGCCCGCACCTGGGGGGGGGCAGGCGACGATTGGGGCCATGGAGTTGCCGCTTACGACTCGGGGAATGCCTACGTTGCGGGCTTGTTCCACGGCACAGTTGATTTCAACCCCAGCGGCGGTGATCCGCATACACCGAATGGTGAAGTGGATGTCTTCCTGAGCAAGTTCGATTCATCGGGTAACTTCGAGTGGGCACGGACGTGGGGTGGATCGGATGAGGATTATGGCTATGGAGTTGCCGCTGACGGCTTCGGGAATGTCTACGTTACGGGGTTTTTCGTTGGGACAGCCGATTTTGACCCCGACGGGGGCGATCCGCACGCCTCGAATGGTTACTGGGATGTCTTCCTGAGCAAATTCGATTCATCCGGCAACTTCAAGTGGGCGCGGACTTGGGGTGGGCCGGTTTGGGATTGGGGCCGGGGTGTTGCCGCGGACGGTTCCGGGAATGCCTACGTTGTGGGCGCTTTCTCCGACACAGTCGATTTCGCGCCAGCCGACCCGCCGTGCAACGATGATCCTGATGAGCACACTTCGAGCGGAGAGTCTGACGCATTCCTGACGAAGCACCTTGCGGACGGGTGCTGGTGAGGGCTGCCGGGCGGGCCTACGGGGTCATCTCCGAGAGCATCAGGGACCGGTGCAGCCTGGCGCGTCGTCCGGAAGTCTGATATATTGGACCTGGCGGATACATTTAAGGATTGTGAATCGTTCTTCCGACACCGATGATCTCATCAATCTGAGCAGGGAAGAATCCCCTGAGCGGGGATCATCCGCGGCCGATGGGCCGGAAGATGGCGGTACGAACCCCTTTGCTCCTCCACCTCCAAAAGCGCGAATCTTCCACGAGATCAACGGCGACGGTCTTCTGAAAGACGCGAGCGATCCTGTCGGCTGGATCGAAAGCACACCGCACAAGCGCACGCCGTACGATCAGAACTACGACTACGAGACCCCGTACAGGAGGCGCAAGGGCAAGTACCCCTGGGCGACCTGGCTGAACCATCCCATCACGGTCGCGCTTATCGCCGCCACCTTGGTCTTCGGCTACTTCGCTCTGCCTTACGGCAGCCCCTTGCGCTGGCTGATCCTCTTCACCGTGATTCTGATTGTGCCCTACTGGACGTACAACTGGCCGCGATATCGTTACCGCTACAACATGGACTGGGAGTCGAACGCCGAGCCGACCGGCTGCCTGTGGCCGTATTGGTATTGGTGGCGGTGGTGGTAGGCTTCTCATCATTCGTTCACAAGGTCCCGATGTAGTTTGAGTCGGAGTCACACGGGAGGGCGAAGCTCCCGCTGAGCAGCATGATTCGGTCAATCCTCGGCATGGGAGGGCGAAGCTCCCGCTGAGCCGCATCATTTGGTCAACAGCGGCTCGGCAGGAGCCTCGCCCTCCCATGCCGCGTGACACGGCGGAGTTGCGGACCGGGGCGTTCGGTGCTAATATCCACAGCCCTTGTGAAGGAAGTAACACTCGATCGTGACGCCTGACTGAACGATCGATTTTTGGTTTGTTTTGCGGACGGGCTTCGCGGCCCGATGCCGCTGATTTGCAGAAAGCCGCACCGTGGCGCCGACCTTCGATCGTCGGGCCGCGCGGGCATTAAGATACAACTCATTGTGGTCTCAAACGCAAAGGAGATAACCCATGTCAGAGTTCGTTTCCGCGTTCATGGAGAAAGTGCGGGCCAAGAACCCGGCGCAGCCCGAATTTATCCAGGCGGTTCAGGAGGTGGTCGAGTCGCTTGCTCCGGTCATGGACCGGCATCCGGAGTACCGCGAGGCGAAGATCCTGGAGAGGATCGTCGAGCCGGAGCGTGTGATCATCTTCCGCGTGCCGTGGCTTGACGATCGGGGCGATATCCAGGTCAACCGCGGATTCCGCGTCGAGTACAACAGCGCGATCGGCCCCTACAAGGGCGGCCTGAGGTTCCATCCCACCGTCAACCTCGGCATCCTCAAGTTCCTGGGATTCGAGCAGGTATTCAAGAACGCCCTCACCACGCTGCCGATGGGCGGCGGGAAGGGCGGAAGCGATTTTGATCCCAAGGGCAAGAGCGACAATGAGGTCATGAAGTTCTGCCAGAGCTTCATGGACGAGCTGTTCAGGCACATCGGGCCGGACACCGACGTGCCGGCCGGCGATATCGGCGTCGGCGCGCGCGAGATCGGCTTCCTGTTCGGCCAGTACAAGAGGCTTCGGAACGAGTTCACGGGAGTCTTCACCGGCAAGGGTCTCACGTGGGGCGGAAGCCTGATTCGACCCGAGGCGACCGGCTACGGCGCGACCTACTTCGCGCGCGAGATGCTCAAGACGCGCGGCGACGGCTTCAAGGGCAAGGTCGTCACGGTCTCCGGCTCGGGCAATGTCGCGCAGTTCGCTACCCAGAAGGTCACCGAGCTTGGCGGCAAGGTCGTCAGCCTGTCCGACTCGAACGGCTCGATTCACGATGCGGACGGGATCGACGCCGAGAAGCTCGCATGGGTCATGGACCTCAAGAATGTGCGTCGCGGGAGAATCAGGGAGTACGCCGATCATTTCGGCTGCGAGCTCATCGAAGGCAAGCGCCCGTGGGGCATCAAGTGCGATATCGCTATGCCGTGCGCTACGCAGAATGAGATTGACGGCAACGACGCCAAGGCCCTGGTCGACAACGGCTGCTTCTGCGTCTCCGAGGGCGCCAACATGCCTTCCACTCCCGAGGCGATCGATGTCTTCCTGAAGAGCGATGTCCTCTACGGTCTCGGCAAGGCCGCCAACGCGGGCGGCGTAGCGGTGAGCGGTCTCGAGATGAGCCAGAACTCGCTCAGGCTGTCATGGACCCGCGAGGAGGTCGACAAGAGGCTGGACGGCATCATGTGCGCCATTCACGAGCAGTGCATCCAGGCCGCCGAGGAGTACGACTATCCCGGAAACTACATGGTCGGCGCCAACATAGCGGGGTTCAAGAAGATCGCCGACGCAATGATGGCGCAGGGACTGGTCTGACATCCGGTCCCGTTCCGTGGAACGCGCGTCCGTAGGGGTGTAGCCCGGCCACCCATTGGCCGGGCATCCTCAATGAAGCGTCAGACCCGGCCAGTGGGAGGCCGGGCTACTTACTCTGACTTCGACGGAGCAGCCGGAGGTCGCGGAGTGGTTGTCGGTGAGGAGGAGGTTGACCGGGCCGGTGTAGCTTGCGGTGTAGTAGTGCGTCGGGTTGTCGGGCGGACCGGTGTACGCATCGTCGACAGGCTCGTTAAAGATGTGATCGCCGTCGAAGTCCCACTCGAAGGTGAGTTCGTCGCATGGATCGGGATCGTACGAGCCCGTTGCGTCGAACTCAATCGCTGCAGGCGATGGGCCTTGGTACGGCATGGGCGTGACGACTTGCAGATCGCAGATCGGCGAGGTGTTTGGAGCCGTCCATTTGAGAATTTCGCCGGTCCAGGGCAAGGTGAGATAAAGGGTGTCGCAATCGGAGGACGCCGCGAAATCGCCGAACAGGGTCTCAGCTTCCGGGATTTCGAAGATCTCATATTCGTGTGTTACGGTGTTCACACGAGCCACGCCTCGTCGCGCATTGCGGTCAATCGCAACCCAGAGAAGATCGCGTCCTTGTATCTTGTGAACATACCGGGTCCCTGCGGCGCCATCCAACCCTGGGAGAACCAGGTCAAAGGCCACACTATCTATCGCCGTGTCGAACACCCGGAGCGAGAACTCTGGATTGCCGGGCAGAGGGCTCGGAAAGGCAAGATACCGGCCATCATCCGACCAGTAGTCTGGGACCACGGGGATGAACGCAATCCCATCAGTCTTTCCCCATACGCCTTCCCCGACAATCTCAAGCGTATCCTCATCCAGTATAAGCAAAACCGAATCATCCAGTTCTGGATTGTCCGGATCGATCATGCCGAATTCATGCAGCGTGTACAGCTTGTTAGAATATGGCGAATACAACACCGATGCCGGGACAGTCGAGACGATCCCCGTTCTGACAACAGTCAAATCCGACATCCTCACCTCGGCCAGCCTACCTGACATCTGGTTTTCGGGCTGCACGGCAGCCTCCTCACTGATCGATTCATCTGGTTCAGGGTAAAGCCGATGTAGCAACCATATTCTATCTTGAGGATCGTCTATGAGAAGACCAACAACACCTCCTTCAAGCTCAATCTGGCTCATCTGTCCATCCTGAAGCCGTATCCGGCACAACACCCCTGGCGATGCGTCGCTCATGACGTACAAGTGCAGCCCGCTTTGCTCCATCGCCATGTACGTCGGAGCTTCAACATCAAACGTCCTTGTCTCCACCATTTGCATCACATCGAGCTCCACGACTGCATTGTCATCGTAGTAGGATACGTACAGACGATCCTCCGCCGGGTTCAATGCACAATCAACACAGCCCAGGTCGCCGAACGAGTAACCCATTGCCGTCGAGCGCAGCCTGACTGCGTAGATCACGGCTGCACTTGCGATGATGATTAGCACGACCACAATGATCAACGTTCCTCGTGTCATTTTTGCACCTCCGACGCGTCTGGATCAGTAATGTAGCCCGGCCACCCATTGGCCGGGCATCCTCAATCGAATTCCGCCCCCCTGACTCGGATATCCTCACCGGCGGCCCAATCCTCTGGATATAAACCTCTCTTGACGTGACTGCGAAAACTGGAATATCGCCGTGCCCTGGGTGAGGAAGAAGAAATCGTAAGGGTTGCCCGGTTTGTTCCTGCGGTAGTTGACCACATGTTCATTGTACCGTATGTCAATCCGGAAAAGAATGCCCGGCCAGTGGGTGGCCGGGCTACGAGCCGCCGGGTGTCATTAATTATCCTCGCGGTGGCCGGTTTCGAGGCGGTGGCGGATGATCTCTCCCTCCACCATGAAGTAGACATCCTCGGCGATGTTGGTGGCGTAGTCCGCGATTCTTTCGAGATGGCGCACGGCGGAGATCGTATGAAAAGCGCGGTCGATTATGTCAATCTCGCTCCGCATCCGTCCGAGCAATTCGCGGTAGCTCTCCCAGTGGATCTCGTCCACCGTGTCGTCGGCCAGGACCACTTCCAGCGCCAGCTTCGCATCCTGCCTCACCAGCGACTCCAGGCTCTGCTGCACCATCGTTCTCACCAGCTCGACCATCTCGTTGAATCTTGCCGGCAGGCTTATGGGCGGATTTTCGGCAAGGTAGACCGCGCGGCCGGCTATGTGGCCGGCCAAATCTCCGATGCGCTCGAGATCGTTGTTGACTTTGAGAATTGAGACGATGTACCTGAGGTCGCCCGCGACCGGCTGATAGAGCGCGAGGACCTTCAGGCACTGCTCCTCAACATCCAGCTCCTTCATGTCGATCTCGTCGTCGCCCTTCAGGACCTCCTCGCCGAGGTCCGCGCGACGCTGGATGAGTGCGTCAATGGCCTGGAGCGTCGCTCCCACGACCATGTTCCCCAGGATCAGGATTTCATCATTCAGGTGCTCCAGGTCTCTTGTGAAATGTGCTCTCATAGCGCCTCACCTCTTAGCCGAATCGTCCGGTGATGTAGTCCTCGGTCTGTTTCTCGGTCGGCTTGGTGAAAATCTGCCGTGTCGGTCCGAATTCAACAATGCGGCCCTGGTAGAAGAACGCGGTATAGTCCGAAACGCGCGCCGCCTGCTGCATGTTGTGCGTGACCAGCACGATCGTGTACTTCTCCCGCAGGCTGGACATCAAGTCCTCTATCTTCGATGTCGCCGCCGGGTCGAGCGCCGACGCCGGCTCATCCATCAGGATCACATCCGGCTCGACCGCTATCGCTCTCGCTATGCACAGCCTCTGCTGCTGGCCTCCCGACAGCGCCAGGCCCGACTTGCCGAGATCATCCCTGACCTCCTCCCACAGCGCGGCGTCCTTGAGCGCTTCCTCAACCCTGTCAATTAGCTCTCTCCTTGAAACCGCGTAATGGAGCCTCAGCCCATAGGCGACGTTCTCGAATATGCTCATCGGGAACGGCGTCGGCTTCTGGAAGATCATCCCCACTCTCTTTCGGAGCTTGATGAGGTCCCGGCCCGGCGCGAGGAGGTTCTCGCCGTCCATCATGACCTCGCCGGTCGCCCTCTGATCGCGATAAAGCTCGTAAATCCGGTTGTACACCCTGATGTGCGTGGACTTGCCGCATCCGGAAGGCCCGATGATGGCCGTGATGCGGTTCTTCTTGATCTCGATCGCGTTGTCGAACAGAACCTGCTGCCTGCCATAGAAGAAATCCAGGTTCCTCACCACGATCTTGCTCGGAAGGCTGCCGAAATCCTCGACCTTCGCGCCTCGGTCCGGGGGGACTTCGATCCTGTGTTGCAGGACCGTCTCTTGCGGCTTCTCTTCATGCACGGCGCGTGTGACCTCCCGAGAAGAGAATCCTCGCCACGACCGAGAGCACCAGGACCGCGCCGGTGATGAGAAGCGAGGCTGCCCAGGCCTGCTCTTTCCATCGCTCGTAGGGCGACATCGCGTACTGGAAGATGGTCACAGTGAGATTGCCGGTCGGCTGACTGAGATCGTACAGGAAATTCATAGGGCCTTTGGCCTCGAAGAACGTGAAGTGCGAGTTGTTGAACGCGGTGAAGAGCAGAGGCGCGGTCTCGCCGCTCACCCTGGCGACCGCGAGCAGGCAGCCGGTGATCAGTCCCGCGCGAGCCGCGCGAAAGACGATCTGGAGGATCATCTTCCATGACGGCGCACCGAGCGCGAGAGCGGACTCCCTCAGCTCGTTGGGGACGAGCGCGAGCATGTCCTCGGTGGTTCTTGCAACGACGGGTAGCATGATGATGGCGAGCGCCACTCCTCCCGCGAGACCCGAGAAGCCGCCCATCGGAAGCACAATGGCGGCGTAGATGAATACTCCGATCAGTATCGATGGAGTCCCCATCAGGGTGTTCGAGAGGAACCGTACGACGGCGGAGACCGGATGATTCCTTCCGAACTCGGAGAGGTATATTCCGCCGAGAAGGCCGACGGGAACGCCGATGAGCGTCGCAAGAAGGGTGATATAGAATGTGCCCACGATGGCGTTCGCCATGCCGGTCTCCGGGATGCTGAACGGGCCCGTGCGCTTCGTGAAGAAATTCCAGTCCATCGCGGCAAGTCCCCTCGCCGCCACGTCCCACAGAATCCAGACCAGGAACGCGATGCCGACAAGCGCCGACAGTAGCGACAGCGCCCTTATGAACAGATCGACTCCTCTCCTGAGGATCAGCGGTCTAGGCTTCATGCGTCACCTGTGTCCTTGCTTCTTCAGGCTGACCAGCCAGAGCTGAGCGACGATCTGGAATATGACGGTGATCAGAAAGAGAATCAGTCCGAGCTCGATCAGCACGCTCCTGAAGACGGGATCGTTCATCGCCTCGCCGAACTCGAGCGCGATGGCGGACGCGATCGAGTTCCCGCCCTCGAAAAGCGATGCGGAGATTCTGTGGCTGTTTCCGATCACGAAGGTGACCGCCATCGTCTCGCCTATCGCCCTGCCCAGCCCAAGGAACATCGCGCCGACAATCCCCCTGATCCCGTACGGTATGCTGACGATTCTCGTCACCTCCCACATCGTCGCCCCGAATCCGTGCGCCGCCTCCTTCAACACGCCGGGAACCATGTTCAGAACGTCCCTCGTCACAGCGGTGATGAACGGAAGGATCATCAGCGCCAGAATTATCCCTGCGGTGAGCATGCCGATGCCCATCGGCGGACCCTCGAACAGCGCTCGTATGATCGGTATGTCCCCAAGCAGGCTTTGCAGCCATGGCTCGACGCTGCGCTGCATGATCGGAGCGAGCACAAAAAGGCCCCACATGCCGTAGATGATGCTCGGAATCGCAGCCAGAAGCTCGATCGCGCCGCCCACAATTCTCGCCAGTACAGGATGCGAAAGCTCCACCAGGAACAAGGCGATGATCAGAGCCATCGGCGCGGCCAGTATCATCGCTATGAGCGTCGATACCAGCGTTCCGTATATGCTGCTCGCCGCGCCGAACTGACCCGTCACGGGATTCCAGCTCCGGTCGATAAGAAACCTCCAGCCGAACTCGCTCATGGAGAGCGTGGAGCCGGCGAACAATTGGAGCGCGATCGCGACCATCACCGCGATGATCGAGACCGCGCAGATCGCGGCGAGAATCCTAAAAGCAAGATCGGCGATGTTCACCCGGGCTTTGCTGCTGCGATTCTCCATCGGTCTCCCCGCGGCGGGACAGGCATCGGCGTCCAGCGTTGGACCTCACCCCCCGGCCCCCTCTCCACTATGTGGAGAGGGGGAGCGGGGGTGAGGTATTCGCGCTCCATGCAGCCTTGCGTGTCCGGACCGCCGGCCCGTATTATAGAAGGAAATCACTCCGGCACAAGAACGCCGATTGTCAGGGAGACAGAACATGACGGCAAGGGCAATGGGGATTACGATCGCTGCGGTAGCCTTTCTTGTTGCCGCCTCTGCAAGCTGTGTCAGAAGAGAGTCCGCGCGGACTCCGGGCTCGCTCAGCGACTGGAGTCGTGTGACGGTCGACGGCGCGGGCGCGTCGTTCCCGTACCCGATCTATTCCCATTGGGCGTACAAGTACGGAGAATTGACCGGACTGAGGCTCAACTACCAGTCCGTCGGCTCCGGCGCGGGCATCTCCTCCATCCAGCAGAAGACGGTCGACTTCGGCGCTTCCGATGCCCCCCTGACGGTCGAGGAGCTCGATCGGTACGGCCTGATCCAGTTTCCGATGGTCATCGGAGGAGTTGTGCCGGTCATCAATGTGCGCGGCATCGCGCCGGGCCGGCTCAGAATCCCGCGCAATGTTCTTCCGGACATCTATTTGGCGAAAGTGACGCAATGGAACGATGCCGCGATCGCGTCGGCGAATCCCGGAATCGAGCTTCCCGCTAAGCCGATCACCGTTGTCGAGAGGGCCGACGGGTCCGGGACGACGTGGATATTCACCAGCTATCTCAGCGCGGTTTCGTCCGAATGGGCCGATCGCGTCGGCGCCGGGAAATCGGTTGAATGGCCGACCGGCGTGGGCGGTCGCGGGAACGAGGGCGTCGCGAACCTCGTCGCGACCGTCGACGACTCCATCGGCTACGTCGAATACGCCTACGCCCTTCAGAATGACATGACCCACGTCCTGCTCGAGAATCGCGACGGCGCCTATGTCGCCCCCACCGCCGATTCGTTCGCCGCGGCCGCCGCCAACGCCGACTGGGCGAGCGCGCCGGGATACTACATGGTCCTCGTCGATCAGCCCGGTAGCGACGCCTGGCCGATCGTCGGCGCGTCGTTCATCCTCATATATAAGCAGCAGGATGACCATGACACGGCGCGAGCAATGCTCGAGTTCTTCGACTGGTGCCTGCGCGAGGGGACCACCGACGCGCTGGAGCTTGACTATGTCCCCGTCCCCGACAATGTCGTCGAGATGATCGCGCAGACCTGGCGGGACAATGTCACCTCTCCGACGGGCCCGGTCTGGCAGTAGTACGAGATCCCGCCATTTCTTCCCTCCAGCGATCATCGCATTTGCGGCAGGTCTTGCGTGGGGCTACAATGATCCCGAGGCAGGCACAGGAGGTGCCGCCGCGCAAGTCGTGGTCCGCTGAAGAACGAGCCTGCAACTGAGATAAAGGACAGTTCTGACGGGGAGTTTGAAGACCATGAGAGACAAACGTAAGGCGTACACTTCAATCTCAATAATCATCATTCTCATCGCAGTTGCGCTTATAGTGTTTATCACGACAGCCCAGCCGGCGGGAGTGATCCATGTTCCAGGAAGTGAGCCACTTCGAATTCTTCCCGATTTGGAAGTCGATCGCTACTGGATTGTGAACGGGCGTGGCGGGTTGATTCTTCTGACGGAGGATCAACCCGGATCGTGGAGCTACCGGACATTCCCGATTGGGAGGGTGATTGACGCGACAGGCCCGGACTCGTCCGGGAGGCTGTACTGCTCTTTCTGGGAAGACATAACCCCGATGGGTGTGTATGTTTTCGATTGCGCGAGTGAGACTGTAGTCGATACCATATACTTGGATTATATACCCAGGGGACTAGTGCTTTCGCCGGACGAAACGAAGCTTTACGTGGCTGCGTGGGTGTGGCCGCAGCCCGGCGAGCCATTCGCCTGGGACGTGACACCGGAGCATCCCGACAGCGGTATAGTGCTGGAGATCGATTTGGCTACGAAAGGTGTGATACGGAGTGCAACGACGGCTGCCATGCCCGAGATTATTCACTATTCAGACTGCCCGGGAAGTGACAGGCTCCTGATCAGCACGCACGAAATGCTGGTATTGGTGGCTGAAGGGGAAATCCCCGATACCTTGGGAGGGGCAGCCACGCTCGACATGATCGATATCGGGTCCTTTTCGAGATTGGAGCCCAGAATCCAAGGCCCGTTTCCATTCGAGTATCACAGCAACTACCTGCTCGACTGGCCGCTCGGCGGATGTTATGTGGCGGTCTGCTTCCCATATCCCGTATATGCAAGGGGGTACCCCGAGTACCAGAATGCCATCTGGATAATTGACCCGGCCGGCAATGAGGTAGTGCGAACCCTCAGAATCACCGACCCAAATGGAGTCTCGGCTGGTATATTCAGCGCCGTTATCAGTGCAGTACATGAGGATGAGGTCTACGTAAGTCTGGGACAAATTGATACCGAGATGGATCAAGCGATTCTTGTAATCGATGCTGATTCAGGGGAAACGATCAGATCGATCGATGTGGGAGGAGAAGGCTGGCCTTCCTTCTTACACGAGACTCCGGATGGCCGTCTCATCGCCTGTTGCGCCGCCACTAGTAAGATCCTCATCATCGATCCTGAGCCTTGACGGGCGCGATGCCCTGCGCGGCGGCTGGCGTACCCCGAATTTGCGGGCGGTCGGGAGGCGCCCGACGGCTCGGCTGCCTGCGACGAGCTCAGTCGAGCCGAACTCGCTGTAGTCAATCGGAGCGAAGCGCAGGATTTGGAATGGAATGAGTTGTTTCTGCCGTAGATCAAGTCAGGCATGAATGACCTTCTCAGCCCATTCGACTATCGATTGAGCCAGACGGACAGCCTGTTCATATTCCGCGTCGGTCACGGGCTCTCCGGGCCAGGGATAGCGCGCGCCGGACGCGTATTCGCTGAGTATCGCGGGAATTGTGAAGTCGGAATCCTGCTTGATCTCGGAAGGAACAACATCAATGAGCCGCTCGATACTGTGAATCCTGGGAATCTGCTGACCGGAAAAGAGCAGCACGGCCTTGAGCGCCTTTTCAGCAGCCTGCTGCGCGTGGAAACAGAGAGGCTCGAGCAATATGCCCGGGAGTCTGCCCCTAATGGCAAGGTCGAGGTCCCCCCGGGCGTATCGCAGCCATTCTTCAGGCGAGTTCCAATCCGTTTCCATATATGGTGACCCCCTCGTCGATGATCTCCCGGTAAATCAACCCATTCGCCCGACCATACTTCTCGATGTCCGCCGGGGTGGCGACGATAACATCGACCGCAAAGGGTATCCCGAAGAACCTTGTGTGAAGAAACTGCGCTGTATGTCTGCGGTGCGTACCGTCAGGCATGAGGACCAGAAGATCCACGTCGCTGTCAGGCCCCATCTCCCCGCGAGCCGCAGAGCCGAAAACAACAATGCCCAAAGGCCGCACAGCGTCCACGATGCGGTTCACAAGCTCCTGAAGATGCTCTTGCGCGGGCTTCATTTCCTGATCGCTGCCTCAGATTATACCAAGAAATCCTTAGCTTTCGGCAGGGGGTCATAAATAAATCAATTTCGGGAGTGTCCCACTTTCCCCCCTCCAGCGCCCGCGTGCAGGGCGCTTTTTTGAGCGTCGGGCTGTTCCGACCGGAATGGACTTAATGGACATTAAATATGGAAACACTTGCGGGCGGGCAGAGAATATCCCGCAGAGGTATGTGGAATGAAAGAGCTTAGTCGCGAAGATGCCCTTGATGTTCTGAGCGCGTGTCTGGAGCTTCTCGCCTGTCGCGAGAGCGAAATCCGCGATCTTTACGACCGCCTGCAGACGTACGAGCCGGTGCCGTCGGCGGACGGGAGGACGATCGGGTCGATCACGCCGGACGTGGACGAGGCTGGGCGCAGGGCGTCTTCAAGCTGGCCCACGGCGGTGGCGATCTGCGGGACGCCGCTGGTCGGCCGCTCGCTCATGCTGCTTTGCCCGCAGGTGGGCCTGAGAATCGCAGGGATCACCGACAGCGGGCTGGAGGGACTCAAGCTGGCCGAGAAGCACAAGCCCATGTTCGCATTTGTCGACCTCGATGTGGCCGATATCGACGGGCTGGTGCTCGTGTCGCGCATGAAGGAGATACTGCCGGAGATCACGATCATCGCGCTGGCCGGCGGGAGCCAGGAGAACGCGCTGGTCTCGGCGATCATCGCGGGCGCGAGCGACGTGATCAGCAAGCCCTTGCAGACGCGTCGGCTGATGAACGCGGTCGGCAGGCTCGTCAAGACCCGCAAGAACAATCCCGGGCGCGAGAAGGTCATTCCGCGCCATTTCAATCCGGCTGTGAAGGCGTCCGATCAGGAAAACTGGTCGGTAATCAGGTAGCAGGCCGGAGAATCCTCTCCATGCCGATGGACTTAGCTGCGGATATTCTCCTCTTGGGCTTGGGATGTTTACTATAATCATGTATACAGCATGTCCGTGGCGCCTCCAAGCGAAGCTTGGAGGTGTTTCGTCTAATCTTGACGCAGTACTAAACATGCGCTGTCTTGAGAGCCTTTGCCTTCTCCTCGATTGAGGCTCCTCTGTGTCATCTGGAGGCGACAGGGGAGTCAACATTAGGAGAAACACCTCCAAGCTTCGCTTGGAGGCGGCACGGGATGATTTCTGTTGGGCTGCAGGGAAGGCGCCTGATATGATATGTTTGAAGGGCTCAAGCGGTTCCGGATTCACGGCGGTTGCGGTCGCCGGAGTGATGATCTTGCGCGCAGGGCCGGGTAAGATGGAGTTGAGATGCTCGTACGATTCGCTCGCACAGTCAGCCTGAAAGATGTCGGCAAGATCACCGAGCGGTGCGACGCGCTTGGGGTGCAGTACAAGTACATCCAGGAGCTGTCCAAGAGCTATCTCGTGGTCGAAAGCGCGGAGCACGCCAAGCTCGAGGAGCTCTACCATCAGTTCCGCCACATGGATTTCGTCGCGACCGTCTCGCTTCCGGCCGATCCCGACGATCCTTTGGCTAAGCTCGAGCCGGTGAAGATAAAATGCGGAAACAGATGGATAGGCAGGGATTCGCGACCCGTTCTGATCGCCGGAAGCCCGTACCTCGAAAGCCAGAAGAGCGCGGTGGCGCTGGCGAGCGACCTTGCGACGATCGGCGCCAACATCTACAAGGCCGGTCCGTATCGCCCCACCGAGACCCTCCCTCCGAAGACGCTCTATGAGCGTACGAGCGCGATTGTGGCCGACATCTCCAGGAAAGGCGGAATCCCGTCGACGGGCACGATCGAAGCGCTCGGGCCGAAGACCGCGCTCGCTCTGCTCAGATGCTGCGCGATGCATGTCCCGAGCCGGTTCATGTTCGAGTCGGGCCTTCGGGACCAGCTCGCGAAGCTCGGTGTCCCCGTTCTGCTCGAGCGGCACCCGGAGGCGTCGACCGAGCTCTGGCTAGAGGCGGCCGGGTCGATCGTGGGCGGCGGGAATTCAGACGTCGCGCTTGTCGAGACCGGGAAACGGGTGGGGGGCGCGCTCCAGATCGATATGGTCTCGACCGCGCGCCTTGTCGACACATGCCCACTGCCGCTGCTAGTCTATCCGTCGCGCGTGGCTACATCCGCCGGGGAAGTCAGGCGGATCGCGCGGTCGGCGCTCGCGTGCGGCGCATCCGGAGTGATTCTGGACGTTCATCCGTCGCCGCTCGAGGGGCTTCTGTCGGACGGGTTCTGTCTTTCGCTCAAGCAGTTCGAGGAAGTCTACGGGTCGCTGAAACCTCTGCTCAGCTAGAATGCAGCACACACATCGCTCCGCGCTGTGTGAGGCACATGTTGCTTGGTCGAGTGTGGCACACATAGCCGAGCGCAGCGAGGATATGTGTGCATGAACGGATTCTCGTTCGTGGATTCAAGAGCACACACATCGCTTCGCGCTGTGTGTGCCACATTTCGCTTGATGTCTGCGCTCCAGTGTATAATCATTGATTGCACACGACCGGGATCTGGGAGGAGACATGATACTAGCGAGCGTTGTCAACCCACAGCAGGAGTCGGGCACGGGAGAGCTCCGCAGGCGGAAGCGGCCCGCGAGGAGCGGTGTCGGGACTGAGGGAAAACCCCGACGAGCCGTCGGCTTCCCCGCTTTCCTGATTGTCTCTTTGGTTCTTCTCATTCTTTCGATGATTCTGCCGCTCGTTCTTGTGCTCGGGATGAAGCTCGACTTCCATGCCGGGCTGGAATCGGTGGACTGGTCCGAGCAGGGGGTGAACAGCATCCTGTCGGGCGCGGACAAGGAGGATTTCACGAGAACGATCGCGACGGACTACTCGGTCAGCTTCGTGCCGGCGCGATTGACCGAGGAGGGCGTTGCGTTCAACGTTATCGGCGTTTTCTACGGACCGCTCATGCTCACCGGCTCGCCTCTGGAGCTCGAGGCGAGCTCAACGGCGGAGAAGGGCGATCTTACCGGCTTCGCCAAGCTGCGCTTCCGAAGCTTCTGGGTGCCGGTCGTCTTCACCGTCCTGTATTTGCTCATATTGCTCATCGCCGACATGATCGTCAGGAACCCGGGGGCCCTGATAAAGCTGGTCGTCACAATCTCGGTCCTGTGGCTCGTGTACGCGCTCGTGATGTGGGCACTCGGGGAGTGGTCGATGCGCACCTTCGAGAGGGTCCTCAACAAGCTTCTTTCCGAGGAGCAGGGCGCGGCGAGCTTCTCCCTCGGGTTCATGAGTGTATTCGCCGCCTTCGTCAAGGTTTTCCTCTGGGGCATGGTCTATTCGGTTCTGAGCCTCCTCCTCAGGCGGGCGAAGTCCGAGCCTGTGGGGGACGAATTCGAGCATGCCAAGCAGCTCGGAGCCTAGCGGGCGCGATCCATGCGTACCGACTGCCTCGACTACCCGCTTCCCCAGGAGCTGATCGCGCAGTCGCCGGCAGTCCCGCGCGACTCCTCCCGCCTCCTCGTATGCAGCCGGGCTTCGGATTCCTTCAGCATGCGTCTTTTCCGTGATCTTCCCGACCTCCTCGAGCCAGGGGATATCCTCGTCACCAACTCGGCGAGAGTCATGCCCGCGCGGCTGTTCGGATATAAATATCCGACCGGCGCGCACATCGAAATCCTTCTCCTCGAGCGCCTTCCCATGCGATCACCGGACGAAAACCCGCGATTCCGTGCCCTTCTCCGGAGGCGCAGAAGGCTTGAGCCGGGCGACATCGTGCTTTTCCCGGAGAGCATGCTGAGGGCGAAGGTGGTCGAGAGCCGCGAGGATGTCGGCGAGGATATCGTTGAGCTGGGCGGGGTCGAGGATGTTGACGGGGAGATCGACCGGATCGGACGAATCCCGCTTCCCCCTTACATAAAGGACTACAGGGGGGATATCGAAAGGTATCAGACCGTCTATGCGAAGGTCTCGGGGTCGGTCGCGGCGCCGACCGCGGGTCTTCACTTCACGCCGGAGGTCCTGAGACGTTTGGAGGAGAGAGGGATTCGGCGCGTCGAGGGCCATCTGAGGGTCGGCTGGGGGACATTCAGCCCGATTCGTGCGGAGAATCTCGAGGGGCACGTTCTGCACGAGGAGGTTGGCGAGCTGACGGACGAATCTGCGGCCAAAATCAACGAGGCGCGCAGGGCGGGAGGGAGAATCGTGGCGGTCGGCACGACGATGACCCGACTGCTGGAGACCGCGGTGGATGAGGACGGGGTTCTGCATCCGTTCAGCGGTCCCACTGCGCTGTACATCACGCCGGGCTTCAGGTTCAGGGCGGTCGATGTGCTTTTGACGAATTTCCATCTGCCGAGAACGAGCCTTCTCGCGCTTGTCGCGGCTTTCCTGGGTGTCGAGAGGACACTCGCGGCGTACGATTTCGCGATCCGGGAGAGATTCCGGTTCTACTCCTTCGGTGACGCGATGCTGATATTCTGAGCATCTTCCGCATTTGACGCGCCCGGTGCGCCCGCGGTGGTATAATCGTTTCGCGGGACAAGGAGGCGGAAAGTGACACACAAGCATATTCGTGCGGTCTTTGCCATCGTTCTTCTCGCTTTCGCATTCGGCGCGACAGCCGGTCTGGCCGGTTGCGAGGTAATGAAGGACAAGCGGCTTCAGAAGCAGATCCGCGAGGAGCTCGACAAGCATCGGGACGTGCAGGTTGACAAGCTGACAATCAACGTGCTGGACGGGGTGGTGACGATCTCCGGCGAGCTCTACACGCGCGAGGAGATCGACAATGTAATCGAGATTGTCTCCGCGATGGAGGGCGTCATCGAAGTCAGGAATGACATGAACCTTCCCGACGATTTCAACTCCCGCAATCCGACCTTCCTGTATCCCTTCTGACAAACGATGCTGAATTGAGGCGGTGTCTCCGAGCCGCGGGCGCAGCAGGCGTGTGCCCGACTTTCGCTACCATGCCGGTCTTCCGAGCCGCGCGCGTCAGCAAGCGGGTCCGCGACTTTCACTACCATGCTGATTAATTGCACGAGTGATGCAGCAGTTACCGTTTGATGTACGAATAATGTCTAATCGTCGCTGTATGACATTATCAGACAGGCAACCATTGGGCATATTGGACCATATTCTGTCTATCTCTGTGCTGCTATATTGGCGTTCGGGCGATTTTCTGCAATATTTCCTGCTAAAAGCTTGACAAAATACCTTCGATTTGCTACTCTGGCAACAGTAGCTGAACGCTCGGACTAGGAGGATGAGGCGGTGCGTCAGTTCAAGAAAGACCATTACGCCCTGGGGCTGCATCCGAGGGGCTATGACCTGCTCATCGAGCTGATCGACCTCGAGCTGGGCCTGGCCAAGTCCCCGGAGACCCTGTATGTCCTCGGGTACCTCCTCGACGGATATTCCCAGAGGGAGACGGCCGGTCGGATGGCGGTACACCACAGGACGGTCCAGAACCATGTCAAGAAGGCGCGTCGGGCACTCGGGGAAAACTACCCCCTCTGACCGGCGCGGCAGCACTGTTGGGGGTGAGAAATGAAAAAGGCGGTTCCGAAACCCATGCGGCCTCGGCGTTTCGGCGAAGCGCCGAGAACGGAAGAATGGCAGAGGCGGATCGACAACTACGACCGTAGCGAGCGTCGCCGTGAGAGCAAGTACCGTGAGAGGGTCGTCGCCCTGAGCCAGCTTGCGGTCGGGCTCATCCATTCGGATCGGACGGTCGACCTCAGCAACCTGAACAGGCTCGGGCCGACGAGAGAAGCGTCGGGGTCGGGTCGATTCCGGGCGCGTATCGCGAGTGCAGGTGAGGGAGCGGGGAATGCGGCATTACCAGGAACGACTGATCGAGCTTGAAAAAGGATTCGCAAAATCACGCAAGGCTGTAGAGGAGCAGTTGGAGAGGCTCGGGAGGGATTGCAGCGCTCGCGAGAACCTAGACCCGAAGGTCGTCAAGCTTCTGCTCGACGCTGCGGTCGCTTTCGCAAGGGTCCTCAAGGAAGAGGCTGCGTTCTACCTCAAGCTCGACAAGACCCCTGACGAGGGGGACCGCCCCGCGCTTCCGGACAATCCGGGACCCGTCGCTCTTGCTTCCTCGCCGGCCGGCCTCGGTATTCCCCTCACACCCGCGCAACGCTTCATCCTGGGCCTGATCGCCGAATCCCGCGGCTATCCCGAGCTTTCTCTCATCCTTGATGATGAGACCGCGTCTCGCGATTTCAAGCGTCTCCTCGGGTCTGAGCAAGGTGAAGCGCGACTGTGGCTGCCTGCCGACGCGAAGACTGTGTCTGACGCGGGAAGAACCAGAATCCAGTTCGATTCTCCGATCACTCGTCTTCTCTGTGTCGCGGGTCGTCGGAGCGGGAAGACAACCATCGCCGCGGCACTGATGGCTTGGCTCGCCCGTAAGATACTGAGGGACAGCACATTCCTTGAAGGTGTACCTGTGCTACCTGATTCGCTCGTCTCGATCCTGAACGTGGCGTGCGACATCCACCAGTCGGCCATTCTCTTCAGGACCCTCACCGGCTTTCTTTCGAGGCTGCGTCTCATTCCTGATGGCGCATCGCGAGCCGAGAGGATGCAAATCGGGCGGCTGCTGATCGAATCGCTTTCGTCGTCATCGCGATCGTCGCGCGGACGCACCGCGTGCGGCTTGTGTCTCGATGAGTTCGCGCATTTTCAGCGCACGGGCGGTCCACTCGCCGATCGCGCCGTATGGACGGCATTGATGCCGTCGCTCGCCACATTCGGTCCGAAAGGACTTGCGGTCGTGACAACATCACCTGCGGGACGCAGCGGAGTTGTGTGGGACCTCTTCTCGATGCGCGGGCAGAATCGCGGAACGCTGACCGTCCAGCTCCCCACATGGGAGATGAACCCGAACATCGCGAGAGAAAGCCTGGAGGAGGAGTTTGTGCGCGATGAGAACCTCGCGCGGCAGGAGTACGGAGCCGAGTTCCTCGCGCCGCACGGAAGATTCCTGCGCCTCGAGGAGATCCAGGCCTGCGTGACGACGATCGATCATCCGCCGCCCGGGCGCGCGCGTCGGCACATTCATGTCGACCTCGGTTTCCAGCATGATGCGACCGCGATCGCGCTCGGGTATATCGACCGGTCGGATTCCGGAGACGAAAACGACTGGCGGGTGGTCATCGAGCGGGTTGAGGTCATGTTGCCTCCGCCGGGCGGCTCGCTGAATGTCGGCGAGGTTGAAAAACGCATTGTCGACATCGCGCGCGAAAGCGGGGCCGCCGCGATCACGTTCGATCAGCACCAGTCGGCGTATCTGGTCGAGCGGCTGCGGTCGGCGGGTTTCGATGCGGAGGTCTTCCCCGCAACCGCGAAGAGCAATCGCGACGTGTTCTCGTTTCTCAGCCACCTGATATCGACTCGAAGGATCGTACTTCCGCAGAATCAGCGCCTGCTTGATGAGCTCGCGACGCTTGAGTGCACACCGACGGAAAGCGGCTTCCGCGTGGAGGCGCCGTCGGGCGGAAGCGACGACTGCGCAGACGCTGTCGCGGTCTGCGCCTGGCGCCTGGCGCGCGATCAATCTCCCGGCTGGGTGGATCTCTTCGACATAACGGAAATGCGATAATGAAGCGCGCGCGTCAGCAAGCGCGTTCCGACCCGCGCGCGTGATTCCGAGCCGCGAGCGTAATTCCGAGCCGCGCGCGTAAGCAAGCGGGTTCGCGACTTTCGCGACCATGTTGACTGGTTGCAGGAGTCACGCGTCCGCTCCCTCACGGTCGCGGTTCCGATACGGCGGTGCGTTGGGACCATATTTCCGAGCCGCGCGCGTAAGCAAGCGGGTCCGCGACTTTCGCTACCATGTTGACTGGTTGCAGGAGTCACGCGTCCGCTCCCTAACGGTCGCGGTTCCGATACGGCGGTGCGTTGAGGCCATGTTTCCGAGCCGCGCGCGTAAGCAAGCGGGTCCGCGACTTTCGCTACCGTGTTGACTGGTTGCGGGTGTCGTCTGTCCGCTCCCTCACGGTCGCGGTTCCGATACGGCGGTGATTCCGAGCCGCGCGCGGCTCGGAATGAGGATTGCAGGAGTCACGAAGCCAGCATCAGTCGCACATCGTGTCAAAGTTCTCTGACGCCATTGCCCACAATTCGGTGTCCGCAGGTTCGTACTCGACGGGCGTGAACGAGTTTCTCAATATCCGTCGGCCTTCCGCGATGCCCTCGACCGCGCCCGCCGCGATCCCCTGAACGAGCAGATTGCCGATCGCCGTCGCCTCCGACGGTCCCGCGATGACCGGAATCCCGCACGCGTCCGCGGTCATCTTGCAGAGAAGCCGGTTACGCGATCCGCCCCCGACGACATGAATCCGCTCGATGGGTCGGCCCGTGATATCAATCAACCGCCTGATTCGACGCCTGTATGCGAGCGCGAGACTCTCAAAAACGCACCTCGAGAACGGCCCGACGTCATTCGGGATTGTCTGACCGGTCCTGCGGCAGAATTCGCGTATCGCAACCCGCATGTCGTCCGGTGCGACGAACGAACGATCGTCCGGATTGACGATTGATCTGAACCGTGGCGCCTTCCCGGCTTCCTCGAGTATGTCATCGAATTCGACAGCCTGCCCGTCCCTTGCCCATGCTCGCCTGAGCTCATCGAGGAGCCACAGGCCCGTCACATTGGTCAGAAAGCGGATTTTCCCGTCGACCCCGCCCTCGTTCGTGAAGTTGGCGTCTCTCGCCTCATCGGTAATCACAGGCTCCGCAAGCTCCATGCCGACGAGCGACCATGTTCCGGACGATATGAAAGCCCAATTTTGACCGTAGGCGGGAATCGCCGCGACCGCGCTCGCAGTGTCATGGCACGCAACAAACACGAACTCCGCATCGCTGCCCGTCTCATCCGCAACCGTCCTGCTCAGCCGAGCCTTCAATCGACCCGGCTGCGCGATCTCCGCAAGCTTCTCGGGCGGAAAGCCCACTTTCTGCAGCAAGTCCAGAGACCATGCGCGCGCATGCACATCGAGCATGGCGGTCGTGCCTGCGTTCGTGTACTCAGCGATTTTGGCGCCCGTGAGGAGATACCCAAGAAGCTCGGGAATCATGAGGAGCCTGTCCGCATTCTCAACAATCCAGGGTCGCGACGCGAGATCGTCCGCGACCTGATAGATCGTGTTGAACGGGAGAAACTGAATCCCCGTCACCTCGAACAGTCTCTCTCGCGGGATTCTCTCATGCACCATGGGAATCGAATTCTGCGTTCGGGAATCCCTGTATGCAAACGGAAGCCCCATGATGTCGCCGTCGCGGTCAACATAGCCGTAGTCGACCGCCCACGTGTCAATGCCCACGCTGTCCGCGTCCGCTGCACTCCTCAAACACTCCTTCACCTCTCCAAAAAGCCGCAGGATGTCCCAGTGCTTGTGGCCGTGCACTTCAACGATCGAGTTGGGAAATCTGCGCACCTCGGAGACCACCAGCCCGCCGCGCTGAAACTCGCCTGTGAATGCCCTGCCGCCCGACGCGCCTATGTCGATCGCGAGCATCTTCATCCCGCATCGTCCCTGATTCCCCAGTACTCGCGCGACGCTCTTATCTGCTCGTCCGACAAACCGGTCGGCTTCCTGCCGGTCGACAGCGCGAGCAGGTATAGCTGCGCCGCCTTCTCAACGATCTCGATCTGATCGAGAGCCTGCTCGAGGTCGGGCGCGAGGGAAACGACACCGTGCATCGGCCAGAGGGCGAGATTGCGGTCAACCAGCGCGTCGCGGGTCACCTGTCCGAGCTCCATGGAGCCGGGAATTCGATACGGCATGCTGGAGATTCCGCCGGGAACCCGGATGCCGACCTCGGGATGCATCATGCGCAAGGCCTTGTTAAGCGGGTCGCCGTCCCGAAAATCCTCCAGATGACTCATGGCGATGAGATGCGGCGGATGAGTGTGCAGAATCGCGCGCATCTCCGGCCTGCTCTCGAGACACATCGCATGGATGGACAGATGCGCCGGGAACTCGCTCGTCGGCGGACCCGCGCCCCAGCGGCAGGAGACAGCCGCGCCGTTCCTGATGACCTCAAAGAATCCGATCGCCGCTTCCGGGGCCTGCAAGACATCCCGCGCGCGACATTTCGTCGCCGTGACAAGGTAGTGAGTGCCGTTGAGAGTCGGAAACGGGTGCCTGAGCGGATACTCCTCGCATGGAGCGTAGAGCGTCGGCACCTGCTCGAATGACACTCGGACCGACATGTTCCCCGCATTGGCCTCCGCCCATCCGCATCGCGCCAGCCAGTCGGCCACGCGCGCGAGTCGTTTGATTTCGGGATGATCCAGCATCAGCGGTTCTCTCTCCAGAAAGAAATAGGATCCTCCGGAAGCTCCTGCGAGCGACATGCCTCGCGCAGGATGGGCCGGACATCGGAGTTGAACGCGCTCATGAGAATCCGATCCGCCTCGATGGGATCGAGCGAATCCTGCGCGTCCTTCAGCCTGTCAAAATCCACCAGCAGCGCCTTCGCGTAGGCGGTCTCGATGTTCATGACCGATTCTATCAGCTCTTCGAAGGGATCCTTGACGTTATGGCTCTGATCGATCATCAGCGCGAGATCGTGCACGGGGGTGTACCCGCGCATCTCCCCCTCGATCAGGTTGACGAATATGCGGAATATCTGATGCGGATGCAGGCTCCCGGTCGCGAGGTCATCGTCGGCATAGTAGCTGTCGTTGAAATGAAACCCGCCCAGCTTCCCCTGCCTGAGCAGGTGGGCGATGATCTGCTCGACATTGACTCCGTGCGCGTGATGTCCCAGATCGACGAGCACTTTCGCGTTGTCGCCGAGGAGCCAGGCGAGGTAGAGGCTTCTCGCGTAGTCCTGGATCGCGGTTGAATAGAAGGCAGGCTCAAAAAGCTTGTACTCAATGAGGATCGTCTCGCCGCGCTCGAGCTCCTTGACAATTTCGGCGAGCGAGTTCTCCAGGCGGTCGGCCTGATCGTACATGCTCATCTGGCCGGGGGAGTTGGTGCCGTCCGGAAGCCACAGGACGAATGTATCGGAATCCAGGATGCGCATATAGTCGATGCAGTCGAGGCAATGCGCGACCGACGCATGGCGCACCCGGCCGTCGGGATGTGTGTGAGAGCCGAAGCGCAGCGTGTCGTTCAGGGGACCCTTGTCTCTCGGCGTGAACAGGTTCGCGTTTATCGACCCGGCTCCGACGCCGGCCTTCGCGAGATGCTTCTTCAGACCGCGGACGTCTTTCTTGGTCGAGCTGTCCCACGGGAAATGCAGCGCGACCGTAGCGCCCTTTCCCGTAAGCTCATAGAACCTTCCCGCGGCGGCGATTTTTTCCTCCGGGCTCGACGGCTCGTCTCCGGTCGCGTAGGCGGCGAAACGGGTGCCGCCGCGCCCGAAGCCCCAGGTCGGGACTTCGATCGGGATCGTCGCGACCCGCTGGACGGCCTGGTCGATCCGTCCTGCGCCGTATTCATCCGACAGATGCCGAATAGGCTCGGACATGGCTACATTCCTCGCAGCTTGATGCGGAAAAGGGTATCCAAGGGGATTGTAGCGTGCAAGCGGGGCCGCCACTATGGCGGCCCATTCGCTGTTCCTGCGTCCTCGTGCGCGACCCGTGCCGCGTCACCAGCACCCGTTGCGCAGGTATTTCACCACGAACCCGTCGGCCATTCCGTGGTCAAGAAGCTCAACCGGCTCCTCACTGCACGGCGCCTCGGACGGAGCAAAGTTGACCCAATCTTCCGAGTAGAAGAAGCCACAGGCGTACGCGTTCCCTGAGCTGTCGGCGGCGACTCCAAACCCGACATCATTGCGCGGCCCACCCCAGGCCCGAGTCCACTCGAAGTTGCCGGATGAGTTGAGCTTGGTCAGGAAGATATCGAACCAACCGTTGGATTCATCCGGATCGGGGACGGTGGGGTCGAAGCCGAACGTGCCCTCGAAATAGCCTACCACGTACACCTCCCCCGAGAAGGCGGCCGCAACGTCCCAGCCGCCGTCCCAGCCTATCCCGCCCCAGGTCTGCGCCCATTGGAAGTTGCCGGATGAATCAAATTTGCTCAGGAAGACATCCGCCCAATCGTCCGCTGTGTGCGGATCACCGCCCAGCGGGTTGAAATCGACCGTGCCCAGGAAAACCCCGGTCGCGTAGACATTGCCTGAGCCGTCCTCGGCAACCCCGATGCCCATATCCGTGTAGGGCCCGCCCCAAGTCCGCGCCCACTGGAAGTCACCCGATGAATCGAATTTGCTGAGAAAGGTGTCCACTGCATTCGACGTGTGCGGGTCGCCGCCGTCCGGGTCGAAATCAACCGTGCCCTCGAAGTGGCCCGTTACGTACGCATCCCCAAAGCCGTCAACAGCAAGTCCGTAGCCGTATTCCGATCCCAACCCGCCCCAGGTCCGCGCCCAGACGAAGTTGCCCGATGAATCGAATTTGCTCAGAAAGACATCGAGAAGACCATTCGCCGTGTGTGGGTCACCGCCGCCGGGATTGAAATCGACCGTCTCCCTGAAACAACCCGCAACATACGCATTCCCTAAGTCATCGGCCGCAACTTCCCAGCCCTCCTCCCCGGACGGCCCGCCCCACGTCCGCGCCCACTGGAAGTTGCCGTCCGAATCGAACTTGCTCAGGAAGACGTCTTCGTAACCATTCGAGGTGTGCGGATCCCCGCCGTCGGGATTGAAATCAACCGTGCCCCAGTAACGGCCCGAAACGTAGACATCCCCGGCGCCGTCAACCGCAACTGAGTAACCCCAGTCCATTCCCGTCCCGCCCCAGGTCCGCGCCCACTGGAAGTTGCCCTTCGTATCAAACTTGGTCAGGAACACATCGTTGGCGCCTTGCGCGGTGTGCGGATCACCGCCGACGGGATTGAAATCGACCGTGGAGGTGAACCGGCCCGTTGCATAGACATTCCCGGACCCGTCGACCGCGACTCCCTGGGCCCAGTCCCGGAGCGTACCGCCCCAGGCACGCACCCAGCCCTCCCTGATGGTGATATCGCTGACCTCCCATGCATCAATCGGGCCCAGATTCATGTCCGTCTCGTTATCCAGCACCCTGACAAGCAGCGGATAGCTGCCGTAGTCCGGCGCCAGCTCGTTCGTCACGGTCCCCGTGAACAGAAAACTCTCGTCCCCCGTCGACATCGCGAAGCTGAGCGCCTGCTCCCCTGTAAACACATCCGGCGCTTCGATGGTGACCGTACTGATCGATTCGAACCCCTGATGGTCGAATACCTCGACCTCGATCGGCGCTGTTCCCCCGGTCATCGGCCCAAGCCTCCGGCCCCGCAGAACGTCAATTCGGAATGCCTCCATGCAGTTCGCGCTCAGAGGAAAATCGTTGACCGGGTCGGTCACTTCCACTCCCGCGGGGAACCAGGACGCATCGACCGCATAGCCGAATTCCAGCGACCCGGGCGGCACATCGAGGAGAACGGTCCGGGTGCTGAGAGTGCCGGGCATGAACACGCATCGCTGCTTGTCTTGTTCATATGCGACGTACGGATTCAGCGTCGCCGAAAGATCACCGCCCGGCGCTCTGTGGCCGGGAATGTAGCCCAGAACCGGGGGCGTGGTGTACGGGAAATCCGTCGGGTTGAACAACTGCGTGTAGCCGTCCGGATCGAGCATGCGCATGACATCATCGCCCCATGCGATCTCCCGTCCGCTTACCGGAAACGTGTAGCGCGCTCCGGAGATGAAAATGGCGCGCACGTCGAACCCGGAATACTTCAGAAAATCAGGAAACGGATGGATCAGCGTGACGTCCGCGCTCAATCCCTCAGGGACCACCTGCAGGTTCTTGATCTGCAGGCAGTCGTCGCACGGCGCGACCTCGATCAGCCGGATAACATTGAAATGCTCCGCGCCGACCCGGTCGGGCACGACCGTGACCGTCCGCCTGTCCGCCGAGATGCTGATCCGCCAGATTCCCCACAGAACGCGACTTGCAGCGGTGAAGTGCGAATCCGACGACTGCCGCGCGAGCGCAGGCCCAACGCCTGTATCAAGCCCGCCCGCAATCGGGTCGTGAGACCTGCTGCATCCCAACAGCAAGGCGAGCAACATGAGCGCCGCGAGAATGACCCTTGTCGATGAGCTTTTCATGGCATACTCCCCCGTGAACTTGTATGCCAATTCTACAACTTTCGGCGGACATTTCAAGACGGGATTGCAGGTTGGACCGGAAACAGCGCATGCCTTGCCGGGGTCCCGTAGCCGCCCCCGCGGATTGCGGACCGGAAACGATGCCGATTTATCGCCAGAGTCTTCAGCCCGCTCCTTGATGTGCTTTCGCAACTCCATGTACAATGCATGCCAGCCTTCCCCAGCGAGTGATCCATGCCCGAAGAAGAAGTAACGAAGTCCAGGCACCACTACAACGAAGCCGTGCGCATCCTCCAGGAGGACATCGCGCAGCGCCGCGCACTTCGCGGGACGGAGGCGGTGATCGAGAACCTCCTGACGGCGGTGGAGGAGGACGAGGGCTTATTCGAGGCGTGGCGGCTTCTGGGCGAGGTCTACCTCGGGACCGAGCAGCCGCTGAAGGGCTACATGGCGCTTCGACGCGCCTACAATCTCAACAGGGAAGACGCGGGAGTGGCGACGCTGCTGGGCGAAGCCTCACTCATCCTCGACCGCCCGAAGCTCGCCCTCGAATATCTCGAGGCGGCGCACGAGGGCGAAAAGATCCCGCTGGCGGCTCGCAAGCTCCTGGCGCTGGCTCTGTCGAAGTCGGAGGAATGGGAGGAATCGCTAAGGGCGTTCGGCGAGGCGCTGGCGGAAGACCCGTCGGACGGCGACATGCGCCAGGAATGCGCTCGTGTGCTCGCCGAGGTCGGGTACCTTAAGGAAGCCGCGAGCGTGCTGGCCGACTATCTCGATCCGTTCCGCGACTTCATTGACAAGCAGCCCGCCATCCTCCAGTCGGACTGGATCATGCCCACCGGCACGGTCCTCGACCGCCTCTCCCCCGGCGCGAAGAAACGCGCAGCCGAAAAGGAGCCTGTGCCGAGACCGGAGGACTATCTGGTGTGGTATTCGCTCGGCAATCTCTTTCTGGACGGGGAGGAATACGATGCCGCGGTCGCGTGCTACAAGCGCGCGCTGAGAGTGCACCCGGACTATTACGACGCCCTGCACAACATGGGGATCGCGCTCGAGGGCCTGGGGAGGTGCGAGGACGCGCACCAGATGTTTGAGGCCGCGATCGAGGCCGACCCCGATCTGCCGGAGGCCTACCTCTCTGTCGCCGAGCTTCTGGAGGATACATCACCCGAGGAGACGGACGAGATCGCGCTCAACTACCTCATGTACTATCGCCTCGACCCCGAGGCGGAGGGATTCGAGGAGTTGGAGCCGGAGCTTCGCAAACGCCTCGACCCGTCGCCCGACATCTCCCAGAGCCTGCTTCTCGCGCATGTCTACCTGTTGCGGGACGAGATCGACAAGGCCGACCTCGTGCTGAGGCAGATCGAGTCCGCGGGCGGGGGCGAGGCGACGGTACAATGGGTCCGCGGCAGGATTCTCAGGGGACAGGGAAAGACTAGGGATGCGGAGAAAGCGTTCCGGGCCGGACTGGATGTCCTTCATGAGGAGGAGAGCGAAGCGCCGATGGACGAGGAGAACCTGGAGGGGCGTCTCAGATTCGACCTGGCGCTGCTGTTCGAGGAGGAGGGTCGGGGGGACGAAGCGCTGAAGGTGCTCAATGAGGATCGGGACGCGCTGGACGCGGACGGACTCGCGCTGCTGGCCGAGCTTCTCATGGGCAGCGACCCTCAGGCTGCCGATGACGCCTGGCGGATGGCGCTGAACCTGGATCCGGAGCATCCCGATGCGCTCGTCGGCCTTGCCGACAGGATCATCGAGACGGGCCGACTCCAGGAAGGCATTCCCCTCCTCGAGCATGCGCTGCTCAACGATCCGACCGACCAGGACATTCTGGCCCGTCTCGCGCGGTTGTACCCACTCCTCGGCGCCCCCGAGCTCAGCCCCCCCATCCCCGTCCCCGAGAGCTGACCCACCGATTTTCCCGGTCGCCTATGCTTATATGGGAAGGCGCGATCTGGGTGCCGGGCACAGACTGAGCGCGACGAAGTCGCGCGTGTCTG
>Ga0315296_10000801_pt1 | contig 28169 bp, 33 predicted proteins | sample YL17G14_18_MG_FD_203921 | JGI IMG/M metagenome (GOLD analysis project Ga0315296, IMG submission 203921) | Sediment microbial communities from Yellowstone Lake, YNP, Wyoming, USA - YL17G14_18 | ecosystem: Environmental > Aquatic > Freshwater > Lake > Sediment | place: USA: Wyoming | collected... | reverse complement strand
CATCGCCATCACCCCCGTAATTTCTATTGCAGCTCCATCGACCCGTAGGCAGGATAAACCTCTTCGGCAGTTGCCGCTAGGGAAAACGCAGCCCTATTATATTTATGGAGGCATGCTTTGTCTAGCCTGAGCCTCACCAAGGGGTGATAACTATGTGGGGTGACTTGGTCACGGGGTGCTGTGTTACCTGAACCGAGGCCGAGAAGACCTCTTTTATGCTCTCCTCGGTGAGCACCTTCTCCGGAGGGCCATCGGCGACGATGCTCCCCTGTTTGAGGAGAATGACCCTGTTGAAGTAAAGAGCGGCCAGGTTAAGGTCGTGCATGGCCCCGATGACGGTGAGCCCTTGCTCTCGGTTGAGGCTTCTCACCAGAGAAAGGATCTCCACCTGATGATTGATGTCCAGGTGCGCAGTGGGCTCGTCTAGAAGAAGCAGTTTCGGCTCTTGGGCCAGGGCCATAGCCAGGATCGCCTTTTGCCGCTCCCCTCCGCTAAGCTCGTTGAAAAAGCGCTCCTTCAGTTGCTCGATGCCGATGAGCGCTATGGTTTGCTCAACCACCTGATAGTCTCGCTTACCCTCATCGGAAAAGGTCTTGAGGAAAGGCGTTCGGCCCAAGAACACCACTTCCCTCAGGGTGAAGGCAAAGGGCATATTGAACTGCTGGGGCACCACCGCTACCCGTTGCGCCACCTCCCTTCGTTTCAGTCGGCTAAGTCTTGAGCCGTCCAAACGGATCTCCCCTTCGCTGGGCTTCAATACGCCGCTGATGAGCTTGATCAGGGTTGTCTTACCCGAGCCATTGGGCCCGAGCAGAGCCACCATCTCCCCTTTTTCCACCACTAGGTCGATGTGGTGCAACACCGGAGTATTGTTGTATGAAAAAGAGACTTGGTTAAGGTTGATCATTAGAAGGCATACTCCCTTCTAGTGCGCCTCAACAGGTAGATGAAGAAGGGGGCACCGATGAGGGCGGTGAGGATCCCAATTTGAATCTCATCGGGGGCGCGCACGGTGCGGGCGAAAAGGTCGGCGATGACCACAAAGGCACCGCCTGAGAGCGCGGCCGCTGGCAAAAGGAGGCGATGGTCCGGGCCCAGCACCAACCTCATGGCATGAGGAACCACCAGACCGACGAAGCCCACCAGCCCGCTTATGGAGACGGCCGATGCTGTGAGCAATGACCCAAGGCCAAGGATCAGAAGTTTTTCCCGCTCGACGTTGACCCCGACATAGGCGGCACCTTCCTCGCCCAAGGCGAAGGCATTAAGACGAAAGGCAAAGAAACGGGCCAGCACTATCCCGCCAACGATCAGCGGAGCGATGAGGATAATCTGATCCCAGCCGCTAACTGAGATACTACCCATGAGGAAGGAGTAAATAATGTGAATAAGCTCCGTCCTGCCGCTTAAAGTCACCATGAAGAACGTAACAGCCGCCAACATCGCGCTTACAGCAAACCCGGCAAGGAGCATGCTTACCACCGGGGTCTTGCCGCCTACTCGGGCCAGGTTGTAGACCACAAGAACCGCCGCCAGGGCACCGAGAAAGGCAGCGATGGGCACCAGGCCAAAGCCAAAAAGGGCCAAGCTCACCGGCAGCATCCTGGCAACGGTAGCACCGAAGAGGGCGCCGGCTGAGGTGCCGATAATGTAGGGGTCGGCCATAGGATTTCTGAGCAGGCCCTGAAAAAGGACCCCGGCCACGGCCAGCGCCGCCCCCACCAGCGCTCCAGCCACCACCCGGGGCAGCCGGATCATGAAGAGGATGGTCTCATGGTTTCGCTGCTCCCAGGCGGGAGAGAGCGAGAAATCGCTCAGACCTATTTTATTCAATGTCATTTTCACTATGTCCAGCGGCGAGATGGCCTCAGCGCCGAAGGCAGCGCCGATAATCAGGCAGAAAAGCAGGATCGCCCCCAATACCACCAAGACCAGCAGGCGATGGTTTTGCTTTAGCCTAGTGAACATCCTAATCCCTGCCCTTCAATTGTAAAGGAATCCCGGCAATCATAAGGTAGACCCTATCGGCGCGCTGGGCGACAAACTGATTTGCCCGACCCAGAAGGTCGCGATAAACTCGCCCCAGCGGGTTGTCGGGAACGAGCCCCATTCCCACCTCATTGGACACGATAATGATCCTCTTTTTTAGCTCCAAGAGCTGGCTTAGTTCATCCAGGATATCGCTTTGCACGGCGTCTATGTCTCCGGGGTTGCGGGCATTGCCGAGAAGATTGGAGACAAGAAGGGTGAGGCAATCGAGGATAATTACATCGGCATCTTCGACTTGAAGCGCTTTAGCTACGCCGGTGGGGGCCTCCACCGTCCTCCAGGTTTTGGGCCGAGCCTTCTTATGAAGCTCGATGCGGCGGCGCATCTCCTCATCCAACGGGAGCGCGGTAGCAACGAAAAGAACTCGTCCCCCGAGTTCAGTTGCTAGTTGCTGGGCAAAGAGGCCTTTCCCACTTCTGGCCCCGCCCAGGATCAGGATAACCTCACTATCCACCTAAATTCTCCTAAAAGTAACCACCAGCGATCACGGGAACCAGGATCAGGACACAGACCTCGATCACCTCATTGATGGCCCCATAGGTATCCCCGGTAAGCCCGCCAAGCTTTCTTCGTAAATAGGCTACCATTACCACTGTGATGAGCCAGATGGCAGCCATCACTGCACAGCCCCATAATTTCATCAAAGCTACCGATGCCGCTACCGCGATGAGCGTGGCTATAACCAGCCCTCTCCAGTTGGCCTGCTGTTTGAAGGTCTGACCCATCCCCTCTTTCCTTGCTGAGGGGTAGCCGAAGATGGCAAAGACCATTGCCCAGCGACCGAGCATCGGCATGAGGAGGAGGGCAACCATCCGGTATGCGCCCGGCAAGAAAAGCAATGAGATATACTTGAGCAACAAGAGACAGAAGGCCCCCACCACCCCAAAGCCACCGACCCGGCTATCGCGCATAATAGCCAGTCGCTGCTCCGCCGACCGGCCGGTGGCCATGCCATCGCAGGTATCGATAAAGCCATCGAGATGAATGGCCCCGGTGACCAGCACTAGGGCCATGATGAGCAGGGCGCTGCCCAGGGCCGCGGGCAGGAACAGGGCAAAAAGCTGATCCAACCCGAACAAGATGCCACCAATGCCCAGCCCGACGACGGGGAAAAAGATCAGGGAGCGACCGATATCCTCTCCAGCGGTCTCCCGGCGCACAGGGATTATAGTTAAAAATTGCACTGCCGCTAGGAACCCTATCCCCAGCTTCTGGCCGCTTTCCCTTAAATCGCTGTAAGTAATCATTCGGCTTTTCTTTCCGCCTGGGATACACCGGCTTCAGCGAAGCTGGCCATCTCAGCCAAGGCCTTTACCGCCGCTTCGACAACGAAGATGGCCAGCGCCGCGCCGGTGCCCTCACCGAGGCGCATCTCAAGATCAAGAAGGGGTTTGAGCCCCAGATGCTTGAGCACAACCCGGTGCCCCCTCTCTGCGGAGACATGAGCTGCGATAAGGAAATCGCGCAACTGCGGTGCCATCCTGGTAGCGATGAGGGCGGCAGCACCGGAGACAAAGCCATCGATGACTATGGGGATGCGATGCGCCGCGGCCCCAATCATCACCCCGACCAGCCCCCCGATCTCAAAGCCGCCCACCTTGGTCAGCACATCAAGGCCATCCTTGGCATCGGGCTGGTTCAGCTTAAGCACCTCCTCGATGACCATCACCTTATGAGCCAGCTGTCTATCGCCTATACCGGTGCCTCGTCCGGTGACCCGCGCTACAGGTTCGCCGACGATGGCCGCGGTGATGGCGCTGGAGGCAGTGGTGTTGCCGATCCCCATATCGCCGGTGCCAATAATATCCAGCCCCTTTTCCAGCTCCCTTTCTACAACCTCAAGGCCGGCATCGACAGCGGTGAGCGCCTGCTCCCGGGTCATAGCCGGCCCCCGCCTCATGTTGCCCGTTCCCAGAGCCACCTTCTTGGAGACCAAGCAGGGGTGCGGCTCGAGCGTGGCAGCCACCCCCATATCAACCACCACCACCCGAGCGCCCACCTGTCGCGCCAGAACATTGATGCCGGCGCCGCCGTTGAGGAAATTCCGCACCATCTGAGGTGTTACCTCCTGCGGATAGAGGCTTACCCCCTCGGCGACCACCCCGTGATCGGCTGCCATGACGATGATGGCTTTATGCTCAAGCCTCGGCATCGCCTCGCCCCTGATTGCCGCCACCCTGATCGAGAGCTCCTCCAGCCTGCCCAGGCTCCCCAGCGGCTTGGTCAGGCTGTCCTGGCGCTCTCGGGCGGCCTTCATCGCTTTTTGATCCAAGAGGCCAATACTTTGAATCGCCTTTTCTAGAGAAGCCATGTTCACTCCCCCTGTCACCCTGACCCCGATAAATCGGGGTCAGGGTGACAGTTAAACAGCCTCCTTATGGGAAGAGCTCAGGATGTATAATCCTTGCCATCGCTTCCAGACCGTCGACGATGCGGGGGCCGCAGCGCGATGTGAGGTCGGGGTTGATGGGATATATATCCCCGTTCCTTACCGCGGTCAGCCCCTGCCAGGCGCCGGGCCGAGCCATCACGTCCTGGGGCGATACCCAGGGATAGTCCCCAAGGATGATGATATCGGGGTCATAGGCCACTATCACCTCAAGGCTAAATTGAAGCCAAGGGTCAGATACCTTAACTATGTTCTCGCCCCCGGCCAGAGTGATCAGGGCATCGATAAAGGAGCCTCGTCCCGCGGTCCAGGGATTGTTGAGCGCCATCCCTGAGGCATCGATCTCATAGAACACAGTGGGCCTTTCCGCTCCTGCCGTCCTGGCGGCTACAGCTCCGATGCGCGATTTCATTTCATCGATAAGCTCCTCTGCCTCCGCTTCCTTGCCCGTGATCTGGCCCACCAGCTCGATATCCCGGAAAATGCCGGCGATGTCTTGGGGCTGAAGCACCACCATTGTCACCCCCAGCCCCTCAAGCCGAGCGCAAACAGGATCGTGGCCATCGGAGAACACTATATCGGGGTTCTGGGCAATGATCGCCTCGAGGCTAGTGGTGAAATAGCCGCCCACCTTGGGCTTGGCCAGTGCCGCTTCGGGATAATCGCAGTGACTGGTCACCCCCACCACCTTGTCCCCGAGACCCAGGGCGAAAAGGATCTCGGTGATGCTCGGCGCCAGGGAGACGATCCGCTGCGGGATGTGCTCGATACTGACTGTCCTCCCCAGGTCATCGGTTATCTCCCCCGGGCCGGGGGGAGGGGTGCAAGCTATGGCCAGAGCAAGCACTAAGGTCAACAAAATCAAAGGTAGTCTTTTCATTAGAACCGCCTTTCACTATGGAATGTAAAAAAATCCCCTCGCTCTGCAGAACGAGGGGAACTTCAAGCTATCTTGACATGCTTCCCACCCCCTTTTTCCGCGGAGGTCTCAGCAAATCCAGGGGCCGGCGTTCTGACTTCCCCCTTGTTCGGGGTCACAGTGAGCGGGACCGCGCCGGATTTTCACCGGCTTGCACTCCGATTAAGCCCTGGCTCGCGCCCGGGTGCCCCTGACTCAATATTAAGCTTTTGACAATATAGCACATGTCAAGAAAAAGGTCAACATCTCGATTTAAATCATCTAATATGTAACCAAAGATTTGCTTGTTAAATCATATAAAAGTAACCGTAAATGTCAACCAGCCGGGGAAAAATTAAGATGTAGCCTGGTTACTACTTTAAAGGAGGTTGAAGCCAGACTATATGGAAAGGATGGACATGCAGTCGAGAAACCAGTATCTGAGGGTATTAAGGGAAAGCTATCTGAAGGCTAGGACCAGGAAAGAGAAGACCCAGATTCTGGATGAATATTGCCGCAATACGGGTCAGGCGAGGAAGTATGTCATCAGGAAGATACAGCCCGGGGTGGAGCTGAGGCCCAAGCCGAGGAAGAAGAGAAAACAAACTTACGATGGCCAAGTCACAGCGGCTCTAGCCAAGCTATGGGAGATATTCGATTGCCCCTGCGGTCAAAGGCTTAAGCCGGTGCTGGAGGTAGAGTTAGATAGGTTGATGGTCCTTGGCGAGCATAAGTCGGAATCATAATAATTGCCGGGGTTCAATATATTAAATCCCTACGTATCTTACAGATTAAATCATTCCTCTTCACGGCAAGTATCAAGATTTACACAACCACCCGGGTTAGATGCGTGGCAGTTCCCATCGCAATAATATGGGTAACCTCTTGGGCAACATACACCCGCATCCTGACAGTACAACGGATAATCAAAATCAGTGCAATGTTTATAGGTCTCACTACCGCCGTTGCCATCCATACAGCAAGCGAGGGGAAAAACTCCTAAAATTAAAAGAAGAACTCCTATAATGACATATTTAGCCTTCGCCCTCATTTGCTCCCTCCTTAATCAGGTTTTAACCGGGATTTCCCATATCAACTACTGTGGTAATTTTAAACCAAAGCTCGCTAGTTGTCAATAACTCTAACAAGCCCAAAAACAAGCTCCCGCAGCTAACCCTATGATACCTTCGCTGAGCTCAGCATTATCAATGACCTCTACCGCGGTGATTTGAGGCTATACAAGAACTTCCTTCAGCCGGTGATGAAGCTAGTCAGCAAGGAAAGGATTGGAGGCAGCGTAAAGAGGAAGTATGATACCCCTAAGACACCGTACCAGAGATTGATGGACTCAGGGCAGATATCAGGGGAAACCAGAAAACAACTTGAGAGGGTCTACCTCACCTTAAACCCGGCTCAACTAAAGCGGAGCATGGATGCCAAATTAGATAAGCTCTACCACATCTATGAGGAGAAAAGGAGGTCTGAGCAGGTTGACCCGATGAGGAAAGTGGTACCTCACATGGTTACATCTTTTATGATACAACAACCTAAGTTGGGTTACCTAGTTAAATGATTTGACACGCATCTAACCTCACCTTGACACCGCCCCCAAACTCAGTTATCATCGCAACGAGCAATCCAGAGACTGTTTATTTGTCATTGCGAGGGGCATCAGCCCCGAAGCAATCCTAGAGATTGCCACGCGGAGTTTATCCTGAGCCGTATGTTGAGATTCTTCCCCTTCACTTCGTTCAGGGTCAGAATGACTGAAGGCGAAGGGCTCGCAATGACGGCGCAGAATTGCTAAACAATCTTTATCCAAGGAGACCTACCATGCCATACAAGACCATTATCTATGAAAAGAAGGGGCAGATCGCCTATATCACCCTCCATCGCCCTGAGGTGGGGAACGCGATAAACACTCAGATGACTAAAGAACTGGCCGAAGTGTGTCACAGCATCAACCGGGATGAGGAGGTCAGCGCGGTCATCGTCAAAGCTGCTGGAGGAGTTTTCTCCTCGGGGAGCGCGCCTCAGGATTGGGAGGTAGCCGGTGAGGCCTCCACTGCAATTGCCAGCCTGGAACGAGTGGTCATCGCCGCCATCAACGGCGATGCCGTGGGCCAGGGGTTGGAGTTGGCGCTCGCCTGCGACATAAGGATTGCGGTAGAGGGGGCAAAGTTTTGCCTGCCCCACACCAGCTACGGCTTGATCCCCAGCGGAGGCGGCACGCAAAGGCTGCCTCGCCTGGTGGGAAAGGGCAAGGCACTGGAGATGGCCCTCACCGCCGAGCCCATCGATGCCGTGGAGGCCTTCCGCGTCGGTTTGGTCAATAAGGTGGTGTCCTCTGAGGAACTGCTTTCACAGGCTGAGGAGATGGCAAAGGGGATAATCACCAAGGGCCCCATTGCCTTGAGATACGCCAAGGAGGCAGTCAATAAGGGGCTGGATCTGACCCTGGAGCAGGGATTGAGGCTGGAGGCCGACCTCTATTTCCTGATTCAAACCACCGCCGACAGGATGGAGGGGATCAGGGCCTTTCTGGAGAAGAGACCACCGCAGTTCAAGGGGGAATGAAAGATTAAGCTGAAGCTGGACTTGCACACCCACTGTTATGAAGCCACTTGCTTTCGGGCACCAAACGAGGAAATCGTTGGTAGGATAGTAGCCCAGATAAAGGCCAAGGGGCTAGATGGCATCGCCATCACCGAGCACTATGACAGGGACTACGGATTCAAGGTGAAGAAGATCGTAGAAGAGTCCTTTGATAACGAGGTGCTCATCATCCCCGGTTGGGAGATCGATATACGCGAGCGTCAGGAGGTGGAGCTTTTTCTCCCCAATGGCTCCACCTTCCGCTATCTGGCCCATCCCGGTTTCCCCATAAATTCCTATCTCATTGAAAACGTTCAGGGCATCGAGTTCGAAAATGCGCTTCACAACTGGCATATCGATAAAGAGAGGGTCAAGGCCCTGGCTGAGGGGCATGACCTTCTGCTGCTCAAGAATAGCGATGCCCATTCCATAGAGTGGATCGGTCGCTTCTACAACGAGATCGACCTCGAGGAACTCATCGCCCGCGCCAAATAATGCTATAATAATGCACGAAAACATAAAAAGAAAGGAGGTGATAAAGGTGCTGTTTTTGCAGACTCACACCTGGCCTATGGAGAAGTCAGCCGATGTTGGGCAGGCATTCGTAAAGGTTATGGCAACCCCACCGCCGCCCTACCTGAAGATGACAGGGCCCTTCATCAACTTTGGTGGCGACGGCGTAAAGGGCTGCATGATCTGGGAGGTGGAGAAAGGGCATGAAGAGGAAGGACTCACGTTCATCCAGAAGTGGATAATGGAGTTCAGCAACATCGGCGGGCAAAAATTCACACTGGAGCAGGTGATAGCCGGGGCAGAGGCATTGACGTTAGTGGGACTGTCTTTATAAGCTCGCTTAGAAAGGCGCCAAATCAGGAGGTCACTAGATGGCCCCCTTGTGTTTTATTGACGAGGATTGTGGTAAAATAGGGCCGTGAACCCCTTTGAAACCATTCTATATGAGAAAAAGGATGGCATTGCCTATGTCACCCTCAACCGCCCTGAGGTGTTGAACCGCTACAACATCCAGATGCGCGATGATATATATCAGGTGCTCAGCGCTCTCCGCGATGACCCTGATGCACTGGTGGTCATCTTCAAGGGAGCAGGGGAGAGGGCCTTCTGCGTCGGTGCCGACCTCAGCGAGTTCGGCACTGCCCCATCGCCCACCATCGCTCGCCAGGTGAGGTGGGAGCGCGATGTATGGGGGCTTCTTTCCAGCCTGAAGCAGCCTCTGATCGCCGCCCTTCACGGCTACGTTTTCGGCTCCGGGGTGGAGATAGCATGCCTTTGCGATATAAGGGTCGCCTCCGAGGACGCCATCTTCGGCCTTCCCGAGGTCTCCCTGGGCATAATCCCGGCAGCGGGCGGCACCCAGACCGTGCCCCGCATCATCGGCAGGGGCAACGCGCTCCAGTTCCTGCTCACCAGCGAGCGCATCGATGCCAAAGAGGCCTATCGTATCGGGCTGGTGAACATGGTGGTGAGTCGGGCGGAGCTTTATCCCACCGCAGACAGGGTGGCGCAAAAGCTTTTATCCCGCGGCCCCATGGCCCTGCGCTATGCCAAGGAGGCGATAAATCGCGGGCTTGCCCTCACCCTTGATGAGGGGCTGGCATTGGAGAGGACGCTTGCCCAGATTGTGGCCCGAACCGAGGACGCAGCGGAGGGGATCAGGGCTTTGACCGAAAAGAGGCCCCCGTCGTTCAAAAACAGGTAATAGGGGTGGCGCTGACGGACAAGCGCAGCATAGCTGCGCCAAGGGAGATGGATTGGGGGGAAGTCATGGAGAAGGAATTGGAGGAGCTCATCGAAGAAACTGCGGAGTTGATCGCCGCCGCCAAAAAGATAGTGGTGTTCACTGGGGCCGGGGTGAGCACAGAGTCAGGCATACCCGACTTCAGAGGCCCGGGGGGCCTGTGGACAAAATACAATCCCGACGATTTCACCTACCAGAAGTTTCTCGGAGACCCGGAGGTGAGGAAGAGAAGCTGGCGAATGTTCAGCATGTTCCGCTTGATGGACTTGGTGCAGCCGAACCCGGCCCACTACGCAGTCGCCGAGCTGGACAGATTGGGCAAGCTCGATTGTGTCATCACCCAAAACGTGGATGGCCTGCACCAGAAGGCGGGGGTGCCCGAGGAGAAGGTCATCGAGCTTCACGGCACCCTTAAGTTTGTAAAATGCCTGAGCTGCGGCAAGCGTTATCCCATTGCTGAGATCGCCAAGAAATTAGGGGACAGTGCGGACGAGCCTGTTTGCGATGATTGTGGCGGCATGCTGAAATCGGCCACCATCTCCTTTGGCGAGCCAATGCCAGTTGCCGAGACCGCAGAGGCGCAGCGCCGTTCCCGAGAGTGTGACCTGATGCTCGTTTTGGGCTCCTCGTTGGTTGTCTATCCCGCGGCCTACATGCCCCTCTATGCCAAGGAGGCCGGGGCCAAGTTAGTGATCATAAATGTAGGAACCACCGCCATGGATAGCTACGCCGATGTTCACATCAATGCCAGGGTGGGGGAGGTGTTGCCCAAGATCGTGGAGCGAGTGAAAACCAAACTTGCCCCCTAGATGGCATTCCATTGACAGGGCAAGGTGGTAAGTGATAATTTATCTGCGACAAAGACTCGGAGGTGAACTTTGAACACTACAGAATTCTTGATGATAACCTCATCCATCGCCCCTGATAGGACAGCGATAGTTTTCGAGGGGAAACGATTCACCTTTAGCCAGCTAAATGAACGGGCCAACCGGTTTGCCAATGCGCTTATGGGGCTGGGAGTAGAGAAAGGGGATAGAGTTGCCATCCTCCAGGTCAATTGCAATCAATATGTAGAAGCCTACTTTGGGGTGGCCAAAATGGGGGCCATCTTCGTCCCGCTGAACTTCAGAGCGAAGAAGGAAGAACTCTTACATATGCTCAAACATTCGGAGTCCAGCGTGCTCCTGGTAGGCGAGCGCTATGCTGAGATGGTCAATTCAATGCGGCCGGCTCTGCCCCTGGTGAAGCACTACATCTCCCTAGATGGCAAGCAAAAGGGGATGCTGGATTACGAAGAACTACTGGCCACTGCCTCAGGTGAGGAGGTATTCACCGACATCAGCGATGACGATGTTACCATACTTATGTATACCGCAGGAACAACCGGGCTGCCCAAGGGTGTGCCGCTGACCCACAATAGCTTCGGTATCTATGTTATGGAAAACGTGACCCCCGCCGACCTTGAGCTAGAGGAAACCAACCTGCTCACCATGCCCCTGTATCATGTGGCCGGAATGCAGGCAGTATTGGCTGCGATCTATGGGGGAAGGAGCCTGGCGATGATGAGGCAGTTCGAGGTCAATGAGTGGCTAGAGACGGTTCAGCGGGAGAGGGCAAACCGAGCGATGCTGGTGCCGACAATGCTGAAGCGGGTTATCGACCACCCTGATCTCAGTAAATACGACCTTTCCAGCCTGAAGGTGATAACCTATGGCGCCGCCTCCATGCCTTTCGAGGTGATCAAGAAGGCCATCGGGCTCTTTCCGGGGATCAGCTTCATAAATGCCTTCGGCCAGACGGAGACCGCCTCCACCATCACCACCCTGGGGCCTGAGGACCATATTATCAAGGGGACGGAGGCGGAGAAGGAGAAAAAGCTGAGAAGGCTCACCTGCTCCATCGGCAGGCCGATGTCCGATGTGGAGATGAAGATCGTGGATGAGAAGGGCAACGATCTGCCTCCCCCAGCGGTTGGTGAGATCGTGGCCCGATGCCCTCGGGTCATGAGCGGCTACTGGAAGGACCCTGAGAAGACGGCCAAGGCCATAGACAAGAATGGCTGGCTTCACACCGGCGATATGGGGTATATGGATGAGGAGGGCTACTTCTACCTCGCCGGCCGCGGCGATGACCTGATCATCAGGGGCGGGGAGAATATCTCCCCTGATGAGGTAGAGAACACGCTATATGCCCACCCCGCCATTGAGGAGGCAGCGGTGATCGGCATTTCCAGCGAGGAGTGGGGACAGGAGCCCAGAGCCATCGTAGTGCTCAAAGAGGGGAAAACCGCTACTGCTGAGGAGATCATGGAATTCTGCCGCCAGAGGCTAGCCAGCTTCAAGCGGCCGCGCTCTGTGGTCTTCATCGATGAGCTTCCCCGCACCAGCACCGGCAAGGTGTTGAAACGGGTCCTCCGCGAGCAATATGGGAAACCCTAAATGGGCTGAAATTCTGTTGAGCAAAAAATACCCCCCCACTTGACAAGGGTGGGGTAGTGTTGTAGATTTTTTCAGGTGAGCTGAAAAATAACCAACTTTTGAACGCAATCGAAAAAGGAGGGAAAATGGCGAAATCGATTAAATGGCTCGGTCACGCCGCTTTTATGATCACCACAGCCAAAAACAAGATAATCTTCATCGATCCTTTCATCACCGGCAATCCCGCCTGCCCCATCACTATGGATGAAATCACCAAGGCGAACCTCGTTCTCGTCACCCACGACCACTTCGACCATACCGGGGATGCTGTGGACATCGCCAAGAAGACGGGGGCGACCCTGGTGGCGCAGCCGGAGACATCGGGCAGGTTCATGTCGGAGCTCGGGTTGCCTGGTGAGTGTGTCCCCAATTTCGGTCAGGGGATGAACATCGGCGCCACCGCGGTTTTCGATGGCATTACCGTAATCATGACCCAGGCCTTCCATTCCTCTCAGACAGCGAGCAACGCTGGCTTCATCATAAAACTGGAGGACGGTTATACCATCTACCACGCCGGCGACACCGGCATCTTCGCCACCATGAAGATACTTGGCGAGCTATACCCCATAGACCTGGCGCTGCTCCCTATCGGTAGCGTCTTCACCATGGATCCAGTTCAAGCGGCCAAGGCGCTGACCCTGCTCAACCCTAAGAAGGCGATCCCGATGCACTACAAGACCTTCCCCATCTTAGAGATGAGCGCCGATAGATTCGTGGAGCTGGCAAAGAAGGAAGCACCTGGTGTGAAGGTAATCGTCGCTGAGCCGGGCCAGGAGATCGCCCTGTAGATACGAGCTTCGTCCTGCTCAACGCTGCTTGATAGCTGACGCCACCAACTCGGCCAGGTCCATCGCCTTAAGGGATTCAGATGCCTCCTTGGCCTTAATGGCATCTTCAAACATCTGGAGGCAGTAGGGACAGGCGGTGGCTACGATATCAGCCTTAGTCTCTATGATCTGCTGAGTCCGGGCCTCGTTGATCCTGGTGCCTATCCTTTCCTCCATCCAAAACCGGCCGCCGCCCCCGCCGCAGCAGAAGCTCCGGCTGCGGGAGCGTTTCATCTCCACCAGCCGGGACCCGGGGATAGCCTTCACCACCTGCCTCGGCTCGTCATAGACGTCGTTGTGTCGGCCCAAGTAGCAGGCATCGTGATAGGCCACCGTCTTGCCCAGGGAGTTGCTTGGCTTCAACCTGCCCTGCTTAATCAGGTCGGCGATGAGCTGCGAGTGGTGAACCACCTCGAACAGGCCGCCGAACTGGGGGTATTCATTCTTGAGGGTGTTATAGCAGTGGGGGCAGGTGACCACGATCCTCTTTATGCCGTAGTTGTTAAAGGTCTCGATGTTCCTCTGCACCTGCATCTGGAACAGGTATTCATTACCCAAGCGACGCGCTGGCTCGCCACAGCAGGTCTCCTCCTCACAGAGCACCCCCAGCTTGAGCCCGGCAGCCTTGAGCACCTCAGCAACAGCCACCGCCACCTTCATGTTCCTGTCTTCCAGTGCAGCGGCGCAGCCGACGAAGTAGACTAGGTCTACATCTTTGTCCTCGGCGAGATGGGCCACATCTACGGGCAGGCACCAGTCGCTCCTGGTGGCGGTGGTGCCACGGCATGAGTGCCCCCGGTCCTCGATACACCGCAGCATACCCTCTGCGGTCTCCGGGATCTCAGCCTGCTCCAGCACCAGGTTGCGGCGCATATCGATTATCTTATCGATATGCTCGATGAATACCGGGCATACCTCCTGACAGGCGCGGCAGGTGGTGCACGACCAGATCTCGTCCTTCAGGATGACGTCGCCGATCATGGAGACACCGTTATCTCCGGGGTTGCCGGGATTGCCGCCGCTGGCCTTGGCCGCCACCAGGCTGGGGCCTACCTCAAGCCAGTGCCGCTTAAGGTCCTGGATCACCTTTTTCGGGCTCAGCGGCTTGTTGGTGGCGTAGGCGGGGCAGGCATCCTGACAGCGACCGCAGCGGGTGCAGGAATCCAGGTCTAAAAGCTGCTTCCAGGTGAAGTCGGTGATCTTGGCTGCGCCAAAGGTCTCAGCCTCCTCCAGTTTTATTGGCGCCAGAGCCCCCTTGGGCCGAGAAGACCTGAATAGCACATTGAACGGGCCAACAACGATGTGCGACAGCGATGAGAAGGTGAGGGCGACATAGGTTATGGCCCCTAAAGCAAGAACTACATGAAACCACCAGAAGCCCATATGCAGGATTTGTAGCATGCCCTCAGAGAGGCCGCCAAAGATTTGAGCCACCACCCACCCCCCTGGCTGCCATGCCGCCCAAGGATCACCCTCTGCCGCGATGCGAACCCCTTCGATTATGAAGCCGGTGAGCACAATGACAAAGATCAGGGACAGCGCTATGGCGTCATCCGGTTTATTGTCCAGCCTTTTCGGCCTTTGAATATACCTCCTGTAGGTGGCGATTATCACCCCGATGAGCGCCGCTATGCCCAGGACATCCACGGCAAAGGAGATACCGAGATAGGGGGCGCCCTCCAGCCCACCTATAGTGTAGTGGGTTATGAAATCGACGGCTGCTGCCAGCAAGAAGAAGGTGGCCCCCCAGAAGATGAGGAAGTGCATTAGCCCGGGATACGGCTCCTTTAGGAAGCGCCTATGGATGAGGCCATCAACTACCCCGGTGACGGCGAAGGACCATAGCCTCTTCCCCAGGTTATCCAGCCTGTTATCCGGCTGCCCCAGGCGCCACAGGCGATAGCGCTTGTATAGCCCGTAGGCGAGGACTACCGCCAGGGGGATAAGCAAAAAGTATAGAATCACCCCGTAGGGCGCGATGTTCCAGAATATCTCTCTGGTTGCCATAGTGCCTCCTTACTAGCTGGATAGTGTATCACATCACAAATCCCTTGCCAAGATTGAGACTAGCGAATAGTGCGCATTGACACTCCGCACTAAAAGCTAAGATATGCGTTGATGAGGCCGGGGTAGAATCCGGAAAAGGAGGGCTAACAACGAGGGAGGTAATAGGCAAGGTAATCCCTATTCTTCTTTTTTGAAACACCATATTAGGGCTAAGCTGGTGTAGGGAAGTCAGAGGAGAGTCAGGCTATTCAAGGACGACGGTTCCGCTCTTGCCACCGCTCTTCTTGACCAGGCGGATCCGCTCGATGCGCATGGCAGGGTCTACCATCTTACACATATCATAGATGGTGAGGGCGCTCACCGCCACTGCGGTGAGCGCTTCCATTTCCACCCCCGTCTTACCGGTGCACCTTACCTGTGATGTGACCTCCACCCCTTCCGGGGAAAGGTTAAATTCCACCTTGACCTCATCCAGCATCAACGGATGGCACAGGGGGATGATCTGGGAGGTCTGCTTTGCCGCCATGATCCCGGCCACCTGAGCTGTGGCCAGAACGTCTCCCTTGGCCATCTTTCCCTCTTTTATCAGGGAGAGGGTCTCCGGCTTCATCACCACCACCCCTTTGGCCACCGCCTCCCGCTGAGTGACCGGCTTCTGGCTCACATCCACCATTCGCGCCGGTTCCAGCACCTCTAACCTCCCACCTGGCACATCGCTCGCCCTTTCGGCAGCACCCCTTCCGATAGGTGATGCCGCTCAGGTTTTCGGGCCACCGCCTGCAGAATCAACCCCTTGAGCTCCTCCACCGACGCGCCACGGCGCAGGTAGGTCTTAAGGTCCACCTCCTCATCGCTAAGCAGGCAGAGGCGAAGCTTTCCGTCCACGGTGAGGCGCAGGCGATTGCAGTTGAAGCAGAAGTGCTCACTGAGCGGGGTGATAAAGCCCACAGTTCCCTCCACCCCGGGAAATCTAAAGTATTTGGCCGGACCGTTGCCATGTCTATGCAGATAAGGCTCCAGGGGCCCCAAGGAGCGGAGACGCTCCTGTATTTCGCTGGTGGAGACAAAGGAAAAGCTGTCTCCTGTGCCAAAGGGCATCGGCTCGATAAAGCGAACATGCCAGCCCTCTCTCAGGGTCAGGCGGGCAAAATCCAGCACCTCATCATCGTTTATCCCGCGCATAACCACCATGTTAACCTTGACCGGGTTAAGCCCCACCGCCTTTGCCGTCTCTATACCATCGAGGACATCGCCCAGCTTATCGTGCCCGGTGATCTGGTGAAATCTATCCCTTTTGAGGGTATCAAGGCTGACATTGACCCGCTTCAGCCCGGCCTCCTTAAGCTGGTCAGCATACCGTCCCAGGAACACACCGTTGGTGGTCAGGGCTATATCATCAACGCCCTCGATCTGGGAGAGCATGCCCACCAGATGGGGTAATCCCAACCTAACCAGAGGCTCGCCCCCGGTAAGCCTCAACTTATTAACGCCGAGAGCGGCCGCAGCCTGGGCCACCGCTTGAATCTCCTCATAACTCAGTATCTCGCCGTGAGGCAACAGGGTGATGCCCCCAGGAGGCATGCAGTAGATGCAGCGCAGATTGCAACGATCGGTAACCGATATTCTCAGGTAGTTTATTGGTCGCTGAAAGGAATCGGAAAGCCCAGTCATTCTTTCATCCTATTCGCCGCTTTCAACTGGTTCGCTTTTACCAAATTCTACAGCCGAAGAAAGAAGGTGGCGCGCTATCTTCGCCGCCCGGCCTCGGTGGCTTATCTCGTTCTTCTCCTCGATGCTGAGCTCAGCCATTGTCCGACCCAGTTCCGGGAGGTAGAAGATGGGGTCGTAGCCGAAGCCCTTTTCGCCCTTGGGCTCAAAAGCGATCATGCCATCGCACTCCCCGCGACAAAGCTCCACTTCGCCTTCGGGTAAGGCAATAGCGATTACACACACGAAGCGGGCTGCCCTTCTCTCCCAGGGTATGCCTTCAAGCCGCCTCAGCAGATACTCTACCCTTTCTCTGTCGGAAACGCCCTCCCCGGCATAGCGTGCGGACAGGGCACCGGGCTCCCCACCCAAGACATCGACCTCCAGCCCTGAGTCATCGGCGAGGGTAAGCAGATTGCCTTGCTTAGCATAAGCCCTGGCCTTAATAGAGGCATTCTCCTCCAGGGTTCTCCCCGTCTCGCTGACCACCAGTTCTATGCCCACATCGGCGAGGGTAACAATCTCGTACAGTATGCCCTGAAGCAGTAGCCAGTATTCCCGCGCCTTAGCCGAGTTTTTCGTCGCCAGGAGGAGTTTGGGCATGGTCAAAGGTCAACAAATCTCCCCTCCAGTTTTCTCGCCACCTGAGGCATGGTGGTGTATTCCATCTGCTCCAGGGGCAGCCGATGCGGCTCGAACGGCCCATGGCGACGCATATAATCGGCAATCTCGTTAGCGATCTGCCTCGCCTTGTCGAAGCTGGGGTCGTCGAACATATCCCTCGGTCCCACCAGCTTGCCTCCTGAGAGCTGGAAGCCGGCGGCGACCACGCGTGGCGGGCCGTCGAATCGGGACGGGTTAGATTCGCGAAGAGCCACTGGCATCAGCGGACCGTGGTGTGAGCCTCGCATCCAGCCCTCCACCAGGAAAGGATTGGTGAAGGGTTCCAGCACCTCTCCCACCGCCGGGAACTCACCCTGGGAGCGCACAATGCACACCGGGTCATCCTTGCCCACATATCTGCCTGCGATCAGCGCCAGGCGCTGGGTGGAAGATACGGCCGCAATCTCGTTGGAGCCGCGGTGATATACCGCCTTCACCGCATACCGGGATGGTGCCCCCATAAACAGGAGCATGTCATAGATCTCCTCTGGGGCATTAAGTGTGATCTTCTTGTGCTCCTTGACATCGTGAATCTCAAAGCGAAAGCCATGATGCATGTTCTCGGCAATAACCAGCCCGATGGTGTTAAAGGGGTCGGCGAACATCTTGTAAAGCGGCAAATTCCAGGCCCCGGCCGATGTCTTATCGGCCATAAAGATAATGATCGTCTCCGCCCCCCGCTCCTGGAACTCCATTTCGGCAACACCGGGCCCCATCCCCTTGACATTGCCGGAGAAGGCCTCGGCGAGAAGGTCCTGCCCCGCCCCATGAAGCTTTAGCTCCTTGGCTACCTTGGTGCACTCCACGAAGGTGTCCCAGGCAAGCTTATGGATCGCCTCGTTATCCTCCCCCCGCTGGTGGGTCATGATAAGCTGGAGGTCGTCTCCGCAGCGGGTGACGTGGAAATCCACCAGCAGCTTGTCGCCCTTGGCCTTCTCCATGTGCTCGGTAGCTTTCTCCAGGACAAGGGGATGAGAGCTGGAATGTCCGACATAGCCACCGACGTCAGCTTTGATTACGCTCAGGGTGATCATTCCCTTCCTCCTTTCTTCATAAGACCTCCGCTGGTAGGTATATCCCGAAGACCTCACGAAACACGTCGCATATCTCGCCCAGGGTGGCATAGGAGCGCACCGCCTCAAGGATATAGGGCATGAGGTTCTCTGTCCCCTGGGCAGCACGACGTAGCTCCGCGAGCCTCTGTGCCACATCCCGGGAGCTTCGCTCGCGGCGCACTCGATTAAGCCGTTCCAGATGCCTCTTCTCCCCCTCCTCGTCCATCTCAAGGATGGGGATGGCTAGTGGTTCATCCATCACATAATCGTTAACCCCGACAATGATGTGCTCGCCGCTCTCGATGTCCCTCTGGTAGCGGTAGGCAGCCTCAGCGATCTCGCGCTGGAAGAAGCCCCGCTCAATGGCCGGGATCACACCGCCAAGGGAATCGATCTTAGCGAAGTAATCATATACTGCTTCCTCCATCCTGTTGGTAAGGGCCTCCACCAAAAAGCTGCCCCCCAATGGGTCGACGCTATTGGTGACCCCACTCTCATGGGCGATGATCTGCTGCGTCCTCAGGGCGATAAGGGCTGCCTTCTCTGAGGGCAGGGCCCAGGCCTCATCCATGGAATTGGTGTGCAGCGACTGGGTGCCCCCCAGCACCGCAGCCAGGGCTTGAAGGGTGACCCGGGCTATATTGGTCTCAGGCTGCTGTGCTGTCAGGCTACAGCCCGCAGTCTGGGTGTGGAACCGAAGCCACAGGGAGCGTTCATTCTGGGGATCGAACCTCCGCTTTATCTCCCGAGCCCAGATGCGGCGAGCGGCGCGGAACTTGGCGATCTCCTCGAAGAAGTCGTTGTGGCAGTTAAAAAAGAAGCTGAGCCTGGGGCCAAACTCATCGATGTTCAGACCTCGCTCCACCCCGGCCTCAACATAGGCCAAGCCATCGGCGAGGGTAAAGGCCAGCTCCTGGGCAGCGGTGGCCCCCGCCTCTCGAATATGATAGCCGCTTATGCTGATGGTGTTCCACAAAGGCAGGTGTTTGGTGCCAAACTCGAAGGTGTCCACGATGAGCCGCACCGAAGGCTCGGGGGGAAAGAGATACTCATTCTGAGCGATATATTCCTTAAGGATGTCATTTTGTATCGTGCCGCCCAGTTTATCCATAGGTATGCCCCGCTTCTCGGCAGCGACGATGTACATGGCCCAGATCACCGCCGCCGGGCTGTTGATAGTCATCGAGGTGGTCACCTTATCCAGGGGGATGCCATCCAGCAACACCTCCATATCGGCAAGTGAGGAGATGGCCACACCACACTTACCGAACTCCCCCTGGGCATCGGGGGCATCGGTGTCGTAGCCCATGAGGGTCGGCATATCGAAGGCGACGCTTAGTCCGGTTTCCCCATGCCCCAGGAGGTATCTGAAGCGGGCATTGGTCTCCTCAGCGGTGCCAAAGCCGGCAAACATGCGCATGGTCCACAATCGACCGCGGTGCCCGGTGTAATGAACGCCACGGAGAAAGGGGTATTCGCCGGGGAAGCCGACATCGCTTAAATAGTCGAGCCCTTGAATATCTTCCGGGGTATAAAGCCTTTCGATGGGTATCCCCGACGTGGTGACGAAGCGATCTCGCCTCTCTGCAGAGTGTGAGGCTTTCCTTTCCCACTCTGTCCTGCGCTTCTTCACCTCCTCCAGCGTTTGCCGATCAAACACTCTTTACCTCCAGCGCCCTGCTAATAATCGATCCCTTTCCTCGCCTTTATCCCCTTCTGGAAGGGATGCTTGACCTCGACCATCTCAGTAACCAGGTCCGCTTTCTGGATAAGCCTCTCATCGGCGTGACGACCGGTGAGGATAAGCTCCACATTTTGTGGCCTCTCATCGATCAGCTTTAACACCTCCTCCACCTCCAGCAGCTTCCAAGCGACAGCGAGGTTCACCTCGTCGAGCACCACGAGGTCGAAGTCGCCGCTTAGGATCGCCCGTCTCGCCGCGGCCAGCGCCTGCCTCGCCTGTTCCCTTTCCTCCTCTTTAACCTTCTGTGGGTCGATGAAGTATTCATGCCCGAAACTTTGGAAGCTGACATTGGGTAATAGGGCCAGCGTGTTTCGCTCTCCATAGGGATAATCGCCCTTCATGAAATAGATGATATGCGCTCTGAGACCATGGCCCAAAGCGCGCAATACCACTCCCAGTGCCGCCGAGGTCTTGCCTTTGCCATTGCCTGTGAAGATTTCCACCAGCCCCTTACTCATCATAGCACAAAAATCCCCCGCTTTTTTCGAACTCCATGCTTGCCATTTATGGATCGGAGGATCCCGAAAAACCCCGATTTTGTCTATTGAAGGCTCATAGAATGCAAAAGGGGAACCCACATTCAGAGTCTATCAAGAGAGCCTCTAGTTGTCAAGGATGCTTCGTCTTTGCTGAAGCATCTGATATAATGCCCCTAGAGGATAAAGAGATGAGGACCTTTAATAAAAGGGGAGACCAAGGAGAAACAAGCCTGCTCTACGGGGGCCGGGTTCTGAAAAGCGATCCCCATTGTGAGGCTTATGGCACCATAGATGAGGCCGTTTCCGCATTGGGTTTGGCGCGAGCCCTGATCACAAAGGAACGTGTTCGGGATATTGTGCATGACATCCAGCAGGAACTATTTATCGTGGGCTCGGAGCTGGCTACCGCTGCTGACCAGTACCATAAGCTGGTGGCCAAGCATCGGGTGGTCACTAAAGAAATGGTGGATCGACTGGAAACCGTTATCGATGAGCTGGAAAAGGATATAGAGATGCCCAAGGCATTCATCATCCCGGGGGCGTCCCCAAGCGCGGCAGCCCTGGATCTGGCACGAACCATCATCAGAAGGGCCGAGAGGAGGGCGGTGGCCCTTAAGAACCAGAATATGCTGCCCAATGAAAGGGTGCTCCATTATCTCAATAGACTGGCGGACCTGGTCTACACCCTGGCTCGCTACGAAGAGAGTTGAAGGAGGGACAGTTTGCTGGACTTTAGCTTTACTGAAGAGCAGGAGCTTTTTCGAACCAATTTGAGGCGATTCTGTCGGGATAGGGTTGTTCCGAGACTAGATGAAATGGAACGAAAACGGGAGATCCCCGATGATTTGATCAAGGCTATGGCCGACATGGGGCTTATTGCCATGTCGGTCTCGGAGGAATATGGGGGCATGGGCCTGGATGCGGTGACCGCCGGTATCGCTGCCGAGGAGTTGGCCTTTGCCGACACCAGCTGCGCCATACCGGCCTTTTTCCTGATCCAGAACGCCTGGGGCTATCTCCTCGATAAGTACGGCACCGAGGAGCTAAAGAGAGAGGTGCTGCCCCAGGTGAGAAGGGGAGAGTCCTTCCTCGGCGTCGCCACCACCGAGCCCGATATCGGCTCAGACCTGGCATCGATGAAAACGAGGATTACTAAAGATGGCGATGGCTATGTGGTCAGCGGGGAGAAGAACTACATTAGCGGTGTCAGGGAGGCGGAGCGCTATGGCGGGGGCTATGTCACCCTGGCTAAGATGACCCCCGAGCTGGGCACCAGAGGGATGAGCCTGTTCTATTTGCCGATAAAGGGAACGCCTGGGATAAAGGTGACCTACCTTGAGGAGCTGGGCCGTGAGGGCATCTCCTGGGGTGGCTTCTTCATCGATGATGTTCACATCCCCAGGCACTACCTCATCGGCGAGGAGAACCGAGGATTTTACATCGTGCATGAGGCCTACGAGTTTGCTCGTGGGATGATCGCCCTGGTGTGCGCCGGGGCTGCCGCTAAGTCCCTGGAAAACGCTATGAACTACATGAAGCAGCGGCAGGCCTTTGGCCAGGCCATTGCCAGATATGAAGGGCTCCAGTTCGCCCTGGCCGAGGACTACACCAGGATTGAGGCGGCAAGGCTGCTGGCCTACCGGGCATTATGGTTGTATGATAGGGAGCAAAAAGGGGGAAATATCTCACGCTTTGAGGTGTCAAAGGCGGTAGCGATGGCCAAGATGCTGTCGCCGATATGGGCCTTTGACGCCATAAACGATGCTATGCAGTGGCAGGGCGCCTTCGGCTACTCCAAGGAATGCCAGGAGCAGAGAGCGCTCCGGGGGGTGAGATCCTTCGCCCTGGCCGAGGGCTCCACTGAGGTGATGAAACTCATTGTAGCCAGGGAGCTTCTGGGAAGGGAGTATCTGGCCTACCGTTAAATGATCGCGATAATCGATTATGGCGCCGGGAATCTGCGCAGCGTGGCCAAGGCCATCGCCAAACTAGGCTATGAAGCCAATGTCACCAGCAACCCCGATGATGTGCTCAACGCTGATGTCGTCATCCTGCCCGGCGTCGGTGCCGCCGGAGATACCATGAACAGCCTGGAGAGGCTGGGTATGGTTGATCCAATTCGCCAGGTGATCGCCCAGAACCGCCCCTTCTTCGGCGTCTGCCTCGGGCTTCAAGTCCTCTTCACCGATTCCGAGGAGGGCGGCGGGCAGGGGTGCCTGGACATCATCCCGGGGACAGTGAGGAGACTGCCTCCCCACCTCAAGGTGCCTCAAATGGGTTGGAACCAGGTAAGGCAGAGAATGGCGCATCCGCTCTTTAACGGGATACCAGATGGCGCCAATTTCTACTTCGTTCACAGCTACTATGCTGACCCTGAAGGCAAGGCCATCATCGCCGCAGAGACGGATTATGGGGTCAGCCTCCCCAGCGTCATCATCAAAGGGAATATAGTGGCTACCCAGTTTCACCCCGAAAAGAGCGGCGACCTGGGACTCAAGATGTATTATAATTTTCTCAAGTTCAGTTTGAGGGGACGATGATGGAGGTCATCCCGGCCATCGACCTCAAAGGGGGAAGATGCGTTCGCCTCTATCAGGGCGACTATAGCCAGGAGACAATCTTTTCCCAAGACCCTATCGAGGTCGCCCGGCGCTGGCAAGAGCTGGGGGCAAGGAGGCTGCACGTCGTCGACCTGGATGGCGCGGCCCAGGGCCAGCTTTGCCACGCCTCCGTTATCGAGGAGATGGTGCGCTCGGTGGACATTCCCCTTCAGCTAGGCGGTGGCATCCGGCGGTTGGAGACGGTGGAGCAGGTGCTTGAGCTTGGGGTGGAGCGCGCCATACTGGGAACGGCGGCCATAGAAGACCCGGACTTGATTAGGGAAGCATGCCAGAAATTCGGTGAGCGGATAATCGTCAGCATCGATGCCAGGAATGGCTATGTAGCGATCCGTGGCTGGCGACAGAGAACGAGGGTTACCGCAGTAGCGCTTGCCGAGAGCATGGCCACCCTTGGCGTCAGGCGCTTTGTATATACCGACATCGCCCGCGACGGCACCCTCACCCAGCCATCTTTTCGAGCCATAACCCGGCTGGTGAGCAGAACCAATCTCCCCATCATCGCCTCGGGAGGCATCTCATCCCTAGAGCACCTGCGAAAGCTGGCCCGGCTCGGCGTTGAGGGGGCGATAGTGGGCCGCGCCCTCTACACCGGGGATATAGATTTGAGGGAGGCGATAAGATGCACCCAGCTTTAATCGCTGTCCTCAGTCTAATAGGCGCTGTCATCATCCTTCATCAGGTGGTGATGCGAATAGTGCGCAAGGCGCACCCCGTCCCCTGCCCGGCGCAACTGGGCTGGATTCTTGACCGGCGGGGGCTTATCTTCAGCCCATCCAGGGCAATGGATCGAATGGGGATTCGCCAGGGGATGAGGGTGCTGGAGTTGGGCCCGGGCACCGGCTTTTTGACAGTGGAGGCATCGCGGCGGGTGGGCGGCTCCGGCAGCCTATATTCCCTGGACATCCAGCCAGCTATGATAGCTAAGGTTAGGGACAAGTTAACGCGGGAGGAGCTGAAGAACGTGGCTCTGCTAGTGGGGAATGGCGAATGCCTCCCCTTTGCCGATAGCAGCTTCGATCTCGCCTTCCTCGTCGCCGTTCTCGGCGAGATACCGAGTAAGGACGCTGCCCTCCAGGAGCTAAGCCGTGTGCTGCGCCCCAACGGGGTATTATCTATCTCGGAGCTGCTTCCCGACCCCGATTATCCGTTAAGGAGAACAACCATCGCCTGGGCGCATAAAGCGGGCTTCGAACCCTTTCAGCAGTTCGGCAATTTCTTGGCCTATACCTTCAACTTTAGAAAAGGGGTGAGCCTATGTTGACCAAGAGGATCATCCCCTGCCTTGATGTGACCGGGGGCAGGGTGGTGAAGGGCATCAGCTTCGTCCAGCTCAGAGACGCCGGCGACCCTGTGGAGCTCGCCGCCTTCTATGATCGTGAGGGGGCCGATGAGCTGGTTTTTCTTGACATAACAGCAACGTCCGATGCTCGCGATATCATGATCGATGTTGTCGAGCGCGTCTCGGAGCAGGTATTTATCCCGCTCACTGTCGGCGGCGGCCTGAGGAATGTTGAGGACATACGCCTCATTCTAGAGGCCGGAGCTGATAAGGTCAGCATCAATACCGCGGCGGTTCAAAACCCGGAGCTAATCAGGGAAGGGGCGAGCAAATTCGGCAACCAGTGCATCGTGGTCGCTATCGATGCCAAGCGTTTGGATAAGAAGGTCTCTCTAAAAGGGCCTCTGGCCCTGGATCACGACTCCAAATGGGAGGTCTACACCCATGGCGGGCGAAGGCCCACCGGTATCGACGCCGTTAAATGGGCCAAGGAGGCGGTAGTTCTGGGCGCGGGCGAGATCCTGCTCACCAGCATGGACGCCGATGGCCATCAAACCGGATATGACTTGGAGCTAACCCGCACCATATCGGAGGCAGTGAGCGTTCCGGTGATCGCCAGCGGCGGCGCCGGCACCTTGGAGCATCTCTATGAGGCCATCGTTATCGGCAAGGCCGATGCGGTGCTTGCCGCCAGCATCTTCCACTACGGCACTTATTCCATCCGTCAGGCAAAGGAATATCTTGCTAAAAAGGGGATAGCGGTAAGGCTTTAGGAGGGGCCATGCTCAAGTTCGATGAAAAAGGGCTCATCGCGGCGATTATCCAGGACGCCGCCAGCGGTGAGGTGCTTATGCTTGGCTATATGAATGAGGAGTCGCTAAAGCGGACGCTTGATACCGGTCAGGTCTGGTTCTACAGTCGCAGTCGCCACGAGCTGTGGCACAAAGGGGAGACCTCGGGGAGCTACCTCAATGTTCGCTCTATCTTTAAGGACTGCGATGGGGATGCCCTTCTTATTCAGGTCGAGGCCACCGGCCCGGTGTGCCACACCGGAAACAGGACTTGCTTTTTTCAAAAGCTGGAGCAGACATGAAAAGGGGGCTGCACTGCCCTCAGCCCCCTTTGATTGATATGCTTTTATCTACCCCATCTTGTAGCGCCGCTTGAAGCGCTCCACCCGCCCTGCGGTGTCCACGATGCGCCGCTCCCCTGTAAAGAAGGGATGACACTTGCTACAAAGCTCAACCTTCAACACTGGCTTGGTGGAGCCGGTAGTAAAGGTGTTGCCGCAGGAGCAAATCACCTTCGCTTCCATATACTTGGGATGGATGTCCTTCTTCATCTCACTCTTACGGGATCAGCTCACCACCGTATAGCACAACGCAACCGTTCTTATCGCCTATCTCTAGCGATATCTTCTTGGTCTCTCGGGCTGCGCCATATCCATACATCGTCATCTCGCTATCTACTTTATCATAAAGGTCATCAAGCCCGGTAACATGCCCCGCCTCGTGGGTAGCGATGTTGCAGACATCGAAATAGCCCTTGGGCAATAGGTAATTAGTGCCTTCCCCATCAGGGTCGATGCCCCACTTAAATCTGAGGTTAAAGATGATATCGCAGTCCGCCATCTCGTCACCCACAGACGGCCCGCCGCTTTTGTCTATGTCATAATACCAGATGCTGGTCAGTGCAATCGCGTTGGGGTAGCCAGCGATAAGCCGCCAGCAAACCACGTTCTTAAAATCGGGGGTCCGTGTCGAAGGATTGGCATATCGGTCAACTGTATAGCTATCATTGTAAAGGTCAGCCGAGGTAGCATTATCCCAGGCCTCAAAGGCTTCATAGACCTCCACCGCAGCTCCCTTAGGGCCGTAATCAGGGTCGATCACATAGGCCACGCCAGATGGGTATTCGCTCAAGTCCCAGCTTGGCCCGATCAGCTTATAATTGGTATAGTTCTTACCCGCTATTAGCGCCGGCGCCGAGACACTACCCGCTTCATAGTGGATCAACATCACCTGCTTTAACTGCGGCGGCGTTATTACCTTGTCAGGTTGAGCGCTAACTGGCAATGCTACTGCCGATAGCATCAACGCCGCTAGAGCTACAATTAGGAAAACGGCTAATAATTTTCTCCCTGTAATCCCCCCTTCGGTTTACATTATTGAAGCAATGTCAATAAACCTCCAATGCCTGTTAGATTAGGCACTGTAAACACTTACCTTTTTCCGATCCTTTGTTGCCGGCTCGAACTTGACCGCGCCGTCAATGAGGGCGAAGAGGGTATGATCACGCCCCAGGCCCACATTGTCGCCCGGCTTGATCCGCGTTCCCCGCTGGCGAACGATGATGGTGCCCGCGCGCACCTGTTCGCCACCGTATCGCTTGACGCCAAGCCTCTTGGACTGGCTGTCTCGCCCCAACCTTGTACTGCCGCCACCCTTTTTGTGTGCCATTTTCCCGCCTCTTCTTCTTTTCCTAAGTTGCCTATCGCCAAGGCTTTGTCAGCTTCACAGCTAATCTTAGCATAATATCTCTTTTATGGCAAGCCTGGTATAGAGCTGGCGGTGCCCTCTCATCCTGCGATAGCGCACCTTCGGCTTGTATTTGAAGACAATGGCCTTCTCCCCCTTACCCTCGCCTACGACCTCAGCGATGACCTTGGCCCCCTCCACTGTAGGCGTGCCTACCCTCACCTTCTCCCCATCGGCGATGAGCAACACCTGATCCAGCTCTATGGTGCTCCCTTCCTCTGCGGGAAGGCGCTCCACATCAACGGTATCCCCCGGGGAGACCTTATACTGCTTTCCTCCTGTTTGAACTATAGCGTAGATGATATTACCTCCACCGATTAGTTTTCCTATCATGGGTAGACGCCTTGCCAGCCATCACCAGGAGCGGTGCACTCGCCCGGGCCTACGCACTCCGAGAAGACCCTACCGTCGGCGCCAACCATCCACACGTAGTGACCCGTATTGGCCGGCGCCGTGCAAGAAACGTAGTTGTCCGCATGCGCTGACGCTGGTGCCTCGTCCAGATAGGGAAGCGCCGGCGGCACGGCCTTGGTCAGCAAGCACATTTTGATGATACCCGGACCACCATTGCCGGTGGGCCATTTGCCGTTTTCAGCGTAGTAGTAGTCCAGCACCGCTGTCTGAAGGCTCCCCCAATCAGTCTGAAGGCTTTCCCTCTCAGCATTGTAGACAACCTCCTGCCCCTGGTCCGCTACACCAGCCGCAATCACTCTTATCAATTCCTCGATCTCAGCCACAGTGGTCTCCAGCTTTATCGTGAGCCAGGAGCCGCTTTGGCTAATCGAGAGCCCGCCCAGCAGATCGGCGACCTCGGGCGGCATTTCCGGCATCATGAGCGGGAGGAGAGCAACCATGCCGCTGAGCATCACCTTAGCATCCGCTGCCGATTCAGCATCAGAGAAATATAGCTTTATTTGCAGGGAGAGGTTTTCCCCTGCCTTGTTAAACCCGAATCCCGCCGCCTCTAAATCTTCAAAGGCCCCCAAACTTATGGGAATACCCCCTTCAGATATATTGCCCAGCGCCTCCTCAGGCACCTCCACCACCCCTTTGATCCAGACATCGCCCAAGGAGTTATAGGTATCA
>Ga0315296_10000800_pt1 | contig 28180 bp, 26 predicted proteins | sample YL17G14_18_MG_FD_203921 | JGI IMG/M metagenome (GOLD analysis project Ga0315296, IMG submission 203921) | Sediment microbial communities from Yellowstone Lake, YNP, Wyoming, USA - YL17G14_18 | ecosystem: Environmental > Aquatic > Freshwater > Lake > Sediment | place: USA: Wyoming | collected... | reverse complement strand
TAATGAAGAAGATTATGTTCATTTTTCTCTTTCTTATTTTTCTCTTATCGTTAAACTTTGTCTATGCCCAAGACATAGAAATAATAGGTCCAGACAAACCAGTTACTGTTTATACTAATAAAATAAATGGATTGGATCTTTTAATTAAAAATAATAGAAATGTGAATGATGTAGTCTATTTTTCTATTTGGCCAACTCAATGGATAAGTTTAGATAAATCCTGGTCACATTTAGGAGCAGGTGAAATAATCAGTTTAACTTTGAATATAAATCCACCATTCGATGCTGAAGAGGGAACAGGTATCTTCACGCTTACTGTAAAATCTGTTGACTACAACGTTACAGCATCCAAACAAATATACTTTTTGGTTAAGAGGTCTTCCCCTATATTCCTTACAGATATCAAACTAAACAAACAATCGTTTAAACCATATGAAACTCTTATAATACAACCAGTATTAACTAACATAGACAGGAAAGAAATAATTGGCGTTTTTGTAACGACAAAAATATTGAAAGATGATCTTTTAATCCAAAAATTTGATGATAGTGTTTCTATAGATCCCGCAAAAACCAAGACTTTATCTAACAATTTTGATATAAAGTTGACACATAAACCAGGAGATTATAAAATTGTTGTGAGTGTAAAGGATAATCTGAATAAACTTTTAGATGAAAAAAATACTATCTTCAAAATAGAGGCAATTTCTAACAAAATAATCGAAGAAAAAGAAACAAAGAGGGATTTGTTTGACAATTTTGTAACTATAAAATTAACGAATAATGGAAATTTACCTGAACCCGAGTTTAATTTTTCAGTAACTTTACCACTCATATCTAAAAGTTTTTTCTATCCTAAAGTTGAACCTAATTTTCAAGAAGAGAAAAATGACAGGGTAATATATAAATGGTTGATCCGTGGGTTGAATCCCGGCGAAACGATAACAATAAAATATGAACTGAGGTTCACAAACATAGTCATTATATCTTGTATTCTTATTATAGTTGTAATATGGATTGTATGGTCATCCTTCCAACCTAAGTTGATGAAAAAATACATGGGTATTTTGGCCAAAGATGAGGAAGTTACGATTTCTTTGCATGTAAAGAATAAAGGTAGAACAGTATTGGATAATGTAACTGTCAAAGATTTTGTTCCTGCTATAGCTACTGTAATTAAAGAATTCGATACCATAACACCCACAATCGCAAGAAAAACTACTGGAACTGAGTTGACATGGCAAGTTAAGGATATCAGGCCAAAAGAAGAGAGAGTGTTAACTTACAAAATTAGGCCTGTGATAGAAATCCTTGGAGATTTAAAATTACCAAAAGCCCATCTTTTGTATGAGACAGGAAAAGGAAAAGAAAAAAAGACTCTTTCTAAAACGATTACGATAATGAGAAAAGTTAAATAATCTTTTCTACTATTTCTAATAGTTACCCCCTGATAGCTCAATGGCTAGAGCGATCGGCTGTAGTCGAGCACTTTGTGCTTGATCGTTAGCAATCGCTCGTCAGAAACCGATAGGTTGCTGGTTCGAATCCGGCTCAGGGGATTATCCGTAAACTATTTAAGCATTTAGGAGTAAAGATTGTGAATATTGAAAAGTTTAAATAGCATCCAATCCAATAATTTATGGGTTGACGACCAAAACGGGGAGGAAACACCCGGTCTCATAAGGCTAAAAAGTCTGAGAATTCCGAACCCGGTAGTTAAGCTCCTCAGTGATCTGGATAGTACTGCCTTTGGGTGGGAAACCCAGGACGTTGTCAACCTATTAATGGTGATTTATTATTGATTAAAACGTCCCCCCTTCCCGCCAACTTTTTTAATCTTTCTTTAATAGATATATTTCCAAAATGCCCTGATAGTGTAGCCCGGTCTATCATCCAGGACTGTCAACAAGATGAGACATCGAATAAAATCAACTTTATTAAATTTAACGCTCAGAGGTCGGAAGAAATTTCATCGAATATTTGGAAAATTTCAGCTTTCATCTTGACAGAACTCCTGGGACAGGGGTTCAAATCCCCTTCAGGGCGTAGGTGATAATTTGGAAACTGAAATAGATATTTTGAGTCATGAATTAGTTCCAAAACATATACTATTATCTGCTCAAGAAAAGGAAGAAGTTATGAGAAAATATGGAATTAAAAAATTAAGTCAGTTTCCAAGGATATCGAAGTCTGACCCAGTAGTTAAGAAATTAAAAGCAATGCCTGGTGATCTGTTAAAAATTATTAGAAAAAGTGATACGGCCAAAGAATCAATATATTATAGAGTTGTTTCAGAGGATTAAAATGGATAGCTTTAATATACTTCTAAAATCATTTGCTGAGAATGAAGGGTTTGTTAAGTTTCAAATAGATTCATTCAGCGATTTCATAGAGAGAAGAATTCCGAGCATAATTAAACAAATAAAGGAAATCAAACCAGAAGTTCCTGACTTAGGAGAGTTTAAGATTAGATTGGGAAGGTTTAAACTTGGTCCGCCTTCTGTCAAAGAGGCCGATGGCTCTGTAAGAAATATCCTGCCGTTAGAAACCAGAATTAGAGATCTTACTTATGCTTCGCCAATGTACGTTGAGATGACACCTATACTTAATGGTATCGAGAGTGAAACCATATGGGTTAATTTTGGTGATTTACCGATAATGCTGAAATCTAAAGTTTGTCCATTATCGATTATGACTCAAAAAGAGCTAATAGAAGCAGGAGAAAACCCTGATGATCCCGGCGGATATTTTATAATAAATGGAACTGAAAGAGTTTTAGTATTGATTGAAGAAATCGCTCCTAATCGGATAATAGTTGAAAAATCCAACATTCCAAACGTAACAGAAACTGCTAGAATACATTCAGAAAACGATGGCTATATACAAAGGCATGTAATCGAAAGAAAAATAGATGGTATAGTTAGAATAAATTTTGCAAATATGAACAACCTTCCAATTGTAATCCTTTTGCGTGCCTTAGGTTTGGAATCAGATAAAGATATAATCAATGCTGTCTCAACAGACCCAGAAATACAAGAAGAGTTTTATCCTAATTTGTTCGAGAGCGAATCAATGGATTCTAAAGGAGGTATAGATGAAATAGGGAGAAAAATAAAAATTCCACAGAAAGAATACAGAAGAGAAAGGGTAACAAGGTTAATCGATAGATATTTATTACCTCATTTAGGTCAAACAAAGGCAGATAGATTGGATAAAGCGATATTTATATCGAAGGTAGTGAATAAAATTCTACGTTTCCATTTGAATAAGATACCAGAAGACGATCTAGATCATTATTCTAATAAACGTTTAAGACTTTCAGGAGATTTATTAGAGATACTTTTCAGATCGATATTACTTGGTAAATGGGGGTTGATTACAAGAATCACATATAACTATCAAAAATTGACGAAAAGAGGAAGATTTCCACCTTTACCTGCAATAGTTGAAGCTAACGTATTAACGAACCAGATTGTATCAGCTTTAGCGATTGGAGCATGGGTTGGAGGTAGGACAGGTGTTTCCCAAAGATTGGAAAGAGGCAGCTTCATAAAAACTCTTTCTCACATGAGAAACGTACTATCACCTTTGACTTCTACACAAGAACATTTTAAGGCAAGAGAACTACATCCAACACACTGGGGAAGGATAGATCCATCACAAACACCAGAAGGGGCAACTATTGGTTTAAGAAAATATTTAGCTGTGATGACTCAGATAACTAAAGGTTCTTCAGAAAAAGAAAAAAATTCAGTATTAAGCGTTGTTAAGAAATATGTTGGTGATCAGAAATGACAGATGTTTTTTTGGATGGTAAGTTTGTTGGCAAAACAGAGAAGCCAGAAGAGCTTGTTCGGACAATGAAAGAAAAAAGGAGATCAGGAGAAATCTCAGATCAAATCAACATTTCTTATTTAGAATATTTAGACACGATTATGATTCTCGCTGATTCAGGAAGAGTTAGGCGGCCCCTGATAGTGGTTGAGAACGGAAAACCAAAATTAACCAAAGAGCACTTAGAAAAATTAAAACAAGGCAAGATGACATGGTATGATTTAATAAAGGAGGGTGTGATAGATCACTTAGATGCTGAAGAAGAAGAGAATGCATTAGTTGCATTGAAGCCAGAAGATTTGACAGAACAGCACACATACTTAGAGTTAGATCCTACTATTATCTTAGGATTATCTACTTCATTCTTACCATTCCCAGAGTTTAACCGTGGGGACAGAGTCAACTTCGGATCTAAAATGATTGGCCAATCCATAGGGATGTATTCGATAAATTTTCCGATAAGGGTAGATACTAAATCGAATATTTTGGTCTATCCACAATTGCAAATCGTTAAAACACATATTAATGATATTTTGAAGGAAGAAAATCATCCCTGTGGAAAAAATGTTATTGTTGCGATAATGTCTTATGATGGGTATAACATGGATGATGCTATTGTTATGAATAAATCTTCTATAGAAAGAGGGTTATTCTGGTCTTATCTATTTAGGACATATGAAGCAGAAAAAAAGAGATACATGGGAGGGCAAGAAGATGTGATAGGCATACCTGAACCTGGAGTGAGAGGATATCCAGGAGAGGATGCATATAAACATTTACCAGAAGATGGTATCGTAAATCCAGAGACAGAGATGAAAGAAGATGAAGTACTTATTGGAAAAGTATCACCACTAAGATTCCTTGGAAGTTTGGACCAATTTATCACAGGATTGGAGAACATAAGAGAAACATCGGTGAAATTGAGACATGGTGAAGAAGGAATCGTTGACAGAATTTTCATAACTGAAAGTAATGATGGTAACAAATTGGTAAAAGTTGTTGTGAGGGATTTAAAGAAACCTGAAGTGGGTGATAAGTTTGCAAGTAGACATGGACAAAAGGGTGTTATAGGTCTGATAGTCCCGCAGGAAGATATGCCGTTTACAGAGGATGGAGTAGTCCCTGACATAATATTCAATCCACATGGTATACCATCTAGAATGACTATAGGTCAACTGTTGGAAATGGTAGCTGGAAAGGTTTCAGCAATAGAAGGTAAGAAGTTGAGTAGTCCGGCTTTTCATCCTTTAGCTGAATCAGAGCTAAGAAATACGCTTGAAAAAAATGGGTTTAGGAATGATGGGAAAGAAACGATGTATGATGGTCAAACTGGAAAAAAATACATCGGCCAAATATTCGTTGGAAATGCTTTCTATCAAAAATTAGATCATCTTGTTTCTAATAAGATTCATGCCAGGTCAAGGGGCCCTGTTACACTCTTAACAAAACAACCTACTGAAGGAAAATCTAAAAAGGGTGGATTAAGGTTAGGAGAAATGGAGAAGGATTGTCTAATTGCTCAAGGTGCCTCTCTAGTTCTCAAAGAAAGGTTTGATTCAGATAGAACAAAAGTTCCAATATGTAAAGATTGTGGATTAGTCGCGATAGTTGATAGGATTAAGAATAGAAAATATTGTCCTGTGTGTGGCGGATCTAAAATTGTAGATGTTGAGACGTCTTATGCGTTCAAATTGTTGACAGATGAGTTGAAAAGTATGTTAATCTACCCAAAGTTGGTAGTCAAAGAAGATATAAACGCTTTGGATAAGATAGTCTTTGGTGTATTAGATTCTGAGATTATTCGCAAAATGTCAGCGGCTAAGATAAGCAAAACAGAACTATATGATCAAGAAGGTTATCCGATAGAAGGAGGGTTGATGGATCCAAGACTTGGTGTGATAGACCCAGGTTTGAGATGTAGGACTTGTGGTGGATCTGTTGGAGAATGTCAAGGACATTTTGGACATCTTGAATTGACAAGACCTGTTGTTCATGTTCACTATGCGAAATTGATTTACAACATTTTGAAGTCTGTATGTTCTAAGTGCGGTAGAATCTTATTAGACCAGGGCGGCATGGAAAAATTTGCAGCTGGTAAAAAATCCATTAAAAAATTAAAATCTCTAGTGAAACCTAAATGTCCTTACTGTGGAGAAACTCAAAAAAAATTGAAGTTCATGAAACCAACAACCTTCATCGAAGAAAGTATAATTTTAGAAGCGACCCAAGTGAGAGATAGGTTGCAAAGAATTCCTGATAGCGATTTGATTTATCTTGGGATAAAAGGGGTTAGACCAGAATCTTTGATAATAACTTTGTTGCCAATACCACCAGTGACTGTTAGACCTTCCATAACTCTAGAAACAGGTGAAAGATCTGAGGATGATTTGACACACAAACTTGTGGATATAGTAAGGATAAACAAAAGATTAGCTGAGAACATAGAACTGGGTGCACCAGATTTCATAATTGAAGACTTATGGGAATTGCTCCAATACCACGTTGCCACATACATAAATAACGAGATATCAGGAGTTCCGCCAGCAAGGCACAGATCTGGAAGAATGTTGAAAACCCTCACGCAAAGATTGAAGACAAAGGAAGGAAGGTTTAGACATAATTTGATAGGAAAGAGAGTCAATTATTCTGCCAGAACGGTTATAAGTCCTGATCCATTTATCGACATAAATGAAGTTGGTGTTCCTTTATCAATCGCACAAGAATTAACAACGTCTGTGGTTGTCAACGAAAAAAACATTGAAAAATTGAGAGAGATGATCAAGAGATATCCAAATTGGCCAACTATTAATTACGTCATAAAACCAGACGGTAGGAAGAAAAAAGTTAACGAATTGAATAAAGAAGAAATTTCAAAGGAAATAGAAGTTGGTTCCATAGTTGAAAAACAATTAGAGGATGGGGATTGGGCAATTTTTAACAGACAACCTTCATTACACAGGATGAGCATGATGGGTCATAAAGTTAGAGTCATGCCTTACCAGACTTTCAGGTTAAACTTGCTAGTTTGTCCACCATACAATGCAGATTTTGATGGGGATGAGATGAACTTGCACATACCACAATTTGAAGAGGCACAAACAGAAGTAAAATTGTTGATGGATGTTCCAAATCATATAAGAAGTCCTAGGTTCAGTGGTCCAATAATAGGCTGTAGCAAAGATCACATTACATCATTGTATCTGTTAACTCATGGTAATCGAGAATTTACGAAAAAAGAAGTAGTAGAGTTAATAAGATTGTGTAATATCGACATGGAAATTCCAAACAAAAGCAAATTCACTGGTAAAGAGATATTCAGCTTGTTCTTACCGAAAGATTTTAGCATAGAATACAAGGCAACATCTTGTATCGGTTGTCAAAAATGTTTAAACAGGAAATGTCCATACGATGCTTATGTTTTCGTGAATGACGGACAGCTCATTAATGGTACGATAGATAAGAAGAGTGTCTCTGCGTTCAGTGGTAAGATGTTGGATGAAATAGACAAAAGATATGGTCATGAGTTTACCAAGAAATTCTTATTTGACATCACGAGGTTTGCTTTGAAGTTTTTGACAATGTATGGTTTTTCAGTTTCTTTAGCCGATCATGATTTGGATGAAAAAATAAGGAGAAAAATAGACGAAACTATAGAAGATGTAAGGAATGAAATAGAGGAAACAATCAAAGATTTCAGAAAAGGGAATATAAAAACATTGGTCGGCAGGTCTCCAAGCGAAAGCCTTGAAATCCTCATCCGAAAAAAACTATCAGATGCTTTAAACAGGATAGCCGATTTTGTCGAAAAGAGTATTCCAGAAAATAACACGGTTATCATGGCTAGAAGTGGTTCAAGAGGAAGCATGATTAACTTAGTTCAATGTGCCGCTTGTATTGGGCAAGAGTTAACAAAAGGAGAGAGAATAAAAATAGGATTTTACAAAAGGACGTTCTCTCACTTTAAGCAAGGAGATATCAGTATAGAATCTAAAGGTTTTGTCAAAAATGGTTATAAACAAGGTTTGAATCCGTTTGAGTTTTTCTTTGATGCAATGAATAGTAGAGAAGGATTAATGGATAAATCTCTGAAAACTAGACACAGTGGATATTTAGAAAGAAGACTCATTGGAGCGTTACAAGATTTGAAGATAGAGTATGATGGAACAGTAAGAGATAGCGGAAAAAAGGTAATCCAATTCATACCAGGGGAAGATGGTTTAGACCCATCTAAAATTCAAAAAGGTGGAATCGATGTCGGAAAAATCGCAGACAGAATCTTCAAATGATTTAATCTTACCACGTAAGATTTTGGATGAAATAGAAAGGATTTGCGAAGAGAGAAAACTCAACTCTAATCAAAGAGAAAAACTTGTGGAAGCAATAAAAAAAGAATACTTGAATAGTTCCTTTGAGCCAGGTGAAGCTGTCGGAATAATATCTGCCCAGTCTATTTCAGAACCAGCCACACAGATGACGATGCGTACTTTCCACTTTGCTGGATCTGCTGGTATTCAGGTCACTTTAGGTTTACCAAGGTTAATCGAAATATTCGACGCAAAAAAAGAACCAACGACTTCAACGATGACGATTTACTTGAAGAAAAAATTCAATAACAAAACAGATTGTGAAAGAATTGTAGAAAAAATAACTGAAAAAAAATTGAGAAACTATGTGCATGCTGTTTCTTTGGATTTGACTAATAGCAAAGTTAAAATAAACTTTAAAAAAATGAAAAAAAATGAATTGGAAAACATAATCGCAAGATTAAGAAAAAAAGTAAAAAATTATAATATTGTTAGTAGACAAAGTACTATGACTGTAGAGGCAAAAGAAAAGAAACTAACCGTTAAGGATCTTCAAAGAATCAAGAAAAAAATGTTAGACTTGCCGGTATCAGAAATACAAGACATAAAGAATGCGATAATCACAAGAGACGGTGATGATTGGGTTATAAAAACTTTAGGATCTAATTTCATAAAACTTCAAGAAATTGAAGAAATAGATTTCATGAGAAGCTATACTAATAATATACATGAATTGATGGAAGTTCTTGGTATAGAGGCTGCAAGAAATGCCTTAATTAAAGAAATTAAAAACACGATGAAACAACAGGGTTTGGATGTAGATGTCAGGCACATAATGCTAGTTGCAGATATAATGACATTCTCTGGAGCGGTTCTACCGATTGGAAGATATGGTGTTGCTGGGATGAAACAGTCCGTACTCACGAGAGCAGGTTTTGAAGAGACGATAAAACATCTCGTTAAAGCTTCTGTGAGACAAGAAGAAGATACTTTCAATGCGATATTCGACAATGTTATGATAAATCAAGTGGTTCCAGTGGGAACCGGGATGTTTGAATTGATTGCAAAATTTGGTGAAGAATGATGGATTTGGCAGATTTAATCAAAACAAAATCAAGTGAAAATAAAATTGTTATAGGTTACGATACTGTGATGAAGTTCATAAAAAATGAAAACCCAGAATTGATTGTTCTTGCCAATAATTTCCCAGATGATAAGAAAAAAATAATAGAACACAATGCTAAGATAGCAAAAGTTGAAGTAAAAGAATATTCAAACGACAGTGTGAATTTAGGTTTGGTATGTGGTAAACCATTTCCAATAGGTGTACTAGCGATAAAGAGGACTAAGAAATGACGATAACATTCACAACAGAAACTATAAGATTTTTGACTCTTTTTGAGAATGTAACTAATGTTCCGGTTAGAGATTGTTTCATAAACAAAGATATTGTCTACTACATAGTTGAAGAAGGTAAGATCGGTTTAGCTATAGGCAAGAATGGGTCATCTGTTAAGAATGTCGAGAAAGCTGTTGGAAAAAGAGTAAAAGTTTTTGAGTATTCTTCTGATACTAAACAATTTGTTAAAAATCTTATACCGCAATGCAAAGAAGTTAACATAATAAACGATAATGATAAACTCACAGTAGAAGTTAAAGTGAATAAAAATGATAGAGGGTTTGTCATAGGAAGGGGAGGAGAAAAGATAAAAATCTATAAGGAGATATTAAAGAGAGTTCACAACATCTACGATTTACAGGTGAAATAATGGCAAGAGGTATGTTTTCAGCTAGAGGGTTGAAAAAAAAGAGACAAAAGTACAAGTGGAAAGATGTAAATTACATGAGGAGACAACTACGATTATCTAAAAAGAATCCTCTAGAAGGTGCACCGAGAGGCAGAGGAATAGTCATCGACAAGAGAGTGGTAGAACAAAAACAACCTCATTCAGGTCTCATAAAAGCTGTACGTGTACAGTTGATAAAAAACAACGTTCAAGTCACTGCTTTTGTTCCTGGGTCCGGTGCTATAGATATGATAAACGAGCATGATGAAGTTATAATCGAGGGAGTAGGTGGTAGTCAAGGTGGCCCAATAGGTAGTCAATGGGGTTTAAAGTATAAAGTCGTTACTGTCAACGGAGTTGCTCTTTCTGAAATTTTGTCTGGGAAAAAACAGAAACCAGTGAGATAGAATGGCTGAAATAAAAATTTTCAACAGATGGAGCTTTCAAGGAATAGAAGTTAAAGATTTAGGACTTAAGCCTTACATTAACCTGCAACCAATCATTGTACCAAAGACTGGTGGAAGGTATGGCAAACATCAATTCTATAAATCTAAGATGAACATCGTTGAAAGACTGGTTAATAAGATGATGGTTCCTGGTCATAAATCAAAACATCATCTCTTAACTTCTGGATTGTGTACTGGAAAGACACAGACTATAATAAACTTAGTTAAAGAAACTTTTGAAAAACTGGAGAAAAAGACGAATAAAAATCCTATTGAAGTCCTTGTTAGAGCCCTTGAAAATTCTGCCTTGAGAGAAGAGATAACTTCTTATCAGATGGGTGGTATCATGGTTAGAAAGGCTGTAGTAACCTCACCTCAGAGAAGACTTGATTTAGCTCTTTCAACCATAGTACAATCTGCTTACAGAAAATCATTCGGGAAAAAACTTTCTATGGTAGATGCTCTAGTTGATGAAATTTTCTTTGCATATCAGAACGATCCCTCAAAATCCGAAGCCATAAAAGAGAAGGAAAGGATTGAAAGAGAAGCTGGTGGAGCAAGATAAATTGTACATTTTCAATAGGATATTTCTAATATAAAACAAAATTAATAACTTATGCAAATTAAAGCAGTTCTATTCGATTTAGATCAAACACTGATAGATTTTATAAAGATGAAAGTAGAAGCATGTCGTTCGGCAATAGAAGCCATGATAAAAGTTGGTTTAAAAATCGACAAGAGGAAAGGATTAAAAAACTTGATGGAAACTTACTTTAGACTTGGTATTGAATCAGACTTAGCATTCACTAAATTCCTTGAAGAACAAACAGGTAGCGTCGATGAAAAAATTTTGAAAGCTGGAATAGATGCATACTTGAAGACCAAACCACATTTCCTTAAACCTTATCCATACGTATTGGAGATTTTAGAAAGTTTAAAAAATATGAATTTAAGATTAGGAATAGTAACTGATGCACCCAAAGAAAAAGCAATGAAAAGGCTCAAAGCTATGGACATAATTCATTTTTTTGATTTTATAATAACATTCGATGAGACAGGAGTTAAAAAACCTAATGAATTGCCCTTTTTATTGGCTATCGATAAACTAAAAGTGAAAGCAGAAGAAATTTTATTCGTAGGTGACAGTTTAAGGAGAGACATTGAACCAGCTGAAAAATTGGGTATGAAAACCCTTTTAATTAAAAGATATGAAGACCTGAAAAAAATAGAGAAAAAACTCAATAGTTAGATTTTTCATTTAAAAAATCCTTTAAGGGAATTCCATCTTTTGTACATACTTTTTTTTGAGGTGACAGTATTCTAATTTTACCATAACCAAAATCAACAACTAAATAAAAAGGAAGACCTTCAAGTTTTTCTTGCATATATTCATAAAAATAGAAATCTTTTTTCTTGGTTGACTTCACTTGCAACAATATGCTTTTCCCCTTTTTGATACATATCAAGTCTGCTTCTCCAAGACTCGCTCCCGCACGTATAACTTTCCAACCATGATTTTCAAACATCATCCTAATTTTTCTTTCAACCCTGTAACCCTTTTTCTTTGTTTGTGTCATCAAGAGTAATTTGAAGAAAATAGAATTTATTTTTACTTATCGGTATTAGTGAAATTTATCTCAGATTTGAAATTTTTTCAAGATACCCATACATTTAAATTAATTTCTTTTCAAAATTACAGTTATTTTAAGTGGTCTGAATGGCAAAGAAAGATGTTATAGAGAGAATAGTGGAAGCGATGAAAGATCCTCTTAGGATTAGGAATATTGCTACATCTTCCCACGTTCACCATGGAAAAACTACTTTAACAGACAACCTAGCCGCATTAGCAGGCATGATGGCAGAGAAGACTGTCGGAGATGTAGAATCTGGTATGCTTACTTGGTTCGATAAACAAGAAAGAGAGAGACAATTGACGATATACGGTGCAAATGTATCGATGATTCACGAATACGGTGGAAAGGACTATTTGATTAACTTGGTCGATACTCCTGGACATGTAGACTTTGGTGGTGATGTAACTAGAGCGATGCGTGCTGTCGATGGGACGATAGTTCTAATATGTGGTGTAGAAGGAATAATGCCACAGACAGAAACGGTATTCAGACAAGCGTTGAGAGAAAGAGTGAAGCCAATTCTATTTATCAACAAAGTTGACAGGTTAATAAAAGAGTTGAAATTGACACCTGAAGCCATGCAGAAGAGGTTCGAAGATTTAATTCGTGATGTTAACATTCTCATCCAAAAATATGTGGAAGAAAAATACAAGGACAAATGGCTTGTCAATGTTGAAGATGGAACAGTAGCTTTCGGCTCAGCATACAAGAAATGGGCCATATCAATCCCTTTCATGCAAAAGACCGGAATCACTTTCAAGGATATAATAGATATGATTAACGAAGGTAAGGATGAAGAACTAGCAAAAAAAGCCCCTCTACATCAAGTCGTACTTGACATGATAATAAAACATCTTCCAAATCCATTAGAGTCACAAAAATACAGATTGGAAAAAGTTTGGAAGGGCGATGTAAATTCAGATGTAGGAAAGGATATGCTTTCTTGTAATTCTAATGGAAAATTAGCGATGATTGTCACAAAAATGGTTCCAGATCCTCATGTGGGTTTTGTTGCAACAGGAAGATTATTCTCTGGAAAAATTTTCAAGAGTAAAGATGTTCAATTGATAGGTCAACATAAAGTTGAAAAAATACAGCAAGTTGCCATTTACAAAGGAATAATGAGAATTCCAGTAAAAGAAATTACAGCAGGCAACATAGCAGCTATCGTCGGTATACAAGATGCTTTTACAGGAGAAACAGTCTGTGATCCCGATCAAATTATCGAACCTTTTGAAGAAATAAAACACATATTTGAACCGGTCGTTACAAAAGCAATAGAACCGAAGAACCCGATGGACCTTCCTAAATTAATAAGTGCACTAAAAAAAATAGGTAGGGAAGACACAACACTCCAGGTCAAGATAAATGAAGAAACAGGAGAGTATCTTGTCTCTGGTTTGGGTGAGTTACATTTAGATGCGAAAGTAGAGAGAAAATTAAAAGAAATGGGTATAGAGATTGATGCATCTCCTCCTATCGTGGTATACAGAGAAACTATAGAAAAGAAGTCGAATGTCATAGAGGGGAAATCAGCAAATAAACACAACAAATTCTATTTTTACATTGAACCGTTGCCTGAAAATATAATCGAAGCTATGAAACTCGGTGACATACCTTCTAATCTCGAGATAAAAAAGAAAAACCTTGAGTTACAGAAAAAACTCACTGATTTGGGTATGGATTACGATGATGTGAAGAACTTAATATTGATACATGGAAAAAACATGCTCATCGACAGGACTAAAGGGATACAATATTTGAACGAAGTCATGGAAATGATAAAAGAAGGTTTCATCAACATAACAGAAGAAGGACCAATGGCTAAAGAATCATGCATCGGTTTGAAAGTTGTATTGACAGATGCTGAATTACATGAAGATCCTGTTCACAGAGGACCTGGACAAGTTCTACCAGCTGTGAGGTATTCAATCAAAGGTGCAATGATGAATGCTGGAATTAACCTAATGGAACCAAAACAAATAATCAGAGTTGATATGCCTACAGAATTGATGGGTGGTGCATTGAGGGAAGTTCAAAACAGGCGAGGGAAGATTCTAGATATGTCAGAAGAGAGAGGAGCATCAATCATTCAAGCAAAAGTACCAGTTTCTGAGATGTTCGGTTTTGATTCCGCCCTGAAATCAGCGACAGGGGGGAAAGGTTTTTATAGTTTAATGGACGTTATATTTGAGAAGTTGCCCAAAGAATTTCAGGATCAAACAGTCTTGAAGATAAGAAAGAGAAAGGGCTTGACTGAACAAATTCCAAAGTTGGAAGAATAAACATATATTTAAAAACATTATTGAATAATTAAATAGTGTTTGAGGAGGTGTAGGAATGGCAGAACTACCAAAAATTAATATCATGACAGCTGGTCATGTAGACGCTGGTAAATCTACTTTAATCGGAAGACTACTCTACGATTCTGGAGCTGTAAGAGAGGATCAGATGAGAAAATTAAAGGTTACTGCTAAAGAATTGAAGAGAGAAACTTTCGAGTTTGCTTTTGTCATGGATAAGTTGAAAGAAGAGAGGGAAAGAGGTCTTACTATAGACATCATGCATACTCCACTCCAAACTAAGAAGTATTTCTATACTGTAATAGACTGTCCTGGTCACAGGGACTTTGTTAAGAACATGATTACTGGAACTTCACAGGCTGACGCTGCAATCTTTGTAGTTTCTGCTAAGCCTGGAGAGGGTATTCAAGAACAGACGAAGGAACATGCTTGGTTGATGAAAGTTATGGGAGTTAGTCAGTTAGTCGTTGCTATAAACAAGATGGATAATGCTAACTATGAACAAAAAAGATTCGATGAAGTTGTTAGCGAGGTTAAAAAACTATTGACTATGATTGGCTACAAAGTCGATGAGATATCATTCGTTCCAATATCTGGTTTACAAGGTGACAACGTCTTCAAGAAATCGGATAAGATGCCTTGGTATAAAGGTTTAACGCTACTTGAAACGATGGATGCAACGATTAAACAACCTGAATTACCAGTCAATAAACCATTGAGAATACCGATTCAAGATGTCTATACGATAACAGGAGTAGGAACTGTGCCTGTTGGTAGAGTTGAGACAGGAATTCTTAAAATGGGAGATACTTTAGTATTCGAACCTTCAGGTGCAAAGGGTGAAGTTAAGACTATAGAAATGTTCCATAAACAACAACCTGATGCAAAACCAGGAGATAACATAGGTTTCAACGTTAGAGGTATTGGTAAGGGTGATGCTAAGAGAGGAGACGTTGCAGGTCATCCTAATAATCCACCCACAGTTGCAAAAGAATTCACAGCCCAGATAGTTGTTCTACAACATCCCACTGTCATAACAGCTGGATATACACCAGTTTTCCATCTAGGAACAGCTTCTGTAGCATGTAAGATAGAAGAGATTATTGCAAAAATCGATCCAAAGACAGGTCAAGTGATAAAAGAAAAACCTGATTTCATAAAGACTGGAGATGCTGCAAGGATAAAAGTTGTTCCATCGAAGCCGATGGTCGTAGAAAAACAATCAGATATTCCACAATTAGCGAGATTTGCCATAAGAGACATGGGAATGACTGTCGCTGCTGGAATAATCTTGGATGTGGTTAAAGCTAAGTAACCCTCCTTTTTTTTATTTTGAAAATATTCTAACTAATATTTCTTCTTCTTTCTCTTCATCAGGCATTTGAGTTTCTTTTACTCTCTTTGTCATAAACTTAAAAACTGCAAGCATCATTAGAATTGCTATAAAAACAAGTATGATGAACATTGGATTTTTTAAAGCACTGATTAAATTCATAAGAACTCTCTGTCTGCCAACGATTATTGTAGTTGTAGTGGTTTCAATGGGGCAATAAGAGCAATCCACTAAATTTGGTGCACATTGTATACAGATTCCATTACTACAAGTAACCCAACTATCCTTGAATTTCTCACAACAGTCTGTGTTGATAGAACAAATCAAACTTTTATTTATTGGAGCAATTGTCGTGCTAGTTGTTGTAACTGAAGTCAAATCAGAACAAATAAGGCTTATATCGTAAGAAAAACCCTCGCTTTTATAGTTGTAAATCAGGAAGTAATAAGTTCCTGTTTTGAGTGTTTCTGTACATTCTTCTTCTTTTTCACTTGAACAAGGTCCACAATCATATCCTCCTTCTAACGAGCATTCATTTGGGTAGTATCTTCCTACATCTGGACATGTTCCATCCCAATTTGCAAAAATGTCATAATCCCCAAACTTATTGTCTTTAATGATTGAATTTAACAGTATTCTTACTTTCTTTTCTGTCGGTAATGTAAATTTGAAATAGTCTGAATCACCTTGAAGAGTGGATCTTCTTATGGTTTGATCGCACTCTATCTTATAAGCCTCAGCACAAGAATTATATTCTCCTATTGTTGAAATTGAGGTTGTTGTTTGATTTGTAACTGTAGTATTAATAGTAGTTGCTGAAGTAATTGTCGAGGTAGTAGTCATTGGAATTACTAAGAGAAAAATGAGCATGAATAGTAATTTCTTAGATAAATTCATGTTTAATATTTTTCTTTACCTATTATAAATCTCATGAAGGTCAAAGTTGGAAAAGAATTAAAAGATTTTAGAACAGTCTGGATGGAAGGAAAAACAGTAAGAATGATTGATCAGACAAAATTACCGCATAAATTTGAGATTTATGATTCTTTTTCCCATAAACAAACAGCAGAAGCAATAAAAAATATGATTGTTAGAGGAGCTCCAGTTATTGGAGCAACAGCAGCATATGGAATTGTACAGGCTTGCCTTGAAGCACCTGAAGGCAAATTCGATGATTATGTAAGAAACGCTGCTAACACTTTAAGAAAAACTAGACCAACTGCTTACAATCTTTTCTGGGCAATAGATAGAATCTTGAAAGTTGTAAGTAAAGGAAAAAATATTTCTGAGAAAAAAGAGTTGGCTATAGATGAAGCAAATAGAATTGCTGATGAAGATGTAAAGACTTGTAAGAAAATTGGTGAGTATGGCAATAAACTGATCAAAAATGGAGATAGAATTTTAACTCATTGTAATGCCGGTGCTTTAGCAACAGTCGATTATGGCACAGCACTAGCACCGATACGTTTCGCTCACTATGAAGATAAGAGAATATTTGTGTTCGTTGATGAAACAAGACCAAGATGTCAGGGTTCAAAGTTAACAGCATGGGAACTATTGCAAGAAGGAATTCCTCATACAATTATTGCAGACAATGCAGCCGGTTATTATATGCAAAAGGGAGAAATTGATTTGTGTATTGTTGGTGCTGACAGAGTGACTTTAGATGGTTCATTCGCGAATAAAATCGGAACTTATGAGAAAGCAGTTTTAGCAAAAGAGAATAATATTCCTTTTTATATTGCTATACCAACTAGCACGATTGATTTTAACATTAAATCTGGAAATGATATTCCTATAGAAGAAAGAAGTGAAGAAGAAGTAACTCATATTTCTGGATTTGCTGAGGGAGAAATTAAGAAAGTGAGAATAACCCCAGAAAGGTCTCATGCAAAGAACCCTGCTTTTGATGTTACACCTGCAAAATATGTAACTTCATTCATAACTGAGAAAGGAATTATAAAAACAAGAGATATAAAAAAGTTACTAAAGTAATATTAAAAGGGAATTGATATGGATTGGGGAAAGAAAAACAGATTGTCAAGATTAATACAAAAAGATGGGCATTGTTTATTCTTGCCTATAGATCATGGATATTTTCTAGGACCTACTTCTAAACTGGAAAAACCAGGCAAAACTATAAAATCGCTTCTTCCTTATTGTGATGGTATTTTTGTCACAAGAGGAGTGTTACGTTCATGCATAGATCCGAATATTACCGTTCCAATAATTCTCAGAGTATCTGGCGGCACGAGTATAGTTGGAAAAGATTTATCCAATGAAGGTATTACAACATCTATAAAAGAAGCAGTGAGACTTAATGTTGCTGCAGTTGGTTTGTCAATATTTATTGGAACAGATTACGAACATCAAACATTGTTGAATCTTTCAAGACTTGTTGATGAAGCAGAGGAGTATGGAATTCCAGTGATGGCTGTTACTGCTGTTGGTAAAGAATTAGAGAAAAGAGATTCTCGTTATCTTGCTTTATGTTGTAGAATTGCTGCTGAACTAGGTGCAAGTGTAGTTAAAACTTATTGGTGTGAGAATTTTGAAAAAGTTGTAGATGGTTGCCCTGTCCCTGTTGTTATGGCAGGTGGACCTAAAGTAGATACAGAAAGTGAAGTGTTAGAATTTGTTTACGATGGGATGCAAAAAGGAGCTATAGGTGTAAATTTAGGAAGAAACGTTTGGCAATCTGAACATCCGGTTGCGATGATTAGAGCTTTGAAAGCGATAATCCATGAGAATACTACAGCAAAAGAAGCCAATGATTTGTTAAATAGTATTAAAGGCTGTAAGAAAAAATAAATTAAGTAATGATTTTATGTTCGGTTTTGAAAAGAAAGAAATTGAAATTTTTCTTGAAAAATACAATTATTCTCCTGGAGAATTCATTATTGGAAAAATCTCTCTTAAACTCAGCAAACCAATTCATGCAAAAAAATTAAAGGTTGCTTTAATAGGAGAAAAAATAACAGTCATGACGGAAAAAGATTCAAATAGAAAAACTCATACAACAGAAGAAAAAACATATGTTTATAATTTTCAAATGCCGTTGGATGGGGAGAAAGAATATACTGAAGGAGAATATGAATTTCAAATAAAAATTCCACAGAATATTCTTCAAGGTGTTTCATCACCTAAAATTGGGATTGAAGACATGATAAATTCAATGCAATTTCCTTCTGGATATCAATCTGTTACAAATTGGTATGTAGTAGCAAACTTAGATGTTCCTATGGGCTTTGATGTCTCTCATAAAATACAAATTAACATTGGATGAAATCCAAATAGATATGATTTTTTATTTGATCATGTGATGTATCATGCGAGTAGCAATGTATTACAACAATAAAGATATAAGATTAGAAGAAATACCAAAGCCTAAGATTGGTCCTGAAGAGATATTAGTAAAAGTGATGGCATGCGGTATCTGTGGTAGCGATGTGATGGAATGGTATCGTATCAAGAAAGCACCACGAGTTCTTGGACATGAACTGACTGGAGAAATTGTGGAAGTTGGGAAGAGTGTAAAAAAATTCAAAGTAGGGGACAGAGTCTTTGTATCACATCATGTTCCTTGTAATAAATGTCATTATTGTTTAGATGATCAGCAAACTGTATGTGAAACTTTACACAATACTAACTTCGATCCAGGTGGTTTTGCTGAATATGTTCGTGTGCCAAAGATAAACGTAGAATTGGGAACTTTTCTTTTGCCAGATGAAATGTCTTTCGAGGATGGAACTTTAATCGAACCTTTGGGTTGTGTTATAAGAGGGCAGAGAAGAGCAAATATAAAACCAAATCATACAGTGCTAATAATCGGTAGTGGTATTTCTGGCATACTTCACATACAACTGGCTAAAGCTAAAGGTGTAAAAAAAGTCATTGCAACTGATGTTAATGAATATCGTTTGAATACTGCTAAAAGATTCGGGGCAGATGTTATAATTAATGCAAAAGAAAACATACCAGATTTAATGAGAAAAGTTAATGATGGAAGATTAGCTGATAGGGTGGTAGTTTGTACAGGAGCATTATCGGCCATCGAACAGTCTTTTAAATCTGTAAAAGATGGTGGCGGTATTCTATTCTTTGCACCTACTGATCCCAATATTAAAATTACTATACCATTCAATGAATTTTGGACTAGTCAAGTAACATTAACGAGTACTTACGCTGCCGCTCCTGCTGATATTAAAGAAGCTATGGAATTGATTAGTTCTCGTAAAGTGAATGTACATGACATGATTACACATCGATTAAGTTTAGCAGAAACTGGTAAAGGATTTCAAATCGTTGCTGATGCTAAAAAATCTATCAAAGTTATAATTGAATCACAAAGATAAATTTATTCATCATCAAAAATTATTTAGTGAGTTAATGGATGTAAAAGAAGTAACAAAATTTAAAACGAATTTCGTTTCTGAAGAAGTACCTGAAGATAAAAATATTGAAGAAATTAAAAAATGGTGTGATCAGTTCATCAGGAATAAACTGATTAACGTTGAAAATAATTCTTTAGGTCTGAGCTTTAGAACAGAGGACGGATTCATAATAACTGGAAACAAATTGAAAGAAGATTTAAACAATGAGTGTTTTGTGAGTGCAATAAACTATGATGTTTACAATAATTCATTCTATGTTGATGGTTTACAAGAACCTTCTATTGAAGCCATCATGCATTTTTTGGTTTACAACACAAGAGATGATGTCAATGCTATATTTTGTGGATACTGTGATTCCATTCTGAAGAATGCTGAAAAGATGAAACTGCCTGTTACGAACAATGAACAACCTTCTGGTACAATGGAATTTGCTAATGAAGTTTTAGATATTCTCGGTGACAATAATTTCATCGTAATAAGGAATTGTGGTTTCGTTTCTTTGGGTAAAAACATGAAAGAAGCTGGAGATTTAGCCCTGAATACTTTGAAGAAAGCACAAAAATGATAGTGAGTTGATGAAAGCTGAAATTGGAATAATCGGTGGTACTGGAGTTTACGATCCTGAAATTTTTAAGAATATAAAACCAGTCGATGTGAAAACACCATATGGGGAAACATCTGATTCTTATATTATTGGAGATTTCGAAAAAAGAAAAGTTGCATTCTTAGCAAGACATGGAAGAAAGCATACGATACCACCACATGACATAAACTTTAGAGCAAACATATACGGGTTTGAACAACTTGGCGTAAAAAGAATCTTGGCATCATGTGCTACTGGTTCTTTGAAAGAGGATTATAAACCGGGTGAAATAGTTATACCAGATCAATTTATAGATTTTAAGAAAACTAGGACGACTTTCTATGATACAGGAGATGTTACTCATGTTTCTTTGGCAGACCCATTCTGTCCAGAGTTAAGAAAAATTTTGATAGAATCTTGTGAAAAATTAGGAATAATATATCATGACAAAGGAACTTATCTTTGTATAGAAGGGCCTAGATTTTCTACAAGAGCAGAGAGTAAGATGTTCAGAAATTTTGCCGAGTTGATTGGTATGACGGGAGTACCAGAAGCAATATTAGCAAGAGAAAAAGAAATATGTTTTGCAATAATAGCTACAATAACTGACTTCGACGTCTGGTCAGAGAAACCCGTGGATGTCGAAGAAATAATTAGAGTCATGAAAGAAAGTGAAGAAAAAGTAAAACAAATATTGAAAGAGACAATAAATAATATTCCTAAAGAAAGAAATTGTATTTGTAAAGAAGCTTTGAAGAATGCAAAAGTTTAATCTATTTTATTTTTTATCCAACCTTCACCATTTTCTATTGCAAGATTTCTTGATTCAAGTTCACCCATTATTTCTATAACTGCTTGTTCTGTTATATCAATCTTGAACCTTTCTTTCAAATCTTTCTTGATTCCTTTTATAGAACGACCTTTTTTTTCATTCAACACTTTGGGTAAAATATTGCACATATCTTCTATATAATTCCATGGCCACATAACCCAAACCCAATCTATCTCTTTACCATAATAGTCTGGAATGAATTTGGAATGTTTGATGTGGAAAATTGCTACGGTTTTTATTTCTTTGGGGTTTAGTTTTTGCACGAATTCCTTTGCAACAATCATACTTTCTCCAGAATCTGTAATATCATCTACAATCAATACTTTCTTTCCAGTTAGATCAACATCAATTGGATACCTCAAATGTGCCTTTCCATCTTTACTAGCAGTTACACCCCAATGGTCAACTTTTATCGAGACTAAATCTTTAATTATCATCAAATCGCAGATGACCCTGGCAGGTACAAAACCCCCTCTCGATAAAGCAATTACAATATCTGGGCGATAATTGTCTTTCTTTATCTTCTTCGCTATTTCTTTAATATATCCGTATAACTCATCCCATGAGGGGAGCCAACAATCAAATTTTTCCATATAACCAAATATTTATTGATTAAATAATTTTTATAAATGTATTTGTTGGTCTGAATGACAATTCCAGAAGTTAAGTTCTATGACGAGAAAGCTAGAAAGTTTTACAAGTTAGTTAAAACTTCAACTTGGCCCACAGTTAAAATTTCTGGTATTTTTATGCATAGAGTGAAGGATGTGGATCCAAAAACTGATTCTTTCCTTAAAATTAAAACTTTAGGAGAGATAGGAGGAATTGGTCTTGACACTTGCACCGGTTTAGGATATACTTCAATTCTCTCTGCTAGAGAAACAAAAGTTGAGAAAGTCATTACTATAGAAAAAGATGAAAATATGATTGAGATAGCTAAACTCAATCCTTCCTCAAAAGAGCTTTTTACGAACCCAAAAATAGAATTGATGATTGGCGATGTTTATGAGCATATAAAAAAATTTCCAGATGAATACTTTAATTTTATAATTCATGATCCTCCAAGAATTTCTATTGCTGGAGAATTATATTCTTTAGAATTTTATAAACAAATCTTCAGAATTCTCAAAAAAGATGGGAAACTTTTTCATTATGTAGGAAAGCCAGGAATAAGACAAGGAAAAAATTATAGTAAAGGAATAATTCAAAGACTTAGGCTAGCAGGTTTCAAGAAAATAGAAAGAGTTGATTATGCGAATGGTGTACTTTGTTTTAAATGAAATTATAATAAATCTTCAAATGCTTATTTATAGAACATGATTAAGATTGATGAAATTAAACTAAAAGATTACCTTTCTAAAATATTCAGTTCCGATATACGAATAAGGGATATAAAAAAATTGGGCGAAGGGTTTCATGGAGTTGGATTTTTAATTGATACTGTCAACAAAAAAGGCGAAGAGAAGAGATATTTTCTCAAGACTTTGCATGAACAAGGTTTTGGACATGAATATGCTTCTGATAGAGCAAACGTCATAATTCGTGCACTAATGGACGATAATCTGTTGCCAAACCATGTGAAAGTTCTTGATGCTGGCTCTATCCAAGAAAATGGCTTACTCTTATCACTTGGTAAACCAGAAGAATTTTTCATAATAATGGAAGAAGGAAAAGGCATGGAATACTGGGGAGATTTGGATAGAATAAGAGATAGTGGAATATTAACAAAAAATGATGAAGACAGAATAAGAATAATATCTGATTACCTAGCGAGTATTCATTCTGTCAAGTATGATGGTGATAATAGCAAGTATCTTTACAAAAGAGTTGTCAGAGATTTTGTTGGACATGGAGAACTGACCATGGGTGTAATTGATACATTCCCTGATAAACTTGATTTTGTTTCAAACAAAAAATTAGTTGAAATCGTTAAGAAGATGGTGGAGTGGTGGGATAAGATTAAACACAATGACAAGAGATTAACTGTCATTCATGGGGACTTTTATCCTGGTAACATATGGTTTGACGATAAAAAATTAGTTATTCTTGATAGGAGCAGATTTAGATACGGAGACCCAGCTGATGACACGACATGCTTCACTATGAATTTAATTAACTACTCAGTTATGGCTTATGGAGAGTTTAAAGACCCATTCAAAAAACTTCTAGAATTATTTTTTTCACAATATTTGAAGAAAAGGAACGATCCAGATATTTTCAAACTCTCACCTTTGTTCTTTGCTTTCCGTGCATTAGTTTGTATTCATCCTGTCTTCTATTCTGCTGAATGGTTGGAAAGTCGCGGTTTTAAAAAAGAAAGTATAGAAAATTTAAGCGAATCAAAAAAGAAAATAATTAATTTTGCAAGTAACATTCTGGATGAGGAAGAATTTATTGTCAAAAAAATTAACTCATACTTAAAGGATTGAAATGAACACAGAATACTGGCTAAATGTCTGCAAAGATATAGGAGAAAAAGTTTTTGTTGAGATACAAAGACAAGTGAAGAATGAAGAAAATAAGAAAGTCATAGGAATAGGTTCTGGAGGCGATAAAACTTTAATCATAGATGACCTTGCTGAAAAGGTTGTATGGAATGAATTGAAAAAAACTGGAAAAAGTATTAAGATAATATCTGAAGAATTTGGAGAAAAGATAATTGGTACAAACCCAGAAGTTTCAATAATTGTAGACCCAATAGACGGTTCAAATAATATGAGATTTGGAATTCCTTTTAACTCTTTATCCATTGCAATAGGAGACCTTTCAGGAAAAATTAAAGGAATAGAAATTGGTTATATCAAGGATTTTGTAAGAGGGAGTAATTATTATGCAATCAAGGGAAAGGGTGCTTTTAAGAATGATAAAAAGATACAAGTAAGCAAAAAAGAGATTGGTTGCCTATTGATTGATGTTGTCCTAGAAAGAGAAAAAAACTTTAAACGAATAGGTGACGTTGGTAAGAACTTTCCTTTTGTCAGGATGCTGGGTTCAGCTTGCTTGGGAATGTGTTTTGTTGCCAGAGGAAGTGTTGACGGTTATATAGGATTGAGTGCTAAAAGAACTTTGGATTATACGGCAACTCAACTGATAATAAAAGAAGCTGGCGGTGTTGTCAGGGATATTGATGGTAAAGATTTCTCAGATTATGATATAGGTTTCAATATAGATACTAACATAGTCGCAGCATCTAATGATAAAATGTTCAATAAAATAAAATCAATATTGAAGTGATGTGATGAAAGGTTGGGCTGTCTGGTTGATTGGTCTACCTGGATCTGGAAAGACTGTTAGAGCGAGAGAGTTGCTGAATAAATTAAAGGAAAAGAAAATAAATTTTGAATATCTTCGAATGGATGAGATAAGAAAGATTTTAACTCCTCAACAAGAATACACTGAGAAAGAAAGGGATCATGCTTACAGAGCTTTGATATTAATAGCGAAATTTTTGACAGACAATGGGATTAATGTTGTAATGGATGCGACAGCTCACAGAAAAATTTGGAGAGAATTAGCGAGAGAATTGATACCAAATTTTGCTGAAGTCTACATAAAATGTCCTTTAACAGTTTGCATGAAAAGAGAAGCTAACAGAAGAGACAATCTGATTGTCAGTAACTTGTACAAAAAGGCATTAGAGAGAAAATTGACTGGCAAAAGGAAAAAGTTAGTCGGAGAAGTGATCGGTATTGACATTCCTTTTGAAGAACCTGATAAACCAGATTTGTTGATAGAAGCATACAAGTTCGATCCAAAAGAATCTTCTGAGAAAATCTATCAATTGATTAAGAAAAAATTTAAAATTTAAAGATAATATCTTCTCACTAAAATCTTAAATTTATTAAAACATAGTTTATTCAGAACAAGGGGGTTGATTATGAAATTCAAAGTAAAAGACCAATCGTTGGCAAAACAAGGTAAACTGCAGATAGCATGGGCAGAAAGTCGAATGCCTGTTCTAATGAAAATAAGAGAAGAATTTGAGAAGAAAAAACCGTTTAAAGGTTTGATAATTGGTGTCGCTCTTCATTGTACTAAAGAAACTGCTGTCCTTGTCAAGACTTTAAAAAATGGTGGGGCAGAAGTAGCTCTAACCGCTGCTAATCCTTTATCTACCCAAGATGATGTTGCAGCTGCATTAGTTGATGAAGGTATCAATGTTTTTGCTTGGGCTGGAGAGAATGAAGAAGAATATTACTGGTGTATGAATCAAGTCTTAGATTTCAAGCCTAATGTGACTCTGGATGATGGTGGGGATTTAGTCAACACTATTCACACAAAAAGACAAGACTTGATAAAAAATGTTTTCGGTGGACAAGAAGAAACAACGACTGGTGTAATAAGACTGAGAGCGATGGCGAGGGATGGTGTTCTAAAATATCCTATGTTTGCAATAAACGACACGCCAACAAAAGGAATGTTCGATAATATTTATGGAACAGGTCAAAGTACGATCGACGGTATATTAAGAGCAACGAGTATGATGATTGCAGGAAAGACTTTTGTTGTATGTGGTTACGGACGTTGCGGTTATGGATTAGCAAACAAAGCAAGAGGTATGGGTGCAAATGTAATTGTCACTGAAGTTGATCCCATAAAAGCTTTACAGGCAGTGATGGATGGATACAGAGTCATGCCTTTGAAAGAAGCTGCTAAACTGGGAGATATTTTCATCACGATAACTGGGGACAGGGATGTCATAAGAAAAGAACACATGGAACTCATGAAAGATGGAGCTATCATCGGAAATACAGGTCACTTTAACGTTGAAATTAATGTTGAAGATTTAGAGAGTATATCGAAGGGCAAGAGAGAAATAAGAAAACATGTCGAAGAATACACTTTGAACAATGGAAAGAAAATATACTTGCTCGGTAAAGGTAGAATAATTAATCTTGTAGCAGCAGAGGGTCATCCTTCAGATGTAATGGACATGTCTTTCGCTGATCATGCACTATGTTGTGAATATTTGGTCAAGAATTATAAAAAACTGAAACCCGACGTTTACAATGTTCCAAAAGAGATTGATGATAGAGTCGCACAATTGAAGCTAGAATCTATGGGAATACAGATAGATCAACTGACAGAAAGACAGAAAAAATATTTAACGGATTGGAAGGAAGGAACATAACAGATAATTGATTTTCTTAAAATTACAGAATTAATAAAAGGATAGTCATGAAAACGAATCTAATAAGACTACTTACTTATGCAGCCATGCAGATTTCATTCATTTATGTATCAGTTTTCGCGAGAAATTTAGGAATTCCAGATGTTGGAATTGGAATAATGGTTGCATTATATTCATCTGCACTTTTCTTTTCATCGTACATTTTTGGTCGTGCCTCTGACAGGCATGGAAGAAAAATATTTATCCTTGTCGGATTGTTCTTTGCAACTATCGCATTTTTTTTACAAATATTTGCATATGATTTCACTTCTTTGATAATAGTTCGTACATTAGTAGGGTTTTGCATAGGAATTTATCCTTCAGCTTTGGTTGCATGCGTTTATGAGATGAAGAAAGACATGGGTAAGTTTGCATCTTTTGGGTCTTTGGGTTGGTTTATAGGACTGACAATGGCTGGAATAATAACTACTTACTTTTCAATAAAAGGAGTTTTCATTCTAAGTTCTTTATTTTCTTTAATAGCATTCTTAGTTGCTTTTACCTTGGAGCCGATTAAACACAAATCGATTAAAGTTCCATTATTCCCGTTGGAGATATTGAAGAAGAATAAGTCTGTCTATCTGAGTATGTTGATTCGTCATAGCGGAGCATACATAATCTGGACATTCTGGCCTTTGTATTTGATTTCTATTGGTGCAAACTTGTTCTGGGTCGGTATAATCGAAGCTGTTAATTCTTTTGTTCAATTTCTAGTCATGTTTGTCATAACGCATAGGTTCAAGACTACCCTATTGCTGAAAATTGGTTTTTTAATTTCTACGATAACATTTTTCAGTTACACCTTAGCATCGAATTTTTGGCAAATATTACCAGCTCAAGTTCTTCTAGGAACCTCATGGGGTCTGTTGTATGTGGGCGCTTTAAGGTATGTTTGTGAGAGAAACGATGAGAGTGCTACTGTGTCAGGAATATTAGATTCTGTGTTGAATCTGTCGGCTATCATCGGTCCTATTTTAGCCACAATCCTACTTTCTTTAGGGGATTACAAAACAGGTATGTATGTCGCATCTCTTTTAGCTCTGATTAGTTTTTTTGTTTTCAATTTCTTCGAATCAAAAAAATTTCTTTAATTTTGTGAGTTTTTTTATTGTCAAATCTGGCTTTATTTTCATCTTTATATCATACCTTCTCCATGGCATTGTTTTCGCATATCTTCTGGGAGGTTTAAAGAGTATAGTCTTCATTCCCAATTTTTTTGGAGTTGGTATATCCCTGCAAGGATCATCACCGATAAAGACACATTTTTCTGGTTTTTGTTTGAAGAACTTTAACATCATAAGAAATATTCTCTTGTCTGGCTTCTCTATATTAACTTCTTCGGATGAAACTGTAAAATCAAAATATTTTCTTATATCGAGCCACTCTAAGACTGAATATAAATCTATAATCCTACCGTTCGAAATTATACCCAACTTTTTTCCTTTTTTCTTCAGGTAAGTTAAAATATCGACTAACTCTTTCTTCCACTTGTAAGACTTCAACATCTTTTTGTATTCAATGCGGTAGGCTTTGATTATATCTAAAGCTAAGAAAGTTCTT
>Ga0315296_10000799_pt1 | contig 28193 bp, 26 predicted proteins | sample YL17G14_18_MG_FD_203921 | JGI IMG/M metagenome (GOLD analysis project Ga0315296, IMG submission 203921) | Sediment microbial communities from Yellowstone Lake, YNP, Wyoming, USA - YL17G14_18 | ecosystem: Environmental > Aquatic > Freshwater > Lake > Sediment | place: USA: Wyoming | collected... | reverse complement strand
ATGGGTGAGGCTATCGTGGCTGCCGTCCTGAAGAAGGGCGTTCTCTCGCCGGCCGACATCGTGGCCAGCGACATCAGGCCCGAGCGACGGGACCTGCTGGCCCGTCAGTACGGCCTCGCCATCACCGACGACAACGCCCGCGTCGCCGCCGAGGCCGAGATAGCCATCCTGGCCGTGAAGCCCCAGGAGTTCGGGAGCGTCGCCAAGGTCATCCAGGGCCACCTGAACTCCCGCCAGACGGTGGTCTCCATCATGGCAGGCGTGCGCATCGAGCGGCTGTGCAGCGCTCTGAACCACCCGATGGTGGTGCGGGTCATGCCCAACACCCCGGCCATGGTCGGCGAGGGCATGAGCCTGTGGACGGCCACCGACGCCGTCGACGAGGAGACGCGAGAGAAGGTACGGAGCCTGCTGTCGGCTATGGGCCGCGAGCTCTATATGGCCGACGAGAAGTACCTGGACATGGCCACCGCCGTCTCCGCCAGCAGCCCGGCCTTCATCTTCCTGGTGATGGAGGCCCTGACCGACGCCGGCGTGCACATCGGACTGCGCAGGGACCTGGCCATCGAGATGGTGACTCAGACGGTGCTGGGGACAGCCCGCCTGGCCCAGGAGACGGGCACACCCTTCTCCGAGCTGCGGCACATGGTCACCTCGCCCGCTGGCACCACCGCCGAGGGCCTACGCGTGCTCGAGAACGCCCGCGTGCGTGCCGCCATCATTGAGGCCATCATCGCCACCTACGAGAAGGGGAAGACCCTGGGAGGGTAGAGCCATCATCGCCAACTTCGTCCTCGTCCTGGTTCAGGTTCTGACGGCGGCCATCTTCCTGCGGGCCATCCTCTCCTGGTTCGCTATCGACCCGCGTAACCCGCTAATCCAGGTGCTGGACCAGATCACAGAGCCCATCCTCTCGCCGCTGCGACGGATCGTGCCCCGCATCGGCATGATCGACATCACGCCCCTGGTGGCCATCATTCTTCTGCAGGTCCTGGGCCAGGCCCTGGCCCAGAGCCTCTAGCAGGCTGCTGAAAAAGTCGCCGCTCGCCCTTCGACAGACCCTCGGCCTGAGCTGGGGCCGAAGGCTCAGGACGCCCTTCGACAGGCTCAGGGTGAGCGGTTGCTGCATTCCGCTCATGGTGAGCCTGTCGAACCACGAGCGGCCCACTTGGGTCTATCAGCACCCTGCTAGACTCGAGGCTCGAAGTTCGAGGCGCCGCCTTACTTCCGCCGCGTCCAGCTCCTCCACCACCACCAGCTTCTTGCGGCCCCGCTGCCCGCGCACGATGCGCAGCGAGGTCTTGGGGACGCCCAGCGCCTCCGCCAACAGGCGCAGGAGGGCCTCGTTGGCGCGGCCCTCTACGGGCAGCGCCGTCACCCGCGCCCGCAGGACGTCGCCCTCCAGGCCCAGCACCTCGTCCCGGGCCGAGCGCGGCGTCAGGTGAACGCGGAGGGTGGCGGACATGCCTACCGCTCCCCCGACGAGCCTTCGCCAGAGGCGAATCCGCCTCCGGCGGACAGCAGCACCCGCCTGGTGACGCTCAGGACCCATCGCCAGTGCAGGAGCAGGTGCACCAGCAGGATGACGATGAGGGCGATGCCCGCCCAATCGTGGATGTCCAGCCACGTCTCGCGCGTGAACCCGAAGCTCTCGTGCGCCGCCCGCGACCCGGCGCCGCGAAAGTGGAAGCCGCCTCCACGGGGCAGCGCGATCCAGAGAATGAAGCCGGAGGCAGCCTCCAGCAGCAGTGCCAGGAGGGCCGCCACCGCTATACAGTAGAGAAGCGCCGCGCGTCGCATGCTCGCCTCCTTCTCGGGCCGCCGGCCGGCGGCCGGTGGACGCCTGTGCTAGGATAACCCACCGTCGCCCGGAAACAAATCAGTCCCCCCCACCCGCGGTGTTCCCAGTTCCCAGTTCCCAGTTCCTTGTTCCTGGTTCCTTGTTCCCAGTTCCTCCCCCCTCTCCTTGCAGGGCCCCTAGCCCCGTGCTATCATGCCGCCGAAAGCAGAGAAATTGCGCAATCGCCTTAGTGGTTGCGCCCAGGGAGGGGGCTCTCGTGACAACGGACCAGCCTACCACACAGTCCGGCCCAGCCACGACCGACAAGCAGCGGTCTCTCGAGCTGGCCATCGGCCAGATAGAGAAGCAGTTCGGGCGGGGCGCCATCATGCGCCTCGGCGAGGCCTCCGCTCATCTCCAGGTGGAGACCATCCCCACCGGCTCCCTGGCCCTGGACCTGGCCCTGGGCGTGGGCGGCATCCCCCGAGGCCGGGTGACCGAGATCTTCGGGCCGGAGTCCACCGGCAAGTCCACCCTGGCCCAGCACATCATCGCCGAGGCCCAGAAGCTGGGCGGCATGGCCGCCTACATCGACGTGGAGCACGCCCTGGAGCCCACCTACGCCGCCTCCATCGGCGTCAAGGTAGACGACCTCCTGATCTCCCAGCCCGACACCGGCGAGCAGGCCCTGGAGATCACCGAGGCCCTGGTGCGCAGCAACGCCGTGGATATAGTGGTGGTGGACAGCGTCGCCGCCCTGGTGCCCCGCGCCGAGATCGAGGGGGAGATGGGCGACTCGCTCCCGGGGCTTCAGGCGCGCCTCATGTCCCAGGCTCTGCGCAAGCTGGCGGCCGCCATCGCCCGCTCGCACACCGCCGTCATCTTCATCAACCAGTTGCGGGAGAAGGTGGGCATCGTCTTCGGCAACCCGGAGGTGACGCCCGGGGGTCGCGCCCTCAAGTTCTACAGCTCGGTGCGCATCGACCTGCGCCGGGTGGAGTCCATCAAGCAGGGGCCCCAGGTCATCGGCAGCCGTGTGCGGGCGAAGGTGGTCAAGAACAAGGTGGCGCCTCCCTTCCGCTCCGCCGAGTTCGACATTATGTTCACCGGCAAGAGCCTGGGGATCAGCCGCGAGGGCGACATCGTCGACCTGGGAGTTGAGACGGCCATCCTCAAGAAGATGGGTGCCTTCTTCAGCTACGGCGACCTGCGCCTGGGTCAGGGCCGCGAGGCCGCCAAGGAGTACCTGCGCCAGAACGCCGAGCTGGCCGTCGAGATCGAGCAGCGGATCCGGGACGCCGCCGGTGGCCACGCAGCCACTGCCGCCCCCGAGGCCGAGGGCGAGGGCGCGGCGGAATAGGCGAGGAAGCCAAGTGCCGGAGACGCCGCAAGAGCGACGGAAGCGCCGCAGGCGACCGAGACCCGATTACTCGGCTCAAGCCGACTACATCGAGGCTGTCTCAGATTCCGCGAACACAAGGCAGGCCGAGGTAGAGAAAGCCCTGCGAGCGGCGTTCAGGAGATTCATCGAGACTCAGGAGGTCGAAGTCATCGCGTTCTCGGACATGACGGTAAGGTCTCTTGCAAATGCTTTGAGCAGGTACTCAATCATCCTGAAGGCCTTGTTAGCGGCGTCCAACGTTGCGGCCCGAGCCATCGAACGCGATTTGGGCATCAAGAACTTGAATACGTACAAGCCGCGCCTCTCGCGAGAGAATGCCCTGGCCATAGCAGGTTATCTCAAGTCTTTCCTTCCACCGTATCTTGCCGTCCCGACACTCTGCCATGTGGATCGCATACAGTACATCGACAAAGAGGTCCGGATGAACAAGGGGCGATGGGAGCAGATGGTCATCGCTAGTCTCAACAGGTTGAGCGGGCTTGTCTTCCGCAAGCGGAAGTTCAGCACGGGTGGTGAGCAGTTCGAGCTAGACGCAGCGACGCCGGAAACGGGAGCCATAGAAGTCGGCATAGACGTGAAGCGGATAGAGGCACGGAGAGATATCCACAAGCGCGCCGACGAGATCGTCAACAAAGGAGCAAAGCTGAAGTCATCATGCCCATCCGCCCGATTCGCGGCCATCATTTACTACCCTTTCGTTACAGAGCACGTCAACATACAGAACCGCCTCAACTCCCCCAACATTGACGCCGTTGCTTTCGCCGGCGAATCCGCCGAATCGATCGGAAGCGCTGTAGGGTTAGTTCTCGCCAAGCTTGGAGCAAGGAAGTGAATCATGTGGCCTGACGGAGAGCCCACCACTGTCATTAGAGTGGGCGACGCCCGAAGTCTGGACTTCCTTGACGAGGAGAGTGTTCACCTTGTGCTCACCTCTCCCCCCTACTGGAACCTCAAGCGATACAACGAGCAGCCTGGCCAACTCGGGCACATCGTTGACTACGAGGAGTTCCTGCGCGAGCTGGACAAGGCGCTCAGAGAGTGCCATCGTGTTCTCGTGCCGGGAGGGCGCCTCGTATGTGTAATCGGGGACGTGTGTCTTTCTAGGAGGAAGAACGGTCGGCACCTGGTGATGCCGCTGCATGCTGATATCTGCGTCGTGTGTAGGCGCATTGGCTTCGACAACCTAAACCCGATCATCTGGCACAAGATCTCTAACGCCTCATTCGAGGTGCAGAACGGCACGAAGTTCTTGGGGAAGCCGTACGAGCCCAACGCCATCATCAAGAACGATATCGAGTTCATTCTGATGCAGCGCAAGCCTGGCGGTTACCGGCGACCCACCCCGGAACAGCGCGACCTCAGCCGGATTTCGAGGCAGGACTTCGACCAGTGGTTCAGACAGTTCTGGACACTTCCAGGGTCGTCGACGTCACGCCACCCGGCCCCATTCCCGTATGAGCTGGCTTGCCGGATCGTCAGGATGTTCTCCTTCTGGGGTGACACGGTTCTCGATCCGTTTTGCGGGACGGGGACAGCAGTTCTTGCAGCGAGGAACGCTGGCCGCAATGGCATCGGGATCGACATCGACCCCCGGTATGTTCGCATGGCCCAAGACCGGCTTGCTCAGCAGAGGCTCGCTATTGCTGAGCCGCGGGAGCCGTACGTGACACCGGTCCTTTGAGCTGCCGCGCTCTGCATTAGGCTCATCTTCTGCGCCCTCACTCGTCCAGAGAAGCATGATCATCTCCGCCATCGAGAGGCAGAAGCGCCGCCAGCGGGTCAACGTCTACGGAGACGAGGGCCGCTTCGCCTTCGCCCTCGCCCTTCACCTGGCCCAGGACGCCGGCCTCCACACCGACATGGAGCTCAGCGAGGCCCAGGTGAACGCCCTCCAGGAGGCGGACGCCCGCCACTCGGCCTACGAGGCCGCCCTACGGCTCCTCTCCTACCGGCCCCGCAGCGAGAGGGAGATGCGCCGCCGCCTGGGCCGGCGCGGCATCGGCCTGCGGCTCATCGACGAGACGGTGCGCCAGCTCAGGGAGCGAGGCTATCTGGACGACGAGGCCTTTGCCCGCTTCTGGACGGAGACCCGGGAGGCCACCAGCCCTCGCAGTCGGCGCCTCATCGCGCAAGAGCTGCGGGCCCAGGGCGTGGACACCGAGACGGCCGCCGCCGCCACGGTCTCCGTGGCCGACGAAGAGGCCGCCTATCGCGCGGCCAGTCGCCGCCTGCACGCCTTCCGCGGCCTGGACTACGAAACCTTCCGACGCCGCCTGGGCGGCTTCCTGGTGCGCCGCGGCTTCTCCTACGACGTGGCTCGTCGCACCATGGACCGCTGCTGGCAGGAGGCCGGCGGGAACGAGGCGGACGGCCGGGAGCCCCGGGAGACCTGAGCGGAGGGCGCCGCCAGCTTCCTTGACACCCTCGCTGGGCTGCCCGTATGATGAACTTGAAGATCGCCCCGCCGACGGCGGGTTCAACATTTGATGGATCAGCGAAGACATAATCGAGACAAGGAGAACGCCTAAACAGAAAGAGAGGTTGCAATGCCCGTAGCCATAGTCTTAGGCGTCGTTTTTGGCGTCCTGGGGCTGGCGATCGGGGCTCTTCTCGGCAACACCATAAAGCAGAGGATCAGCCAGGGGCGTGTAGAGGCAGCGGAAAGAGACGCTGCCAAGATCCTCGCAGAGGCTCAAACCAAACAAAAGGAGATCCTTCTAGAGGGAAAAGAAGAGGCAATTCGACTGCGGGCCCAGGTTGAGGCCGAGCTCAAGGAGCGAAGAGCCGAAGTCCTGAAGCTGGAGCAGCGCGTTACCCAGCGAGAAGAGAACCTGGATCGCAAGCTAGAGGCCCTGGACCACCGCAATCAATCCCTAGACGAGAAGGAGAAGGAACTAGCCGGGACCAGGGCAGAACTAGGCGAACTGCGCAGGAAGCAGCTAGAGGAGATAGAGAGGATCTCAGGCCTCACCAACCAGGAGGCCCGCGACATCCTCCTGGCAGAGGTAGAGAAGGAGGCCCGGGAGGACGCCAACCGCCGAGTCCGCGCCGTCGAGGCGGAGGTAAAGGAGGAAGGCGAGGCCCGCACCCGCGACATCCTGGCTACCGTTATGCAACGGCTAGCCACCGACGTGGTCTCCGAAACCACTGTCTCTGTGGTTCCCATCCCCAGCGACGACATGAAGGGCCGGATTATCGGACGCGAGGGCCGCAACATCCGCGCCCTTGAGGCCGCCACCGGCGTCGACCTCATCATCGACGACACGCCGGACGCCGTCACCCTCTCCGGCTTCGACCCGGTGCGACGGGAGATCGCCCGGCTTGCCCTCAGCAAGCTGGTGACAGACGGGCGCATCCATCCCACGCGCATCGAAGAGATGGTGGAGAAGGCGCGGCAGGAGGTAGAGTCAAACATCAAGGACGCCGGTGAGGAGGCGGCCATCGAGGCCGGCTGCCCCGGCCTTCACCCGGAGATCCTGAAGACCCTGGGCCGGCTCAAGTTCCGCACCAGCTACGGCCAGAACCAGCTCATGCACGCCGTGGAGAGCGCCCATATCGCCGGCCTGCTCGCGGAGGAGATCGGCGCCGATGTCAGCGTCTGCCGCCGGGGCGCCCTCCTCCACGACCTGGGGAAGGCCATCGACCACGAGGTGGAGGGTACTCACGCCGTCATCGGGGCAGAGCTGGCCCGTCGGTACGGCGTCAGCCCGGCGGTGGTCCACTGCATCGCCGCTCACCACGAGGAAGAGGAAGAGCCGCGCACGGTGGAGGCCATCGTCGTCCAGATCGCTGACGCCATCAGCGGCAGCCGCCCCGGGGCACGCATGGAGACCCTGGAGCACTACATCAAGCGGCTTGAGACGCTGGAGAACCTGGCCAGCGGCTTCGAGGGTGTGGAGAAGGCCTTCGCCATCCAGGCTGGCCGTGAGATCCGCATTATCGTCAAGCCGGAGGAGGTGGACGACCTGGCCTCCATGCGACTAGCCAGGGACATCAGCCGCAAGATCGAAGAGAGCCTGGAGTACCCGGGCCAGATCAAGGTGACGGTGGTCCGGGAGACGAGGGCTGTAGACTACGCCAAGTAGACAGGTCATGAGGAGCGGCGATGTCCAGAGCAGCGAGGATAGCCGCTCCTCATCGCATGTCCTAGGGGAGGCGCCGTGAAGGTGCTCATGGTAGGTGACGTAATGGGGCGGCCCGGCCGGCGGGCCGTGGCCGCCTTGCTGCCCGGCTTGCGACAGGAACTCAGAGTGGACCTAATCATCGCCAACGGCGAGAATGCCGCCGCCGGCCGTGGCCTTACTCTACCCACGGCACGCGAGCTGTTCGACGCCGGGGTGGACGTTATCACCTCCGGCAACCACATCTGGGACCAGAAGGAGATCATCCCCTCCCTGGACGAAGATGCCCCTATCCTTCGTCCTCACAATTACCCTGCGGGGACCCCAGGACGCGGCATCATGACGTGTAACGGGGTGACCATTATCAACCTTCAGGGTCGCACCTTCATGCTCGCCCTGGATTGCCCTTTTCGTACCGCCGACGCTATCTTGAAGCAACTGCCGGCGAGCTCCACCATCATCGTCGACATGCACGGGGAGGCCACCAGCGAGAAGGTAGCGATGGGCTGGTACCTGGACGGCCGCGTCTCCGCTGTCCTGGGCACCCACACGCACGTCGGTACCGTCGATGCGCGCGTCCTGCCCAGGGGCACGGCCTTCGTCTGTGACGTGGGCATGGTGGGAAGCAGGGACTCCGTGATTGGAGACGACGTGGATGCGGTCCTCTCTCGCTTCCTTTCTCAGCTCCCCCACCGCCTGCCCGTCGCCGAGAACAGCCGCATCCTCCAGTTCAACGCCGTCCTCGTCGAAATCGACGAGGCGACCGGGCTGGCCCGCAGCATCGTGCGGGTGGATCGGGAGATTGAGCGCCGTGAGTAGCCGGGCCGATCTCCATACCCACAGCAACTGCTCCGACGGCGTATTGAGCCCTACGGCCCTGGTGGAGCTGGCCGTCTCGCGCGGCGTCCGGATCATGGCCCTCACGGACCACGATTCCACGGAGGGCCTCCCCGAAGCCCTTCAGGCCGCCTCCCGCCATCCAGACTTCACGCTCATACCAGGCGTGGAGCTGAGCACCGACGTCCCGGGCAGTGAGGTGCACGTGCTGGGCTACTTCCTGGACCTGAAGGATGGCCACCTTCAGGAGGAGCTCACCCGCCTGCGCAGCTTGCGGCGGGATCGTGGGCGCTGCATGGTAGAGAAGCTCCGCGACCTGGGCATGGACATTAGCTGGGAAAGGGTGCAGGCGATCGCTGATGGCGGAGCCGTCGGGCGCCCTCACGTGGCCCAAGCTCTGCTTGAGAAGGGGTACATAGGCTCTACTCAGGAAGCCTTCGAGCGCTACATAGGCCGTAACGGCCCCGCCTACGTGGAGCGCACCAAGATGACCCCGGCCGAGGCCGTGGCCTTTCTCCACCAGCAGCGAGCGCTCCCGGTCCTAGCCCATCCCCGGGAGATGGAGAACCTTGAAGAGCTGCTGCCGACCCTTCAGGAGGCCGGCCTGGCCGGCATGGAGGTCTACTACCAGGACTACGACGAAGCCAGCATCGAACGCTTACTGACGGTAGCCCGCAGGCACGGCCTGTTGCCCACGGGCGGCAGCGACTATCACGGCCTCGGCGGCGAACACGAGCGGCTGCCTGGCGACATACCCCTGCCCGACGAAGTCATCGACTCTTTCATGGCCCTGGCCGAGAGATACGCCGCTCGCAGGGCCTAAGGCCGGCCGCCTACCAGTCGCATGCAGTGCGCCACCCACCCCTCAGTTGAAACCGAGCTGACCTGCAGCCGCTGCGACAAGCCTATCTGCCCGCGCTGCCTGGTCATCACGCCCGTGGGCGCCCGTTGCCGCGACTGCGCGCGCCTGCGCCGTCTACCCACCTATCGACTGGGCACAGTCTTCATCCTGCGAGGCCTGGGCGCCGCCCTAGCCGTCGGCGCCGCTCTCGGGGCTCTCTGGGCCTTCCTGCTCCCCTACCGCATCGGCGCCTTCATAGGGCTTTTCGTGGGGCTCGGCCTGGGCTACGCCGTTGGGGAGTCCGTGAGCTGGGCCGCCAATCGCAAGCGCGGGCCCACCCTTCAGGGTATGGCCGTGGTGGGAGTACTGCTCGCCTACGCCGTCAGAAACCTCGTGGAAGGAGCCGCCCTCTTCCCTACCGACGACATCCTCGGCTACATAGTGATAGGCGTCGCCGCCTTCACAGCCATCGGTCGCCTTCGCTAAAGGACAGAGAGACCTCGGTCAGCGCAACACAAAGGAAAGGACGACGACGAGGAGTAGGGCGGCGCCACCGATGACAACAATACGCCGCAGTTCGCGGAGCACGTAGCTGTAGTCGTAGGTGCGTACCTGGGGCGACGCGGCGGCAGCCTCTGCTGCTGCTCTGCTACGGGGAGTAAAGGGCACCACCCTGGGCCTGGCCGCCGCGCTGGCCTGTGCAGGAGGAGTAGTCGACGACGTCAGGGGGCGGCGGCGCGTCTTCTTACGCGATGCTGGCGGCCTGGCGCGAGGACGCTGTTTTCTGGGCACTACACCTCCTGGCCCGCGAGCGCGGGCTCAACTCGTCGCCATTATAGCGGCCCACCCTCCAAGCTACAATGAGTGTAACGGGTGGCGGACTCGTTGACAGGGGGCCAACCGCAAGGCTACAATCAACCTGGCCCGATGGGCTCCAGACTGTGGGCGGCCCCGTGGTGTAGCGGTCTAACATGCCACCCTGTCACGGTGGAGATCGAGGGTTCGAATCCCTTCGGGGTCGCCAATAGTCAAGTGATGGCCGCTGGCCAGATCGGTCAGCGGCTTTGCCATGCCAGCCCCCTCCAACACGTGACGAAACTTCGCTTGGGGAGCCAACTCCAGCAGCTTCCCCACCCTGAAGCCCATGCAGAGACTCCGGATTATTGGGACCGGCAGTCGATATGACCGAGGCCCTTTGATAGAGGTGCGGTTTGGAGTGCGCGCCTCTCCAGCCTGAGGTCTACAGCTCGCGGTAGCTCACGAGTTGATGGAAGTCGAGGGTTCCGCTCTCGGAGACGTTCTCCGCCTCGATGCCCGCTTCCTCGGCGGCGGCCACGGGGTTCAGCCCGCCCAGCAGCACCATTCCGATCTTGTTCAGCCCAACGGGCATCTGGCAGAGAGGTTCACTGGCCTCGCCGATCAGGAGCACTCCACCGATCCCGGACCGCTTCAGATCGGCGACGATGGCCTCGACCCTGGGCCGCGAAGGCGCTGGTATCTCGCGGAAGTTGGCCAGGATGCGGCCGGTGCCCGTGGCGGCCGCGCGCCGCACGCTGGTCATCCGAGCCCGGATGTAGGCCTCGGATGGGTCCAGGGACGTGCCGGCGTAGTTGATTATGGCCACGAAGCGTCGGGGCTCGCCGTTTCGCATCTCCATTATGCCACCGAACTTGGAGTCCATAGGCACGCCCGACTTGAGCAGCACGCCGTTGACGACAGCACTGCACACGGTCGCGAAGCCTACCTGACCCTCGGGGACGACCACCTCCCCCAGCTTCTCGCCGGCGCGGGCCATGGCCACCAGTTCCGACACGCAGACGCCGCCAGCGAAGGCCTCCTTCATGGCCTCCAGAGCCTCGCGAAAGCGGTCGGCGGGGAAAAGGGACGTGTTGATGGGCACCTGGCCCGTGCCCGTCCGAGGGTCGAAGCTGGTCTGGTAGGCCAGCAGGTTGATGCGCTCGATGACGAAGCCGATCTGCTCCGGCGCCAGGGCACTCTTCAGTTCCTCCAGCCCCTCGTGAGTGATGCTCCGGCCGTCGCGGCCCAGGGGGCGGGTGAAGCCTCGCTCGTCCATAATCCTCAGGTGGTAGCGGACGGTGCGCTCGCTAAGGTAGACGCCGTGGGACTCCAGCTCGCGGGCGATGATGGTCGATCCCAAGGGCTCAGAGGACTCGGAGAGGACTTTGAGGATAGAGATGACCTTCCGTTCCGTGTCGCGCTCAGCCTGAACCATGGCAGTCACCTTCGCTTGGGCACGCTAGCAGCGGGTGCCGGTGAACAGTATAGCCCACTTTTCGTGCTAGCGCCGCTAGGCCGCACTCAGGGAGCCGCCGGGCTGGTGCCTTAGGCGTGGTTCATGCCCCGGAGCTTGGCGGCCTCGGCCACACGACTGACGCCGAGCATCAGGGCCGCCTCGCGCATGGTGACCTTTTCCTTCTCCGATAGCGCGGCAACCTGCCCGAAGGCCTTCCTTATGATTCGACGCAAGTTGGCGTTGACCTGATTCTCCTCCCAGAAGAAGCCCTGCCGGTTCTGGACCCACTCGAAGTAGGAGACCACCACGCCGCCAGCGCTGGCCAGAACGTCAGGCACGATGAAGACGTCCTTCTCCGCGAGGATGCGGTCGGCCTCCAGCGTGGTAGGGCCATTGGCGGCTTCGGCGATGATCCTGGCTTTCACGTCATCGGCGTTGGCGGCCGTGATCTGGTTTTCGAAAGCGGCCGGCACCAGTATGTCCACATCCATGGTCAGCAGCTCATTGTTGCTGATGCGGTCTCCGTCCTTGAAGGTGACGATCTTGCCGTCAGCCAGCTTGTGGTCCACGGCGGCCTCCACGTCCAGGCCTTGGTCGTTGTAGACGCCGCCGGAGGTGTCGCTCACGGCCACCACGCGGCAGCCCTGGGCCGCCAGTAGGCGGGCCGACCACTGCCCCGCGTTGCCAAAGCCCTGCACGGCCACCGTCGCCCCTTCCAGCGGGAGGCCGCGGTAGCGGGCTGCCTCCTCGACCACGAACTGGACGCCGCGGCCGGTGGCGGCATCTCTCCCCAAGGTGCCGCAGACGTTGACCGGCTTGCCTGTCACCGCGGCCGGACTCCAGGACCCCTGCTCGCGGCTGTAGGTATCCACGATCCAGGCCATAACCTGCGGGTCGGTACCCACATCGGGGGCGGGTATGTCCCGGTCGGGGCCGATGAGCGGCCCTATGGCTGAAGCGTAGGCGCGGCTCAGGTTCTCCAGCTCGGTTGGGGATAGAGTCTTGTAATCAACCTTCACCCCGCCCTTGGCCCCGCCGTAGGGGATGTTGGGGATGGCGCACTTCCACGTCATCCACATCGCCAACGCCCTAACTTCATTCAGGTGCACGGCGGGGTGGAACCGAAGGCCGCCCTTGCAGGGCCCGCGGGCGTTGTTATGCTGCACCCGACAACCCCAGACGATGGCGGTCGAGCCGTCGTCCATGCGTACGGCCAGGTTAACGGTCAGCTCGCGCCGGTTGGTGCGCAGGTACTGGTGCATCGCATCGTCAAGGCCGAGCCGGTCCGCGGTCGCATCGAGCTGGGCCAAAGCCGTTTCGTAAGGGTCCGCCTCGACGCCGGTGGGAATTGTCTCAACGCTGGTCTGATCCATGATCTCGCCTCTAACCGGGCCTCGTCGCCCGAGAATATGGCGGTAACAGGCTGCCGCCAACCGTAGTCCCCTCGATGTCACCATCTTACACGACATCCGCCTTAGATCAAGAGCAGACTCGCGCCCACACCCCTTTGGGGCAGCTCGTTCCAGCGCAGGGGGTTATCTCCGGTCAGCGCACCTGGTTGAGGGAATGTAGAGCGAACGTCTGGCCTGGCTCCCAGGCCCGAGGCGGTGCTGGCGCGTGCCCCCTACCCGAAGACCCGATAGGCGTTCGCCAGATACTGGAGCATCATGCGCTGCGCGTTGAAGAAGGAGGCATTGAGGGCGATGGTCGAGCGCATGACGGCGGCGAACGCCGCCGGCCTTCCATAGAACATGGGGAGGATCACGTACTCCAGCTTGTCATAGAGGGAGGCGATCTCCTTGGAAGGATCGCTTTCGGGTTCCCAATCATCGCCGATGGACCAGCCGGTCACGCCTTCCGTGTGCCCCTCAATCCACCAGCCGTCGAGAACGCTCAAGCTTGGCACCCCGTTGAGGGCGGCCTTCATGCCGCTGGTCCCGGAGGCCTCCTGCGGCTTCTGCGGCGTATTCAGCCACAAGTCCACGCCGGCGCAGAGAGATCTTGCCAGCTCCATGTCATAGTCCTCCAGGTAGACGACGCGCACAGTGTCCCCTAGAGCAGCCGCAGCCTCAAAGATGCGCCGGATTATGGCCTTGCCGCTTTCATCTCGAGGGTGGCTCTTGCCTCCATAGATGACCTGCAAGGGGCCGACTTGGGCAGCTATCCTCTTCAGGCGCTCGATGTCCGAGAGCAGCAGATCGGCCCGTTTGTAGGCGCTGGCGCGCCGAGCAAAGCCAAGCGTCATCGCCGCTGGTTGCAGGCGGACACCAGTCCGCTTTTCTACCTGCGCCAGCAGCTCCCGTTTGCTCTGAGAGTGGGCCTGCTGGATCTCATCAAGGGGAATGCCTATAGCGTAACGCAGGTAGAGATTGTCGCCGCGCCACTCGGGAATGAGGCGGTCATAGAGGCTCTGGAAGGCAGGCGCTGTCCAAGTCACGGCATGTACACCGTTCGTAATGGAGTTGATGGGATAACCGGGAAACATGTTGTGCGAGATCTCCTCGTGACGCATGGAGACCCCGTTGATGTAGTGCGAGAAGAAGAGGGCCAGGTAAGTCATGTTCAAGATGCCGCTCGGACAGCACCCCGTCGCCTGCAAGGCGGTCACCCATTTCTCGCCCAGCACCTGCCGGACCAAGTCCGGAGAGAAGTGGTCCTGGCCAGCAGGCACAGGGGTGTGAGTAGTGAACAAGCACCGCTCGCGGACGGCCTGTTTGTCCTCCTCCGTGACATGGTTGAGACCGCGCCCTTCCGTCTGCTCCTCCAAGAGGGCCAGGACGAGGAGAGCGGAGTGACCTTCGTTCATGTGGTAGAGTTCGATCCCGCCATGCCCCAGGGCACCCAACATCGCCGCACCGCCCAGGCCCAGCACGGTTTCCTGACACAGCCGATAGCGCTCGTCCCCTCCATAGAGGCAGTCAGTGAGGGCCTGATCCCAGGGGTCGTTCTCCGCCAGGGCAGTGTCTAGTAAGTAGACGGGGACGGCGTGCCCGGACAGTCCCCGCACAAGGTAACGCCACGCCCGCACCTGCACCTGCCGCCCCTCGACGGTCACGGACACACGGGGCGGCAGTGGTTCCAGGAACGCCTCCGGAGACCAGACGGAAGGGCCCTCGGTCTGGTTCCCCTGGGCATCCAGATGCTGGTCGAAATAGCCCTTGCGGTGCAGGAGTGTGACAGCCGCCATGGGTACCCCCAGGTCGGCGGCGGCGCGCAGGGTGTCCCCGGCCAGCACGCCCAGGCCGCCACTGTATGTGGGCATGGCCGGATCAAGGCCAACCTCCATAGAGAAATAGGCGACCGCGGGTGACTGAACCGGTGTCTCAGGCTCAGGCGCGACCATGTCTACTCCCTGTCAGACTGTTGCACTGTCCTTTTGACTCGCGACCTCAGTATCCAGCAGCTAGGCGAAAGGCCGGAGTGCTGAGGCCCGGACTCGTCTAGATGATCACCCCCTCTGGGGAAGCCCTACCCTCCAGGGCCATGAGCTCTTGCGGGCTAAGGAGGTCCTTCTGAGACAGACCGAGAACCCGGGCAACCTCCGATAGTACGTGGGCCCAGGTGCAGCGGTTGATGAAGAGCAGGCCGGCGGTGGTCAAGGTGCCGCCCTGGTTCACGAAGCCGAGGGCGCAGGTCTGAGGGCCCGTGTTCAGGGGCTGAAGCGTTCCCAAGAGAGGCGCCGGCCGGGTGTGGGTCACGAACATGCGGGCTGGCACCGAGTCCGGGTAAAGCTCAGCCGATAGGGTGGCCGGCGCTGCGTGGGCCCGCTCGCCCTCGCTGCGGGGAGCACGGAACCTCCCCGGCTCCAACATGTAGACCACAGAGTGCGGGACTTCCTTCTCCGCCAGCCTTCGCGAGGCCCGAAGTACCTCAAGCAGTTGATAGGCCCCGACGGCAGTCAGCACGACCCGCTGCCGGCCCACTTCATGGCCCGCCCAGTCCAGACGCAGGGCGCCCCGTTCCAGGAGGCGAGCCGACTCATCTGGGGTGAACAGGTCCGGCAGAGCATCGACCTTTGGCACTACGAGCGTCCAGATCTGGCCCTGCGTCTGGTAGACGCCATGAATAGCGACGGAGGCGGTGTTGTAATCGGCGACGAACAGCACCCTGGAAACGTGCGACGGCTCTCCCATCATGGCCTCGGCCATGACCGGGTCCTGGTGAGACTGCTCGTTCTTGGCGTTCTCCCAGGTGTGGGAAGTCAGCACCAGAGGCACGGAGAGCCAGCGAGGCTCGCACCCCGCAGCCCGCTGGTGGTTGGCGAAGATGATCTCCTGGCGCACCACCCCGTGCATCTTGGCGCCAAACGCCTCATAGGTGGCGATGATGTTGATGCCGCCCTTGTTCGCCAGGGCAGCCGAGGCCACCGCCTCCTCGTTGAGGGCCGTGATCACAGCGCCGTCAATCGCCTCCGGGATGCTGGGCTCTGGATCGGTGACGCGGAACTTGAGGGCATCGAGGGTCCGCAGCATCCGGTTGGAGCGCATCTCGTCGGGGTTGCCGACGCGAGGCCGGAGGTGCGGGTTGGCCTGGACTATAGCGAGGAACCCCTGATCGACGGCGGCCATGGGGGATGCCGTGGTCCAGGTGGAGGGGTCACTCCGGCTATCGGGCACCGGCCGGAACACGGGCGGCGGCACCTCGTGCAGCCGCACGTCCCTTCGGGCCAGCGGATGGTCCCGCTCCCGGGGCCGCCCTGAGGCCTCGTGATGCCGCAGCTTGCCTACAGCGTCCTCTAGCTCTGCTTCCGGCACCCAGAGACGGCGGGCGCTCTCGTTGAAACGCTCGGCCGCCACGAGGTCGCTATGGGGGTTGGACCCCAGGGGCAGATTGTGAGCCAGGTTGGTCCCCTCGCCGTAGAAGCCGGCCCCCTTGGGCGCGACGGCTATGCCGTAGGGCAACGCCAGAGGATAGCGGTCGGCTCCTGAGCGCACGGCCGCGGCGGCAGCCTCAAGCCGGCACTCCATCTCGAAGATCGCCCAGGCGAAGGCCGACGGGTCCCTGCCATCGAATACGATGGGGTCAAAGCCGTTGAGCGCCAGGTGCTCGACAAACCAGGACACGCCTCCCTCCTGGGACATCGTTGTGCGCTGGTCGATGCGGCGGCCGTTATTGATCATGATGGGCGCCACCAGGCCGCAGTCTTCGGCCCGCCACCAGCGAGGCGCCCAGTCGCTCCCCCGCTGCTCCTCGAAGGCGCCATCGCTGAGGAAGACGACCAGCCGCTCGCCCGGCAGCGGCATGTGCACATACTGGAGCTCGGTGAAGCCAAGGTAGCCGCCCTCGACCAGGCCCCCAGCCGTATGAGCGTTGACGTGGCTGCCCAGGGGCGAGTCTTGAGTGCCGTCAGGCCGCAGCCGGTAGGAGTAGAAGTCCCGGACATAGCGGGTGAGCCCTTCATCGCTCAGGGAGTACCTTGCCGCATGGGCATCGCTCATGTTCTCCAGCAACAGGTTGACGGAGTCGATGGCCGCCACTGTGTGTCCCTGTCCCATGATCCAGGAGCGGGTCTGGCCGGTTACGGCGTTGATGGCCATGTAGCCGGTATAGGCGGGCACCATGTTGAGGGCGCCACCGGTGTGTCCCTCTGGGCTCGGCTTGAAGTCCTGGGGCGAAAGGTCCCGCCCGTCCAGATAGACGCTAGAGGCGTAGGTCTCGTGGGCCACCAGCCACATGCTGGCGCTGGCGAGCCGGTCCGCCGCGTAGAGCACGTCGAAGAGGGGCACGCCGTCTCCCTGCACACCGCGGGCGGCCAGTAGCTCCGCCATAGCGAAGACCCGGGCCTGGGTCTTCAATGTGTGATGGATGGACCCGTAACCGACCGCCCAGCGGTCCGCGGCCGGGTTCTTCTTCCGGTAGAGGGCCACCCATTCTTCCGTTCGAATGGCTTCGACGTTATCGCTCTGAGGCATCTCTTCCTCCCGATCCCTCACGTTGCCTTCTCTTTCCCCGGCTTGGAAGGACATCCGCTCATCCCCGCTGGCGGCGCAGACAGCGGACGGTATCCTGGGCGATGATGCTCTCCTCGTCCACCGGGATCACGTACGCCTGAACCCTGGAATCGTCCGTACTGATCCGGCCCTCGGAGCCAACGGTCTGAGCATTGCGGTCCTCGTCGAGGGTGAGGCCGCACCAGCCCATGTCAGCGCACACTCGGGCCCGCACCGCGGGCGCGTTCTCGCCGATGCCGCCGCCGAAGACCACGGCGTCCGCTCCACCCAGGGCAGCCAGGTAGGCCCCTACATACTTGCGCACCCGGTAGCAGAACATCGACACCGCCAGGGCGGCGCGCGCGTCCCCCCGGGCCTCGGCCTCAAGGAGCTCACGCATGTCCGCGGAGCGCCCCGACACGCCCAGGAGACCCGACCGCGTGTTCAGCCAGCCCTCCGCTTCCGCGATGTCCACCGCTTCCCTGCGGGCGAGGAAGCCCGCCAGGGACGGATCGACGTCTCCAGAGCGCGTCCCCATCATCAGCCCTTCCAGCGGCGTGAAGCCCATGGACGTGTCGATGGAACGCCCACCCTCGACGGCCGTGGCCGAGCAGCCGTTGCCCAGTTGCAGCGTCACCAGCTTCACCTGCTCCACGGGCGTCGAGGTGATGGCCGCATAGCGCTCCGTCATGTAGCGGTGAGCCAGGCCGTGGAAGCCGTAGCGGCGAATGCGATGCTTGTCCGCCAGCTCCAGAGGGATGGCGTAGAGCGAGGCCCGCTCCGGGAGGGTGCGGTGAAAGGCGGTGTCGAAGGTTGCCACCATGGGGACGCCAGGACCCAACAGCGCCCGCGCCGCCCGGATCGCGCTCAGAGAAGGGGCGTTATGCAGGGGGGCCAGGTCAGTCAGCGCCTCGACGGCAGCCAGGACCTCGTCGTCGATGAGCGTCGGCTCGACGAACAGGTCTCCACCGTGCACGACTCGGTGACCGACGGCCTCAAGGCCCCGGGGCGCCAAAAGTTCGGTGGATGCCAGCCAGTCGAGCACGTGACGGGTCGCCTCCGCGTGGTCGGCCACCGCGGCCGGCCGGCGGAGGAGTTCGCCGTGCTCGACGGCAAAGTCGATGGCTGCCCGCGCCCCGATGCGCTCTACGATTCCGCCAGCCAGTCGCCGCCCCCGCGCCGGGGCCGCAGCTTCCGAGTCGATCTCGATAAGCTGGAACTTGATGGTGGAGCTTCCGCAGTTGAGGGCAAGTATCTTCATCGTAGTCGGAAAGGCACAGGCCATTGTACGTGAGCTGCGCTCCCGCATCCAGGGTCTGCGATCATAACCGTCGGCCGCCTCAGTGAGAAGGCCGGCCTCGTGAGAGCGATACAGGCCGTCTCGAACGCTCAAGGCCTGCCGTCAAGGCCCAAGACGGTGCAGGTTCACGCTGTGCGGTGTTGATACGAATGACGAATATAGACTTGGCGAGCAAAGCCCGCCACGGCGGGTTCGCTTTGGGAGGTGAACAATGTCTCGAGCACTGCTTATCGTCTTCGCGCTGGCGGCACTGGCCTATGGCCTGTCGCAGGGCTCCACGGCCGGTGGCTCCAGCCAGGCGTCCCTCGAGGCCAGAGTCGCCCAGTTGGAGCAGCAGGTTGGTAACCTGCAGTCAGGTATGGGCATGATGGCAGGATGGGCATACCTCAAGGAGCTGGACATTGGGGGGTTCAGAGTCATCAGGGAGCCCTCGCGGACCTATCTTATCGCCGCTAGGGGAACCATGGGCCCCGAACTCAACACCTACGCCCGGTGGCTGGCTGACGAGGACACATGCACGCAGTTGGTGGGCGACACCTACGGGCCCTGCCTGACGACGGGAGAGATCTTCAGGTAACAGCCTCGTTCACTGGCTGACCGCGAGCCCCCACTGAGGGCCACGCCCTGCGGCGCGTGCTAGGAGGAGTGAGCGCCACCTCCACCCGGCGTCGTCTCCCCTCAGCGAGGGGGCCCTGAGCCCGCTTCCTCGTGCGGCCGCCCTAAGGTATCATGCGGCCACGCGGCGAGAAGCCCTCGATGGGCCCGCCTGCCTGCACGGAGGTACGCCATGTCGGAGCTGTGGTTCACCCCTGCCTACGAGCTCGCGGAGCGCATCCGGTCGCGGGCCCTCTCACCTGTCGAGCTCATGGAGGCCTGTCTGGCCCGCATCGAGGCGGTGAACCCGGCCCTGAACGCCTTCATCGCTTTGCGCCCGGAAGAGGCGCTAGCGGAGGCCCGCGCCCTGGCCGACCGCATCGCCCGCGGCGAGGACCCCGGCCCCCTGGCCGGCCTGCCCCTGGGAGTCAAGGAACTGGAGGACGTAGAGGGCTTCCCTTCCACGCACGGCTCGATCCCGTTCAAGGACAACTGGCCGGAGAGGGACTCGGTGCAGGTGGAGCGGCTGAAGAAGGCGGGCGCCATCGTGCTGGGGAAGACCAACGCGCCGGAGTTCGGTTACACCGCCTTCACCAAGAACCTCCTCTTCGGCGTGACGCGGAACCCCTGGAACCCGGAGCGCACGCCCGGCGGCTCCAGCGGCGGTTCCTCGGCCGCTATCGCCTCGGGCATGGTACCACTGGCCACCGCCTCCGACGGCGGCGGGTCCACCCGTATCCCCGCCTGCTACACCGGCTGCTACGGCCTCAAGCCCAGCTTCGGCCGGGTGCCCCGCGGGCCGTTCAAGATGCTCACCTGGAGCGACACAGTCTGCCTCGGGCCCATCACCCGCACCGTGCGCGACGCTGCCCTCTACCTGGACGCCGTCGCCGGCCCCCACCCGTCGGACCCCGACTCCCTGCCGCACCCGGCGATATCTTATGTCAAGGTGCTCGAAGGCCTGCCCCGACAGCTTCGCATCGCCTGGAGCCCCACGCTGGGCTTCGCCCGCGTCCAGCCGGACGTGATGCGCGAGGTGCGAGAGGCGGTGCGCGTCTTCGAGAAGCTGGGCCACACTGTGGAGGAACTGAAGGAGGGCTTCCCGGACCCCGGCCTCGCCTGGGCGGCCGTTGCCGGCGGCGAGACGTACGCCGAGATCGCCCACCTCATCGATGAGCACCGCGCGGAGTTCGGCCGCGGCTTCCTGGCAGGCGTCGAGCGGGTGCGCGACCTGACGCCGCAGATGTACGGGGCGGCCCAGAGGGCGCGCGCCGAGCTGGTGAACTTCCTCTGGCGCCTCTTCGAGCGCTATGACCTCCTGCTGACGCCGACCCTGCCCACGGAGGCCTTCGACGCCCGCGGCAGGATGCCCGCCGAGATCGACGGCCGGCCGGTAGAGAACCCCCTCGCCTTCGTGGCCTTCACCTACCCCTTCAACCTGTCGGGCCACCCAGCGGCCACCGTGCGCGCCGGCTTCACGGACGCCGGTCTGCCCGCCGGCCTCCAGATCGTGGCGCCGCGCCACCGCGAGGACCTGGTCCTCCAGGCCTCCTACGCCTACGAGCGCGAGCGCCCCTGGAACCACCGCTGGCCGCGGGAGATCAAGGCGGTAGAGGGAAAGTCGTAGGCCAGGCTTCCTGCGTCTGCAGATGAACCAGCCTGATCTCCGAAGGCCAGGCCTCGGCCTGGCGGCCATGCCAGCCTGAAGGCTGGCCTCCGGGAACCTCGCTCAAGGCAGGCAGGAATCCCAGCTCGGTAGCGGCGACCTTCAGGTCGCCACCTGCTTCACTCACGAGAGGCACGTGGCGAGCTTCCGCCCGAGGCGGACCCGCCTTCGGCGGGAAAGCTCGCCGCTACGGAATCACCCACTCACTACCTGATGGGAAACCCGACCTATCAGGTCAGTCACGATTCTGTCAGGTTCTCAAGACCTCTCGACTGAGAATAGCCAACGTTTGGGTGGTGACTGTGGCTCTGGCGTGCCCACCCCCTACGGCTTGAGGACTATCTTCCCGAAGTGGTCCCCGGTCTCGATCATCTCGTGGGCTTTGGCGGCGTCGCGCAGGGGCAGCACCGTGTCCACCACCGGCTTGATCTTGCCCGCCTCGACGGCCTTCAGGCCCTCCACCAGCTCCGCCTTGTTCCCCTGGTGCGAGCCCAGCAGCGAGAGCTGCTTCTGAAACAGGAACCGCAGGTCGGTCCTGCCCTCGAAGCCGGTGGTGACGCCGCAGATCACCAGCCGGCCGCCCCAGGCCATGGCCTGGATGCTCCGCTCCCAGGTGCCCCCGCCGGTGTGCTCGAAGACCACCTCAACCCCTTTTCGGCCGGTGATGCGCCTGACCTCCGCCACCACGTCCTGGGTGTTGTAGTTGATGCACTCGTCGGCGCCGAGGGCTTTGGCCTTGGCGCACTTCTCGTCCGTCCCCGCGACGGCGATGACGCGGGCGCCCGTCATCTTCGCCACCTGGATGCCCACGTGGCCGACGCCGCTGCTGGCGCCCCACACGAGAACGTCCTCGCCCGGCTTGAGCTGGGCCCTCCCGATCAGCATGTGCCAGGCCGTCAGCAGCACCAGGCCGATGGCTGCCCCTTCCTCCCAGTTGAGATTGGAGGGCATGGGTATGACGTTGACCTCGGGGATGCGAGCGTACTCGGCGTAGGCGCCGTCCAGGGGCCCCGTCTGGAAGCCGTATATCTTGAACTGGCGGCAGAAGTACTCGTTGCCCGAGGTGCAGGCGGCGCATATCCGGCAGCTCAGGCCCGGGTGGATGATAACCCTGTCGCCCACCTTGACAGTGCCCACGGCGCTGCCCACCTCCGCGACCTCGCCGGCGACATCGCTGCCCGAGATGTGGGGCAGGTCGAACTTCATCCCCGGTAGTCCCTGCCGGGCCCACACGTCGTTGTAGTTACAGCCGATGCCCTGCACCTTGATGATGACATCCGTCGGCCCCGGCTTGGGCTCCGGCACGTCCTCGTACTTGAGGACCTCTCTCCCCCCGTGTTCGTGGAAGACAACCGCTTTCATGTCTTGCTCTCCTCTGATCAGCCACCGGCGCTCTCTCAGCCCACCGGCCCGCAGGTGAAATCCGCAGCCAATGATTGACGCTGAGGGGGACAGGCACAAGGGCCATTCGGACGGAACAAAGCGGTGGAACAAGCACGGCGGAGCCGGCGGACTCTGCTATACTTGCGCCGCTGCCCGAAGGCGACGAACGTATCCAAGGTGAGGTGTCCGATGAAAGACGCGAGCCTCTGGCTGGACGAACCTGGGTTCGACGGCCTGGAGTTCTCTCAAGCGGACGGCCGGATCGAGGCGGATGTCGCGATCATCGGCGCTGGCATTACGGGCCTCTCGGCCGCCTGCCATCTCAAGGCCCGCTTCCCGGATCTGGCCGTCGTCGTACTGGAGCGAGAGCGGGTCGGCGCCGGCGCCTCGGGTCGTTCCAGCGGCGCCCTCACCGACATGCCAGAACGCAGGTGGGCCTACAAGCTTGCCAGGGACGGCGAGGAGGAGACGCGTCGCGCCGCGGCCTTCCAGCGCAGCGGCGTGGAGACGGTGCTGAGCCTGATCCGAGAGGGTGAGATCGACTGCGACCTGGGCTCGCCCGGCTACCTGATGCTCGGCCTGGAACGTCACATCCCCTTCCTGAAGCGAGAGGTCGAGGCCATCCAGCACTTTGGCAGGCAGGGCCGCTTCCTCACCCGGGACGAGGTCAAGACGTTCGTGAGGCAGGACTTCTATCAGGCGGGGGTGCACGCTCCAGCCTACTGGCTGAACCCCGGCCGCTACGTCCGCGGCCTGGCGCGCCTGGCCCTGCGCCGCGGCGCCCGCATCTTCGAGCAGGCGGCTGTAAGGAAGGTGCGCCCCGGGCATCCGACGCAGTTACGCTTGAATGGAGGTGGCGAGGTCCGGGCGGGCACCGTCGTCCTCGCCACGAACGGCTACACGTCGAAGCTGGGCTTCTTCCGGCGCCGCGTCTTTCCCATCCACACCTGCGCCGTGGCCACGGAGCCCCTGTCATCGGCCGAACTGGACTCATTGGGCTGGGAGGGACGCCAGATCATCTTCGAGGCCGCCCAGACCGGCCATACCCTCTACCTCACCCCCGACAACCGCCTGGTGTGCCGGGGAACGACCCACTACCACTTCAACGACGGCGTGGAACCCTTCGACCTGACCGAGGTCGAGGCGCGCCTCACGGAGGCTATCCACCAACGCTTCCCCCAACTCCGGCCAGTCCGCATCTCCCACCGCTGGAGCGGCGTGCTGGGCATGACGCGCTGGTTCTACCCGGCCATCGGGCGGCTGACAGGGAAGGGCGAGATCCTGCACGGCATCGGCTACTCCGGGCACGGCATCGCCTACGCCACGCTCGCGGGCAGGCTGGTGACCGAGATGTACACCGGCGATACGTCCGCGGAGCTGACCTACGCCCTGGAGCACGCGACGCCGCCGCTCATGCCGCCCGAGCCATTCCGCTACCTGGGCTTCTACGGCCTCACCCGCTGGTGGCAGAAGCGCGGACGCTGAGAGGGCCCGCCCACGCCCCCACCCCTTATCCTTGAAGGAGCAGGACGCGAGGCACCCTGCCGTGGCGACGCGCTAGTTGTTGCGGGGTGCCGCCTCCCCTTGAAGCCACGCTCAGGGGCTGGTAGAATAAACGTGACAAACGGGCGATGAAGCTCGCCCGCCCGGCGTTTCGGGGCACTGCCCAAACAGGGCTGATAGCTTCTACGGAGTCACGGCCGTAGGAGCTTTTTTCATAAGGATCACTGAGATGAGCGACGATTGGGAACACGAGCGAAAGCGCCTCCAAGAGGGCGTGTCCGTAAGGACGGCGCAGTTGGAGATTCTGGAAGAAACCTACCAATCTGCCATGTCGCTGGCGGAGAGCAACGGGTGGTCCGAGGCGGAGGCGCTGCGCATTGTCTTCGCCAACGGACTCGCCTTCCTCGCCGCGGAGGCTTCCCTATCAAAGATTCAACGTTCCGACATGCCCCAGGAGGCGCTGGAAGACCTGAACCGAGTGGTCCGGCAGCTACTAGAAGAGTCGAGCCGGTACGCATCGCTGAAGTTCAAGGCGTACCGCATGAGCCAGGACAACCAGGTCTTGAGCATGCGGGAGGCAGGCCTGCGGGGCGAGCTCGAGCTAGCCAAGCATCGACTCACGCTATTCCGGCAGGACGAAGAAGCCCTGAAGCAACGCCTTTCCGCCCTCGAACAGGAGAACACAGTTCTCCGGCAGAGGCTCGCCACGCTCGAACCGGCGCCGTCGCAGGGCGGGGATTTACCTCCGCCCCGGCGAGTCTGGCTCTCACGGTTGCTGCCCCGCCGTGGCCGGGTCAAATCCCTGAAGTAGCGCGGTATGGTGAGCACAACGGTGGTACCGCTCACGTTCGCCGTTTCTCGAGCCGCTGGCTACGTGGAATCGTGCCGCGTACCCGATGGAGGTTACTTCTTCGCCCAGATCTCGCCAGCCAGCGCCCAAGACACCTATTTCGCCCTTGCCTCTCTGCGACTCCTTGGGCAAGAGCCCCAAGACATGACAGGGGTGAAACGATGGGTGGAAGAATGGTACCGGACGCCTAGCAACGTGTCCAGCGTCCACGGCGTGTACCTTCTCTGTGGCCTGCTTGGAGAACTAGCCGAGGAGCTCGATTCAGCGCGTCCGTACGCCCGGCTAGTCGCCGACAGCGAGAACAGCGTCGGCGGCTTTGGTGCCTACGAGGACGTGTACGTGGAATCGGCATCAGAGCTTCAAGTGACTTACGAGGCCGCGTCAGTGCTGGCACGATTGGCGTACCCGCTGAACCATCAGCGTGTTGAGAGTTTCCTGAGTCGGTTCCGTCAGCCGGACGGCGGATTCGGCGTCCACCGCTCGACGCTTCCCTCGACGTATTACGCGTGCGCCACGCTGGCCCAACTGCCAGATTCAGGGCCTCTCATGGAAGGTGCGGGGCTTTACCTTCAGCGACGGGCTCAAAAGTGGGATGTCTACTTCTTGGAGGATGTCTTCTGGCTGATTCAAGGACTCAGCCTCACCGGCAGCGCAGCGCCATCTGCCTCCAATGCCGCCACCCACGTACTCGCCTGCCAGAGACCGCAGGGTGGCTTTGCCCGCGCTCCCGCCATGGGCATTCCGACGCTGGAACATACCTACTACGCGCTCCAGGTGCTCGATTCGGTGGGTCTCCTTTACGGACGCCGATGAGAGCTGACAAGGGGGTGCAAGTATTGAACCACGTTCCCAAGAGTGATGTCCTCAGGGACACCGCCGAAGTGGTCATCCTTCGACCCAAGGGCACGTACAACGACTACGTGTTCGATGAGAGGCTCAGGATGGTGCGCCTGAAGAGGGTGGTTCACCTGGCCGACTCAATGGCTGAGGTGGGCGAGGTGCGCGGGGCATGGGGTGCCGACGACAACCCCTTCCAGGCTCTGATATTCACTGCTTTGCCGACATTGCCCGGCTGCATAGTCCGGGGTCACGTCGAGGGCGCGCTGGAAGGTCGGACTGCAGAGGGTGCCAGGCATGCGCTCGTGCTGAGCGCAGTCGGACATCGCGATGCTTTGTCTCAGCAGATGCTGGCTAGCCAGGTCCTGGGAACGGCTGTGTCGCTCCTGGGTTGGAGGCCGTCTACCCAGGTGGGGTGGCTGGATAAGGACGCGGCGCTCGCCCTGCTGTGGGAGGGACGGCAGAGATTGCTTGCCGATCGCGCCCGCCAACGGCCAGCGCGGCATGGCGCCGCCTGGAAGGCGAAGCCCGGTGAACGCCCCCGAGATGGTTCGATCTACACCGAACCCCATACCTGGGCCGAAAGGATGGTGGGAAGCCTGCCTTTCCGTTTCCAGCGTTATGTAGAGGACGAGTTGCTGGACGAGGAACGCATACTCTTCTTCGTGGAGCGCCCTCCCTTCCGGCCCCCTGGGGCGCGCTGGGGCCTTCTGCGACGGCAGCGGTTGAGCGAAGGGCTTCTCATCATCACCGATCGGCAGGTCTTGTTCATGGAGGACGCTCTGCCCCCAGACATAACGATGGTTGACTGGGGGTACATCGCCCGTACGACGGCCGTAGAACGAATCCAGGGCGCAGAGCTGCGGGCAGAGCCTGACCGCGCTGTCCTTCACGTCCGCGTGCAAGCGGAATCTGGGTCAGAGCACCTCTCCGTGCCCTTCCCCCCGGAATGCAAAGACCCCCTCGCCGAAGTCGACCTACTCCTACGGTCCTTCGCCTCGCCTGAGGGCAACGCGGTTAGACGCCTCTACGCCGAGGGAGACGGAGCCAAAGACATGGAAGTCGTGGAAGCCTCCAGCCGGGTCGGGAACTGGGTCCGTGTTGAGGGGAGCGAGGTCGTAGTTCACGGCCCGCGCGGCGAGGCGCGCCTCAACGCTGCTTGCATCTCGACTGTCGAGTTCACGAACTCTCTGGTGGGGTGCCGGTTGAGATTCTTCTCGCCACAAGAGAGGCAGCTTACGGTTTCCTCAGTGCCCTTCGAATACCCCGAGGCCGACCTGTTCCTCGCCGTCTATCGGAGAGTCCGCTGGCTGCTCGCCCGACCGCTGGTTCCCGAGTTGGCCGTGCAAAGACCGTGAAAGCTGGGCAGAGGCGACCCCAACCCGGCTACCTGGAGACCCCAGCGCGGCGCCATTGCTGGACGGTCATGTCCGCCGGATAGGAGCCCATCAAGATGTCGGCGGCGCGGAGCCAAGCCGATTGCTCACTCCCCAGCGGCTCATGCTGGAACCGGTAGTCGGATTTCCGGAAGAACTCCTCTAGCTCGGCATGGAGACACCGCAGCAGGTCACGTTCGGCACGGAGGATTGCGACAGCGCCTTCGGGCGAGACCCGTTCAAGGACAAGAGGGAGGTGGGGGAGGCAGAACCTCGCTCCTCCAAGTCGGTGAGAGCCGGCCTTTTGCACGGCCGCTAGGACGCTGGCAATGTTGTCAGAGCGCCGCCGGCACGCCGGGCAGGTTGTGTCCTTGACAATGTTCGCTGCCCAGCGGCGGCGGCGTTGAGTGAGTCGCTGTTCGACCGCTCGCGGCGCCCATTCCACGAGCTGCTGTGTGGTCGCCATCGGAGCTTGCGCCAGCAGCACCCTCGCATGCGGCCGACAGAAGCTCTGGGCCTCACCATCCACCCCTGAGGCTTCCGCAGCGCGCACCGCCTGGCACAGGACGCATTCTGCCCAGTCCAGTCCATTCCAGTCGGGTCGGTCGGCGATCACTTCGTGCGGCCACAGCTTCATTGAGACGGCATTGGCCAGCGGCCGGGCGTCAGTCAGCAGTTCTGTCGCCATCGCTGGGAGAAAGGCGGAGCGGGTCGCCCGTGGGTAGCGTGCCAGGAAGAACTCGACCACCTGCGTGGGCTCGCGGTCGTCCCCAGCACTCATGGCCACCAGGCGCCGCTGGACCGCCTCCGCCAGGGATAGAGCGAGCCCGCGCGACGTGAGCGGGATAAGCATCAGTACGTGTGGGAGGCAAGTGTACTTGCTAGCGGCCGCCACCTCCGGATCCCCAGCGAAGTCCACAAGGTCCGTCAGAGTCCACCTCTCCCAGCGTCGAAGATAGATGCAAAAGGGGCAATCGGCTCGTGGGATGAAGGCACGGCCGACGCCGTGGCTTCCGACGAGAAAGCGAGCGGGGCCAGTCCGGCGGTGGGCCTTGGCCCGCTCCAGGGCTTCACTCGCCAGGCGCCAGTTGTAACCAGCCAAGACGTCGCAGATGAAGTTGACCTGCCAGTGGTTTTCCGGTACCAGCAGTAGCCGCGTGTGATTGACGCACAGGCCCTGCGAGTCGACGAGCTTATTGATCATCGGCCCCTCGGAGTAGCTCTCCGCGAGGAACCAAAAGAGAGCACTGTCGAGGCTGCGCTGCTGGACAGCGCAGATGAGGCACTGACGGCGTTCGATTGCCCACTGGAGCGCCAACGCTGTCGAAAGGCTAAGAGACTTCCGCTGCGCTGGAGGCACGCCGCCTACTCCAATTGTCCATTGACCCAGGTTGGGCCGTGAAGGACCTTGAACTCGTTCATGTTGGGTGCCTCGACACGAAAAATGGCTTCTACGCGTCTCATCGTAGAAGCCATCAGCCGTAATCGGCAGCACCGGCTAACCCGGCGCGGCGAGCTT
>Ga0315296_10000798_pt1 | contig 28197 bp, 38 predicted proteins | sample YL17G14_18_MG_FD_203921 | JGI IMG/M metagenome (GOLD analysis project Ga0315296, IMG submission 203921) | Sediment microbial communities from Yellowstone Lake, YNP, Wyoming, USA - YL17G14_18 | ecosystem: Environmental > Aquatic > Freshwater > Lake > Sediment | place: USA: Wyoming | collected... | reverse complement strand
TTTTCACATGCACACAATCATTCAATTTACCAGATAAAAACATATTCAAACACCGCTGTCCAAAACGGAAAAGGATAAGCATTAAGCAGAATCTACAGTGTCTAGGCGTCGCGGATGAAGCACCCGTCATCATACCTAGACTGGTACATTCACGTCCCAAAAATAAGACATGACTTCCGTTCAAGCGGCATAGCCGACTTCAAATACAACATAAACTTGGGTGAAACCGACTTAAGCATCAACTACGCCCACGGCAACCCCGAAACAGCTAGACTCTTGGCTCAAAGATACAACGTACGGGCTGAGAATGTTTTCATCTCAAGCGAAGGCGCCTCAGGCCAAAACGCGCGAATAATCAGGTACCTCGCCGAAAGAAACAGGAAGAAAAACGAAGCTATAGTCGAGTATCCAACATATGAGCCGCTGTTGCGGCTGGCGCACGAGTATTTTCCACACGTCAAAAGGTTGGAGAGAAAGGAGAAAGAAGACTATGGCATCGATGCGGATGCTCTGAGAAGAGTTGCCTCAGAAAAAACCGCGTTACTCGTGTTGACAAATCCACACGCGCCGAGCGGCGCAATATCCAATGCAAATGATCTCAAAGAAGTGATGACAGTTGCACGAGAATATGGCTTTTATGTCTTCTGCGATGAGATATACGCCGAATTCGACAGAGATACTGTGCCCACCGCCTTCTCCGTTGACCCTGAATCGGCCATAGTAACGACAAGTTATTCGAAGGCATATGGTCTCGGAGGATTGAAACTTGGCATAGCCCTAGCCGACAGAGAGCTTGTTGACGGACTCTACACTGACGTATTGAATACTGTAGGCAACAGTCCAAACATTGTTCAGCTTATCGCATCCGAACTGCTGGCAAAGGGTAAACAGAGCCTTGAGACCCACAAGCAGAAATGGGCTTTTCTGAAGAAGCTGACTGAAGAGTGGCTGAACGAGAAGAGTTTGGAGTATTTTCCTAACAGAGTAGGCGTAACGTATTGGGTTAGATTGCCGTTAAGAGACGCATACAAGTGGACGAACGAACATTCCATTCCTCGCTACAGTCTGGCCGCCGTGCCTGGAACCTTCTTTCTTTTCAAAAACGGTTACAAGCTCTCAGAGTCAGACAGGGTAAGACTAAGCCTCGGCAACATAAACCCAAACGAGCCAACTCTGACCGATGCTCTCGAAGCGTTTGAGAAGGCGTTGAATACCTACAAGGGATTCTAAGGAAGGCGGTCTTGCATGTCTGCAAAAGAATAAAGGCTTCCCCCGTTTTTCTATGATAGACCTGCTGGTGAGAGGAGTTGCCAAGTGTCTAGGATGACAAGTCTCAGGCACATCCTGTCGTACGGTGTTCCGTTCGAAGCGTTTACCCGAGACGTCTGGCTACTTTGCCTCTCCAACGCCGTAGGTGCCTTCGGCGAAGGCCTTTACTTCTGGGTCTTTCCGCTCTACATCAGATCATTGAACGCAGACTACGTGCAGCTGGGCCTAGTCTTCTCAGTGCTTTATCTTGTTTCAGCATTAGCGCCTATTCCCGGCGGCTTCTTAGCTGACAGGTTTGACCGCAAGAAAATCCTGCTCCTAGCTTGGACTCCGTGGGTTTTCGCCCCTCTCATCTATTCTTTCGCTGAGAATTGGACGCAGCTAATTCCTGGAACAGTTTGTTGGGGAGTGTCCATGATCGGTGTCCCAGCCTTCATGACCTATGTTCTAACGTCTGTCACAGACAAGAGAAAGTTGGCTTCTGCAATCTCATTTGTCGTAGCCACTTACTCCTTCGGTTACATCTTTGCTCCCACAGTAGGCGCATACCTGGCAACTTTCATCAGCATGCGGGGAGTTCTTCAGCTCTCTACGGTGGTTTCTGCCGTAGCCACAGGCATTTTTCTCCTCATCCACAGTCAATATCCCAAGAGAAACAAAGCTGACAAGCCGCAGCAACCCCTGCCATCGCCTGATGATAAGCGACTGTGGCAGAAAATGCTTGTATGGTCGGGTTTCCTGGCAATCGCATCCTTCTCTATGAACATCGCACGACCCTACGTGGCAACTTATCTATCTAAACAGGTCAATCTGAGCGATTTCTACGTAGGAACGTTCGGCTCAGTAGTCTATGCGGGAATAACATTCATCGGTATTTTCGCGGGACGGTTAGGGGACAGGTGGCGAAAGTCAGGCGCCATAAGCTTATGCTTGATCCTGTACCCGTTGTCGATAGTGCCTCTACTCATGATCAGAGAACCAGTCGCCCTGATGCTTGTGGCATTTCTTTATGGTGGCTCATCCGTCTCAGGTAATCTCGTCAGCGCTTATGTTGGCACAATTTCACCTGAAACCAAACGGGGAGTGTGGATGTCCATTCCCCAGAGTCTAAGCCTTTTAGCCGCCTTTGCAGCACCTTATCTGGGCGGATACCTTTACACTCAGTCGCCAAGCTACGCCTTGATAGTTTCCGTCATCGCCATGCCTTTCCTAGCGTTGATAGCACTAACAAGATTAAAAGAATGATGAAGACACGTTTCTGCTTCCCAGCGTATACAACCTATTTATGACACTAACTGCGTAAGATCGATCGGTCTTCGTCTGCCTCGATTATTCTCACCTGTAAAAGGAGAAAACAATCAAAGCACTGCAACCATTACAATTAGAACTGATGTTTTACATTTCCTAGTTTTTCTGTTTCACTTCACAAGATGGAAATTCGTGGAAAAAGAAGAGTGTGAGTGCTCACTGGGTTTTTGCTAGTTGTTGTTCTCTTTTCTTTGTTTCATTATAGAGATGTTCAATATGCTCAGCGTATTGCGGATAGTTGAATTGCTTTCTAGTATCTTCTGCTATAGGCTTGAGTTTTTCCCAGAACCATTTGGTTGGCCCAGTAAACAAGTCGTCAACCAGGCCAATTTCTATGAGCTTATTTTTCAAGAGAACACCCAATGCTTCAAAAAGCCAAGTTGATTCAGGTGCAGGATTGGAACGTACACAATATTTCTTTACAAAGTCATTGTAGTCCTCGTAATTATCTTTGATAAACTCAGTCCATCGTTCTTGGAACTCATTACTCCCGAAAGTGGCATACAACCTCAGCATGAGGTCACTCTGTCTCATCTTCTTCTGATGTCGAATCTGCAGAATGTAATAGATGGCTGCTGCAAATACACCTGCAGAAGCAATTACTATAGAAACCGTCTGTATGTCAACCACTATTGACACCTAAACCTACTGTTTGCACTAAGTTGGTATTAAAGCTGAATCATTTGAGGGCTTCCACAGTGGAAAATGGCACAAGTCATAAAAACCGAAACAGACTATTCAGCACTTTATCCAAAGTGAAGTGTATGGAGTCAATCTATTCTGACATGAGAGAGTCAGAGAAGCAAGTCGCAGCCTATTTAAGGGAACTAAATCTCTGGTGGGTTTATGAATTTCCTGTTTTTGTGTATGATGAAAAGAACAGACCAAGAGTGTGGACACCAGACTTCTACATTCCAAAACTAGGAATGTATATAGAAGTCTGCGGATCAGAGGATTTCAACTATAGGTATAGAGAAGAGATTTACAAGAAGAATGGACATAATGTAATCTTTGTCCATTTGTACAAGGAAAAGAGGGAATGGAAGAATTATCTGGTGAAAAGAATAGAAGAAATAGAAAAGCTGAGACATTTAGAAGTCACAAAACTTCTAAGGACTCCATAGAAAGGTGTGAGCTGGGTCTGTCTATGAAAAGGTCTCAGAAAAAACTCAGAAAGAGGAAAAGATACTTGAAGAGAATGCACAGGAAAGGAAGATGGAAGGAATGAAAGAAGACATGAAATCATCCTTTATTTCAGCTTATTGCCGTCAATGGAAAATCTTTTAACTTCATTATATGTAATCTTTCGAAAAGGGAATATTATGGCTAAATGTCCCAAATGTAAGAAAGAAGTGAGTACTCCTAAGAAGACCTGGAAGATGGCTGGAAGAAAGGACAAGAGTGGCAAAAGAATGGAGCTCACGATCGGACTCTTTGAATGCTGTGGAAAATCTTTCAGATCTGTCCTGAACAAGAGAAAAATCTAACAAACAGCAAGAAACTACACAATCCCCTTTTTCTATTCTCGAAGTCACAAACATTCTAAGGAGTCCATAGAAGGAAGAATTCACAAATCAACCTAGAGCATCTAAGACTGTTTCTCCTTCAACAAAAATCACTGAAGTAAATGGGAGTAAGATCATGAAAGCAAAAAAGGTGCTCAAGCTCTGTTTGGTGGACCGGTGGGGATTTGAACCCCAGACCTCCTGAGTGCAAGTCAGGCGTTCATACCAACTGAACTACCGGCCCATGTTTCTGTTTTCAGAGAAGAACCAGCGTTATGAAATTTAGAGCTTTCGGTTCATTTGTCACAGCTATCTGCATACACTTGACTTAACACAGCAGCTACTTTTTGCCGAGAACAACGAATCCTAAACCCAGAATCTCAAATGCCACGCCCATGACTATGAAGCCCAAGTCATACAATAACTGCGTTTGCCCCCAGTCACGATCGGAATTCATTCGGAAAGTGTACATCACTGCAATGAACAGCCCCCAGACAAGAAAAGCAACACCCACAGCGATAAGGACAGGCTTGATGTGTTTTTCAAAGCTCATGACAACTTTCTCCCAAAAGAGCATCCTACGAAAGGCTATATTTAAGATGATTAGTGACTTCTGGAAAAAGCGAGGAACCAATGTTTACACTAAAATAAGAAAAAAGTGTGAAAATGTTGATTTCTGAATAAAGCGGTTAGCTTAATCTAGAATCTTCGTCTTGGGCTTGAATCTCTTTTTTTAGACCAGCATTCTCGGCAGTATACGGGTCTGCTTGGGTCAGGCTTGAATGGGACTTCGCAATCCTTTCCACAATCAGCACAAACTGCCTTATGCATCTCTTTCTCTGCCATTTTTCTATTTCAACTCCTATTACGCTCTGCGCAAGAATCGCTTCTTGCACGACGAGACTATTTCACGGCATCGTTTCTTATAAAACTTGCCATTAGGATGTTGCGGAGACATTTCTGACTCTCCCCAAAACTTTTACGTCACTCCTTCAACTAGCATAAGTGATAAAGCATGCCAATGACAGCAACGGGAAGATTCGTGGTTCAGAAACATGACGCAACGCGCTTGCACTACGATTTCAGGCTTGAAATGGACGAAGTTCTGAAAAGCTGGGCAATCCCGAAAGAACCGCCCACAGAACCAAACATCAAAAGACTAGCCGTGGAAGTTGACGACCACCCAGTCAGTTACATAACCTTCGAAGGAACAATACCCGAAGGCGAATACGGCGCCGGAACGGTTGAGATATGGGACAAAGGCACGTACACGCCCAAAAGCAGAAGCAGCAACAAGATCGTGTTCACGTTGCGCGGAGAGAAACTCGCAGGCGACTACGTACTCGTAAGATTCAAAGAGGACAAGAACTGGCTTTTTTTCAAGAAGAAAACGCCCTAACATGGCTCTCCAACTGCTTTTTCCACAGCAAACTTTTTACGCGCAGCCACCTTTCCGTAGCATTCTTTCAAACGGTGGAAAAATGACCGACCACAGAATCGAAAAACTCGCAAACTTGTGCGTTCACTACAGCGTCAACGTAAAACCCAAAGAAAAAGTGGTCATCAAAGGAAACGTAGTAGCTTATCCTTTGATTCGCGAAATATACAAGGAATGCCTGCTAAGCGATGCTTACCCAATGGTGCTGGCAGAGCCTGATCTAGATTACACCTTTTACACGCATGCAAGCGAACACCAGCTGAAATTTGTTTCACCCTTCGCACGAGTTGTCGCTGAGGAAGTTAACGTCAGAATATCAATATACTGTGAACCGAACCCGAAAAGATTGACAAACATAGACTCCGCGAAAATAAAAATGCGGACAGCCGCGGGCAAGGAACTGTCCGAGACCTTCTACAAACGTGAAGCTGAGGGAAGAGTCAGGTGGACCCTTCTGCCTTACCCCGTGAGCGGTCAGGCGCAAGAAGCAGACATGTCACTCACCGAGTATGAAGACTTTGTGTACGGCAGCTGCCTCGTTGACAAGAAAGATCCAATTGCGGAGTGGAAGAAGATCCGCCAGCAACAGGAGAAAATCTGCAAGTTCTTAGAGCAAGCAAGCGAAATCCACGTGTTAGGCGAAGACACCGACTTAACCTTCAACGTCAAAGGCAGAAAGTGGATGAACTGCAGCGGGGACAAGAACATGCCCGACGGAGAAGTCTTCACCTCACCAATCGAAAACTCGACAAACGGCAAAATAAGGTTCACCTTCCCAGGAATCATGTTCGGTAAGGAAATTGAGGACATAACCCTCACATTCAAGAAGGGCAAAGTCGTCCAAGCAGCCGCCGCCAAAGGTAACGACTTGCTGCAGCAAATTCTTGAGATTGAAGGCGCGGACCGACTGGGAGAAGCTGCCATTGGAACAAACTATGCCATAAAAAGATTCACCAAGAACATGCTTTTCGACGAAAAAGTCGGAGGAACAATTCACATGGCCATCGGCAACTCTTTCAGCTACACAGGTGGCCTAAACAAGTCCGCAGTTCACTGGGATATCCTGAAGGACATGAAGAAAGACGGCGAAATCTACGCTGACGGCAAGCTTTTCTACAAGAACGGCAAGTTCCAAATCTAACAGCACCCTTGACTCTGCAGTTGCACCAGCAGATTCAAAAGCAATGCTATCAAATAGTCAAACCCTAAAGTGATTGCCCAGATGGAAGACGAAAACGTGAAGGCTTCAAGTTTGGCGTCCTCCAAGAGCGTGTTTGCCAACCTGAGCGTCTTCCAGTTTCTGACCTTTCTCCGGAGAGGAGTATTCTACAGTTTCATGATCAACTATCTGTTCACGTTAATGCAGACTGTTACCTCAACAGCTTTTCTTGGAACTTTGGACATGGTGGCCTCGGCCTTGGGCCAGAATCTGCTGTGGGGAAGAATATGCGACCGCGTCAAGGTGAGGGCTAAACTGATAATAGTGGGCGAGACAATCGCGGCCTTCAGCTACATAATCGTGTTTTTCATCCATAAATCGCTGATCGAAGCTGGAAGCGGCTTCACAGCAGGACTGGCAATCATTATTGGCCTGTCGATTCTGGAATTCTTCTGGTCGATGTCAGACGTAGGCTGGGCAGCATTGTTGACGGATATTACGACTGTTGAGACACGCGGCAGGGTCATAGGCACATTGAACTTTATTGCATCCCTAGGCCGAATGGTGGGAATCTTATTTGCTGGATCCCTGTATGACAATGGCGAGGGCTTCAGAAATGGCACCATCTTTTACATAGTAACAGTCTTGCTGTTCATCGGAACGCTAATTATGCTGTTACTGTCGCGACACGCGAAATGGAGAAGCACGACACCGTGCGAGGTCACGAGTGAAGTAAAGGAGACTGACAGAAGATCGAGTAAAGAAAATGAAAAAGCGTACAAGTGGTTTCTTGCTTCACTTGTGATAATCGTTCTGGGCGCAGCTTCAGTCAACCAGATAATTCTGCTTTTCATAAAGCTGCCAGCTGGACTGAACACGAGCGATTATGAAATGAGCCTCATATTGAGCGCGTGGACCATCGGCGGAATGATCGCCAGTCTAGCTTCTGGAAGACTCACAGACAAGATTGGCAGAAGCAAAGTGATGTTCCTCGGATTAGGCTTGGCCATCATAACTCCACTGTTTTACGGCATAGCATCGAATTATGCGGTGATGGCCCTGATCTATGGAATAAACGGCGTATCGTTCTGGAGTATCCAGACAGTCGGCTTTGTCTTGGCAGGAGACATTATTCCAAAGAGCAGAAGAGGACGATTACTTAGCAGATACAACACCGTTATGGCGTTGAGTTGGGGACCCGCGGGAATTTTGATTGGCGGGCCGCTTGCAGACATGCAGGTTAGGAGTCTCGGGTTGTCACCGCACGCAGCCTACTTAAATGCCTTCTACGTCTCAGCATTGATGGTCGTCGCGGGCACGATGCTGTTCGCCTTGAAAGTCGCAGGAGCCCAGCGTAAAGGTAACGTTTAGTTTTTAAACCAAGACCCACAGAATCAGCTTGACGTGGTTACCATGTTGGAATTCAAGAAAGTGAAAATCGAAACGCCTGAAGGTTGCAACGTCATTTTGGGCATGGCGCACTTTATCAAGACTGTGGAAGACCTGTACGAGGCTCTGGTGAACGCGGTTCCAAACATAAAGTTCGGAATAGGCTTCTGCGAGAGCTCCGGTCCATGCTTGGTAAGGCATGAAGGGAATGATGAGGAATTGAGGAAACTGGCTAAGGAGAAGGCTTTTGAGATAGGCTGCGGCCACAGCTTCATAGTCTTCATGAAAAACGCTTACCCCATAAACGTCTTGGACAAAATCAAGAACGTGCCAGAAGTCTGCACAATCTACGCTGCTACGGCAAATCCCATCGAAGTCGTCATTGCAGAGACAGAGCAGGGCAGAGGAATCACAAGCGTGGTTGACGGACTGAAAAGTAAAGGAATAGAAGCTGAAGAGGACATCAAGGCAAGGAAGGCTTTCCTGAGAGAAATCGGATACAAACTAGGTTAAGCTTGTCGCTTTTTGACGGGCGCACGCTTCAGCTTGAATTCACAATACGGGTCGTTCTTACAAAGGCACATGAGTTCCTCGCAGACCCATTGCTTTCCACTCAAGACTTCAGCGCCTCCGACGAGATAACCACGAGTAATGTGACACTCTGCGCGTCCAGTCTGACCCAAAGCGATGGCCGGAAAATTGTTCTTAATCTTGACAGTCATCTGTTTCAGTGTTGCCATTTTTAGAAGCTGAGCGATGCTGATTTCGATTTTTCCCATGCCCATGATGAAATAGTGGTTTATTCCCGTTGAGAAGATGTCTGCAGGGTTCTTGGATCTTGCCCTCAGTTCAGTTGCAATGTCTTTTCCAAGCTCGTAACCTATCTCGTAGAAAAGCGTGATCGCACCAGTTGACAAGATATGTGTCACCCGTTGATACCCGGCATTAAAGGGCATGCCCGACAGCAGAAGGACAGGAGATTCCAGCAGAACATCATAGTATTCCCCCTTGTCAGGATTCAGACGCACATGCTGCTCGGCTTTGCGAGGAACCTGCGAGGTTTCACCGTTAGCACATTGGGTTTCAAAGTTATTGCTCGTTGCTGAATGTTCAGAATCCGAATAGGCGATGTTGCGCCGGCTACTCTACAGCTAGAGCGAAATGAAACACAGAGCTGAGTGTGTCCCTATTTGCATTATTCAAAGAAACATAGCCGGCGCAGAGTGGAAGGCTTTGGATGCTGCCCTTCGGAGGGTTGGTGACTGTGAACCACAGTTAATGATTGATGCTCGTGGTGCCGTGCTCTATCTGTGCATAGCCACTTCTTCTTGCACTTCAAAAGGAATCTTTTCTTTCATTCTTTCAGCCGCGTAGGCAACTAGCTGTTTGAACTGGTTGTTTGTCAGAACGTGGCTTGCTCTTGACAGTATTTCGAGGCATACCTCTTTAAAAACAAGGTCGGCGCAACACGTTTTTGCGTCGTCGATTAGTTCTTTGCAGGCTTGAAGGATTTGCGCATTCAAAGTCATTTCCACTCCGCAGCTTAAGCTTGACTTTTAAACATTAAAACACTTATGAATCATAGGTCTGAATCAGCAATTCATGTCAAAACTGGGTGAAAGCTCTCTTAAAGCCCAACGAATATGCAGTTGCCAGTGACTTCCGTGCTCGATTTTTCTGATGAGAAGGCACTATACAGCTAGAAGCGTTATCGCTTCTGTTTCTCTTCCGACGTCAATATGTGCTTAGCGAGAGTCGCAAGGGTTAAATGCCGATAATGAACTTCATCATCCAGATTTATCAGGAAACTTTCACAACTGCTTTCAAGGTACGGGTTTCGTTTCAACCTGTTAACAAGTTCCACATAAGAGGAATAGTCCTTATGGAACGAACCTACGACGACAGAGTGCCCTAACCCCATTCCTCTCTCAATGGCAACAACATTCGGAGGAGCCGTCTTCGCCAGCTCTAAACCGTTCTTCCTCGCTTTCTCGGCCTCTTCGGAACTAAGCTCTTTTCTAATAGAAGCGAAAGTCAAGGCGAACAAGTGGTATCCGAGTTTGGTGAAGTTGGGTATCAACGTGTACTCTATGAAGTATCCTTCTTTCTCCAATTTCGTTCTTAACCTTGTGATTGTGGGCTGAGAAACTCCAATTGCTCTAGCCAGTTCCCTGTCGCTTCTTCTGCTATTCTTCATCATCTCGGAGACAAGCTTCAATTCAACGTCTTTCATCCATCATTCCTTTCTCCAATGCCAGTAATCGCCAAAGTTGTGTATATGCTTTCTCACAAAAATCGTTGACAACCCCATTGTTTTCAACACTGCCTGTCAGAGATTGATGCTCTCAAAATCCCGTTCAGTTTCTTCAACGCTTCTTTGTTTTCTTTCCATTTCATCAGCCTCAAGGTCTCTTGAAGACTGTACCACCTGAATTCGGAATGCTCATTTTCATCTATAACGACCTTTTCATCCGCAGAAACTTCCACGCCATAAACATATTCCTTGTTCAAATAGGGATCTGAAAATTCGAAGTAGTGGATGCCTTCTATTATTCTCAGAATGCCCTTTATCCCAGTCTCTTCTGTGACTTCTCTCTTCAGAGCATCAATTCTGGTCTCTTCTTCTTCCACTCCGCCAGTTACAGGCTGCCAGAATCCTTCTCTTTCTGGAGTTCTCTTTAGAAGCAGATACTTTGTCCTTCCATTCTTTCTCCTGAACAGAATCGCCTCAACCTGTATCGGCAGTCTCACAGATGGATAGAATTGAAGTAGAGTATTTGAAACTTCGGAACATCTAAATGCAGAAACTGTTTAGTAGCGTTTATTTATCACACCATAAAACACCTTAGGAGATTTGATTACATGGCCAACAGTGCGGCTCAAATCGATGAAAGACGAAAACAGTTCTTGGAGCAGCAGAAGATAAAAACCAGAATGAACAAGGTCAAACACAAGATAGCGGTGATCAGCGGCAAAGGCGGCGTCGGCAAGAGCACAGTCACCGTAAATCTGGCCGTTGCTTTCGCCACCCACGGACACGCCAACTACGTGGGGATCTTAGATGCAGACATCCATGGACCAAACGTGCCCAAAATCTTGGGATTGACAGGCCAGAAACTTCAAGTAGGACCAGACGGCGTTTTTCCCGTTTCAGGCCCATTAGGAATAAAGGTCGTCTCCATGGATTTTCTGCTGCCAGATGCTGAAGCCCCGGTCATTTGGCGTGGCCCATTGAAGATGACGGCAATACGCCAGTTTTTGTCCGACATCGTGTGGGAAGATCTGGATGTTTTGCTTATTGATCTTCCGCCAGGCACTGGAGACGAGCCTTTGAGCGTGGCTCAACTCCTGCCTGAAATGGGCGGCGTGGTGATTGTGACAATTCCTTCTGAGCTTTCGCAGATTGTGGTTAAGAAGGCAGTCACGTTTGCAAGAAGACTTGGAATGCCAATAATAGGCGTTGTTGAGAACATGAGCGGGTTTGTCTGCCCACATTGCGGAACAAAGACAGACATATTTCAGTCTGGAGGCGGACACAGGATAGCTGAAGAGCTGAACATACCGTTTCTTGGAAGCATACCGATTGATCAGAAAATCAGCGAAGACTCGGACAAAGGCGTGCCTTTCATCATTGAGCATGCAGATTCACCCTCTTCGAAGGTTTTCATGGAAATCGTCGACAAGGTCGAAGGCTTTCTGAAAAGTAAGGAAAAGTCAATGCAGTGAGATGGTGAATGAGAGCATGTCAAACATGAAAGCAAAGGGAGGACTTCGTTTCATCGGAGTTGTGGAAAAGGCAGGAGAACAAGAGGCTCAAGTTCGTGTCTTGCCCGAGTTTTGCGCTGGACTCAAGGGCATAGCTGATTTCTCCCACATAATCATTCTCTATTGGATGCACATGCGCGACAGTGAAGAGGAAAGACGAACGCTTGTAGTGTTTCCGAGAAAGCACGCAGTGAACGTCGAGAAGGGAGTCTTTGCCTGCAGAAGCCCATCACGTCCCAACCCGATTGGCTTGTGCGTTGCAGAGCTGTTGAAGGTTGAAGAGTGCCTCTTGACTGTCCGGGGGCTTGATGCTGTTGAGGGTCCGCCGATAATTGATACTAATGTATAGTTGACTAGAGTAAAAGTTAAATACAACTTTGGCCTACTTCTCGGTAGGCGAAACAAAATGAAAAGTGAGACAAAAATGAATCGAGTTCAAAACTTTCTGAAACAATATCAATCTCCAAACACACGAAGAGTCTACCACTGGGCCTTAGCGGAGTTCTTTAGCTCAGTCTACGGTTATGAAGTAGAAAAAGGAAACAGCGACAAAGAACTGATTGAAAGCTGTGAAAAATACTTCACAGAAAACTTCCGATATGATGAGGAAAAGAAGACTTGGGCATTCATCAACACCGAAAAGATAGAGCAGGACATCAAAAACTTACTTGAGAAGATAGGCAAGGTTCCACCTAAAACAAAGAGGCTGTTAGTGTCTGCCATTAGAAGCTTTTTCAGAGAGAACCACGTTGAACTTGAAGATTATTTTTGGAAGCACCTAGCTCGAACAATCAAAGGCAACCGTGCGGTCACACAAGACAAAGTTCCTAGCACAGTACAGCTTCGACGCATCATAACTCATATGCCGATACAGGGCAAGGCACTGTTCTTAACTTTGGCTTCTAGTGGGATGAGGATCGGTGAGAGTCTACAGCTCGAAATAGACGATGTAGACTTAGCACAAAATCCTGTTCAAATCAATATCCGTGCAGCTTACACGAAAAACGGCAATCCAAGAATTACCTTCGTTTCAAAAGAGGCACGTGAGGCTCTGGAAGAGTGGCTGAAGAATAGAGAGGCCTATCTAGTGACCGCATCCGCTAAATGTCAATACCGACCGAACTACAAAATGAAGAAAGAAGACTTTAAAGGCAAGAATGTAAATGATTCAAGAATTTTTCCGTTTGACGAAAGCACGGCCTACGCAATCTGGAAGAACGCTCTCAACAAAGCTGGTTTCAATGAAAAAGACAAAACGACAAAACGTGATAAAATACATCCTCACACTTTGAGAAAGTTCTTCCGCACTAAGATGGCGCAGCTGATTGAGGTTGATGTTGTCGAAGTTCTAATGGGGCACGAAGGCTACCTGACAAATGAATATCGTCATTATGAAGCTGAAGACTTAGCTAAGTTTTATACCCAAGGCGAAGCAGCCGTCTTGATTTTCACCGAAGCCGAAGAGGTTCAAAAGCTGAAAATCGAGGTTGATGAAAGCCGAAGAAATCTTCAGCAGTTAATTGCAGGACAACAAACTGAGATCTATGAGCTGAAGAACAAGGTTGCGAACAAGGATGAAGAGATTAACAAGATGTTTGAGGATTGGAAGATGATTAGGGAGAAAATCGATCCGTTGCTCGACGTGATAGAGGATCCGAAAGTAGAGAAGGCCGTTCAAAAAGCACGTCTTGCAAAGCTTGAAAGAGAAACGCGAGAGGCTGATTGAAACAATTCTTCACTTCTTTTTTTGTGAAATCTTGTAGTGACCTATACATTAACCTTTTTTACTAAAGTTTTATATGCTCAGACTGGTCGATAGTAGGTTAGAAAGCGCACGCATGCGCTATTCCTTGGCTTCGAAAAGGCTGAAGGACGTATCTGTATGAGCAAGAACATTGAAGATACAGTTGTAAAAATTATCACGATTGACAAGAACGCTTTTTCACCAATTCAGAAGGCCTTAGAACCTTTCTTCAACGTAGTGCCAACTTCAAAACCTATTTTCGATGCGGAGAAAAATCGGTATCACATGTTTTTGAGGCTGTTCAAGAAGGCGATACTTACCGAGAATGCGAAACCTAAGAAGGTGAAAGTGGTGAAGCTATGAGTGTTGAAGACACTTTTGATGCAATTAGAAAAGGAAAAGCTACACCGCTCACTGAAGAGGAGCTTAAGATTGTAAGAGAGTTCTGTGAAGAAGAGGCCTCTAGACTAGGAATAGATCCTAAAGAAGTCAAGGGAGTCATCGACAAAGTCTCTAAGATGAGGTTTCAATCTGAAGACTCTGAAAAGCGTATAGATAGTGCTAATGAAGAGGTTGAATCACATCTAGGCCGTCTGAAGATTGTTGAGAAACATACAAAAAAGGACAAAGTAAAGGAATTCACATACAAATCCTCACCTTTGCCTAATGTTGAGCCGATCTTTAATAAGGAACTAAACAAGGTGCAGTTCTGTACTTTCGAGAGTGGAAATACAACATTCAACGATGAAATAACCTGTGGAAATACAACATATATGCCTCCGCGTCTTCTGCGTATGATGGCTCAGGACAATCACTTGTGGCTACCGTCTAAACCTGAAGAGTATGAATCAACAGCAAAACTTACAGGTGAAATCTATGACTTCTTGTACAAGTATGCTGATTATGATGATGAATACCGTAAGCTGGATGTTTGGTATGCACTTTTCACTTGGGTTTATGATTTATTTCCAAACTTACCTTATCGAAGGTCTTTAGGTGACACAGGCCGCGGAAAGTCTAGATGGAGCATTGTTCTTGGCTCAATTTGCCGTTTAGCTTATCAACAGGGTGCATCAACTTCTGCTGCGTCAATCTATCGTGCTTGCGATGTGATTCGTGGAACAACGATTATTGATGAAAACTACTTCAGCGCAAAAACTGAGCAAGGACAAGCTATCTTAGCGATTTTAAACTCAGGATACTCTCAGATTTCTGGATATGTTATGAAATGTGTAGGCGACACTCACGATCCTTATCCTTTCAGCACTTACGGCCCAAAATTGATAGCTGCGCGCCGTCCTTTTCCAGATGAAGCAACGGAAAACAGAACAATCAGTCACTTTGCTTATGAAACTGATAGAACAGATGTAGACAAAAAAACCTTTATTCCTATACATTTGACTGAACAATTTTGGACTGAATCGCTAGGGTTGCGTAACAAACTTCTGATGTGGCGTTTCAGAAACAGAAATAATGAGTTGAAAGAGGACACAAAGTTTCTAAAGGCTAAGATTAACCCGAGACTGAAAGAAGTGATGTATCCTCTCTCTGTAATTATTGAAGACACAAACATAAAGGCTTCACTCATAAACTTAGCGGAAATTCTAAACCACGACATACAAGAAGTCCGAAGCAGTACAGACGAAGCCACTGTTCTGAGCACCATCATTAGTATGATAACTGAAAAGAGAAGTTTAGCGGTTAAGAGCATTTCAGATCGCATTAAAGACCTTGAACTTGAATATCCACAATATTTTCTGACTCCTAAGAGGCTCGGATGGTTCCTCAGAAACCGTCTAGGCCTGCACGTAGACCGAGTCTATGATAGGGAAAAGAACACGAATCCTTACACTGTGGTTTTAGACGATCTTGCCAAGATTGAGAGGTTAGCCAAACAGTATGGTGTGAATGAGGAAACTATAACGTCTATAACTTCTATAACTTTAAAAGGGTATGTGGGAGGAGAATCCGAAGAAAAGGCTTCTAGAGAAAAGGCCACCACACACCTCTTTAACGTTATAGACGTTATAGAAGTTATAGACTTTATCAATTGGCTCAAAGAAGTCACACAGCAAGGCCGAGAAGCAGTTAGCGCGCCTATTGTGTACGGACAAGTCAAACAGAAGTTCAAAGATGACTTCGAAAAGTCTATGGCTCTTTTGAATTGGCTGACAAGTGAAAACATCATCACTATAAGCTCGGATGTCATCACGTTCAACCTTATGGCTTCTGTTTTTCTGGAAGTAAATCTGAAGAGGAGTCTTGAACTGAAGGAAAAGGAAGCGAAGACATGACTCAACATTCACATAATATGAGGAGTTTTCGATGACAGAACCGTTGAACCAGCGAAGGCAAGGCAGTTTCCAGCCTATTCTGTTTTGCCTTCGCTTTTCAAAAGGAGATGATTATTGATGAGTCTTGAAGATGAACCTGAACATGAACCTTGGAATCATAATTTTGAGCCTAAAAATGAACAGACTTGGAACGGTCACTGGAACCTAGATGGAGTTTACGTATCAAAAACGCAAGCCATGAAGGAGTTCAATCGCTCAAAAAAAGAGTTCGAGGCTGTCTTAGCAAAAGTCGAAAAGGAAAAGCTACAACTAAGAACTAAAATCTTGCAGAACGAGCGATACGGCTATTACTTCACCGTCTACAGCATCGACGATTTGAAGCATATCCTCAGCCTCAGCCAAAGGGACGCTCGCTCGCTTCCCCCCTCTACTGATACACCCCCAACCAAGGATGAATGAGGATGAGAAACCCTCAATCGTTTGGCTTTTCGCCAAACTCCCAACGATCCGAGCAAGGCCGTTTGCAGAATCGCAGCATTCATTAAATGCTGATGCTATAGGTCTTCGTCCATATCTTGATGAACGTCCGACCAAAACTTGTCAGCTTCTTCTTTTGTCTTTCCAACGCAATTGGTAACACCATTCTTGAAGTCTCTCTTAACGTGAAACACTGCAAAACGGGTTTCTCTTTCAGAATCTTCAAACTCCTTCTCCAGCAAATCCCAGACGTAGTAGCTATGAGTCGTGATGAACAATTGTACGTTATTCTTTTTGCCAAGAGCCACAAGAAAAGGTATGAGTTTCTTAAGTGACCCATAATATTGACTGTCCTCGATCTCTTCTATGAATACTGCAGTATCGTGAGCTAACATAACTTTACCTAGCACTTGTATCGTATAACGCAGACCATCTCCAAGACCTGACAAAAAGAAGGGTTTATCATTGATGATGGCTGCCGCATGAAATTCCCTAGTGGATTCATTTTGAAGAAATTCCCATGATTCTCCAACTCCATAGATGTTCTGAAGGTAACCACCAAATTCTTTTGATTTGCCCTCCCGTTTGATGGCGCTCAAGAGTTCTTCGGTTGAATTTGTATCTCTTTTTGCATAACTATCGAGAAGCTGGCACTCGTATACAAAAGATCTGGTCAATTTCTGGACATTACCTGAAAAGGCTGAAAGAGCTTCGAATCCATATTGGAAACTATATACCACACCAAAATCGAGTGTGTACCTAGAGGATTGAGGGGAGGGAGACTCTTCACCTGTTCTAGGACTTGTGACACTTAACCTACTGTATACGAATTGATTTGCGGAATCCAAGAGCACTCGAATCGATAGGGTAACAGGTTCGAATTCCAGGCTAATTTGCAATGGGTTCTCTGTATCATAACCATACCATAGGTCATGCACGTCGGGACGTGCGTTAGTTCTTCTTATCATTGCTTCCCTAAGATTAGGACCTGCATACTCTCTAAGAGAGTAGTACATTGCTTCAAGAATGGTGGATTTACACGCATTATTCTTACCTATAAACAGATTTACTGGTTTGAGATTGTCAAGATTGCATGAGCTGATGCCCTTGAAATTGGAAATTCGTGCATTTATAATCATCTGATATTACCTCTAGACCTGTTTCAGGTGGCGCATATAAGCACTTTGGGAGTTTAGCGTGCGCGATGGCCGATTTGGATTCAGGGAACATTTCGGAAGCATCTAGCGCGCGCTTTTATGAAATGTTCGCTGGATGGGAAGCATTCTACAAGAAAAAGAGGCTTATCAAAAGCATCCGAGAAAGGCTACACTTGTGATTCTTCATTCAAACTAATTGAAATATTTCAATATTCCTTTATCTATTTAATAAGACTCCTTCGGCTACGACAAATAGAGTTTTGAGAGGCAGGTAAACCTTCAAGCATTAATTTATTCCATAAGTTTAAACATAGGTAACTAAGCTTAAACTTATAGAAATCGCCTTTTTACCGTACTCCGAGCATCCAGTATGTACGTTCAGAGCCTAACGACCATGTGCTTAGGCATACTAACTCTGAGTAAAAACTCTAAGTAAATGAATAACAAGGCATTCAACACTAGGTAAATGAAACGGTAAATGAAACAAGGAAATCAGTGAAACAAATCGGCTAAGGACTCCACGATTAACTTAGCACAATGCGAGCGGGAATCCCACACCCTTTAGAGGTGGGATGAAAGCGAGCTTAACGTTTATATGTTTGCTACTTGCTCGTAGTATATGCCAAAGAGTTACAAAAAATAAAAGGTGGTGAAAAACATGGGTAAAGGTAAGGGTGGCAAGCCCAGCGCAAAACCAGGCCATCCATCGGGAAAAGGACGTGATAACGCCCCTCCAAAGTAAAGTGATAAACTCCCATTAAAGTCCAAGAAGCCCACACCTTTTAAAGGGTGGGAGCATGTCACCGATTTTTATGAAGATGTCTTGGACTTTCATACATATTGAACTCTTGCCTTACTCATTTTCTCCGTCAATGTCTCTCCACCCATCTTTGCATACCTTATAGCCGTCTTCATGTCCTCCCATTCGAATAGGTCTACAAGCTCAGGAACACCAAGTTTGTAATCCTTAGCAAGCTGAGAGGCTCTCTGACTTCGGAACCAATGTAAAAATAAGTGAATCTCGTCAGCGATCTTTTTACCTTCTTTGTCTCTGAAAGGTATCAATAGGCCAAGCCTTTTCTTAAGACCTTGAGAAGCTCTGTTATTTACATCACGAATTATGAGATACGCCCATTGAAGAGTGTATGGAATCTCTCCATTTGCGTCTGGAACGTACCAGTTCACCTTGGTTTTTGCCTTCTCTGATAGAAAAAGATTTTTCATATACCTTCTTGAATGTGATTGTGGAGATGGAAACAGGTAAACGTCTGATGGTTTCTTCTTAGGATCGTTCACTATCTTTGAATCTTTTGTCTTTTTAATCCACGCTTCTAAGATTGGAGTGAACGGCTCGCGCCTTTGAATGGTAAACGGTTTTCTAAATCTTGTGAATTTTTCAGTGTGCCATCTAGGTTTTCCTGTAACTGGGTCTATGTACTCATCCAGCTTCTTGTATTTCTTGAGAAGGCGCATATCAGTGACTTCAACAACATTTCTCTCAACTTCAAAATTGCTTTTCATCAGCAGAAGAACTTCGGTGACTCGGCCTCCCGTCAGGAATAGAGTTACAAAGAATGCTTTTTGTTTTTCATCATAGATTAGTTGAATCAGTTCTGTTAGAGCTTTCCAGCCACAGAATTGTCGGACATAATCTTTTACATTCAGCCTATTGTATGGATGGTCATACCACCAGCCGTGTTTCTCGGTCTGGATGGAAGGCTCTGAAGTAAACGAAGGTTGTACGATTTCGTTTACTTCATCATTGTTCATTTACGCGCTCTCCTTTGTTTCTTGGAGTAGTACAGCGTGAAGAAAACTCCGAAGGATATGCAGACTAGGCCCCACGAAAACGATTCGTGATGAAGCCACTGTCCAATGTCAAACCAGTTTCCGTAGACCAAAAATTGTTCATACTGAACAAGAAAGGCTGCTGCTGCGAGAAGAATGCAGATTAGGTAAAGTTTTTTTCTATTCAATTCTTATGCCTCAATAAATAATGCGTCATAGCACGCCTTGTGATAGTGAATAGTTTTGTTTCTTTTAGGAACTGAAATAATCACATCGCCTACTTTGAGTTTTTGATGGCATTTTTGTAAAGCACAGATAAGGCCGTCACGCCGACAAAACTTCCTAATGTTGTTTGATTCAAGTTTAATAGATCTGTGGTTCTGAGTCAAGTTTTTTCTCCATCTCCTCAAATAATTTTAGCCTTTCCCGATCCTTCCAGCACAGAAGCTTTTGAAAGCCGAAGAACAGCAGAGTGCTAGGTATGACTAGCGCGATCTTTAACGGAAGAGATAAAGATAATTGTTCAATTGTTAAGCCTAGCATCAATGCGAAAAGGTAGGATTGGAAGCCTAATTTTTCAGGCATGTTTTGTTTCTCCTAGAGAGTCAAAGTTGCCGTTTATCACTGTGAAACCGTTCTTTGACCATAGAAGCAATAGGGAAAATTCGCAAGAATCTAAGAAATCACAGAGTCTTCCACAGATCGTATAGCCTTCGATCTTGACTTGAACGGTTTTTCCCATAAAAAATTCTATGAGGTCCGTGTTCAAGTTTGTTCCTTCTCCTTCTTTTTGAATAGTTTTGGAAGCTCACCGCGAGCAAGAAAGCCAATTGCAAAGCATAACAATCCTATTATGGCTAGGATAATAGAATCATCAATCACGGCTAGGGCCTCCGCTTTTGTTTCTTGATTGAAGAATCCTCAAGAAAACGTAGGCCCCGACTGTAAAGCAAAACACGAAGGCAAAAGTAGGAAAACTGTCAGCCATGAAAGAAACGAAGTCTTTTGCAGATTTTGGAATCCACCCCATGCTGTCGCCTATGATGTAGAAAAATCCAAAAATCACACTCATCAAGAGGATCTTTGAGAGGACGCTTGACCAGATCTTGCTGGTTACACTTTTAGGCATCACACGTGAAACCTCTAAGTTAATCTTAGGTGTGTCTTTCCATTTAAATACTACTGACGGCAAAAAAAGGATACAACATTTAAAGAGATGTCTCATATGATTGTAATAATGAAAGCCTAAAGGTAGCGTGGTTAAGGTAGGCCTAAGCCTTATAAAGAATCGAGATCTAGACTTAAGGTAGGTGCCACCTTGTGATCTTTCAAGATTTTATTATTGCCTACGACTTGCCGAAGACAAGAGGCAAAAGCAACGAAAGAAACATGATTTTAAGTAATATCAGTGATTTCGTCAAGGGGCTCAAGGGAATCAGTGATTTCAAAATTGAGATGAAGAAAAAAGCTATTCATTTGAGCAAAGGTGACATAGGCATCTTTTTTGATTCGACAAGAACCTTCAAGGTGGTGATTTTTATAGAAAAAACAATCGATGATAGCTTGCTGGAAAGTATTAACACAATAATGAATGAGTTTTCACAAAAACTAGACAAGGTAGTAAACCAAGAATCAAAAACTAGAATAGAAATATTGGATGGTGTAGTCTACAAGCTAGAAGATAAGAACAAACCATTCTTCAGAATTATCAATGAGAAAATTCTTAGCGAGTTCTCGCAAGCAAACATGAAATTTGCACATAAGGATGTTACACTCGCAACTGGTCGCCCGATAGGCAAGGGGAAGAATGAGGGATTTACTTTGCGCACAAGAGCAAAGGGAAGTACGATAGAAGTTTTTTCCTTGAACAGATATAAAGGCGAGTTTCCTAATGATATGGTGAGAAAAGCATTCAGAGAATCGAAAGAATCACTTGACAGGGTTCTGAAAGTCTTGATGGGTAATGCACAATGAGTCAAAAAAAGAACATCAGAACTTTGTTTGCGAGGAAAGGATCGCTCTGGTTAGATGAGGAAATTCCTGAATTACCAACAAAGATACTTGATCGCCTTAAAGATGTAAATGAATTGTACGAATTCGTGGCTAGACGAAGATCTATCCTCATAGGAAAAGGCAGACCCCAACAATCTACTGAACATGAAGAGATTGCTAGACTCCAACAACGAATGGAAATTGTGGAAGAGAAGCTGAGTGAAATAAGCCAATCTTTCGAGAAGAGTAAGTTGGATGAGATTATGAATAATGCTATGAATTGCTTCATTGCTCAGGTAGCTAGCTTGAAAGCTAACAAAGTCTACTACCGAAAAAAAGAGAGAAATTTAGATTTCTTTCTTTTTGCAGACCCAATCTCTGGCAATCTATTGCAAAAAGCATCAAGCATTGAAATCAGACTCTCACGAAAGTTTCCAAATCTGAGCATCTGTATCCAGCCAGTCTCTTGTGAAGACGACATCCCAGAAAATAGCCATATTCTGCGGTGAAGCAATCATGCTTCCGCTTCCAATAGACCATGACAAAAGACACCGCAAACAGGCAGATCATAACTGCGAATTGTTACATGAGAACTGCTTTCCTGACCCATGCACCGTTGAGAATCTCAAATATAAAGATTGGACAACTACTGTAGCTTTCTATTCTGCCTTGCATTATATAGAGGCATATCTCCATTTCAAAGGATTTAGAACCAAATTCGATAATCATAGAGAGAGAAACGACTATCTGAAAAATGTCGCGTCCGTCCAAGACAAGAAAATCAATAAAATTCTTCAAAAATATATTGAACTCTGCAATTTATCTTGGACTGCTAGGTACACAGCCTGTCATTATCACTACATTGACAAAAACGTACTCTGCAAGTATGTGAAGTTCGCACTTCTTGAGCTTCCCAAAGAACTAAGTATCACACTCTAGATCATTTCCATTAACGCAAAGAAACCCAAACGAGAAAAAACAAATAGGGGTTGAGGAAGGATTAACCTTCCTTCTTAGGTTTTTTCGGTTCAATCTCTAAGGCATTCAGGAAATTGACGGCAATCGTTTTACCTTGTTCTGTATATGGCAAACGTTGATAGTAAGGACCTAGCGCGCGCGAGAACACGAAGGATTAGACGGTAAGACACCAGCCGAAGCTTGCGGAATAAGAATTGAAGGAAAGAACAAATGGTTGACTCTTATTCAGAACGCTTCTCGCAAATAGTGATATTTCATTCTAAATTCGTGTTCTCATAAACGAACTGTGTTTCTTTCTATATCGCTCAACAAGATAAACACCTAAGAATGCGAACGCTAGCATGAACAAAAAGGCAGTGTATAGCACAAAGAGAAGGTCTAATTTACCGTTGATGTAAAATCCCAAAGCTAATACACCAACGATGAAAAATGCGATAGACGCAATCAGAAGGTTGCTAATTTGCCCTCTAATGCTTGCAGTCATATTTATGAGATATGAAGAATGCACGTTAAATGCTTTTCGTGTTTTATCTCAACATTGGTTGAAGCTATCATCACCCGACTGTTAACACGAAGAACCATCGCCCACCAAGTTAACAGAACTCTATTCAAAGGGATGTCTTATGGACTTTGTCGTTAATGATAGGGTAAACTTAGCGCATTTAGGTAGGTAATTTTTCGCTATGTCAAAATTCATGGCATAATTGACGAGACAAGACTTTTAAAATCGGCTTCTCTTAGTATTACGCGTGGCTAAGAATGAGCGACAAATCGACTCAACTCTTCATGTCTCATACAAAACTAGATACGGGTTTCTGCGATAGATTCGATATTGTCGCCTCACGTGTAGGAATAAAGGTCTTTAGATCTGAGTTCGAGACGCTGGAGACACCACCTTGGAAGACAATAAGAGAAGAAATGCGAAAATCGTCTGCACTTTTTCTCTTGGTTGGAAATGAACTTGTGAAGGCTCAATCAGCCTCAGAGACCAATCTTATGGAGAAAGAGAAATGGAAATTCACGCAAAATTGGATTGCCTATGAGATCGGGCTTGCTTGTCAACTAGAAACGGATGTTTGGGTAGTTTGCGATTCTGTCAACATTAATTTTCCAGTGCCATATGTGAATAACTACGATATATGGGGGATCCAGCCAACGCAAAAATCATCACTTAATTTTTACAAGTCTGTCTTCACCGCATACTGCCAAGGGAAGCCTTATCCTGTTGACGTTACATTCACAGACTTGAAAGGTGGGGTATACAGTAGAACCTTTACGTGTCCACATTGTGGCACAGTTTTCAACTTCCATTCCGCTCTCCCAAAAAACATGGAAACACTCTGCCCCAGCTGTCTTGGAAACTTGAAATTCCCCGACGGATGGCTGACTCAGTTTATATGAAAAGCACGCGTGGAAAGGCCAGCCTTTAAAAAGCTTATATTCGTGAGTGCGTTTATCAGCTTTGGGTATATCAGCAGGTTCGAAAAGCCAACTTTCTATCGGGACTTCGGGAGCAAACCATCATAAGCGTTGATATACCATTAATAACATGCACAAAACTAGCTTAAAAACAATATGTCGAAAGTGTAGAACAGAAAAACTAATACTCGTAACCCTTCGTTCATGGAAAGACTTTTAAAGGCTCTATCATAAAGCGGGATTTGAGTAAGCATAATGACCTTTGAAGAGATACTTCCTTATGTGGAAATCACTTCGTTCCTTATTGGAGCGATTGGCTTATTCGTCTTAGCGTATCAAATTGGGAAGTGGCGACAGAAAGCTGAAACGGATATGGAAGATGTCAAAAGGAAGTTAGATGCTCTCTCAACGAAAATAGACAAGGTTCCACAAGAATTTGGTCCCATCTTCATTGATTTGTATAAGATGTGGCAAAAACTGAAAGAAGACCCAGAGGCAAGCAAAAAGAGGAGACCTAAAGATGATTAGCAGAAAAGACATGCTTCTGGAAAAAGCTAAAAATCGAACAATCACACAAACCGAAAGCGATGAACTACGTAGCATTCTTGAACAAGAAGCCCGAAACGCTAAGGCAGTTGGAGACTTCATAGGATTTCTCATAATAATGGGTCTTCTACTATTCCTAGCCTATTTGATGAAAGACCTTTTGGAGACTAAAAAGCTAGAAATCTTAAATCGGCATAGCAACAAAAGACAAACTTGGAAGTTCAAAAATGAGTGAAAAACAAGCTAAAGATGAGATTCTTGAACTTATTCAGTTGATTGACCGCTACAAATGCCATTTGTTTAAATGGTATGATGTTTTCTTAGGCATGATTCCTATTCTATTCGCTATTCTGGTAAGTTATATCGTCATAGAACCTCTTCTGATTTTTGGAGCAATGTCTGATATAGAGAGGATTTCGGGAGCTTTAGCGTTTATTGCAGTCGTCATAGCTCTTTTCTCTCTTATGGCACATTTCATCAAAGAAGACATAGTTAGGGTAAACTTTAAGAGAATATTGAAACTGAGTTGTGTCGAAGAAGATAAGAAGCCTCTGCTGAAAGCGTTAATCAAGATAAAAGCCGAAAACCACGAATTCGACTTAAAACAAATCTACAGCATGAACCCGTCTATGTTTACTAGAGAAAAACTACTAGAAAGACTTTATGAATAGAATCGATGTGCCATAATTCCAGAAATACCGAAAATTGTAAGAAATGCAAAAGTGTTATAGCTGAACCGAAAGAACTAATCAGAATTGTGAAAATATAAGAGGTAATAACGGTATGGATTTGAAAGGGAAAAGATTTTCTGAGATTCATTGTCCTTTGTGTAGTGAGGAATTTAGAGTAAGAAAGGGAGAACCTAGAACTCTGAAACAATGGAGAGTCGCATTGATTATGCATCTTACCGCTTCGTTGAAACATCACTTAACGCTTGATAAAGCTGAACCTATCATTGCCAAATACTTCAAATCGTTAGAAGGTTAAGAGGTGAAAACAATGAAACCAAAAGTCTATGAAGGAAAAGTGATAGAATTAGAATTGAATGGCAAAAAATTCCTAGCGTTTGACATGCTTCGTAAACCCGAAGAGGTTAAGATGTTATTACCTCTCGATTCGGATTATAAACGATTCCTCAACAAAAACGTAAGAATGACAATCGAGGAAAAGAAGAGAGAACCGAAAGCCACTAACGCTTAGACGTTTATTTGGCTGACGCTCTAGGCTAGGCTCTCTCTTCCTTTGATTCATATTCTTCTCTCAACTTGACTAGAGCCTCTTTTCCCAAAGCACGCTACCAAAGAATAGTAAAAGAAATAGGATAGCCTACATTATTAGATAGGCATGGATAAGAAAAGACAGGAAGGGTATGTTACAGGTCTAGCTTGTTTGCTGATTTTTGCCCTGTTTGCATATTTTGCAATTATGAGCGCATCGAATATGTCGGCAGCCGTAATAATGGGGATTTTTGCCGCCTTATTTGGTGGATTAGGATTCGGAAGTTTAGCAAAGCCAGACACAGTTGGAGCAATCGCATCGCAATTCTTGAAAAACTTTGCTAAAAGTGAAGAAGAAGGGTCAGATTCACATAATAAACAGACACAGAAAGAATCCAATGGTTCGGTTCAGGTTAATGCGTCAGATGAAGCAGAAGTGCATGTTAGTGTCTCTCCAAGAGAGAAGAAACGAACACAGAAATCCTCAACGGAAGAGTTATCTCAAAATGCCAAAACATTCTGTTGTCTTAGAGGGCACAGAATCACGGTGTACCCACCAGATGACAATCATCTTAGGGCATCTTCGGAAGAGGACTACGCTAAAAAATATGCGCTGGGGACAGTCATTCCGATAAAATACACATGTGAAGAGGAAGGTTGCGGGAGCGAATTTACACTTTATTGGTATAGAGAAAGAATCGGTGTAGGCGTACTCTAGGTTTTCTCTTTGTTCTTAATTTTGAAAGAAATAACTCCAAAATTGAGTGTGATAGATTCTATTTCTTTCTTGGCAAGTTCACGCTTTATTGCTCGAAACACTTTTTTGATGATACTGATTTGTTCCTTCGTTAACTTTGTCTCAACGCTAGCCGATACTCCGATTGCTGCAGCAACGGTTACTTCTATCCTCCTACCCACTTCGCTTAGATTCTTTCCACACTTAGGACACACCGCATCTGTTGACTTGATTTGTGCATCACAATTTTGACAGTAATATTCTCCCATTTATATCACCTCTTTACACTCATTTTTAAATCCCTAGTTTGTGTTCTGTTGCTGTGAACATTTAACATTTTTGTCTTGGCTCGGCCTCTCTCGAATACGTAAGCATTAATCCTTATTTTTATAGCGAACTACGGCTTAATTGATATTAAACCGTACCTTCCGAGGGCTGATTTGGTTCCGAACGCGCGTGCGCCTGAATGGACTCTGCACGGTCCGCCGACATAGAGAAGACGGAGAGATGTCAGCAAGTTTGTTGTCTGTCTCTTTCTTCTTTCCTGCACAATGCAGATTCCATAGTTGACATCAATCCCGTTTTTCCTACAGTAATCAATCGCTGCCTGCGATTCTGAGCCGGGCTGCATCCACACTTTCTTTATTCCGAGCTTTTTGCAGGTTTTGACCACTTCCTCGGTCTCTTTCGGCGGAACCACTATGTCGACAACGTCTGGCTTTTCGGGCAGAGTGTTAAGGCTTGGATAGCACTTGTCGCCCAAGACTTCATCTGTATTGGGATTTACTGGATAGACTTTGAGTCTTGCATCGCGGAGGTCTTGATAGACTCTGTGCCTGTATTTCTCAGGACTCTTGCTTACGCCAACGACAGCAAAAACATTATTTTTGTCCAAGAACTGCAGAATTTGGTTCTGAGATACCATTTCGGCTTCACTTACTAGTTGGATACATCATTTGAGAGTAGTATTTGAAGCCACTTCATTCTCTCGAGATATCCGAATCTCAACACTGCAGTGCGGGGGTTAGGTTTATGCTGCCGTTTAAAACTGTCAAATGACGTAACTTATAAATCAATGCCTTTCACTTTGCGTAGAGATATCGTCTCTTTGAGCACCACGTAAAGTAACCATGGAACCTTTGGGTCGAAATATTCACTTGCTTCTCGTTCTTCTGATTTCAATGACTACTTTATTGTTGTCTGGGCAACTCGCAAGAAATTTATCCTTGTCCTTCTCCCATGGAAAAGTTCCCCCAAATTGCAAAACAGCTAAGTAAGGGAATATGGCATCATAAAGGAAAACACATACATCTGGGGTCCTGTGAGCTTTGGCGGCATCTTCTGAGAAAAGCGTTAAGTCAAATTCTTCTCCAACGCGATGCCCAGCACTACATTCACCTTTAACTTTAACAATCTTTCCAATCAATCTGCAATTTTTCAATTTGAACCATCCGTTACTTCCTTCCTCGGCTTGCCTTTAATAGTCTTACGACAAAAAAGGAAACGCCAAACAACAAGAACGAGATTCTTTTCATAGGAGGAGGTTTATGCTCATAAAGAAATGTGCTCTTCCAAGGTTGACAGCTTCAAACTCTCAAGCAAAATCAAAAATCACCTAAAATTCGAAGTCAACTTTCTACTATTCTACGCTTAAACCGAGCGAAGATTGAGCAAAATTATCCTGATCGAAATGGTGCGGGGGATGGGGTTTGAACCCATGCAGCCCTACGGCAATAGGTCCTAAGCCTATCTCCTTTGGCCAGACTCGGACACCCCCGCCCGACTGGTGCGCGTTCAAATAGATTCCATGAAACCTGTTAATAATCTTTAACGCCTGCTGAACCTCTAAACCGTCAGCAACCGCGCCGATTTCTGAAAGAAGGAAATCTACAACAACATCTGAGACGCACGGTTCAGCCCGAAGACCTCAAAAGGAAACGAAAGCTCTAAATTCTCAGCTTAAGCTCTTTTCATAAAGCCAGTGCCTCGGTAGCCTAGCCTGGTGGGGCACCGCCT
>Ga0315296_10000796_pt1 | contig 28220 bp, 25 predicted proteins | sample YL17G14_18_MG_FD_203921 | JGI IMG/M metagenome (GOLD analysis project Ga0315296, IMG submission 203921) | Sediment microbial communities from Yellowstone Lake, YNP, Wyoming, USA - YL17G14_18 | ecosystem: Environmental > Aquatic > Freshwater > Lake > Sediment | place: USA: Wyoming | collected... | reverse complement strand
AGTACGCCTACGGCTGCGTGGAGCTTCAGGTACTCTCTTCTCGACTCGTTTCTTCGCCATGAATGGTATGCTTTGGGGCTGAAGCCTGTGGCGTCTACGGCTATGCGTTTCTCCGTTTTTTGAAAAGGTGGTTGACTTCATGGTTCAGCTGTTTCAGGTAGGGTTCGTGGAGTTTGGTCATGGTGCGCCATATTGTGTTGTGGTCGGGCATCTCGGTCATTCCGCAGTCTAGGCAGGTTTGCGTGTTCTCTTTGAGGTATATCTCTGCGTCACGGTATGTGAGGCCGTACCGCTCCTTCACCAGCAGAGCCATGATTCTGCTGGCTGGGTCGAATGGAGGTCTACCGGTACGTCTCCTCCGCCATCTTGGCGGAGCCTTATCCAGAACGCCTCTCACAGTCGAGAGGAATTCTCGAAGAGTGATTCCTTCGATGGTTAACAGCCCAAGTCAACCGTTCAGAACCAAGCATCTAATATGGTTTAGAGACAGAGCCCAATCTCACCCCAAGAATGGCCCTGCGGCTGGCAGATATGTTCCTGAACGATTCCTCGAGATGGCTATTAAAATGCCAAGAAAAGGTACCCGACTTGCCGACCCTTTGACGCATCTCTTCCCACCCGTTTGCCTTCGTCAGCGCACGCGCCTTCGGATGATTTTCAGAATGTCAAACAACTCGCTTCCGGCCCTTACGCTGGGAAAGGTCCTGATTCCTACGACTACACCATTCTCGGGGGCCTTGAAGGATTCCTTTACGTCACCGAAGATGTCCTGGAGCGTATATACCAAGTCACCCTTGAAGACCTCTTGGCCTTCCCTCACATGTGGAATGCCAAAACCGCTTTCTTTGGCTATGCCTTTCGTGTACGGTCTACCCTCAACCTTCTCCAAACAGTTCTCTACATACTTGATCTCACGTGGCAACTCTTGAGTACCTTCTATCATGTTGAGGTGAATCATGAGATTTCTTATTGCCCTTTCACAAGACTGAACATCCGTATCAGGGCATCGCGCCTCCCCCCCACACTCTGGGGCTATGGCCGGAACTCCAATCTTGGGCGCCTCCGAATCAAGCCTTCCAGGCAACCAAGGGATGTTCTTCACGACTATATCAAAACCGAAATTCTCCGCAAGCTCAAGAGATTGGTCCACCAACGGAGTCCCGCCTCGGTAGTCTGCTGATTTGATGCGGCCATAAATGCCATCTGCATGGAGATCGCATACATAGTTCACCTTTGGAATTATGTTCGTGAAAAGTATGTTAGCTATCCTCTCGGTTACCGATCCATCAGGTCTACCGGGGAACACTCGGTTCAAGTTCAAGCCATCTATGGGACTGCATCTAGTGCCGGCCTCGAAAGCGGGAACATTCAGAACCGGTATCGCCACAAGAGTACCTTTCATCTTCTTGGGATCAAGACGGCTACACGTCCTGTTTATCGCTGCTACGCCCACATATTCGTCTCCGTGAACGCATGCATCTACACAGAGAACAGGCCCTTCCGTAGATCCATTTATCAGAACTACGGGAATGCTTATGGATGTGCCATCAAACCTCCTCACAACGTCAATGTGGCCTGTCACTCTCTTTCCGGCGTCGGCTTCCAACGAAGCGATCTTAAACGTCTTCATAGCACTAGTCTCCGTTCATTCGTCTGAACTAACTGCCCACATCTGTCCCTCTATATGAAAGATGCGCATAATGATGATGCTTCGATAGAGGGATGCGATTGGTCAACGACTTGCGAAGGAGAAGATGGATTGTTCGTAGGAGACTCCTGAAGGCACTGTTGAAGGTCAAGGTGAGCAGCGGCTCCGTACACAGCATCCTAAAACAGAATCAACTCATCACGAAACCATACAAGCCACACAGACAGAGAACCTACATCCGCTTCCAACGTGAACATCCAGACAGCCTATGGCAGACAGACATCAAATACTACGGCAACCGATACCTCATAGCCTTCCTAGACGACTGCTCACGCTACCTCACAGGCATCGCCCTCCTCAGAGAAGCCACAACCAGCAGAATCCTCCACCTCCTCGACGCAACCCTCCGCCTCGGAAGAACACCAAGACAGATCCTCAGCGATCATGGCACACAATTCTACAGCGACGACGGAGGAAGCCAATTCACAGCCTACCTAGAAGCCCATGGCATAGAACACATCCTCGGTTCCATTGGAAAACCCACCACACAAGGCAAGATCGAACGTTTCTGGCAAACATTCGAACTCTACTATCCCAGATTCAACAGCCCCACACAATTCAAACAATACTACAACCAGAAACCCCACCGAAGCCTAAACTTCTTAACCCCAGCCGAGGTCTACCTCAACCAATGAGTCTGCAAAATGTCCTTGACTCCCGCACAAGATAGAAGCATTCCATAAGGCGTATGATGCCGAAGCTTGGATGTTCAAGACACATCAGGAATTCATCCATTACTGGAACTATCAACGGCCACACCAAGGAATGGGCTATCTCTATCCAGCAGACATGTACTTCCGCGACCTGAAGAAAGGGACAGATGTAAGTAGTTAGAAAACTCCGTTCATTCGTCCTACTGGCGATGTTTTTCTTTAATTGTCTTCTTCCCGATTGGGTCGTTCAAAGAAGCTGAATCATTGACGAAACGAAACTATCAAGTACAAGGTCGTCTCTGCACATCGCATGAGTGGCGAATTGGAAAGGAGAGTCGAAGGAAAGGTTCCAGTTCTCGTGCTCGTCCGCCTTGCCCCCTCAGTGGACTGGGGCCCTAGAGGTCACGGAACAACTCACACGCGAAAGGCGATCACACGGGCCGCGGCCGTGGCTTCAATAGGCGCCCCGCAGAGAGACAAGGTGCCCGAAAACCCGTCTCCAGTCGGAGACCAGCTTCTCGAGCGTTTGAAGAATCTGCATGATGAGCCCCCACTTCCATCCGACGCGAATGGGAGAGGCACATTCGCAGGCACAGAGTCCGCATACTGCACAGAGACGGAGGAACCTGCTACTGAAGAAGATCAATGGCTCCAATAACGGCTCGCGATTCAACGCGCTGGATACTTCGGAAATCGCTTCAACTTCAGTGCGCCGCCACCGCTCTAGACGAGGGGCACAAGGCCGCACAGATCTCGGAGGAATAGTTAAGGATGCCGGGCGTAAGTTCGAGAGAACCAAGTAAGAAGACCGGTTCTGACAGAAGTCCTTCACGACAAGTTGCGGAAGGCGCGACGGATCAGATCCTGTTGGATCAGATGCTGAGGAAGAACACACTGGTTGTGCCTCGCAAAATCGTCTTTGGAAGAGGCACCGCGAGATGTGTCGGAGACGAAGTGGCAACGATCGGGGCACAGAGAGTGCTCCTCGTGACGGATCCCCAAGTCCTCGAGTCGAACGTTTTGACGGATGTGACAGAAAGTTTGCGATCAAAAGGCTTGGACGTGCGGATCTTCTCTGACGTAGAAGCCGAGCCAGACATCAAGATAGCAGATCGCGTGGCATGCGTGGTCAGGGGAAGAGAATTCGGCCTCGTGTGCGGCGTGGGAGGCGGAAGCGTGCTGGACATTGCAAAGATCGCGTCAGTCATGGCGACGAATCCTGGGGAGACAAGGCACTATATTGGAGTTGATTTGATAAGAAGACCTGGGCTGCCCAAGATCCTAGTTCCCACAACCGCGGGAACTGGATCTGAGATGACGCCTAATGCAATCGTCGGGTTGCACGATACTGGGACGAAGGCGGGCATAATCTCGCCGTATGTTCTGGCCGACATAGCCATAGTAGACCCCCTGCTAGCCATGACACTGCCGCCTAGGTCTACCGCGAGTTCAGGACTCGACGCCTTGACTCACGCGATCGAATCATACATCTCTGTGGATGCAAACCCGATCACGAGTGTGCTTTCTCAGCGAGCCATAGGGTTGATTGCACGCAATCTTCCGACGGCCTTCTCCGAAGGTGCTAGTGTCCGAGCGAGAAGTGCAATGTCACTGGCTGCAATGATGGGTGGGATTTCGATTGCCAACGCGGGAACTTGCAGCGGTCACGCCGCGGCGTACGGATACGCGACAAAATACGGAATCCCACACGGATTCTCAGTCGCAGTGGCTCTCCCCTACATTCTGGAATTCAGTCTCGTCTCATGCCCCGAAAAGGCAAAGGCAATTGCCGAGGCAATGGGAGAGACCGTCTCGGGCTTAAGCTCCGCTGAGGTAGTGATGCGGACGGTACAAGCTGTAGTCAACCTCATGAAGAAGGTTCAATGCCCTATGAGTCTTTCACAGCTCGGAATCCCGAGAACGGAGATTCCAAGCATTGCTCAAGAGATGTTGAAGATAAAGCGTCTGATGATTCACAATCCCAGACCTGTCACCGAATCGCAGGCTCTTGAGATAGTCGGGAATATGTGGGAGGGAAAGGCCGCATAATCACAACAGACGATACATGTGCGAAGGTATTGATAGGGGCTGGCCGCTTCGAAAGGCGTCACGTAGCCTCTCTTGCCCACACAGACCCGCCGATCAGAGGTCTACTATCAAAAGAATCTGTGAATGACCTTCAAAGATTTATACTTCGGAAGAATGTGTGTGCTACCCGCAGGGAGAGAGATATGCGATCGCTCACCAAAATAGATGAGATAGTTCAAAACCACCACAGATATAGAGAGAAGTGCTTGAACCTGATAGCCTCCGAATGCGTGACGTCGCCGACTGTTCGAAGATATCTGACTACCGACTTCGGATACAGATATGGAACCTACATGGACGATCCATCAGTCAGAGGCTACAAAGGAAATAGGTACATTATCGAAATAGAGGCTGAAGCCCAGAGGCTTGCCAAAGAGCTATTTCATGCAGAGTATGTCGATCTCAGACCGTTAGGGGGCGAATCTGCTGACGCTGGAGTCATTATGGCACTGACCAACCCGGGGGACACGGTCATTGAAACAGGAGCTGGCTATGGCGGCCAGATGGCTTGCACCAGAATTGTAGCGCCCATGGCACATGGATTGCCCGCAAGCCTTACAAAGGGTCTCCTGAACGTAGCGTACTGGCCATACAACATCAAGACTCATCAAATCGATGTTGACAAAGCCGCAGAGATTGTCAAGAAGATAAGGCCGTCATTGTTGATCTTGGGGCGAGCACAGATACTGTTCCCCCCAGAACCTGTGAAAGAGATCAAGGAGATAGCTGAGCAGGTTGGCGCCTACGTAGCATATGACGCTTCTCATGTTTTCGGGTTGATTGCTGGAAAACGCTTTCCAAATCCACTGGATGACAAAGCCGACGTGATGTTGGGAAGCCACACAAAGACATTTCCGGGCCCGCAAGGAGGCTTGATCCTAACAAACAGTGAAGAAATGCACGCTAGGCTTCAGGGAGGAAAGGGGGGAAGATTCGCTGGAGGAATAGTCTGCAACCATCATATGAATCGGATAGCTGCTCTTGCAGCTGCGTTTGTTGAGGTGAAGGAATTCGGCGAAGCGTACGCGAATCAGGTACTAGGAAACTCGTCTGCCTTGGGAAAAGCGATGTATGACTTGGGATTGAACGTTCTCTATCCAGAGCTCGGATTCTCAAGAACACACATGGTTATGGTAGATGTGACCAAATTTGGAGGTGGGTCAGAAAACGCTAATCTTCTGGAGAAAGCCAACATTCTGTGTGGCGCATCATCCATTCCAATAGACGTAGGAAGAGGCACCAGCTCGGGTTTACGAATAGGCACGCAAGAAATAACACGAACTGGCATGAGGGAAAATGAGATGTTAGGTGTGGCGCAGCTGATCAAGCGCGTGGTAGTCGGCAGGGAGGACCCTCAAGACGTTTCCAAGGATGTGGCCAAGTTTGTTTCAAACTTCAACAGACTAACGTTCTCATTCGACGACGGACTCAATCCCTACAAGTTGCCATTCTAGACGCCAGCAGAGTCGAAGATATCGATAGTACAGGCCAGTATGTGCGTTCTACCTATCTGCTTCATAAACCGACGGCGTCCTCCAATTCGAATTGAATTATCGAGAAGCATCTTATCGGCATCTGAGATTTCCTGCTTGTGTGCCCCGAAGCAGCACCTTGTCGAGTACTGTGAGGAGAGGTGGCCGATCGTCAAGATAGCCTACGAGATCGGCGACCGAATCGAGACCGTCAACTTGCGGCGAGTTGTTCGAGTGACTCCCACCGATGGCACAGGAGTTCTGGAAAGGCCCGTGACGGAAGAGACGTAGTCTTTTCGAGGAACAGCTAAAGAACCGACCGTCGAGTGCCACTGGAAACCGAAACAAGCAGCTACTTGAGGAGTTCACCGATCCATTCACCGGCCTTGAGGATGGCTCATGCGAGGACATAATCACGGCTACGTTGCTTCAACTAGAGCGGATAACCAATGGGGAAAAACTACTGGGCTCTTGTCAATTCTCTGAGTCTAGCAGCATCAAGTTCTACTCCTAGTCCAGGCCTTTTTGGCACTTCAACGCAACCGTTTCCAATTTTGAGGGGTTCCTTTACTATACGTTCTTGGGTTAGCGGACCGCCAAACTCGCACGCGTAGCTCACTATTCTAGTTGCTGCAGAGAAATGAGCTGCGGCGGCTGCTCCTATGTCCGTCTCCCAGAAACCTCCAACCAGACATGGCATATTGGCGGCTTCCGCGATCGCAGCAATCTTCTTAGACAGAAAGAGTCCTCCCTTCAGTACCTTGACGTTTATTATGTCAGCTGCATTCATTCTGATTACTCTCATAACATCATGAAAGGAGAAGGCACTTTCGTCAGCCTCAATTGGCGTGTCAATCGCTCTAGCCAACTCGGACATTCCACTTGTGTCCCACCAAGCTATTGGTTGTTCCACCAATTGCAGATCATATTTCTCCATCTTTCTGATAATCCTCAATGCCCTTTCAGGAGTCCCCCAGCGCTGATTAGCATCAACCCTTATCTCGACTTCCGTGCCAACCGCGTTCCTTATCGACTTCAACCTGTCCAAATCTTCTACCTCATCTTCCCCGACCTTCAACTTGACAGTTGTGAAACCAGCTTGCGCCGCATCAGAAGCCATTCTTGCAGAATCCTCAGCAGTAGGGAGTGGGCGACCTATGGTCCAGGCAAGTGGAATCTTCTGTCTGTAGCTGCCACCCAAGAGCTTGCAGACTGGTAGACCCGTCTTCTTTCCCATTATGTCATAGAGGGCCAAGTCAATTGCAGCAACAGCAAAAGGACTGCCGTCACCAATTGTCCTGCGAATTTCTTCCTGCCAAACTTCTATGTCAAAGGGATCCTTGCCCAAGATACCCGGCCCGATATAGTTTCTTATGCAATGAAGAACACTCTCCTGAGTTTCCCGCGCATACGCTGGTGGTTCAGGTATGGTTTCTCCTACGCCGGATATACTCTCGTCTGTATCAACAATCACAAGTACATGCTTTTGCCAACTCTTATGTGGGGGCGGCATTGTCTTGAAAGGCACGGTTGTCTTGAAAGGCACGGCATCAATTTTGGTGATCTTCATATGATCCTCCTCTTGGGATTTCTACTATTTGTGAAGCTTTAAGCATAGCTGCAACATGTTGTTGCTTCAAAGTGAGGGGACGTCTACCGAGTCACGAGTGGAGCATCACGCATTGTCATGAGCTACAAGGGACTCCAAGACGCCACAATCGAGAACACAATCCAAATGCTTTGCCAAACTTTTTATATGCTCGGCTGCGATACTCGCAGCTTCGAACTCGGAAGGTGGAGACAATGTTCAAGCTGCAATCCCTTGAAGTGAAGCGCGGAGAACGTGCAGATGCATGGATTCCAATAGCCAAGAAGCCCGATGGCTCTGACTATTCTATTCCTTTGATTGTTGTCAATGGAGTCGAGAAAGGGCCTGTTCTCTTTGCAACCTCCGGATCTCATCCGGATGAGCTAGAAGGTGTTGCTGCAATTATGGATGTCGCGAATTCGCTGGACCCTCGAAACCTTAAAGGAACTTTCATCGGTCTACCCGTGGCAAACATCGCTGGCTATCTTCACCACATATCTGTTGACGTATCCGGAATCCGCGAGAACCCAGATGATTGTAAGAATCTATCTAGGACTTTCCCGGGCAAGAGGGATGGAACCGTGAGTGAACAGCTGGCCTACACGATCAGTGAGAAACTAGTACCTTTGGCGGATGTCGTGGTAGACATGCATGCTGGCGGTCAAAGGGGCACGTCAGTACAAATGGCTGGGTTCATAGCGTCTGATGATAGAGAGTATCTAATGAAGACCCTTGAGTTGGCTGAGCTCTTCCCGATGGAGACGATATGGCGCAGTTCCCCTTGGGGTAAGCTAGCGCTCGTTGCTCAGGAGAAGAAAGTGCCGTTCGTGCCGACTGAAGTGACGGGGCAAGGTAGATGCGAAGATAGAGACGTTGAACCTCTTGTGATAGGTATTGGCAATATCATGAAACACCTTGGGATGTTGGAAGGCAAACCGCAGGGTATTCCTAGGGAGAGGAAGTACATTGATACGGAGACCTACCTGTACGCTAAGGTGGGCGGTCTGTTGAGACCCAAGGTCAACACCGGAGACCTCGCCAAGGAAGGACAGACGATTGGGCTGTTGTATGACGTTCATGGCCGCATAACTGAGGAAATGAAGGCCCCATTCGACTGCATAGTCACTGGTATAAGGACGAAGGGTCTCGCTTGGGTTGGTGAACCCACATTCCTGGTTTCCCAATTCATACCCGACCCGCGAAAGGGACTGGTTGACACTGGCGCAGCAAAGGCACCTGCGCCTCCATAGTATGACCGGGTATAGATGAGGCTTTGTCGTATCTGGAGAAATAGGAATCGGTCTGGTCGGTTGCGGACGCCAAGGCGCAACATTGGCCAGCGCTTTCTCACGTTTAGGGAAAGCCAGAATTGCAGCAGTGGCAGACATAGATCCCAATTCTAGAAGTCAAGTTGCAGGAGAATGTGGAGCGAAGGCGGAATATCTCGACTACCATGACCTTCTCGTCGATGGAAACGTGAACGCAGTCGTGATTGCGCTGCCACATCACCTCTTGGCGAAGGCAGTCATCGATTCGGAAGCACGCTGGAATGCGTTCTCCCTGCATACCGATACGGCGACCGGGTGCTGGGATATGGTTGGGTGATTGAGGGCGACATAAAGGGCTGCTTCGACAATATCAACCATAGGATTCTGATGAAAACAATCCGGCGACGGGTTGCAGACAGAAGAGTCCTGAGGCTAATACGAAGCTTCTTGAAGGCACTCGTGCTAGAACGTGGACGTCTAGTCAGAACTGTAAAAGGCACGCCACAGGGCGGGGTCCTGTCTCCGCTCTTGGCAAACATTTGCCTGAATAAGCTTGATCAGTTCTGGCTGAAAAACTGGGGAAAACAAACAAAATACCAAAGAGAACGTAAAAGAAAACAGGGCGAGGCAAGCTGCGTTCTATTCAGGTATACGGACGACTTCATCCTCCTCGCCAAGGGCAGGAGAGATGGAGTTGAACGTATAGAACGCAGCCTCACGACATATTCCAGAGAGTATCTGCGATTGGAACTGAGCAAGGAAAAGACCCGAGTCGTCTCGCTAGAGGAAGGATTCAAGTTTCTTGGATTCCAAATCAAACGGGAACGACTTGGACACATCAGCAGTGTTCGAATTCGTCCAACCCAACATAATGTGGCAAGGCTAACTGCCAAACTACAGAGCATGCTGGGACGATGGACGATGGCTGATCAGCCCGTGATGAAGATTCTGGCTCTAAACAGAGTCCTAAAAGGCTGGGCGAACTACTATCGATATGTCAACGCAAATCAACAATACTGTAACATAGATGGTCTAACGGATTACCTCTTCAGAAATTGGTATCAGAAACGTACTGGGAAACGGTTAACGGGAGAAATTGTTTTGGAAGGAAGAACAGCTCGTGGCGAAACCTTCCAAGCAAAACTATTCAAAATGACCTCCCGCCCCAGTGAAGCTATTTCAGGGAATCCAATGAATCCATTATTCTGGAGATACAGGCATATCGAGAATCCCTACCTTAAGGAATTTGAAACCTATATCCCGGACGAAGATACGCCCTTCGTGAACACCCGCGAGATACACCCTATTGCACAAGAATACGGCGATATCTATCTGGAGAACCGAAACCATGCGTTCGACAGAGATGGAAATCGCTGTACTACACCTGGCTGCAATGAAAGGGTGAACCTCGTAGCACATCATATAGAACCAGTACCGAAGAATTCAGATTTCGATCCGAAATGGGTGCATAAGGTCGAAAACCTAATCACGAAATGCACCACACGCGACAAGAAAATCCATAGACGCAACCGACGGTAAAACAGATGAAGTAGATTGGTAAGACCAAGGAGGGAGAGCCCGATGAAGCGAAAGTTTCACGTCGGGTTCGGAGAGGAGGGTGCGTGCTTCCTACCTGAAGCAATTCAGGAAAGGCGATGCGCCCTTACTCTACTGGAAAACCTATATCCACCCATCACAATACCAACCCACACTCACAACACCAACCTAACCCATCATTGCACAGGACCAGTTTATTTGCAATTGTCTGTTCTTCGCCGTCACGCAGGCAGGTTACGTGGAGTTCGATTACACCACGGTGTACGTATCGTTCTCCTACTCTAATGCCATGATCTGCTTTAAGAGCACAAACTACGTCCCTAGCTGTCTTCGCGCATGACCTTTCGTCTAGAATCACTTGCACCAATGGAATGGGGCGTCCGTTTTCGTCAGGAAAAACTCGTCTCACCTCTATGTTGGGCAACCCTCTCAGCCTTTCCACAAGGTATCCAGCCCTTTCATTCCAGCTCACGAGGTCAGCCTGGTGATTTCTCCTGAGATATTGCTCCAAGGCTACGAAGAGTCCGACAATCTGTTCCTTGCTCACTTTCATTGGTCTTCCGACGCCGTAGTTCGGAGAGGCTTGCAGTGCACAGGCCTTGACTAGGCTCGCTCGTCCGAAGATTAATCCGGTATCATTGGGACCTTGGATCCCCTTTCCTCCACTGAACACGACCAGATCTGCTCCCATCTTGGGGAATTTGCACAAGTCATCAACAGGAGGTAGCATAAAGGCGGCATCCACAATTGTTGGAACTCCTTTGTTGTGGGAGATCTCGATTGTCTCCTCAAGGGATACAGTTCTTCTCAGATTGGGCCAGAACACGTAGGCGACCGCCGCGGTCTTGTCGTTGATCGCATCTTCAATTTCAGATGGGTCAGTTCCAAGAGCATCACCGACTTCTATCAGCTTGGCCCCTGCCAGGCGGAAGCTCAGGGAGAATGGAGTAACATGCAGCTTTTGAATAACGACTTCATTCTTCATCCCATCCGTGTTGGGCAGTCTCTTGATCTTGGCTGGATCTGTCCCGGTCATGCACGCAGCAGTTGCCAGCACCAATCCGGCGGAGGTCCCTGATGTGATATGGCTGGCCTCTGCCCCACGAGCTCCGCGATTATGCGACCTGCTTTGTCATGCAACTCATTCATGTCGACATAGAACTGTGCGGCTTCATTCATTGCCTCGAGAATCTCAGGACACAGCACAGACCCGCCAACTCGCGAGTTTGGTCCGCATGCGTTTGTCAATCTTCTCACACCTAGTCTTTCAAGTATTCCCAACTCTCCCTGCAAGCTCAGCTCTACTCTGGGCAGATGGAACACAACGATCTAAAGTAGTTAGCGGACCAAGTGACCTAGCTCAGTGACAAACAAGGAGCCGCGTTGATCTCTGCGGACAAGCCGAGGCATTCCCGATCGAGATGAAGGATTTTGCTGTGTTCAGTCACGGAAATATCGTTGACACAATTCTGTGACTGTGACGGAATCACAGGGCGTTCGCCCGATTCTCCTCTCAATGTAGCCACTCGGGGATAGAATACTATAGCTCGCCATGTTTCTCAACTAGCAGAGATCGTGCAAAAGCGGGCCGAGTCTGAGCTGCACTGATCATTCCACTAAGCTGTTCTTGCTATCTTTCCATCCGCACGCCTACGAAAAATCTCCGCCTGAAACTTGTACACTCTCAGATCTTGAACTAACCATGCATCAGAAAACAATCCTGCTTTCATGCAGGACTCGCTTAGAAGTTCTTCTTTGCTCCAACCATATTCCAATGCCGCCTGAGGAAGAACAAGGCCTCTTTGAAAACCGCGTTCAACTAGTATCCCGTCTCTGCCAAGCGTGATACTTTTGGGGTAATCAAGCGGTCGTTCCACCCTAATGAGGCCTAGCGGAGTAAGCACACTAAGTTCGAGGGTCAGATCTGAGATATCAGAGAAATCCTTATGCAACATAGATCGCGCGCGTACTGCTATGTTGATGCCAACATCGGTTGCAGTTCCAACCAAATCAGATCTGGGAATCGGATAGCCAACACAAGCCAAAACAGTTTGATTCTCAGATCCTTGTGCTTGCTCACGTTTTTTCAACCTGACGAAAATGCCTCTCTCGCCAGTGTGCTCGTCAGACATCACCGGCACACTGTGTCTTATCCAGGAGCCTCTTTCGACGTAGGCAGTCACGATGTCCTCCACTAGCTCAAGCAGCAGCTTTCCATCCCGTGCTTTCGGCATTTCACCTCTCCTGGAACAGCTGTCATAGGAAGTGACAAGATCGTCATCAAATCAATGGCGTGCGCGCTTTTGGTCCATTTTTCTGTCCGAGGACAAGCTAGGAAAGCTGGAGTATGTTCTTGCCGGTCTTTTTGTCGAATACGTGGATTCTGTGCTCGTTGAAGGAACAATTGATGGTCTCCTCGATCTTGCCAGAATACGGGGCAGCGACTTTAGCCCTAAGCAACAGTTTGCCGACAACAAAATCGATTATTACGCTGTCCCCTATTGATTCAAGCAGGTAGATTTTACACTCAACGCTGCCTGGCTTCTTCTCTTTTCCAATGGTTATGTCTTCCGGTCTTATCCCAATTGACAGTTCAGATGATCCAACCCTCTTTCGAATCATGTTGCCCAGATCCTCAGAGATCTCTATCGTGAACTCGCCGGCGTTGAGCACCGTCTTGTTGCCCCTTGTTGTCAACTCACAGTCGATGAAGTTCATCGGCGGGCTTCCAATGAAGCCAGCGACCCAAGTGTCTGCTGGACGGTTATATGTCCCATCTGGCGTATCCACTTGGTGTATCTTTCCCTCGTTCACCAAGGCTATTCTATCAGACATCGTCATAGCTTCCATCTGGTCGTGGGTTACGAAGATGAGCGTTGTTTTCAGCGCTTTCTGCAGTCTCACAAGTTCGGCTCTCATGTGGACGCGCAGCTGAGCGTCGAGGTTTGATAGCGGCTCATCCATCAAGTATACGCGAGGCTTTCTTACTATGGCTCTGCCCAAAGCGACGCGCTGTCGCTGTCCTCCGCTGAGTTCCTTCGGTTTTCTATCAAGAAGTTGATCGATACCCAGCATCTTGGCCGTCCCCTCTACCCTTCGTCTTATTTCGTCCTTGGGAACCTTTGAGCACTGAAGGGGGAATGCGATGTTGTCAAACGCCGTCATATGGGGGTACAAGGCGTAGCTTTGAAAGACCATAGCGACGTTGCGTTCCCTCGGCGAAAAATCGTTTACGATTTCATCATCCATGCGTATGTATCCTTCTGTAGGAGCTTCCAGACCTGCGATCATTCGAAGTAGAGTGGTCTTTCCGCAACCCGATGGTCCCAGAAACGTCAGGAATTCCTGATCATTTATCCTGAGGTCTATTCCGTCCACTGCCTTGACCTTCCCGAAGCTCTTGCTTAGGTTTTCAAGACTTATGCTTACCAAGGGTACGAGCCACTGCGCTTAGTCACTAGTTCAGATAGTCAGTTCTTAAACCTTGTCAAGCAGTCACCGAGGTTGAAAGCAAGCCTGGACGATGCAACGACGTGGACAATGTGCGATTCTCTGCATTCCTTATTGAATAGGAGCCGGCGGAGGCCTGCTGATTCTGCACAAGGTGTTAGTGCCCTGCTTCCAAAAAGGCTTATATTAGGAACCTCCACTGTTCGTATTGTGTGTTTGAGTTAAGTGAAGGAGAATGAGCAAAAAGGATGAAAGTAAGCCGATTTCCCGAAGACGGTACCTGAAGTACGCCGCTGCGGCTGCGGTGGCGGCGGCTGCCGTCGCAGGAGGAGCATACTATGGCACAATGCCTCCTCCAAAAGCTACTGAGACAGCAACTGCAACTGCTACACCTACCGCAACTGCAACTGCTACACCTACCGCAACTGCTACAGGACTCCCAGAAGTGCCCGTGAGAATAGGTTTTTCAGCCGTCGCAGCCAGCGATGCTTTAAACGTTGAATTCTACAAGAAATTCGTGGAAATGCATCCCAACGTCGCAGTGGACTACTACTCTTGGCCAGGTTCGTCATACTATGAGAAGATGAGTTCAGTGATGATGGTTTCGCCGGAACTGGTTGACATCGTGTGTGTGGACTGGGGGTATTCGCGTAACTACTATAAAGCCGGGTGGACCACTGAAATTGACCCGCTACCAGGCGCGCTAGAATATAAGAATACGCTTGTAGATTCGGCGCAAGTCCTCTTCACGCTTGAAGGCAAATTCCTTGGAGTTCCATGTTTCATGGGCGAGTATTCCAGCTTCTGGAACCCATCTGCCTTCGCAAAAGTGGGTGTGACGGAGCCTCCAAAGACATGGGTTGAGATCCTGGAGGCCCTAGTGGAGATGAAGAAGCGACACATGTACAAATACGGTCTTGCGGCCTTGTTCTCCTCCTCAGTCTGGTGGGGTCCACATATCGATTGGGCCATGCTAGCGGCCAACTATGGAGGAAAAGAGACGCGGCTTTTCGGTCCTCCGCCTACGTATGAACCCCTGTTCTTGAGCGAGGACACACCAGGCTACAAGGCAATGAAGCTTTTGGTCGACTTCAAACAGAAATACAACGTCTTGGATCCGGCATCATTTGAGATAGCGGGCAGTGGCTCAGTGTGTCAGTTAGGGATGGCGGATCTTGCACCCTTGGTAGTTAGGGCCCAGGGCTGGAACCTGATAGGTAACCTCAACAATCCTAAGACATCAGGGACAGCCGGCAAATGGGACTGGCTTCCGGCTCCAGAAGGAGGGGTTTTCCTCGCGCAAGGTCAATACTTTGGCCCTTCGAAATACCTCATGACAAAGAAAGATGAGGCGACTCAGAAGTGGACGTGGGAGCTATTGAAATACATCGGAAGCTATGAGTACCAAAAGAAGTACAGTCTGACCAATGGGATGTCGCCTGCATTTAAGGCAGAATGGGATGACCCGGATATCAAGAACTTTTTCAGCACAAAGGGCACCTTTGACACTTTCAAGAACATGGCAACGCAATGTGTACCGATAACAGTAGTCAACAATGTTATCGACTCTGCGTTCTTCGTCGACTGGCGGTTCGAGTCTAGCATTGCGATCCAAAAGGCAATAATGGGCAAGACAACACTCGATCATTGCTTGAACTATTTGGCGGAGTTCACAGCTGGACTAGCCAAGAAGTACGCGTAGTGCCGGTCGCAGCAGGCTAGGGATGGCTTGCATGCAGAATAGGCGGGCCCAAGAAGAGCCAAAACACCGCATTCGAGCACGATCAAGGGAAGTGTCAGATGCGGTTTTTGGGTTCCTAGCCCAGCTTCCTCCAATTTCTTTTCTTGCCCTAGTGATCTTTTTCCCCTTGGCTCAATCGCTGTACATTAGCTTCTTCGATTATTCGATTGTTAGAGGCGTATTTCAATTCGTAGGCTTGGACAACTACCGAGCAATCTGGGCAAACCCAGGGTTTGCTACGGTGGCAATGAATACTGTCTACTTCACGACGTGTTCGATAGTGGGTGTGATGCTTGTGGGTCTGTTTGTTGCCTTGGTGCTCAATGAGAATTTCAGGGGAAGAGGCGTGGCAAGAACACTACTGCTACTCCCGTGGGCACTCCCAGGCATTGTGTCTGGAATCATGTGGAAGTGGATATTCAGTGGTAGTTACGGGGTCTTGAACTATGTTCTCTTTTCAATAGGCGCAATTGATAATTACATATCATTCTTGGGGGACGAGTTTTGGGCCATGCCTGCTACCATAGTGGCGTACGTGTGGAAAGGTTTCCCATGGGTGGCTTTGCTCATTATGGCCGGGCTGCAATCGATTCCTAAAGATTTGTACGAGCAAGCAGCCGTGGACGGTGCAAGCATGTGGCGACGTTTCTCCCGCGTCACTCTTCCGCTGCTAAGGGGCGTGATAGTTCTAACCCTCATATTCGAAACGATATGGACTCTTAGAGCATTTGACGTGATCTACGCGCTAACGCAAGGCGGCCCGTTTGGATCCACCACTGTCTTGGGGTGGTGGATCTACGAGCGGTCATTCGGAGCGCTTGACTTTGGGATGGGGGCGGCAATATCTTGGATCCTTACTGCCATAACGGTAGCTGTGACAATTCTCTACTACAGGCTCTTCTACAGCGCGGTGTAGTACTAGTGAAAATCAAGTTGAAGAGTGCGGCCATATACCTTTGCGTGTTTCTGATCCTATTCGTCATCCTCGCCCCCTTTTCTTGGACGGTATTGACCAGTATGAAGAGCTTCAAGCAACTGATTACTCCTACTCCAAATCTTGAGATATTGGACGCTCCGTGGGAAAATTACTACAAGGTATTGTTCCCAATGCAATTCATTAAAGAATGGGAAACTACGGGAGGAAACCTGGTGGGAGAAAACGTTCCAGCCTACGCCCAGTTGTTTGTTCCATCGCTGATCAACACCGCAATTGTGGCACTTTCTACGACGGCGGTGTGTCTGGTTGTGGCCATCATTTCCGCTTATGCGCTCGTCAGAACTGATTTTGCAGGTCGTCGTCCGTTGATGGGTCTATACCTAGGTACTAGAATGATCCCAAGTATAGTACTCATTCTTCCCATCTTCATCATATTCAACACTATCCACTTGGTCGACACTCTACAAGGATTGATTGCTGTCCTCACAGCAATGACGATTCCCTACACCATATTCATAGTGAGAGAGTATTTCCTGACAATCCCGATAGACATGCTTGATTCAGCGAGGGTGGACGGAGCAACTAGGCTAAGGACCCTCTGGAGGATCGTCATTCCTCTATCGCTGCCGGGGATCGTTGTTTCTGGGATATTTGCGTTCATGATGGTGTGGGATAGTTTCCTCGTCACACTTATCCTAAGCCATACAGCTGCATCTATACAGATGCCTGTGGTCATTTCGATTTTCGTAACAGACATACAAGTTAACTATGGCATGATGTGTGCAGCAGCAATCATTGGATCACTGCCTCCCATCGCACTTACCTTCATATTCCAAAAGTACATAATGTCTGGGCTGATGATGGGCGCCGTCAAAGGTTAGCGATATTCGGTTCGACCAAAGAAAGGGACATTTGTCACCATTCTGCCACCATCTCCCAATTGATTCTTCGAAGTGATAGGATACGAAACGATTCTCTATCACTTTGAGTTTCTTTCGGCCATCTTTCGTTCCTCGATTGTGGTTCGAATCATCCTTGACAGCAGCATTTTCCCAACCTTCGAAACACAGATGGTCCGCGTCGTCATCTTGAGCTTCTTGACCGTTTCAGTCATATGTTCCAGTTAGGTGGGAGGGGGAGGCACAACAACAGCCTCTGGCAATGCGACCTCAAACTCGTGGACACAAGATGGCTAATCACAATCCTAGACTACCATTCCAGATTCACAAACGGGTCGGAACGCTTCAATGAAGGAACCGCGGAGAACACTATCTTGCCACTGGAGAGAGCCATCCACGAATGCGCGAAGCCAAGAGATAGACAGATCACGGAAGGCAATTCTACAGCGTGAGAAAAGGTGAATCAAGCTTCGACGCAAACAATAAAGAGAAAGGCATCAAGCACATCTCGGCGGCATCGGCAAGCCTACGACCCTCGGAAAGATCGAACGATGGTTCCGAACCTACGACCTCTAACATGCGCGATTCCAGCTCCATTGGAAATTCGTCCAATAATACAATTACGAGCGGCCACATATGAGCCTAAGCTAGAATACGCCAGAAATCTACTTCAGAGACGTGCAACATGTGCTAGGTTAATATACTAACTCTACTGTAGAGACACCTCTCTCATCGTAGGACACAAGACAGACACTGTTTATCTCGTTCCTCTATGTGCTACCCGCCATGCATAAGATCGATGGACCGATGGACGACCTTTGACAGTTCTCTCCTGTAGCCATAAGGATCTGCCCTACCACCAGTGTTACCCCATGCCTTATTGTGGCAGTCTTCCACAGATGCCTTGAGATCTTTCAAACGCACTTCAACTTCTTGAGGGTTCCGAAACTGAAGAATCCTATCAACTTCCTCGAAGATGATATAGTTGGAACTGAGATCGAAAAGAGCCGAACTCAAAGATACCTGATCTAGTCGATCAAGATCGTACTTCTTCCACGAGTGTAGCAAGAATACTAGGGATTGCAGTGCCAGATCGGAAATCTCATGTCTTGCTAGGGAATGAGTCTCATAGCTGATCCACTGATGCCAAGAAGGCATGCCCGCTGCCTGGCGGTAGTCCTCGAGAGTTCTGAAGAATAGCCTATATCCATGCTCTCTAGGGAAATCAAACGCCAATGATCCTGGGTCGAGCGATATCATAGGGCCGACGTTGGACACTAGACCTGGACCGAGACGACTGATGTCCTCGATGATCTCCCACGTTTTCCTGATGGTCTGACGAGTCTCACTACTAAGTCCGACCATGAAGAATACGGCAAGCGGCACTCTGTATTTTTGGCAAAGTTGCATTGTGAGACGCAGTTCCTCATTTGAATACTCCCGTCCATGTGTCCTTCGCACGCTCTCATCCCCTGACTCCGGAGAAATGGTCAGGCGTATATCACAGTCGACCTTTGATAGACTCCTTAGATATTCATCGTTTGCTGGAGAAAACAGTTCAAAAGTGAGGGCTCTGTCAAGAGGTTTCTCCGCACGAATCAACTCGAATAGCTTTCTCCAATACTTCTCGCCACAATCTCGCGGATCTTGAAAGAGGAAGACATGCCTTATTCCTTGCTCTTCAAGTCGCTTGATATCCTCAACGACTCGAGCGGGACTCCTAAGAGCCGGCCTTTCTCTGCCACACAATGTCCGATATGCATGTGCGGACCCACCGCACGTGACACAATTACGAGTACAGCCCCGGCACAACGGTATACTCCAAGACTCAACAGTCCCTAGTGAAAGACGCTTCGGGGAAACAAGATCCAAACGCGTGAACTCAAATTCATCGAGGTCAGCGACAGGTTTCCTTTGAGGATTAGCTCGCAATCTATTCCCTCTGTCACGGTACGTCAAGTTTGGCACATCACGCATTCCATTAGGGGCATTCATCTTCTGGGCGAGCTCAAGTGTCGCTTCCTCAGCCTCACCGCGAATAACAGCATCCACAAAAGTGTAGTTCCTGACGATTTCATTGTGAAAGCACGTAGCTGTCAAGCCCCCGAGGATGACCAAAGCATTAGGATGGTATTTCTTGCAGATTCTCGCTATTTCAATTGAACCTTGGACGTGAACGCACCAATGCATCTCAACGGCATACACTCTAGATTCGAGTTTCTTGATGTAGTCTTCTACATCAAAATCTGAATCAGATAGCATGCTTTCGCCCAAATTAGCGATATGAATGCTGTAGCCATGTCTGTCAAGGTAGTCTGCAATGCTCAGTAAGCCCACAGGAAAGACAATGAACTGGGGTGAACTGTAGTGCACTGTCTGAGCGACAGGGCCTGGAAATTGCACTTTTTTCCGAAAATCATAGGTTGCAGGTGGATGAAGAAACAGAAAATCGAGAGTCACAATTGGACACCCGACCTGGAGTGGACCCCTGCTATTGAGAACGCTTTTTTGGTTTTTGAACGTATGGTTCTATCCGTCATGTTGGGTCACCTTCACTCTTGTCAGGAACTCGTAGGGTGTCATGTATCCAAGAGATGAGTGGATCCTTCTCTGGTTGTAGTCTATATATGCTTCCTGGATGGCTTCTGAGGCCTCTTGGAAGCTCTGGAAGTCTCTTGTCCAAACATATTCGTGCTTCAATGTCTTGTGGAAGGATTCCATGTGGCCGTTCTGTTCAGGCGTGTTGACGGCTATGAATTCCTGTTTGACGCGTAGGATCTTCATGCTCTCCCTGAAGGATTCGCTATGGTATTGTGGGCCACGATCGGTTCTCAACCTTACATCTATGGCTTCTGGATGCTTGATGAGGGCTTTCTGGACGTTTAGGATGACGTTCTCTCTTGTGGCGTACTTATCGAAGACGTAGCTTACCCATTCCATGCTGACCACATCTTCCACGTTGAAGAGGTACGCCCAGCCGTCTATACCGCAATGGATGTAGGTGAGATCTGTCTCCCAGAGCTCGTTTGGCCTCGTGGGTTTAGGTCTCCAATCGTATGTTGCTCTGAGGAGCTGCTTCTTCGTCTTCTGCGGTTGAATCCAGCCTAGGATGCGGTAGATTCGCTGGATAGGTTTGCCGTTGATTGGTCTACCCAGCTCCCTTGCAAGGGTGACTGCCATACGCCTGGTCCCGTAGAGCGGTCTCTTCAAAGCTTCCTCTCTAACCTTCTCGAGGATATACGGATCTGGAGGGATGGTTCTCTTTCTGGTTCGGTAATAGTAGCTTCTGCGTGAGCATGCGGACAGGCGTAGAGCCTTTCTGAGACTTGCTCCTTGATCTCGGATAATATTTGCTACCATCTTCCTTTCTCTCCCTGCAAAACTTTTTTGAACGCGTCGTTCGCTATGGTGAGTTCGCCGATCAACTGCTTCAAACGCTCATTGTCTGCCTGGAACTCTCCCTCCTCTCCTTTTCTTCTGGATCGGGTGAGCGCCTTCTTTCCTCCTTCAATGAACTTCTCTTTCCACGCATAGAATACGACTGGATTCACAGCATATTTTCTGCACAGTTCAGCTACGCCTATGCTGGTGTTCAATGATTCGAGAACTATCCGAATCTTCTCTTCAGCCGTCCAACGTCTATGAGACATAGCCTACCCCTCTCAGTAAGTATCTGTTTTCAAGTGTTCTCATTCTGGAGGGGTCCACACCACTCTCAACACGCGAGTGTGCAATATGTCATGGGATAACAGACTACAGTAGAGTTAGTGTAGTTTCCCATTATTGTTTCGCATCCTGAGTTGTTTGGATGGCTTCGGTCTCTTCGAGTGGTTGTTTCCTGTGGAAGCGGCATGAAGTTTTTGCTTCTTAGAGGATTCACCAACAACTCGTGTTTAGGTTTGTGATTCTGGTTGCTTGGCTGAGTATGCTTGATGTCTGCGTGAGGTTATACTTCTCGGCCTTGCCGTGTTTGATGCGGTACTTGGTCTGCTTGGCGTAATGTTCCTCCGAGTATTCTTGCCCTGTCTTGATTGTGTCCCAGGCGATTGTTACTATTTGTCTCGCCAGGGCTACTGTGGCTATGGCTTTTCCACGCCTCCCCGCGATGCGGTTGTAGGACTGTGCAAGTTTGGATTTCGATTTGGAGGCAGCTTTGGCGCTTTGGGTTGCGATGCGTCTAAGCCAGCTGCTTCCATGTCTTGTTATGTGTCCATGTCGGTCTGTTCTGGCGGTTTGGTATTGGCTTGGGGCTAGACCGCTCCAGCCTCCAACCTTCTTCTGGTTCATGAATCGGTTGGGGTCAGCTATCTCAGCTATGAAGGTGTATGCGGATGTGGGTGCTACGCCCGGTATCTTGGATAGTTTATCCACAAGGTTCCTGTCCGCTAGGGTGGATATTCGTTCATCCACCTGTTGAATCTGTGTTTGTAGGAGCTTTATGTTCTCAAGGATTATCTTCAACTCGAATATGTCCGTCTCGTTTAGGGTTCCCATGATGGAGGCCTTAATCTCCTCAGCCTTCGCCTGTATCCTCCTATCTGAAGCGTTGATGGCTTCATCTATGTCTCCATTGTTCAGTAATGCTTCGAGTATGCGTAATCCGCTTTCCCCGAATAGGTCCGAGAGTTTTGAGGCTACGCGGATGTTACATAGCTGGAGGACCTTATGGGCGCGGTTCTTGAAGTCGGTCTCCGTTTCGGCAAGTCTGATTCTGAGCCTTGTCAATGTGCGTAGGTCTTGATGATTCCTGTCGGGTATGTAGCTGGGTTTAATCAACTCCGCTCTGAGTAGATATGCCAGCCAATCCGAATCCTTCACGTCACTTTTCCTGCCAGGTATAGCTTTGACCTGGTAGGCGTTGGCTACGCATACGTTGAATCCAGCCTCCTTGAAGGTTGTGTAGATGGGCGCCCAGTAGACTCCAGTCGACTCCATGGCTCCATCTAGGCATTCATCCAATCGCAGCCAGTTGATGCATCTACCCAGCGCCTCAAAATCCACGCCGAAGTTTCGCGTCTCCTTGCCTTCCTCACCTAGCTTCGTAACCACGATGAGGTCTCTATGCACGTCCACACCGAAGGTTCTCCTTAACATCCCTTCACATCTCACCTTCCCATGTTTCCGGTTGCGGGATGACTCTTATGGGACGCACTTTGCCACGCGGTTATCCACCACTCCTCTAATCGCCAAGAGCCATAGACCAGCTTCCACAACGGTTTCCCAAAGGCTTGGTCGGTCTTCTTCACCGCAACCACCCCCGACGATGCACTATCAACTTACCATTTAGTCTTCTAGACATGAACGGAGTCCTCATCTACACGTCGAACCTGGACGAGAGTTGTTGGTGGCAAGGCTTGGATGGGTGTTTCTAGGGTTTCGATGTTTAGGCTGAGGTGAGGTTTGATCTGGTTGTGCCAGTGGACGTATTCGTCCACTGACTTGAATTGGTGTTGTTTCTGTTCGTAGACGCCGTGGAAGCGTTCCAGTTTCCCGTTGGTTTCATATACCTGATGGTCTATGGAATCTCATCAATTGAAAAGGAGCGGTGACCGTTTGACAACGCATCTTGAATCGTTGAGGAAGAAAGTTGAGGAACTCGGATATGATGCTTACGTGGTCGCCGATGAGATGAACGTCAGATACCTGACGAACATTCCTATGCCGGAGGCGATTCTCCTACTTGTCAAACGAGACGGCGACTACGTTCTCTATGCTACGAGTAGTCACTCGCGAGCAGCGAAGTCAAACGCAGGAAACATATGTGAGATCAAGACTGCGAAGGTTGGTCAGCCCTCTCGGGATCTCCTGCTCGCTGATTTGACTCAGATGAATGCCAAGCAAATTGGTTTTGATGCACTCTCAGCAGAAGCCTACAGGGGACTATCAGAAAAGGCGAAGGCTACCAGATTCGTTCCCGACGCGGCGACTATGTGGGGATTGCGAATGATCAAATCGGAAGATGAGATACAGAACGTCAGAAAATCCGCGAAGATTGCAGATGAGGGACAGAAAGCTGCGGTGAGGACGGTCAGGCCAGGGATGCGAGAATACGAGGTGGCGGCAGAGGTGGAGCATGCCATGCGGATCTTGGGCTCTGAGAATGAGGGGCACATCTATGGACCCATGGTAGCATCAGGGCCGCGGACTCTCTTGGGTAGTACTAGTGGGTGGGTGACGGATCGAACAATAGGAGAAGGAGAGCTGGTCATCGTTGATACCGGCGCGACGATCAACGGATATCGAACAGATTCGGCTCGAACGTACGTCGCTGGCAAGCCGTCGATGAACCAGAAAGAAATGTACGACTTAGTCAGGAAGGCATGGCGCGCAGCTTTTTCGAGGGTCAGACCGGAGACTATCACAAGTGAAGTGGATGTGGCCGCTCGCAGAGTATTCGGTGAGTATGAACGGTATTTCGATCACGCGATTGGACATGGGGTCGGACTGAGCTTACCTGAACCGCCAAGAATGATTAAGGACAGCAGAGAGATACTGAAAGAGAACATGGTCGTCACTATTGAACCTGCACTCTATCTCGACGGCATTGGCGGCATACTCGTGGAGGATACCGTGCTGGTTGTCAAAGATGGAGCAGAACGCTTGACGGCCCCGCCCTTGGAGTGGAATGCTTAGACCAATCTGCCTATTCCGCTCCTCATGTTATGAGGGCAAGATCGACAACCTCGCGATGCGGGTTGTTAACTTATCTTGGGGCGGCAGAACAGTCATCGTGGGAGGAGGAGCGCTCCTTCAAGCGTGCAAGAAAATCAAGGATGAATTCAAAACTAGGCTTGGCAAATACGATCCCGAACAGCTCCTCAAACGTGAATTCGATGCTTCGGTCTTCTATTCCCGCCTCAAACCTGTGAACTCCTTTGGAGCAAATCTTGTATCTGCTCACGCAGACGAATTGGGCGAAATACGGATCGACGAATGCGTGGCTTACTATGACGTCGGACGAGCGCTCAACCCGGCAATGATTGAGAGTCAAATAATGGGCGGCTCTGCTCAAGGCATCGGACAGGTGCTCTATGAAGAAGCCAAGTATGATGAAGAGGGTCAGCTGCTCGCTGCAACAATCGCAGACGCAGGTCTAACGAGAGCTCATCACATGCCGAATTTCATAATCAAGCTGGCAACCAACACATCCTCTCCACACCAACCCAGAGGAGCGGGGGAGAGCGCAACCATGGGCGTGCCCCCCGCCGCTATCAGTGCGATAGAGAAAATCACTGACGAAAAACTGACCAGGACACCCATTCGACCAGAGAGCATCTCGCCCAAAGAGCCCTCGCGTTGATGTTGCAATGGCAGGGGCAGTATCGCTTGGGCCACCTCATGGAAACACGTCCGAACAGGTCTGCCCTAACATTAGGGTAGACAGCAAGGCTCTAAGTTCGCATCTACTTACCAATGCTTAATTCCGACAGCGCGAAAATCGCTTAGGCTGTGCTGTAGCCCCACCGTGAATCCCAATCAAGTTCCACCGGCCCCACCACAAATTTCCGGTGGGACCACAGCACATTAGAGGCCATTTGCTCCTTTCTTGCATCTGTTGACATCTTTGATGTCCAAGCCAAAGGAGTCTGGCGCTAGGAAGCCTCGGCCCAAGAAGTCTGCAGCTGAGAAGCTTCAGCTCAAGAAGCCGATGGAGTCATCCAAGTATCAGTATCTTCTGGACGACCCTGACGTGATGCGCCGGTTCATGAATGAGTGCCGCGGCTCGGAGATTACGGGTAGGGAACGTCTCCGAAGGCTTGGGGCGATCTGTGAGAGGTTCGATACTACGCCAGAAGCTGGGCAAGATGATTCCCAAGGAGGCGAAGAACTTCCTCCTTAACATGGTCACCGAAATGGAACAGGTGGGCTTGAGGGCGAACTACATCCGCAACTTCGGCAAGGCAGCAAAGAGCTGGTTCAGACACAAAGACATTGAAGTCAATGTACGGATCAAAGCCTCGAAGAAGAACGAGGTGGAGAAGTACGGCAGAGAGCAACCGCCTACACCTAATGAGTTGAAGAAGATACTTCTGCTGATCCAACGTACCTTCCGATCATTCAGCTTAACCATGAACCGCGGCGAGACTATTTCGGGAGACGAGACGTTCCTGCAGCAAAGCGATTTAATAGAAGCTCGACAAAGAAGCCTTCCAACGGCACCAGGAAGATCCGTATGAAACCTATCGTCGGAATCACTATGGGTGATGCGGCCGGTATCGGCCCTGAAGTTATCGCAAAGGCGCTTGCTCACAAAGAGGTCTACGATGTTTGTTCTCCTCTCGTCGTGGGCGATGCCTCTGTGATGAAGAACGCTCTCAAGATTGCGAAGAAGAATCTGGATGTTCAGTCTGTGGATGATCCTGCCAAAGGCAAGTATCAATTCGGTACGGTCGACGTGCTGGACCTGCACAACATTGACGCTAGCAGACTCCAGATCGGAAAAGTTCAGCAGATGGCTGGAAAAGCCGCTCTGGAATACATCGAGACTGCTGTGAAGCTGGCGCAGCAGAACAAGATCAACGCCCTATGCACAGCTTCAATCAACAAAGAAGCGATCAAGCTGGCAGGCGCGAAGGTTCCGGGACACACCGAGATCTTGGCTAATCTTACCAACACAAAGGATGTCACGATGCTGCTCATCTCAGGGAACATACGCGTCTTTCACGTCACCATACACGTGCCACTCAGCAGAGTTCCGTCGCTAATTACCAAGGAGTCGGTCCTCGAAACGATCAAGTTGGCCTACAACTCGCTCCGCACTCTGGGGATATCCGACCCGAAGATCGCGGTGGCAGGACTGAACCCACACGCGAGCGACGGCGGGTTGTTCGGCCCAGAAGAGAAGGAGAAGATAGCGCCCGCAGTGGAAGCCGCGAACAAAGGAGGAATGAAGGCTTTCGGTCCGATTCCACCCGACACGGTATTCGTGCGAGCCAACAAGGGAGAGTTCGACGCCGTCGTGGCCATGTATCACGACCAAGGGCACATTCCTATCAAGCTATTGGCATTCGAGTCAGGTGTCAACGTAACGATAGGGCTGCCAATAATCAGGACATCCGTTGATCATGGCACAGCGTTTGATATTGCTGGCAAGGGAATCGCGGACGAGTTGAGCATGGTCGAGGCTATCAAACTCGCAGCCAAAATGGCTGAAGTCAAGATGGCCTCGAAACACTGATTCGTCTGCCTGTGTCTTTCGCACTTGGCGAGAGCTGCTAGGCCTTTAGCGTAGCGACTAGTTCCGGAAGGATCTTTCCATTCGAGACTATGACTTCCGTTCCGCCTAGCTGCAGTTGATTACCGTTGAAGTCAGTGGCTTTGCCTCCGGCTTCCTCTACGATCACAACTCCGGCTGCAACATCAACGACTTTCGTCTTGTGCCATATCCTAGCATCTGCAACCCCAGACGCGACTAGGGACGCGTCGGTGGCTGCTGAACCAGAGATTCGCACAGTGAAAATCTTCGGGTAGAGTCTCCGGAGATTTGGAAACATGTCATCTCTCTTGTGGAACTGGTTATCGTACATGACCAATGCTTCACTTAGCTTACTCCTATCAGACACGTGAGTCGGCTGTCCGTTCACGAAGGCGCCTTTTCCCTTCTCTGCATAGTACATCTTGTCGTGAACTGGGTCGTATATTGCACCGAGAATCAGCTTGCCTCCGCGAGCCAGTGCGATCGAGGTATTGAAGAATGGTAACCCGTAGGTGTAGTTGTGTGTCCCATCGAGCGGATCCACAATCCACACGTAGTCTTCTGCAGTATATTCATCCTTACCAAGCTCTTCGGATTCGAACTTGTGACTTGGAAACTGCTCTCTGATCGTTTTCACGATGACGCCTTCAGATTCGACGTCAACATTCGTAACGAGCTCCTTCGCTTCTTTGTGATGAACTTGTTTCTTCTTCTCAAAGTTCTCCATCAATATCTTTCCAGCCTTCCTGGAGGCTTCGATTGCCACATCCTTGAACTGCGGCATGTTAGATCACGCCACCGTGTTGGACGGAGCTTGGCTTTAACCAATACTGCAATGGTCTCCCGGGTTTCCCTCTGCTTCACAACTCTCTTCCGTGCCGATAACTGTCCCGCAGGAATTGTGAGGGCTTTTTTAGCAAGACTCCTATTGCAATAGACCGGATCAGCAAAGCGAGCTGAATTCGGTTGAAAGCTGTTAGAAAGATTGAGCCGAAACCCGGGATCGTTATTCAGGAAGTTGAGGAACCAAAGATTGGGCCCACACACATCCTCGTCGAGATCAAGGCCACTGCCATATGCGGGTCGGACCTTCACATCTACCGATGGGACGAGCAGGCTACGCGTTGGAAGACCCCGCTTCCAATGACCGTGGGCCACGAGTTCTCGGGGGAAGTTGTCCTAGTTGGAAAGGAAGTACGCTCCATTCGGTGGCGGAATCCCACTTGCTGTGGGTGTCGCATTGGCGCTGAGGAGAAGCCCTCAAGCTGCAGCGTTATTTGAGATTGAAGCTAGGCCCAATTCAAGATAGAACGCACGGCCACTGGAATAGAAAGACCGAAGGCAGAGGATGCAAAACTTGCTATCGAAATTGACTTCCAGCCACACGGATTGAAGTTGAGTGGCTCTCTTGGGAAAGCTGGCTAGAGAAGGAGCTCAAAATGAGGCGATTAAAAAAAAGTAGTCCCACCGTCAATTACAATCAAGTCCCACCGGCCCACCAACTTCCATGAGTGGCAGTGCCTTCCTTCTTCTGCCACTCATACTGCGTATGACAGCTGATGATTCATCGATCGCTCTTCCGATTTGTGTGTTTTTGGCAATTGCCTTATAGTTCCGGAGTGACCTGAATCGGTTGCAGTTCTCCGTGGGTTGCAGGCCAATA